>Ga0315550_1002352_pt1 | contig 11593 bp, 12 predicted proteins | sample SalMarSW160190MG_2_FD_203100 | JGI IMG/M metagenome (GOLD analysis project Ga0315550, IMG submission 203100) | Salt marsh sediment microbial communities from the Plum Island Ecosystem LTER, Massachusetts, United States - Salt Marsh Sediment SW1601-90 ... | reverse complement strand
GGCCGCAGCCGACATCCTGCGTGGAAAGATGGATGCCTCGGAATTCAAGGAATACATCTTCGGCATGCTCTTTCTGAAACGCTGTTCGGATGTGTTTGAAGAAGAATATAACAGGATCATCGAGAATAGCCTTTTCAGGAGGCGCACCCAAGAACAGGCAAAAAGAGGGCCGAGACCCCGCTTCCAGCCAACCTGTTGCTCGGTCCCGTACCGGGAGGAGTTCAGCGAAATGCTCCGCATTCCCGTATAGTAATATCCGTATACCTACTTCAATATTGTATTGCCTTTTCAATTGCATTCTGGCATTAGAATAAAAGCGAGCGTTTTTATTTTCCTTCATGAGACAATTACATAAAAACACGGCTGTTGATTCTGAAAATGTTGGCCATGCTCCTTGCACCTTTATTGCTTTGCTCTCTACTCCCTGCGCTCCGCTCTTTGCCTGTTTTCCTACGATAGATGCTTCCCGGTTTTTAGGGGTGACTAAAGTCAAGAAATGGCAAAAAAGTCATGACCTCATTTGACGACCAAGAACTTAATTCATTTCCTCTTTCTCAATAAATGGGAACGAGGCTTTTATGGGTGGGGCACCATGCAGATTTTCATTACTACCCCCGGCACCTTTATCACCCAAAAAGACGAATGCTTTCGCCTGAAACAAAAAGATAAAGTCTACGATATCTCTCCCCTGAAGGTGGAAAGCATTGTCATCTCAAACCAGGCTATGATCTCCAGCCAGGCGATTGTCCTGGCGCTTGAGCACAATATCGATACTATCTTTATGGATATCTATGGGTATCCAGTGGGGCGAGTCTGGTTCTCCAAGATGGGAAGCACTGCACTTATCCGGAGAAAGCAGCTGGAGGCTATGGACGGCCCGCTGGGGCTCCGCCTCGTCATTGATATGGTAACCCAGAAAATAGATAACCAGATCCATTTCCTAAAAAAATTAATGCATGCCCGGCCCGGAAAGGAGGATTGCTTCATTGCGCCTATCCGGCTTATTGAACGGGTGAAAGCCGATCTCCATTTCCCTGAAACCGACCTTGAGTCCGCTCGAAACAGGCTTATGGGCTTTGAAGGGACCGCAGGCAGGAGCTATTTTGAGTGTGTATCCGGCCTGCTTCCTGAAAAATATCAGTTCAAAGGGAGATCTCGAAGACCGGCAAGAGACCCGTTTAATGCATGTCTCAACTACTGTTACGGGATGCTCTACCCTCTTGTGGAAAAGGCCTGTATCCTATCTGGCCTCGATCCCTATGTCGGATTCCTGCACACGGATAATTACAATAAAAAGTCCCTCGTGTTTGATCTCATCGAGCCCTTTCGGATCTACGCAGAGCAGGTGGTCGCCTATCTTTTTACAGGGAAAAAGATACAAGATGAGTATTTTGACACCAGGGAAGGGGCGGTTTCTTTGAATCAGGCCGGCAAACCGCTCGTTGTCGAAGCAATGAACAGGCATCTGGACGAAAGCGTGAGGTACCGGAGGAAGAACGTCAAACGAAGACACATCCTCCAGCATGAGGCACACAGGCTTGCCAATATACTTTTATCTGATGAACCTGAAAAACGATCCGAATGGTTGGAGATAAAAGAATTTTAGTGAAGGGGAGAATAGAGAAGGGGGAAGGGGGCAAGCCCCTATCACTCCTTCTCCGCCTCTCCGTTTCCCCGTCTCACCGTTTCTAAAACTCAGACGGAGCGAAGCGATGTCTGTATTGGTTTGGATAATATACGATATTGTGGACGACAAGGCTCGCACCAGGTTGGCCAAGGAGTGCAAGCGATATGGACTTGAGAGGGTTCAAAAGAGCGCCTTTTTAGGCAAACTCAAGAACAACCGTTTTGATGAGCTGGCAGAGAAATGCCTGGACCTCATTAATGAAGAAGAAGACAGTGTCTACCTTTTCCCCTTCTGCCAGGATGATTTCAAGCGTATCAAGGTTCTGGGCCAGGGGTTTGATAAGAAAATGATAAATGAGGAGATTTTGGCAAAGTTTTTTTAGAGCATTGCCTGACTTTACCGGATCATGCCCTTGGTGGCATGAACTCTAAGATATTTGCATCGCGCTACAAGCTCTAGCTCCCCCATTTTGAAATCTTAACCCGTGAGATCGAAGCAGAAAGACGCAGGCTGGAATAGCGCCGCAACTTAAGCTTCAGGGAATTAGATGGTGCAGATTGGAAAGGACAGCATGCGGGAAAAAGGTTCATAAATAACCACTGAAAGTCAATTGCAATTAAGGGGTGGGAGAGCAATCCGTGGATTCTTGGCTGTCATGTATAGAAATAGCCTCAGGTCTGATGGGGCATAAAGAAATTTAGTGAAAACTTTCTTCAATTTGGCGCAAATTATAAATGAAACCGTTTATAACCATCTTTATTCAGGAATTCCTGCAAGAAATTTTTATGGGGGGTAAAAAATGATTCGTGCGATGCGGACATTAGCCTTGGATTATCTTTTTGATAAATTAGGTGATAAAAACAATCAACCTCAAAGTCTGGACAAATGGTATCAAGAGTTGCGTGCTACTCACCCTGAACGTCTTTTTCCGTTTTTGGTGGAAGATGTGGAAAGAATTGAAAAGATTTATATCCTTGAAAAAGATGCAGAAGATATCATTAGATTGGTAGTGGAGGATATGACAAAGGAAAAAGCAGAATGGATACCATTCATGAAACCATCAGGTTCTCAGGGGGCACAAATTGGGCCAGTAATAAAAAGAAGTTATAGTAAAACAAAGGGGGGAGGGCCATCAGTAAAGATTCTTAAAACGACTATGGAGTCATTCAAGGAGATTGGCAGTGCAAACAAACCGTGGTCTCCTTATTTCAAGGAGATCATAGAATTGTTCAGCCGAGAACAACTAAAGCTATTGGATAATTCTATTATTAACTGGAAAGACGCCGGGTATGATAATCTTCTTGCTGCTGCAATTGACAAAATTGGGGAACAAAAACAAACGGTGTTTCTTACGATTAAAGATAGCAATGGAAAAATTCCTGGTCAAAGGCCAGAGTATCTTACCTATTTGATGGCTGAGAAACTCGCTGGATCAAGGTATGTTACCGGCAATGCACCTTCTAAAGATAATCAAACTTGTCCACTTTGTGGTGCAACAGGGGTCACCGTTTTTCCGAATGCTCTAAAAGGCGCAGGTATTAACTTAAGTAATGTTGATCGGGAAGGGGCGTTCCCAGGGATTGATATAGCTCAAGCATGGAAAGGGTATGCACTTTGCAATGCCTGTGCTGACCTGATGTATATCTATAAATTCTATTTTTTGAAAAAGGACTCCAAAAACCAGAATCCCTTTATAACCCCTATCGCTGGAGACAATGCTCTTGTAATTCCTTTTACAACCGTAAGTTACAGCATACGTCAAAATATCTGGAAAGATGTAAGAGACCTTGTTGAAACTTCGTCCTCTGATACAGAAGAAGCAGAGCAAACTATTCTTGATAGTCTTAAGGATACAAAGGGGGTATTGAATCTTACATTCCTTTGGGCAACAGTTGGACAAAATATAGAAAATATAACAGGGATGATAACTAATGTGCCACCGTCTCGGTTGAAGAAATTGTCAGAATTTAATGAAGAGTCGCGTAGCTGGGAACATCCTATTTTTCCAGCGACTTTCTTGTGGAGGGACTTCCTCCCTGATCTATCTTTTAGGGCATTAAGAACACTATTTTATCGTCCAGGTGGTAAAAAGGCAAAAGATGTAAATGCAAGTATGAAATTGCGCCAGTTGAAGAGAGGTATCGCTGCCTCTGTGTATCACAAAATAGAAATCCCAACGGCAAGATTCTGGGAAGAGGTTATGACTACTGCCCGTTGGTATTGGTTGGATGCTATTGAAAATGGAAGTGAATATGGTCTCCTTAATGAGGGTAAGAAAAAAACAGGAGAACCGTATCTAACGGCTGCTGGCTGGATGAAACATCTATGCTGGTGGCTTTATTATTTCAAAAGATTGGAGGTGATGAAGATGGAGAGTAATTTTTATAATCCCCAGATGGAGAAACTGAAACCATATTTCGGGCCTGAAAGCGGAATTAACTCTCCCCAGAAGGCATATGCCTTTTTGCTCGGAGTGCTCTATGGAAAAGTGCTCGAAGTTCAAGGGGCGAGGGGCGTTAATGTAGGCGCAAATGCCCTTACCTGGCTTAAGCGATTGACCCTGAAGGGGAGGGATCTTCCCGGCTTGTATATCAAGACTCGGGAGAAACTCTTAGCTTATGAGACCGAAAAGAGTAAAGAGGTAAGGGAACTTATTGCTGAGATTGGAAGCCTTGGTTGGAGATTAGGGGATAATATAGAACTGGATGAGGTGCCAACCAACTATTACCTTTTACTGGGGCAATCTCTCACCAAAACAATTCTATAAAAAGGGGGAAAAGGAAATGGACAAAACAACCTTATCACGCAGGCATGAGTTCTTGTTTCTCTATGACATCAAAATGGGTAATCCAAATGGTGACCCAGATGAAAACAGACCACGGGTCTTGCCGGATGGAACACATTATGTAACAGATGTTCGGCTAAAACGATTTGCGCGAGATTTTATGAAAACTCAGGAAAAAGACATCCTGGTCGATAATATTGAAGGTAAGACAACAAATTTGACCGGCAGAGTTGTGGATTATTTACAAAAGCATAACCAGAAGGAGGCAAACGGTGAGGAGTTAGTCAACATACTTTTAGATTCATTTATTGATGCAAGGCTATTTGGTAGTTCCTTTGCATTTAAGAGTGAAGAGGTAAAGGGTGAAAGCAGCCGTAAGGCTGATTGGAAGCCAATACCAAAGACCATGACCGGTGCTGTCCAACTCAATATGGGTGAGATATTGCACAAGGCAGAAGAAGTGGATATTCATGGAACATCTATCTTTGCCAGTGGTCAGGAGAAAACGCAAGGAACATTCACCACCTATTTTGGTCTTCGCTATGCCATGATCGGTTTTTCTGGTGTGGCAAATGAGCACTCTGCAAGAATTTCAAAGATGTCAGATGATGATTACGAATATTTGCTGAAGGCGATGTGGCAAGGGGTAAGAGCCTGTGGAAATACCCGGACAAAGGTAGGGCAGATTCCCCATCTGCTAATTGACATCAGATATAACCAGGGTGAAGAATTCCAGTTCGGCCGGTTGCATGACTATGTAAAAAATAAAATGATTCCAACTAATAATAAAGACGAAAAGACGTGGGAATCGCCTGAAGACTATAAGCTAGACCTATCATTACTAATTAAACGGTTGGGAGAACAAAAGAACAGGATAGAGATGGTGCGTTACACAAAATCCTCTGATATCCAATTTGCACAGGATTTGCCACCAGAGTGGGGAGATTTAGATGTGGAAAATCTATAGCAAATCTAGAGGAGTAACCAATGGAATTAATGAATTTTCGTTTGAGCGGCCGTTTTGCTCATTTCTTGAGAGCCGGGGCGTCAGCAAGTGGCTTAAGCTATCCTGTCCCACCAAGAACTGTAATAATGGGCATTCTGGGCGCTGTGCTTGGGATACCTAAAGATGAGCCACAGATTGTGCTGGAACCAGCAAATATTGCAATTTCCGGAAGGCTGCCAAAGACCCACTGGCACAGAGCAAAACTTCGGAAGGATCCACCAGCCTCATTACCTCGTGTTGTAAGAAAAACGCAAAAGCTAGAAATAAATACAACCCCAGAAAAGGCGACACTGATTTTTCAGGAATGGTTGTTTAATCCAAGTTATACCATCTGGGTTTCAATCCCTGAACCATACTATGCCGAACTGAAAAGGAGACTAAAAAAGAGGCAGTGGCATTTCACTCCATTTCTTGGTCTTTCTGAGATGTTGGCAGATATTGAGTATCTTGGCACAAATGAAGGTGTACGGCTTCCAAAGGACACTTATGATACCAATTCTGTTTTTCAGCAGAAGGCAGGAGTTCTTGAGATGAATCAAGCATTCGAGAAGGAATTAGCACTCCACTCTTTACAAATGCCTCGGAGTGTCACGCCTGACAGGGTTTTCTCACATTGCGCCTACTTCCTTGAACGTGATGGAAGGTTGGTCCCAGTAGAAACAGACAAGGCATATAAAGTTGGTGATAAGATTGTGATGTTTTTATGATAAATTTACAGTCCCATCCCAACATTCAACTTTTTGAACACATTGCTCAAGTTGAATCCGCAATAGAGGGACTTTGCGATTGGCATTCAGAGATCGTGGTCTCACCGGAAATCAGGGCACTCATTCAGAAAGCAGTTTCTCTGCATGACATCGGAAAAGGCACAGAAGCATTTCAGGAATACATTAAGAATCCACCTGCCTATACTGGCGATCCAATGGATAAATCACATACGCCAATGTCCCTGCTTCTTACACTTCTACTTTCCATGGAGGAAAAATGGCAGGCTCTGGATGCAATGATGATCTCTGCTGTTGTGTTCGGACATCATAAAGCATTGCCATTGGCAGAAAGATTACGGGAAATAGGTATCGGAATGCTTGCTAAGACTTTGAAACGACAGATTGCAGCCCTGGAGACTGAAGGGTTAAAGCAGCACTGTGCTATTGATATTTCAAAGGTGGATCTTCAGGGTCGTCCTTGGGCAAAGGCTTTAAAATATATTGACGATCGCCTTCTGCCCGTTTTTGAGGGCCTATCAATCGAGGATGCTCTTGTTTTTAGACTGAAAACTCAGTTGCTCTTTTCTCTTCTACTTGAGGCTGACAAAGCACTTCTTGCCGTAAAAGAACCCCAGAAGTATCTACATAGAGATGCAAGATACTGGAGGCCTCAATGGATTGACCAAAAGATTGGTTCGCCGGAAGATACACCGGTTAACAAAATTCGACGGTCGATAAGGAGTGATCTGGAAGAGGGGATTGAAAAAATTGAGAAGCACGGCATTTTCAGTCTAACAGCTCCAACAGGTAGCGGTAAAACGCTGCTTTCTGCCACATGGCTTTTGAAATTGCGGGAGAAGATGGGCAGAAAAGGAATATACCCAAAGGCAATAATTGTGCTGCCATTTCTCTCTGTGATTGACCAGACAACAAAGGAGTATGAATCTCTTCTAACAATTAGTGGGCAAAAGCCTGATGGTTCCTGGTTTTTGACAAGCCACTCCCTATCTGACAGGAAATATAAGCAGGGATTAGAAGAAGAAGCTGAACACTTTTTTATTGATACATGGCGGACGGAATTGATCATCACTACTTATGACCAGTTCTTAATGACTCTTATGGATTCAAGAACAAGGTACCAAATGCGTTTTCATAATTTATGCGATTCTTTAATCATAATGGACGAGGTTCAATCTCTTCCTTGTAAGCTCTGGAAGCCATTGGAAGAAATATTGAGATGTCTGGTAAGGATCGGTAACAGCAGTGTCTTGTTGATGTCGGCTACACTTCCCTCAATCATTTCGGATGCAAAGCCAATCGTAGAAGATTACCCTATTTATTTTAAGAAGGCATTCAATCGATACAAGTTGCGGTTTAGGCTTGAGGAAAAGCTTAACATAAGAGACTTCTGCAATGAGGTTCATAGTCGCCGAGATGAGTGGCTTAGAGAAAATAAACGGGTACTGATTACATTGAATACCCGCCGAAGCGCCCGTCTTGTGAGTGACCAACTGGCTGATGATTGGCCTTGTGAGTTTTCTGACATTCCATTATTTTTCCTCAGCGGAGATGTAACTCCACGAGACAGGCTGGAGAGAATAGAAGTTATTAAGAAAGGCCAACCTTGCATTGTTGTTTCGACTCAATGTATAGAAGCAGGTGTTGATATTGATATGGATTTTGCAATTCGAGACTTTGCTCCGTTTGACAGTTTGGTTCAGATTGCAGGCCGTTGCAACCGTAATGGAAAGATATCTTACCCGGTGATTGTTGAAGTTGTGGATTTGGTTAATGAACGGGGAAGACGATATTCTGATATGATATACGATGAAGTTCATTTACAGGTTTCCCGGCAATTGACCGAGAAAGATACTGAAGAAAAAGACATTTTGCCTCTTACAGATTGCTATTTTAAAATGTTAGCTGCAAAAAAGGACACAGGGGAAAAGCATCTTGAGAGATTTGTAAGATGGCAGGAAGATGAGTCTGTCCGAGAGCTGCTTCGTGGTAAGGACCAAGAGAAATACACTTTTCTTGTTCTGGAGCAGGATGCTGAGCTGAAAAATGAGATGGCAAAGGCTAATAAAATAAAAGACCGCTGGAAACGTCGTGAGGCTTGGCGAGCGCTTGCAGGCAGGATGGCAAAAATATCCATTACTGTGTATGCAAAACCAGGATTTATTCCACAGTATATTGCAACTGAATACTTGGGACAGTGGATTTTAATAGATGGATTTTATTCTAAATCTTGTGGTTTGGTTTTAGAAAAAGATTCTGAAGTTAGAGCATTAATCCTATGAACAATAAGATAAAATATTCTATTCTTAGACTTAAAATTGACTGCCCATTGGATGAAAAGGTTGAAGCAAAAGATTTCAGAGGAGCAGTGGCCAGGCTTTATCCTCGGGAACGATTGCTTCATCAACATCGTGAAGATGGGAAATTGAATTATTGCTACCCCTTAATCCAATATAACATAATAAACAGAGAGTGTTTGATTACTGGAATACAGGAGGGAGCAGAACTCCTTACCAATCTCGATCTGGTTGAAAAGACACTAGCGTTAGGAAAGCAAGAATATACTATTATCTCTGAAGAAATAAAATTCTACCATATTTCAATGAATGTAATACATTCTTTAGTAGTATATAACTTTTTAACTCCCTGGCTTGCCCTTAATGAAAAGAATTACGAAAAATACCAGAGATTAGGGTCTCTAACTAAAAGGAATGAAATGTTAGAAAAAATATTAGTTGGAAATATCATTTCCATGTCAAAGGGATTGGGTTACACAGTTCCAGGCCCCATTGAAGCAAATATCATTAAGATTAGAGAGATCCAAACATCTCTTAAAGGCAATCCTATGCTTGGTTTTCTGGGGATCTTTTCAGTCAATTTTGATATTCCAGATTATTGGGGAATTGGGAAGTCGGTGTCAAGGGGGTTTGGGACGGTAGTGAAGTCAAAATTCAGAAGACAATGAATGGCCCAAACAGGAGCTGAAAATATATGAACCAAAAAGACTATTTAATCGCCAAAGAATTAAAAGAAAAGTTATCTGAGGTAGTTTCGGTCGTCAATCTATATGTTTTTGGTTCAAGGGCCAGAGGCGATCAGGATGAATACTCTGATTTTGATGTGTCTATAGAAGTTGCTTCACTCAACAAGGAACTTAAAGAGAAGGTCTATGAAATTATCTGGGAGGTGGGTTTTAAAAACTTTGTAGTAATCTCACCCCTTGTCTATACCAGTGATGAACTAAATAATTCACCGCTACGTTCGGCGCCGATTGTAAAGAATATTATTGAGGAAGGTGTAAGGATATGACAGACAAACAAACACTTTTCCTATATCGAATCAGGCAAGCAGAGGAAACACTTTCTGATGCGGAAAAAATGCTTCAGGAAAATCTAAGCCCGAGGTCAATTACAAACCGGGCATACTACTCTATGTTTTATGCTACATTGGCATTGTTTATTGACCAAGGTATAAGCCTGAAAACCTCGAAGCATTCAGGAATTATTTCAATTCTTGATGAGCAATTTATTCATACTGATAAAATTGACAAATATTATTCTAAAATACTTCATCGCATGTTCAATATGAGACAAGAAGGCGATTATAAAGAAATGGTAGAAATATCACGAGATGATGCAATTCAAGGCATTGAGCATGCACAGGCATTTTTGAATGCCATAAAAGAGTTTATTAAGAGTGGTAAATGAACATTGCCATTCCATGCCTGCATTATTCAGCACCTTTTCAGTAAATTTTGAAATCCCCGATTATTGGGGAATTGGTAAGTCGGTGTCACGGGGTTTTGGGACAGTAATTAGAGATTAAGGGATTCAGGCCCTGTTAAATACAAAGAAAGGACATTTAACGGGGTAAAAATGTAGGGATTAAGTTTTGCAAATTTATAACAAAACATTAGCTTAAAGAATATTGAATATGGGAAAAGCAAATATCAAATCCCTGTTTCGGCCATCCTTTTTCTGGGATGCTGACGAGATTGATGCGGACAAGCATGCCGCTTACGTAATAGGCAGGATATTGGACTATGGCGATTTTGGCGATATAGCTGCGCTCAGAAAACTGTATCCTGACGAAAAGATCATTGAGGTGATGAGAACAAGGAGGGGACTAATACCTCAAACCGGCAAATACTGGGCTGTCAAATTTAATATTCCATTCAATGAGGTATCATGTTTGAGGAAGTATTATCCGGGAGAGCTATAGAAGTAGTCGAATCCTTGTCGCCCCATTTAGACACATTTTACTTGGCCGGTGGTACTGCACTTGCCTTACAATTAGGACACAGGAGATCAGATGATATTAACTTTTATCATGTGTTGCGGAGTTTGATTTTCTTTGAGGATGCCGAACAAGAGCCTCTTCCCCCTATGGTTTTGTTTGGAGATGATTGGAAATGGGAGAATATCAAATCTTTCTTTATTAATAACATCAACTCGTTTGAGCGTGGGTTGGGATCGTAATTCTAGAGACCCATTCAAAATCACCGGCCAATGAGAATAGGCAAGCCGGCGTCAATTGATTTTTTACTGGCAACAGAACTAATGAATGATCGGGAAACTAATAGTGTTCGAAACAATTGAGAATATGACTTATGCTAACGACACTCAGGATCATATTGATGGCTTTTCCATCACGGCCTCCGATATCCTTGAATACCTGTTTTGTCCCCGGTTCATTTATTTTGAGAATTACCTGGATATTCCTCAACATGAGGAGAAGCGCTTCAAGGTTCAAAAAGGGCGTACGATTCATGAAGATAAAATAAAACTGAATCAGCAATACCTGAGAAAGAAGCTGGGGTGTTTAGAAAGGAAAACGTCGGCATATCTCTCATCTACCTCAAAGGGAATAAGGGGTATTGTAGATGAAATTCTCTTTCTGGATGACGGCACTGCTGCACCTCTTGATTATAAATATGCGGAGTATAAGGATGTAACCTTTAAAAATCACAAATACCAGTTAACGTTTTACGGCCAGTTGATCAGGGAAAATTTTAAAATAACGGTTAATCGTGGATTTATCGTGTACACGAGAAGTAGGAATAAATTGATTGAAGTTTCAATCACGGACCAAATGTATTCTGAATTGGATAATATTATAAGCGGTCTTCTGGATATCATACAGAAAGGGGTATACCCCAAACCCACTAAATACAGGGCGAAGTGCCCTGATTGTTGCTACCGAAATATTTGTGAAAAGGTGATTTAAAACAAAAAATGAAGGAATACCATAAAGTTAACTTTACTCTGGTGAATGCAACATTAGCAATTTTTTGTTTGCTGAAGGTCTTTTTGGCCTTATTTAAAAGGCATGAAAATGATTGTATTTGCCTGTTTTTGAAGAACATTTAGCCAAAATAGGGTGAGAGAAGCGAATCCACTAAAACAAGGATTGAAACCTTGAAGAGAGTATGAAGTTTGAACCTATTACTA
>Ga0315550_1002351_pt1 | contig 11594 bp, 11 predicted proteins | sample SalMarSW160190MG_2_FD_203100 | JGI IMG/M metagenome (GOLD analysis project Ga0315550, IMG submission 203100) | Salt marsh sediment microbial communities from the Plum Island Ecosystem LTER, Massachusetts, United States - Salt Marsh Sediment SW1601-90 ... | reverse complement strand
TAACCCGTTGCGCGTAGCGGCAGCCCCTGCAATGCCTCGGCCGTGATGAGGCGATAGCCGGACTGAGTGTCGGTGAGGGGGGTATTGGTCAATTTGGTTACGGCCGCGGCCCCGAGCTGGTTCCAAAACCTCCGCAGCCAGCTCATCGCCTTGAACTCCCCTGCCCGGGAGCCGATGATGATAGCAGCCCCTCCCTCCTCATAGGCCCTGATAAAATGGGGGATGAAGGAGGGGTCATGTTGACCATCGGCATCTATGGTGATGACGGCCTTGTATCCCTCGTTCAGGAGAAAGCAAAAACCGGTCCGCAGGGCGGCACCCTTGCCCCTGTTTCTAGGGTGTCTCAAGACCCGGGCCCCGGCTGCACGGGCGATCTCGGCCGTGGCATCCTTTGAACCGTCGTCCACCACGACGATTGCCAACCCATACCCCGTGATCCCCTCGATCACCCCCCGAAGGCTCTTCGCGGCATCGTAGGCGGGAATGAGGACCGCTATGGTATCTTGGACCGTCATCTCCTCTTGAGCACCCTCCGCAGATCCCGATCCCAGAGGAGCGCAAGAAGGGTGAGGACCCTCCCCACGGTCGGCATGGGGTCATGGCGGGAGATGATGTCGTATGCTATACCGCGAAACTGAAAAAAGCTGGGGTGGAGCTGAAACCGCCGGGGATTAGTGAGAAAATGGAGGATGTCACCCGGCAAGAGCCATCGGCAGCGGACCCCTGTCTCGTATTCCAGCACCGGATCGAATTCCTCCCCCATGGCCATTTTGTATACAAGGTAGGGGAAATCCACCCCCGCGTGGATGGCCAGAGGGAGGGACCCCCAAAAGCGGGGGTTGAGCTCCATGAGCTTGGGTTGGTTGTCGCGTGGGTCCACTTTGAACTCCACCATGGCGACGCCGTACCACTGCAACGAGCGCAACAATTGGATGCCGAGTTCCTCGATCTGGGGGTGGTGCACACTCTCCCGCAGGGTGCTCGGGCCGCCGGTAATCGGATATTCCCTCAGACGACGGTGCGTGAAGCGGGCCTTCACCTCACCACCCCGCCCCATGAGTGCGGAACAGCCAAAGGCCTCTCCCTGGGGGGGGATGCGCTCCTGGATGAGGGGGAAGGGGAATTGTTTGTGGACCTCCTGATAGGCGGCCAGCAAGTCACCCTCCTGTTCTACATAGGCGATGCCGAACGACCCGGAGCTTACCCGCGGCTTGATGACCCAGGGGGGTGGGACGGTATCTTTGATAGTCTTGAGGTCGTCCATGGTCTCCACCCAACAGGTCCGGGGGATAGGGATCCCCTGTTGAGAGGCGTGGTGCAGCAGCCACCCCTTATCTCGGACCCTGATAATTGCCTCGGAAGTGGGGATGGGTAACCGGGCTACGGGTGCCAACTCCTCTCTGTGCTGTGCAAGGAGCAAGAGGGTCTCCTCTTCCATAGGCATGACCAGGTCGTAGTCGGCCTTTCTTAGTTCCCGGCGGAGAAAGGCGAGAAAGGCCTCAGGGTGTCGGCGCACCGAGGGGTACACAACCCTGCGGCCGCAGTATTTGGAGAAGAGGGAGGTAGCCAGCCGGGAGCTCTCTCCCACGGTAACCGCCACCCCCCTTCTGCCGAGGGAGCGGACCACCGCTAATGTCTTTCTCCAATGACCGTCAGTAACGAAGACCCGGGGCATCACCTTCCGCCATCTGATCAATCAATCCCGTTACAACAAGGAATAGGCCCCTTCCTTGACAAGGGGAATTGTCTATTATATAAAGAGGCAAAAGGATCTACAAATGAAAAAATTTATCCTGGGGATTGTTATCGGAGTCCTACTGATATTCCTCTTCACCTACCTGGGGGGAGGTGCCGCCTTGCAGACGCTGGGGAAGAAGACCATTGAGGTGGGAGAGCGGGTTGAGGTCTATGAGAAGGCCCTCAAGGATGTCACCCAGGAACTCCTTAAGAAGACACAAGAGACAAAAAAGGATATACAGAAGAAAGAGATCAAGAAATAACGCCGGTTTTAATGCCGTATTGAAAACCCCTTCAGATCTCCCCTATACTCCTCCTCATGTGTGGTTACGTTATCCACTCGGGCCCCGTGGGGGCCGTGATGCAACCATCGGATGAGGGGCTCGACGGTATCCCGCTCGCCCTCCAAGAGGCATTCCACGCTCCCGTCCATGAGGTTGCGCACCCAGCCGTTTACCCCTAACTCCTGGGCCTTGCGCTGGGTGGAATAACGGAAAAATACTCCCTGCACCAATCCCTCTATGCGCACTGCGAACCGTACGTTTTCCATCAACGGTCACCGACACAGCGGCATGCCCCCTGCCAGTGCTTAAACAAACACGGAGGGAGGAGTTACCTCCTCTTCCACCGTAAAAGATACGCTACGTTGTCCAGGACAGCGGTGAAGAAGTAGTTCTTCACCTCAAATCCCTTGGGCATCTGGATCTGTGCCGGGGTGAAGTTGAGGACTCCCCGAATAGTGGTCTGGGCTATCAGATCGGCGACCTTTTGGGCCTCGGAGGCGGGTGTGGTGATGATAGCGATATCTATGCGCCGCTCCTTGGCCACCTCTTTCAATTGATCGGGGTGCAGGATCTCCACCGGCTTCCCGGTCCTTTCCGAGACCCTCCCCACTACAGCCGTGTGGTTTATGTCAAAGGCGGCGACGATCTTATAGTTTTTCTTGAAAAATTCCTTATAGAGGAGGAGAGAAGACCCTAAATTGCCGATGCCGATGATGGCCAAACGCCACTCCCGATTCAGCCCCAAGATGGTCTTGATGTTATCGGCGAGGTCTTTAATATAGTAGCCGACCCCGCGGATCCCGAACTCCCCAAAGTAGGCAAGATCCTTGCGCACCTGTGCGGCATTGACGCCGCAGGCGCTCGCCAGGTTGGCCGAGGAGACTACGACCTCACCCTGTTGCTCTAATACCTCGAGGTGGCGCACATAGGTGGAAAGTCGTCTGATGGTGGCCTCTGGAACCTTCGATAGCTTCAAAGCTCTCCTCCCATATGTGAAAAATTTCTTTTTGTTTCTTTCTTATAAATCGTAACGGAGAAAAAGGCAAGGGGAAAATTGTTGTTTTACCAAAAATGTGTGGTCACCGTTTTTCTATGGTGACCTCCTTTTGTATCCTCTCGACATCTTTCTTTTTGCAGAGCTCTGTGCCAGGGGTCATCACCGCCGCCGTCCCTGCAGCGGCGGCCAGGATCAGGCTCTCGCGGAATCCCATTTCTTTGGTTAGGCCGTAGATGAAAGCCGCCAAGGCTGAATCCCCCGCCCCCACCTGACTGACGGCCTCAACCTGGGGGGGGATGGCCCGATAGGACTCATCCTTGGTAACCCCTAAGATCCCCTTCGGCCCCATGGATATGAGGATGATCTCGATGCCCCCCTCCGCGATATGCAGGGCTTTTTCGCGAAGATCGTCGGTTTCGGTCGATCTGAGCCCCGTGAGGCGCTGAAACTCGTGGATATTGGGTTTGATGAGGAAGGGTTTTGCCCCACACCCATGCCGCAGGAGTTCTCCATCGGCATCCAGGGCTACCCGAATCCCCTTCCCCTTGAGGGTGGTGATGATCTGGGCATAGATGTTCTGGCTCACCCCTGGCGGCACGCTCCCGCTCACGATCACGAATTCGGCGTCGCGGCCAAGCGAACGGATTTTTTGGAAGAAGAGGCCGATCTCCGCCGGGGTTATCCGCGGTCCGGCGGCGTTGAGCATAATTTGGGTCTTTTGTTTCCGATCGGCCAGGATGATGTTTACCCTCGTCTCCCCCCCTATCCGGGTGAAGTCACAGAGGACCCCTTCGTTGATCAACCTCCCTTCCAGCTCCAGGCCGTCGTAACCCCCGATGAAACCGAGGGCGATGCTCTCCGCGCCCAGCTCCTCGATCACGCGGGAACAATCGATCCCCTTACCCCCCGCATACCGCTCCTCGTGCAGGATTCTATTGGCATCGTCGGCGACGAGGCCGTCCACCTCGATGGTCCTGTCCAAGGCCGGATTCAATGTAATCGTGTAGATCATTCCTTCACTCCTTGCCCCTCTCCCCACCGCCGGGGCGTGTAGCCACAGAGTATAGGACAAAACCCCTTTTTGCTCAATAGGATATTGTGTCCTTGCCCCCTTACAGAGGGTTCTATATACTTTATCCGGAGGCAGTTTTCGATGATCTCCCAAACGGACGGAACGCAACGTGAGGCATCCCCTGTTATGAGGCCCCTGGTGGCCATCGTCGGGAGGCCCAATGTGGGCAAATCCACCCTGTTCAATCGCCTGGTGGGTTTTCGCAAGGCCATTGTGGAATCCCTTCCCGGGGTGACCCGTGACCTCAACTACGCCGATGTGGACCGATTCGAACGCCCCCTGGCCTTCATTGACACGGGGGGGTTCGAGCCGGTTGCCCAGGATGGGCTCTTGGCCCAAATGGCCGAACAGTGCCGTCTCGCTGTGGAGGAGGCGGAGTGCATCATCTTTCTGTTGGATGGAAAGGAGGGGCTGAATCCATCCGATCACGAGATCGCCCGCCTCCTGCGTCAGCGAGATAAGAAGGTCCTTTTTGTGGTCAACAAAATTGATGACCCCCGACACGAGGGGAGGATCTACGACTTCTATGCGCTGGGTGCCGAGACCCTCTATCCCATATCGGCACAACACAACTACGGTATTGAGCGAATAATCGATGCCGTCATCGCAATACTCCCCCCATCCCCCCCTGAGGAGGAGGGGGAAGGGGGAGTGGAAGCCATCAGGATAGCCGTGGTGGGCAGGCCCAATGTGGGTAAATCCTCCCTCATCAACCGTATCTTGGGATATGATAGGGTCATCGTGCATGAAACCCCCGGTACCACGAGAGATGCCATCGACACCCCCTTCAGCCTCGGGGAACGGCGTTACACCCTCGTGGACACGGCCGGGATCAGGCGCAAGAGCCGGATCAGCCTGCGCCTGGAGAAGTACAGTGTGGTGGAGGCCATCAAGGGTATTGAGCGGGCGGATGTGGTCCTCCTCGTCCTCGATGCCCAAGAGGGTGCCCCTGAGCAAGATGCCCGCATCGGCGGCCTGATCCACGACAAGGGCAGGGGGGGGATCATCGTGGTGAACAAGTGGGACCTGATGGCGGAGGAGGTCAGCACCGGGGCCTATACCGAGGCGTTACGAGAGCCCCTGTGGTTTCTCGATTACGCCCCCGTGGTCTTCGCCTCTGCCGCCACCGGTGCGGGCATCGATCGCGTCTTCGAGATGGTGGAAGCGGTGATGGCGGAGCGTGATACGAGGATACCGACCCCCCAGCTCAATCGCTGGCTCCGGGGGGTGACAGAATCCCATCGCCCCCCCCTCTTTCGGAAGAAGGAGGTAAAACTCTCCTATATGACCCAGGTTTCCACCCGCCCCCCCACCTTCGCCATCTTCACCAATTATTCCATGGGTGTGCAGTTCTCCTATCGGCGATACCTGAGCAACCGGCTCAGGGAGGAGTTCGGCTTTTTTGGCATGCCCATCCGTTTGCTCTTCAAGAAGAAATAGCCATAGACGTCGTGTATTTCCCCTGCAATGTCCTTGACCTTTTCAATCATCCTATAGTACCGTCTCATACCGGAAATAGGCACAAGGTGTGCTTGCTCTCCACTGGTAGAGAGAAACCTGACCATGTCTGATTCCATGTCCAAGAAAGGTGCAGGGGTGTTCCGATACCGCGTCGCATCGTGGGCGGTGCTGGTGGGGATGCTTGTCGCTGCCCACGGCTGTACGTGTTTCGCCCCGAGGCCGAAAAATGTGCTGCGCACCGTGCTCTATACGGCACCCCGTGCCAAGGCGATCGAGACTGAAAAATTTACCCGCACCATGGATCGCGTCACCGGCGCATCGGTGACCTGCAACAACCGTGTACAGTTGCTCACCAACGGCGAGGAGGCCTTTCCGGCTATGCTCGCCGCCATCGAGCATGCAGAACAGTGCATTTCCCTGGAGATGTACAAGATCCGCATGGACTCAGTGGGCCAAACCTTTGTCAGTGCCTTGATCAGGGCGGCGCGGCGCGGCGTGCGGGTGCGGTTCCTCTACGATGCATTAGGCAGCCGTTCGGTCGCCTACACTGATTTCAGGGGGCTCATCGATGCCGGCGCCGAGGTCAGTGTTTTCAACCCTATCCTCTGGTTGACATTTTTGCGATTGAACAACCGAGACCACCACAAGATCCTGGTGGTGGACGGTTACATCGCCTTCCTGGGGGGGCTTAACCTGGCGGAGGAGTACGACGGGGACGGGCTCAGTGGATGGCGCGACACCGCGCTCATGATCGAGGGTCCGGCGGCACGTGATGCCGAGCGGGTCTTCAACGAGTCGTGGCTCCAGGGGGGAATAAACCTGATCGGCAAAGACCTGCCGCTGATCGGCATCAACCCCCTCAAGCGGGCGGTCGATAGTCCCCTCGTGTGGCTGCTGGATCTCGATGAGGAGATGTGTTTTTCAGCGTGTGCCCCTCCAGCGGAGGGTACGGCGCGCGTGCGCATCGTTCCCTCCAACCCGGATGCCTTCAACAGCACCATCATCGACAAGTACCTGCTGGCCATCAATTCAGCTCGAAAGAGCATTTTTATCACCAGCGCGTATTTTCTCCCCCCCCTCGTCCTGCGCCGGGCGCTCGTGAATGCGGCCAAGCGCGGGGTACAGGTGCGGCTCATCCTGCAGGGGTCCTCTGATACCCCCCTCGTGCGCACCATTGCCATCGGGTACTATGGCAGACTGCTCAAGCACGGCGTGGAGATCTATGCATGGACTCGATCGGTCCTGCACGCCAAGACCATGGTCGTCGACGGTGTGTGGTCGACGATCGGCAGTGCCAATCTCGACGGCCGCGCCCTCTTTTTGAACTACGAGGTCAACGCCGCGGTGCTCGATCCCTCCCTGGCGGCCGCCATGGAACAACAGTTTGAAAGGGATTTGAGACACTGCCGCCGAGTACGGCTGGAGGAGTGGAAGAAACGTCCTCTTTCCCAGCGCATGGTGGAGATCCTCTTAATACCCCTTGTCGGGCAATTTTGATAGAGGGCCTATGGGAGGGAGAGGATGTCCGCCTTCCCGTCCGTGATGGCGATGGTATGTTCAAAATGGGCCGAGAGGCTTCGGTCGGCGGTGACCACTGTCCAGCCGTCATCCAAGACCTTCACCTGCCAGGTGCCCACATTGATCATCGGCTCGATCGCCAGGACCATGCCGGGACGCAATCGGGGGCCGTGATGAGGAGGACCGAAGTTGGGGATCTGGGGGTCCTCATGGAGGCTGCGGCCTATGCCGTGCCCCACGTAGTCCCTCACCACCGAAAGACCATGGGCCTCCACCCATGACTGGATGGCATGGGAGATATCGAAGAGGCGGTTGCCGTGCGTGGCCTGCTCGATTCCCTTGGCGAGGGCCTGCTGTGTCACCTCCAGGAGCCGCCCTGCCTCATCGCTCACCTGGCCCACGGGGACGGTAATGGCCGCATCCCCATAGTATCCGTTGAGGTAGGCCCCCAGATCAAGGCTCACGATCTCCCCTTCGCGCAATTGGCGAGCGTCGGGGATTCCGTGGACCACCTCCTCGTTGACGGATACGCACAGGCTGGCCGGATACCCTCGGTATCCCTTAAAGGCGGGTGTTGCCCCCCCCGCCCGTATGGAGCGCTCCGCTATCTGGTCCAGCTCCTTGGTGGTGACGCCGGGCTTGGCGGCCTTACGCAGCTTCTGTAGCGTGCACGCCACCAGCCGGTTGCTCTGACGCATGATCTCAATCTCTGCCGGGGTCTTGATATGGATCATCTCTCAGTCATATCCTCTCATAGTTTTTTCAGTGGTGGCTGCGTACGGCGAAAGGCTTGTCCCGGATAAACTATAGACGAAAGATCTCCGACAAGTCAAATGCCGGCACCCTTAATTATTCGAAGGCGAGCCCTAGCCTTCACGCCGAGTAGTCGAAGAGTTGACTCCCCCCCCTTTTTTCACTATATATAGTCGTAGACCCACCACGGAAGGAAGGACGATGGGAAAGAATCTCGTCGAGAAGATCATCGCATCCCACTTGAAATCAGGGGAGATGGCGCCGGGCGAAGAGATCGCCCTGGCCATCGATCAGACCCTAACCCAGGACGCCACCGGCACCCTTGCGTATCTGCAGCTGGAGGCCATGGGGATCGAGCGGGTCGCCGCCGAACTGTCCGTTAGCTACGTCGATCACAACACCCTACAGACGGGTCATGAGAATGCCGACGACCACCGCTACCTGAGGACGGTCGCCGCACGGTACGGGGTCTTTTTCTGCCCCCCCGGCAACGGTATCTGCCACCAAGTCCACCTGGAGCGATTCGGCGCGCCGGGCAAGACGCTGCTCGGCTCCGACAGCCATACCCCGACGGCCGGCGGCCTGGGGATGCTGGCCATTGGGGCCGGGGGGCTCGATGTGGCCCTGGCCATGGCGGGGAGGCCCTTTTTCCTCTTCATGCCCGAGGTCGTCCGGATCGAGCTGGGCGGCCGCCTCGCACCGTGGGTGTCGGCCAAAGACGTGATCCTGGAGGTCCTCAGGAGGCTCTCGGTCACAGGAGGAGTCGGAAAGATTCTCGAATACCGCGGGACGGGGGTAAAGGGTTTGAGCGTTCCCGAGCGCAGCACCATCACCAATATGGGGGCGGAGCTCGGGGCCACCTCATCCATCTTCCCCAGCGATGCGGTAACGCGACGGTTCCTGCGTGTCCAGGGGCGCGAGGGCGATTGGACACCGCTCGCGGCCGATCGCCATGCCCGCTATGACGGGGAGTTCTCCCTCGATCTGGCCCCCCTGGAGCCCCTGCTGGCGCTTCCCCACAGCCCCGACAACGTCCGGAAGGTTCAGGAGGAGGCAGGGGTCCGGGTCCACCAGGTGGTCATCGGCAGTTGCACCAATTCATCGTACCAGGACCTCATGCGCGTGGCCGAGGTCTTGCAGGGGAGGCGGGTCCACCCGGAGGTGGACCTGGTCATCGCGCCCGGCTCTCGCCAGGTCCTGGTGCTGTTGGCCCGGCGGGGGGCGTTGGCCCACCTGATCACCGCCGGGGCGCGAGTCCTGGAGTCGGCCTGCGGACCATGCATCGGCATGGGACAGGCGCCCCCCTCAGGGGGGGTGAGCATGCGCACCTTCAACCGGAACTTTAGGGGGCGCAGTGGGACCCCTGACGCCAAGATCTACCTGTGCAGTGCGGAGACGGCCGTGGCATGCGCCCTGGCCGGCGAGATCACCGACCCTCGCTCCCTGGGGGAGGAGATTAAGGTTCCCCAGCCCCAACGGTTCTGGACGGGGGCGGATCTGATTGTGCCGCCTTCCCCGCACCCTGAGAGGGTCGAGGTCATCCGGGGTCCTAATATCCGGCCGCTGCCCACGTTTCCCCCCCTGCCCCGGCAGATAGGGGGGGAGGTCCTCATCAAGGTAGGGGATGATATTACCACCGACGACATCCTGCCGGCAGGCGCACAGATTCTGCCCCTGCGCTCCAACATCCCCGCTATCGCCGAGTACACCTTTTCCCGGCTTGATCCCTCCTTCGCCGCCCGGGCCAGGGAGCAGGGGGGTGGAATCATCGTGGGCGGTGCCAACTATGGACAGGGGTCCAGCCGTGAGCATGCGGCGCTGGCGCCGCGGTACCTGGGGGTTCGTGCGGTGATTGCCGTGGGCTTCGCCCGCATCCACCTCGCCAACCTGATCAACTTCGGTGTCGTACCGCTCCTGTTCACCACCCCGGAGGACTACGATCGGATTGCTCAGGGGGATCGGGTCGTGATCGAGGTGCATGATCTGGCCGGTGAGATCGTTCTCAGGAACGAGACCAGGGGGGTGACCATTCCCCTCACCCATTGTCTGCGTCCGCGGGAGATCGCCATCCTCAGGGCAGGCGGCGCCCTCAATCTGGCCACAGACAAGTTTTAATACTCTATTGAAAAACACCGTTATGGCTCCCATCACGCTGGGGATCAGTACCTGTCTGCTCGGGGAAGAGGTCCGTTGGGACGGGGGGCATAAGCTGGATCAATTGCTCACCCATACGCTGGGTAGGTTCGTCCGGTATTGCGCCGTCTGCCCCGAGGCGGAGTGTGGATTCGGCGTACCTCGTGAGCCCTTTCGGCTGGAGGGGGGTCCCCAGGCCCCGCGGCTCGTCACCTGGCGCACCAGGCAGGATCACACAGAGCGTATGCTCCGGTGGGCGCGCCGGCGGGTGCGAGAGCTGGAAACCGAAGACCTGTGCGGCTTTATTGTGAAGAGCAAATCGCCGAGCTGCGGCATGGAGCGGATCAAGGTTTACAACGCCGGGGAGGCGACAATACCTAAGGGTGTGGGCATCTTCACCAAAGTCTTTATGGAACACTTTCCCCTCGTCCCGGTGGAGGATGACGGACGCCTTCACGACCCCGTGCTGCGCGATAACTTCATCGAGCGCGTCTTCGTCATGAAACGGTGGCGGGATGCCTTACATGCTTTACGGCACAAGCGGAGCCGCGGCGCGCTGGTGCAGTTTCATACAGAGCACAAGCTTTTGATCCTCTCCCACAGCCCCCGGCATTACCGGATCATGGGGAGGCTCGTGGCCCAGGCCACGCCGATCAGTGTGCTCTATGAGGATTACCAACGGCTGCTCATGGAGGCCCTGCGCCTCAAGGCCACGCTGGCGAAACACGGCAATGTCCTGCAGCACATCATGGGATACTTCAAAAAACAGCTCTCTCCCCATGCCAAGGGGGAGTTGCTGGAGACTATCTCCTTGTACCGCCGGGGGCATGTCCCCCTCATCGTTCCGATAACCCTCATCAACCACTATGTACGTCTCTTCGATCAACCGTACCTCAAGGGGCAGTACTATCTGCACCCCCACCCTTTGGAACTCCAATTGCGAAACCACGCTTAGGGGCCGTCCCTGTTATGGGCAGTGGGGTCAGATGTGGGCAAAAATGGTGACGTAAATTGTCACTTACACCCCTTTACCCCTTTAGGCACCTAAATAAACCATTTAAAATCAAATAGTTATATGCTTGGCATCTGAGCACGCTTCTTGCACAATTTTTGTCATGGAGATAGGCGTGAATAAGGGATATGAACCTTTTTGTCTTGGAGCGGCACGCATAGATAACGGAGGCAAAGGAGGTGCTACCATGACCCAGACTGAGAGACCTAAGGTTACCGCCATGGACCTCTACCGGGGCTTTATATTGGGGTTGATGGGCGTATTTTATGGATTCCTGGTCTTTTTGATGTTTGTGTAGGTAGTGAGCGCTGGGTGATCACCGAGCTGTTCCTGCATGGTCCTGAATATATGCCGCCTGTGCCCGTCTAACTGTATGATCGTCAAAGAAGTTGGGACAGGGTGCTTTTGTGCGGAGCACTGAAGAGGAACGGACACGAAGGAGATCAGAGCGGTGAACACGTTGCACACAGGGGAGGGTGCGATGAGCCCGGGAGTCAGGGAGTATGTTTTAAGGGGAGATGGTATGATCGCCCGTGATGATACGCGCACCAGCGGCCCGCCCTCTGTTGAGGAGGCCAAGAAAAAGTTCCTCCACCAGGCCCTCCCCTGTCCCCTCTGCAAGACGCC
>Ga0315550_1002350_pt1 | contig 11596 bp, 12 predicted proteins | sample SalMarSW160190MG_2_FD_203100 | JGI IMG/M metagenome (GOLD analysis project Ga0315550, IMG submission 203100) | Salt marsh sediment microbial communities from the Plum Island Ecosystem LTER, Massachusetts, United States - Salt Marsh Sediment SW1601-90 ... | reverse complement strand
ACATGTGCGTGTTGATGAAAATCACCTGCGAAACCGTCATTCTGAGCGTAGCGAAGAATCTCCGCCCTGCATTGGGAGACTCCTCGCTCCGCTCGGAGTGACGAAAATTGGATCTACTGAGACTATTTCCCTGGACGAGGCACTGGCGCACACGGCCGACCCGGAGAATCTCAGGCGACTGCTGGGGGTGTAGCCGCCGAGCGAAGAGCCAGAAAAGAGGTGATCGTGGATAGTGCGAGTGTAACCGAAATTTAACGCAAGCGTAATGTGGTTTGTAACAATACCGGACTATAATTGTGTCAATTACAGCACAGGCAATCTAGCAAGTAATTTTATGGAGGTAGGTAAAATGAAGAAAGAACGGGGTTTCACACTGATCGAGTTGTTGGTAGTCATCGCTATACTGGCTATCCTCTTTGGCGTGACGGCGCTGCTGTTGACCAACGTAGGGAGCAAAGCCAAGAAGGAGACTGCCAGAGCCGAGGCTGATATGGTGCAGACGGCGATTGACGTCTGGATGACTGCGGACGACGGTGCTCCAGTCGCCACGACCTGCGAACAGGTCGGCCCTGCCTCAGCTTTTGGGGCATACCTGCGCCGCTCGTCGCGCTTTTACTTCGGATGGGACACAAACGGCAACGTTACGGGTGCATACGACGACGACGCCTGCAGCAGCCAGCTCTGGCCCGTGCCGTAGATCGCTTCATATCCCGGCTGGCCAGTTTGGCGTTCTATCGGGGTGTGTCACGACACCTATGTGCCCGCCGGTCAGAAACCCGAGTTTTTCGTCAGAGGAACCAAGCTGGCCTGGTGAAAGGCATCTGGTGCCGGTGACGTTGGCCCGTGGAGCGCCAAAAACCGGGTTTCTGATTCGTCCAACGTTTACTCCGCCGGGAGCTTCCTGAGGATGCCTTCGGGAAGCTCCTTGTTCATTCTCTCGCGAAACGGTATAATCGAGTCGATGGCAGGAGCACAGGCTGTCTCTTCTTCGTCTCGATTGCATCGTGCCGCCACGGTCTTGGTGGAAGCCGGGTGGCTGACAGCGGCCGTGTTCGTGCCCTTGGCCGTCAACCCCTGGGGCTTTGCCTACGAACTACCCAAGGCGGCGCTCTTGCGGGGGCTGGTGCTCCTGATGCTGGCCGCTCACCTGGTGGCGCTGGCCTGGCCGCCCGCACCGCCCAACCTGCACGACTGCTCCCGCCACTGGCTCCGCCACCCACTCGTGCGCCCCGCCCTGCTGGTAGGGAGCGTTGCCCTTCTTTCTACCGTCATTTCCATCAGCCCCCTCGTCAGCCTGTGGGGTTCCTACCACCGCCAGCAGGGCGTCTACCTGCTGGTGTGCCTCATCCTCTGGGCGCTGCTGGTGGCCGCCCACCTGCGCACATCCGCACAGCGACGGCGACTGCTCGCCACCATCGCCGTGGCGGGCAGCCTGACCGCCCTTACCCCTTTCATCGAGTCGTTTCTGCGGTACGAAAACCCGCTCACCTCCCGGCCCGGCGGCAGCCTGGGCAACCCCATATTTCTCGGGGCTTGTCTTATTATGGCCATCCCTTTCACGCTGGCCGGGCTGGTCAGCGCGAGACGCTCCGAATCCCACCGAAGATACAAATCCCTCGTCAGACTGTTTGGGTGGGGCACGGCGTTGGTGCTCCAGGTGGTCGCCCTGCTGATCGCCCAGAGCCGGGGGCCGTGGGTCGGGGCGCTGGCCGGGCTGATGCTCTTTGGGGCGCTGATGTTCTGGCCCACCCATCGGCGGCTGGTGCTAGGAGGCATCGCTGTGCTGATCGTTCTGACGAGCGTGCTGGTAGCCAGCCTGAACTTTGACACGGTCCCCGCGTCCCGATTTTCGCAACTGCCCTACGTTGGTCGCGCCGTCACCGCGACCAACCTGAGCGGCGGGACGGTGCGGGTCCGGTTGGTGCTTTGGCAGGCGGCCTGGAAAGTCGTCACGACCTGGCCGGAAGTGGGGCTCGAACCCGATCATCTGCGCTTGCTGCGCCCGCTTGTGGGATACGGACCAGACACTGCTGCCTACGCCTACACAGCTGTATACCCGCCAGAACTGGGCCACATCGAAGACCCCGATGCCATCTGGGACCGGGCCCACAACGAGACGCTCGACGTTTTGGCGATGCAGGGATGGTTGGGGTTGATCGCTTGGACTGTGCTGGGCGTTGCCTGCGCTCGGCGCGGATTGGTGCTCTGGCAGGCTGCCCCCGACGCGGCTATGCGCGCTTGGGCAGCTGCGCCGCTGGCCGCGATGGTGGCGCACGTCATCGAGGTGCAGTTCGCCTTTACCCTGACGGCGACGGCGCTGATGGGGTGGTTGTGCGTGGCCTGGCTGGCCGCTCCCGCACACGTGCGGCAGGAGGAAGAAGAAGAAGAAGAAGAAGAAGAAGAAGAAGCCAAAGGGCGTATAGGCGCGCACGCGCGCGTAGGTACGCGTTGGCGCATCTATGCAGTCGTTGCCGCGTTACTGCTGACTATCGCCGCTGTGCGGCTGGAGGGAGGGGCGATTTGGGCGAGCGCGCTTGTGAGCCGCGCCCGCGCTCTGGATAGAGCTGGCCAATGGCAAGAGAGTGTCTCGCTGTACGACCGAGCGCTCGACACAATCCCCTGGCAGGCTGCGTATCACCAGTTCCGCGGTGAGGCATTCTACAATCTGGCTCGTGCCTTGCCCGATGACCAGACCGGTTTGAAGGCTGAACTCCTCAACGCTGCCGATCGCAGCTTGGCCCGCGCGCGGCGATCGGAGCCGCTGGAACTGGAGCATTATTCCAACGCCGGGGTCCTGCACGCCTACTGGAGCGAGACTGTGGACCCGGTGCACTTGGACACGGCGGTCGCGTTCTACCGGCAGGCGTTCCTACTGGCCCCCACCCGCGCCGGACTGCGCACCGACCTGGGACACGTCTATCACAACCACGCTCGCTACGTGGAGGCCCTGGCGGAATACAATGCCGCGCTAGAGATTGATCCTCTATTTGCGGCTGCTTATTATGACTCCGGTCTAGCCTGGCTGGCGCTTGATCGGCCAGACTTGGCGCGGCCGGCTTTCCAGGCTGCACTAGAACTGGCCCCAGATTGCGAAGCTTGCAGGGATGCGCTGCGAACCCTGGAAGAGTAGGCTCGTCTGTGTCAGCACGAGGTATAGGGAAAAACCGTCTTTGCTCTGAGAAACTCCTTTGCTCCTCCCCGGTCCTGTTGTGGAATTCAAGCCTCTGCGTTGTCTCACCTGCTCTGTTGTGCTATACTCTGTTCAGAGACCGAAAGCTCTCGCCACTGTACTCTGGGGTAGTAACCAGGGGCGATGAGAACCTCCTGGCGGAGGAGGCGTTGGAGCCAGCGTAGGTGTGCCCCGGTGAAACGGGCGTCGCCTTGGAATAAGGACAAACGGCTGCGGACGGAGTAACGAGCGTGAAAGCCAGGGACATCGTAGTAGAAGAGGGGGAATGGCGCATGGCGGTTAAGAGAATGCGTGACTGGCGACGGAAACCGCCGTTCATGGGCGCCTGGGAGTGGATGCGGTATCGTAGGTCATTCTTTGGCTCTGTGCTGGGCAGGTTCTTTTGGGCAGCGCTTGGGGCTTCGCTGGTGGCTGGCGCGATGGTCGAGGTGGCTCAGGCGCTGGGCCTGGAGGGTCTGAGGGGCGGTGCACTGTTCGTGGCGGATCTGTTTCTCTGCAGCGCTGGGGGCACAGTCGTCGCCGACATGATCCTTCACCACCACAGCGCCGTGGACAGGAGGCGGCCACTCCAGGTCATCGGTCAGCCTGTATGGGCGACCTGGTATTTCCATTTCGGGTTCGTGGCTCACAGATTGCCTGATGAAGTGTTCGCGTGTTTCAGACACGTGGACGAGCGGACGCCTGACGGCGGATACCGGCTGAGTGTCTCGGCGCGGATCGGAGATCTGCAGGGAGCGGCCGCTTGGATGGGCCGCCCAGGGTTTGGGGCAGGTGGCGGATGGCCAGCTGTACCCAGCCATTTCTGGGTGAGCGATAACACGGTGGGGTGGGAGTTTCGATGTGGGCCGCGCGAGACGATACGGAGGGGCTGGAGCTTCAAGTTTGCCTTCCCGTGGGACTGGTGGTATCACCAGCAGCGGTGCCGGGTTGGGAGTCGATGTCTGTATTGCTGGGTTGCGGAGACCCTGGCGATGTCAACTGGTCAGCGGGATAGCGGAGGAGGTTCAGGGCGACGGTGAGTGACGGGGAATGGCGCAGGTGGTGGGGTGCCAGGGGTTGTTTGATGGAGACTGTGTACCATCTTATTTGTTGTCTTGTGGAGATGGTTCACAAGCAGGTGTAGTCTGCCACGTATTTGGAGACAAGCGTATGAGCACCCAGGAACCGCAAGGAAAAGCTGCCATACTCATCGTCGAAGACAACGCGACAATGGTCCAAATGATCAGTAAGTTATTGGAGCGGGAGACCATTCTGCTGTCATCGCCCAGAACGGAAGAGACCCTGAGGATGTTGAGGCTGGGCGAACCGACGGCACCGGCTCCCTCGATCTCGCCGAACCTGAACCTCCTCGACATATTGCTACCAGGAACGGGCGGCTTCGAGGTGCTCGACGAGCTGCGGGCAGCCCGAAGCCGGCTAGCGTGCCGGTAGCGATAATCTTAGCCAGGGGGCAGGTCGAGGACAGGCAAGTAGCGGATAGGCTCGTCGGCGCCGACGCCTATCTGCCCAAGGCGTACAAAGAGGACGAACTGTTGGATCTGGTGCATTCCCTGCTTCAAGTAAAGCAGGATAAGTGAGGTACGATGCCTCATCCTGCCTCTAGTTTGTCATTAAGAGGAAGCGGTCCGGCTGGTGACTCCACTCTATACCGCACGAAAAAACTCTTGGGCTTGACGCTAGGCAAGGCCGCTGCTCTGAGCGGAGTGACAACTTTGCCGTGCCTGGCTGGTGGATAGATGAGGGAACTCGAGACAATCGGTAGAAAAGCAATGAGCCGACTGCTGGAGGGCCTGCGTCGCTGGCCAGGCGACTACGACTCCCATCCATTTGCCGCTGAGGAGTTCGTGGGGGCGCTAATCGCCGACGTTGAAATCCCCGTTCCTCCGCCGCTGCGGCCGGAAGGAGGAGGTGGTTGGTCGTTCCTCAAAGCGATTGCTCTCCTCCTCCTCGACAGTATCTATCGTCTTTTGCACGAGAGCAGGCGCGACAAGTCGTTGACTAGTGACGAGCGCCTGAATGGCCTGGAGCGGTTGCTCATCGGCTTCATCATCGTGTGGTTCAAAGACATCCAGCCGGCACTCAAAGAGCCTGGCAGCCCCGATAGGCCCATCACTTACGGCGAGGCGATCGATGCAGGCGAATCACCGCTATTGCTGGGCCGGCTTATGGAGCAAGCTCATCAGGATGCAAAGCAGTGCAGCCGGCACCTGAAATGGATACCCGGCGTCTTCAACCAGTTGCACAAGCAGGGAGAAACCGGTCACCGCAAAGCAGGCTACTATCGTGACAAGGCTCTCGGTTTTCTCGTGCAGCGCATCCTACAGACTGATCACGGCCTGGCTTTTGACGTCGAGAACTTGTTGCGAGAATTGGCCGGCGCTGGCTATGTGACACAGGCAGCAGACATAGCACAGGTGCCGGATGTGGCTCAGATACCAGAGGTGATGCCGGACTCTGGGCTGGACTGGCCTACACAGGTCTCACGATGCGTGGCCGACTACCGCGCCTACGAGCTGCAGCAAATCGAGCGGCTTCTCAGAGAACAGGGGCTGGCCTCTTCCTTTGATTGGTTCCTGCCCCGGCAAGTCTGCCGCCCGGTGAACCAGTCGGAGGTAGGGAAAGAGATGCCCGCCTTGGACCTGGCCGACATCTGCAAGCCAGGGTTGCGGATCGCCTTATCGGACAGCCGGGGCAACGGGACGACGACTGCCCTGCTGTGGCTATCCAACCGATATTGTAGAGAGGAAACAGCCGTTGAGCCGGTTGTGCTGCGCGTAGACGCGCGGGACTATGCCGATGCTGCGGCCAACGACCTCTCGGTCTACGCATATCTGGCAGAGAAGGCATATGGCGAACAGCGCTCCTTGGAAGAGAGCAGGAAGAACTTTGAGAGGACCCTGAGCAAGGCCCAGGTGATCTGCCTGGTGGACAACCTGGCGAGGCTGCCGCCTGAAGACCAGGCGCGCATTGGCCGGAGGCTCAGGCGCTTCGCCGGGGTGGTCTTTGTTGCACCCTGGACGACCGACGAGGAGCTCGCGATGATCGGCGGCCAGGGCGCGGTGCGCGCCACCCTGGAGCCATTTGAAGAGGTGCAAGTGCGCCAGTTCATCACCGAGTTCGGGATTCGGGCCACTCCTGGCTTTGACGAGCTCCTGGCGCAGCGCCTGGCCTGCGATATACCGGACATCGCCGTGCTCCCTTTGGGGCTAACCGCACTATGTGAACAGGTGCGCCTGCATCGAGGGAATTGCGTTTCGGTGGCCCAACAATTCACCACAGAGTTGTTCTTGCGCAGCGGAAAGCCTGTTCCGGACTGGCAACAAGAATACAGTGATTTGCCTCCTGAGCTCGGAATATTGGGGCGGTTAGCGGTACCGATGTACACCTCGGCCAGACGTGAACCAGTGTACGATGACACCCTGATCACCTTCCAAGAGGAGTGGGCGCTGGGATACCTGGTGGAGGCCCTTAGAGAGGAGTGGCCGGATGCCAAGACATCGCCGCTGTTGATCCAGAGCGGCCCACAAACCTATCGCTTCTTGAACCATGAGATATTCGGCTTCCTGGTTGCAATGGCGAGTGTCAAACACTTGGTCGGTCAATGTTCCAATTACGTCAGAGATATGTTCAGGCCGGGCGTCGTCGGTATCGCCAATCGCTACTACTACACATGGATCGAGAATGATGCCCGGCGCCCGCGAGAGCTAGGTGAAGCACAACCGGAGGAAGAAGGGTCTACACCCGCAGGGGACGACCGCGGCTGTCACGCATCTTACCCTTCAGTTGCCGGTCTATGAGGCAGGCCAGGGCCACACAGCCTGACGCAAACTTGCTAGGGCGTCGGCCTACCGCTTGAAGTTCGAGAAGTGCCGCGGGCGACCCCTGGGATCTGCATTCTTCGAGACATTTTTCCGCTGGCGGGACGAACGCGCATTGTAGCCCTTCCGGGAAATCCACGATTCGATACTTGAACTCGAACCGCAGCTTGTGAGATCGATTGAAGATCACCCAGGCGTGCCAGTCCCTGGCGCCCATCTGCGCTAGCGGGCCACCGATGCTGAATACATCGTCCTCCTCGGGGGAACTTACCAGGAACACCTGGGCAGAATCGTCCAGCATTCCCAATCCGATCTTCTCTTTCAGCCAGACTCCTCCATCTGCCAGCACGAACTCGTACCCCGCCAGGCAGGCGCTCTCGCACACGGCCCTGACGAGCGCGACGCCGTAGTAGGCGTGTAGCCGCTGCTCATCGGCCGCGGAAAGACCGGCACGGTCAAAGCCTGGCAGTACATCTAGCGCCGATATCCCGGCCGGCCACGGTCCGCCGGGTTCGTAGCGCACGACCTGCCTGGTCAGGTTGTCCGGGGAAATGGGGCCGTCCCCGAGGAACGGCGTGGTCAGGTCCAGCAGGCCACGGTCGCCTGAAATGCCCAGGTGGCTGCTCGCACCGCGCCCATCGCCGCTGAGGTCCAGGAGCAGCGTCTTGCGGCGCGCCACGATGCCCAGGATCGCGGCAACGTTGACCGCCAGGGTCGTCACCCCCACGCCGGAGCGCACGCCGAAGAACGTGACTGTCGTACACCTGCTCCGTTGCTCGTTCATTCCATCCATCATTTTACCCACTTTGCGCGCCCTGGCAACCGGCCTCGACGGCCAGTGCTCTTTGCCCCTCCATCCTCAATCGCCGGACCAGCAGCCGCACCACCGTCGTCCACGGGTAGAGGTGGCGCTCTCCGCGCCGCCAACCCTCCTGCTCCCCCGCCGGCAACTGCTTCAGCGCCGCCAGCACGGCTGCGCGCTTGATCCCTAATAAGCCGCCGATCTGCGCTGCCGTCACACCATCCTCCGGCTGTACGGCCAACACTTCCCTCAGCCGCTCCTCCTGTAAGTAGTCAAAGGCATGCAGGTAAGAGCCGGTGGTCGTGTCGGTGTCGGCGTGCCCCAGGCCGCGAGCGATCTCGATCAGCGGCACCCCTAGCACGAGCAGCCGGTTGGCGTAGACGTGGCGCAGGGTATGCAAGGTGACCGGCAGGGCATCGGGGTTCTCCTCCAGCCTCAGCGCTCTGATGGCCGTGTTGACCGTCCTGCCCAGCATCTCAGCAAACGCCTTCTCATCCACGTCGTACTCCAGAAAGGGAGCCGCCGGGTCGCCGCCTGTAGCTTCCCACCAACCCTGCCACTCGACGCGCAGCCGATCCAACACCGCCGGCGGAACGTGGCGCGCCCAGACTACGCGCGAACGCCCGCGCTTGGAGCGCCAGATACGCAGGTAGGACGAGTGGGCGTCCAGCACTATATCACCCAACCGTAAACGACATACCTCGCCCCGCCGCAGCCCAAAGAAGCAAGCCAGCAGCACTGCGTGGAAGGCGCTGTGCGCCAAGTGTGCGTTCGCCTCCTCTCCTTCTACCAGCGCCTCTTCTTGCCGGGCGACCAGGTACGCCAGCAACCGCGCCACGTCGTCCAGGCCGATCAGGTTGACCGGCTGGCACGCTGCCCCTCCCCTCACGGCAACCCTTCGGCAGGCTCAGGGCAGATGTGGGGGGCAGACGCCAGGCGGTGGGTAGAGCACAAAACTAGGAGCAGGCAAAATGGTAGAGAAGCAAGGGAGCAAGGCGGCGATTTACATTCGCACTTCATCGGAACACCAGGGCGAGAAGGCAAGCCCTGACGAGCAAGAGGCCGATTGCAGACGGCTGGCAGGTGAACACGGCCTGACGGTAGTGGCAGTCTACCGGGACACAGAGTGGTACAGGGTGAGGAGCCGCCTGGTAGACCCATCGGGAACGCGGACGGACCGTCCAGGCCTGGTTGCAATGCTGCGCGACGCGACAAAGGGGCACTTTGACACGATCATAGCGTGGCGCGAGGACAGATTGTACAGGGGAATGAGGGCCATGCTGTCCGTCCTCGAAGCGATCCAGGAGCACAAGCTGAACGTACTACTGGCCCGCGAGACGTTCGATCCGAAAATGGCTCCCGTCAAGGCGTGGGTTGCGCAGATGGAACTGGACGGGATGCGCGAGCGCATGACGATGGGCGTCAAGGCACGGCTGAGGGCAGGCAAGGCCAACACCGGGCAAGATCGCTACGGCTATCGGCGCAACGGCGAGGTGATCGAGATCGTGGAAGAAAAAACCCGCTGGGTGCGCCAGATATTCGACTGGTACGTCGAGCGCGTCCCGCACCTGGAGATACGGCGACGGTTGATAGAGGCCAACGCTCCGCAGAAGGGCAGCAGTGTGCCCCGCCGTATCCAGTGGGCAATATCGAGCACCCAGGCGATCTTGGGAGCCGCCAAAGAATACACCTTCGGGATCAAGATTCAAACCCGCTGCGGTGAGGCATTCGAGATACCCGTTCCCCCTATACTGAGCAAGGCGACTTACCAGAGATTCCTGGAGGTGCGCCAGGGAAATAAGACGCACCCCTCGCACAACTTGAAACGGGACTACCTGATTATGGGGTTGGTATACTGCGACTGCCCCAGGAAATGGGGGGCGCACTCCACATCGCCCAGAAAGCGAAATAGCAAGGGGGTATTGGTTGAGCGCAAAACAAGGTTGGGCGTCTATTTTTGCCCGGAACGGCACGCGGAGCACGTCCACCCTGATTGCCCAAGAACCATCGGGGCAAAAAAGGCCGACGAGTATGTGTGGTCAAAGGCGTGCGAGGTGTTGGGCAATCCTGATGTGCTGTTGCTTGCGGCGCGAGAACACGTTGACCAATTGCGCCAACGGGCCGCAGGGATTCAGGCAGAGAACGAGCGGCTACAGGAGGAGTTGGACAACCTTGCCATAGAGCGCCAATGGGTGATAACGCGGGCGCGCAAGGGATTGATAACCGACGAGGATATGGAATACCAGTTGAGCGCGCTGTCACTCCAGGAGTTGCACCTGAAGCGCGAAATGATGACCATGAGCGAGACGGCGCGGTTATCTGCCCTGGACAATTGGGAGGACACGGCGCGGGAATATCTTGCCACTCTGTACAAAGGCTTGGAGGAACTCGATGCCGAACCTGAGACGGAAGAAGAGCGCCATGAGTTGTTCCAGATGAGGAGACAAATAGTCCTTGCCCTGGTAGAGAAGGTGCTAATCGGCAAGGACAGGAAACTTACCGTGGTGTTCAAGCTAGACGTGCTGTCCTTGCTTAACCAGATGGAAGGGGATCAAATCGAGAAGGCCGAAACTTGTAGCCGTAGATGATGGCGCCTTCGTCGCCGCAGCTCTGCACCCGGCGGGTCACCATCTCCACCGGCATACCGATGTACGCCTGATCAGCAAGGCTTTCACAATGCCACTGCACTAATAAGAGAGCTTTCATTTCATATACCCGAAGGCTCATGATCCCATCCATTCTCCCATGTCCATTCGGCTTGGGCCCACTTCAGAGCACGGCGGGAGATATCTCTAGTCGTCGAATCTGAATCGTCAGCTAGCTTGACAAGAAAGAGATTCGCCATCTCATTGTCCGACAGGGTCAGGGCTTTAGCTACCGCGGCACGTATTTCCGGAATTGAAGATTCAGTGAAGAGTCTAGTCCAACGATAGTCGCCAGACGTTTCTATACCTTCGCTCGCCACAATCACCTCAACGGACCTTGGAGTAAGTCGAAGCTCATCGCGATGTTTCCACAACTTGGAGAGCTGCTGGACAGTAAGGAGAGTAAATGTCACCTCATAGAGCTGTGGCGAGCTGTCGAGTAGTTATTGAAGCACCGCTAGTTCCAACTGTTCCTCGCCACACTCGTAACGCCTAATGTAATCCGCGAATAGATCATGGGCAACAGAGAACGGTGCTTGTGGTTTATGAGCAAACCCAATGATTTGTCAACGTCAATCAAGTGGATTTTGCCTGACGCCTCTGTCTTCTCCTTGATCTGCAAAACTGTGAGAGGCATAGGCCAAGACAGTGCTAGCAACTTTAAGATAAATTGCTCTGATGGCTCGAAGTCCGCAAATATTGCCTGGTGACTCGCTTGAACGAGTTTGCTGATCCTATCTTCCTCCATCTCAATGGGCCTCTCTCGGAGTTTACGCTCCAAAGCCAGGTACTCCCAAATTCTATAGCAAGCCAATTGCAGGAAATACGGACGCCTTCCTGCCTGAGCTACGACTTGGTCGACCAAAGCATCACTAAGAGTTATTCCTTGCCTAGCTGCCGGCTCGCACACCACTTGACGTGCCGATCGAGTATCCAATGGATATAAAGGAAATCGAGTAAAATACTGCGGATGGAAAATATCCTCCCGAAACCAATGTTCAAGCTTGCCTTTGCGCTCCGGTCTAACCGCCACAACGATAAGCAATCTGCTGTTATCCGAGGCTCTCTTCACAAGTTCAAACAAAGATCGCACGAGAATAAGCCCGCCAGGCTGATCAGCAACCTTCCCCAGTTGATCTAT
>Ga0315550_1002348_pt1 | contig 11613 bp, 8 predicted proteins | sample SalMarSW160190MG_2_FD_203100 | JGI IMG/M metagenome (GOLD analysis project Ga0315550, IMG submission 203100) | Salt marsh sediment microbial communities from the Plum Island Ecosystem LTER, Massachusetts, United States - Salt Marsh Sediment SW1601-90 ... | reverse complement strand
TGAACAGTTAAGCCCGTTCCGGATCTCATTGAGAAATCTGGCATCAAGAGTCCTTGAATCCAGGCGTCGAAGCGTTTCTTGCTTCTTGTTTCGTATTCCCATAAAAGACTCCTTCCTGATAACATATTTTTCACATATCATAACACACATGACCGGTGAGACATATGTCAGGAAGGATAATCCGATTTCACCTTTAAAATTTCAAAAAATACTTGTATTTTCGCAAAAAATTGACATTTATTCGGACTCGATATAGGCAAAATCAACATTTGTGGAGATAAAACGGTGACAAGATGTCACTTGAAAATCAAGGTGTTTTTCAGCTCCTGAAAGAGGTAACTTTTCGAAGAATTCTGGCATTTTTTACAGCTAATGAAAATGGGCCCTTTTTTTAAGGTGTCTTGTGTACAGTCCTTTGCGATCTGGTTGGTTGTTAGGACCGGTCCGAGGAATTCTGACAACAGGTTGAATTCAATAGCTACCTGTGGCATCCCCACACACCGGAGTACTCTCAGAGAAGGAATCGCGATTGGGTAACATTAACTTCTCGGCGGTAGTATAGTTCCTCCTGTTCTAGTTGACGGCTGCTGAACCGTAACAGTGCCCCGCCCCTGTACGGAATTTGCCCGAGGGTCAGAGGCGTCTCCGTGGGCCTTTCTAGCGCATGTTCGTACACCTGAAGCAGAATTCTCCGGCTTCGTTCGGGCGAGAGCTTTCCAACGGTCGCCAACTTGAAGTTGCGGTAGGCCATGCTTTTCGCCACGCCTGGATTCTTCAGGACGTACCGCAGGTGAGTCTCGAAGGCGGGCGCCTCTTCGGACTGCGCAATATTGTTCCGGTCGACCAGAATTGCACCATCTGGGCCAAACAACTCTTCCACTCGCCCCATGGCACCACCAGTCGCCGTGATCACTGCCATTCCAGAAGCCGCCGCCTCCAAAAAGATGATGCCCAGTCCTTCGAATTTTGAAGGATGAAAGAGGATATGTGCCGCATTCAGAACCGACAGGGTCTGCGTGTGTGGCAGTGACTGGTGATGCACTACAGAGGTCGGTCGCTCACAGCGCCTCCGCAATTCCTCTTGCGGAACATTTCCTATATATACGAATCTGTCTGTTGCGAACTCACGTGACAGCCGGTCAAATATCTCCAGGGCCATCCATCCATTCTTGCTCTCATAATGCCTGCCGCTGAACACTACTGTAAGCGGTCCGCTCTTCCTCCACTTTGCTTCCATCGCGTCTGCCGAACAGCTTTCCTGCGCGGGATAGAGGACTTGGATTTTCGACAGATACGCATCTCCAAGCTCTCCCACGCCAAGCTCCTCTATCCATCTGCTGGCATCACGAACTGCGGACTCACTGCGGTAGAAAACAGCTTTGCAGCTCGGATGGGCGTATGCTGTCAGCATGTTCATTACTCTCATGAAGATGTTCTTCTTGAATTCCGTCGACCATTCCCGACGAAATGCGTTTCTAAAGTCCGGACTCAGAAAGTGGCGCCCGCACACAACCGGATAGACGAAATCATCCGTGTCAGTCACCCATGCTGTCCGATTCAAAACCGGCCACCGCGCCGCGTGGACAATTGCCTGGCCAGGCCCGAAGTCAGCAAACTCCCCCCAATGGAACGAACCGAATGGCGACTTGTGCTGCTCATCGGCCATAACGAATGAGTGCACACAATCTCTTCTGCTGTATTGGAAGTCCGGGCTAAGTAGCTTGGCAAATGCGTTATGCACGCCGACGTGCAAATCTATCTTTGGCCCTAGTAGGACCTCGCGAGTCACTTCTATCTCCGATCTCCGCGATATCTTCCTGCGGATTAGCACTTGCTGTGAAGACATATTGTGCTCGTCGGCCATCCGATTCCGGATATGAGATATCAGGTCCCGCAGTCCGCAGCAATCGTCGCGGTGCAATTTGTTGTGCCGGATCGAAACATACCGCTCGTGGGGGCACCAACCTTTGCATACGGGGAATTCGGGACACCCGCTCATTGCTTCCATAGCGTCGCGGTGCTCCTTCCTCAATTGGAGCAGTCCAGCGCTATTTGCTATCTCTATGAAACTGTCGTTCATGATGTTCCCCAGAGTGTATCGGGGGTCGCCCGAGAATACATCACATCCCACCACGCTGCCGTCCGGCTCGATCATGTAATAGTGGCCCCAGCATTCCTCACTTAGTGTGCAAAACCCGGCTGACATACCTTGAATCTGCGCCTTCAATCCCTCCAGCTCTCGGATCTTCACGTTCTGGTCGCCGCGACTGAGCCACGCATCGTAGAGGTTCATCAAGAACGCATTCATCCTTGCAGGCTCAATGTAGTGTTCAGCTGTGGTTCCGGCTTCAGCCGCTGGTTCGTTTTTCGGCTTCACAGCAAGAAGTCCGAAACTACGAATGCCTTGTCCTACCAGGAAATCGAGGAGTCTTTCGGCTCCGAACTCGAGCGTCCTTTCATCCACGACAACTAGGCCTGAGAATTGGACTTCATGCTCCTTCAGGAGGTTCAATCCCCGCATCACGTGCTCGTAACTCCCCTTACCAGAGCGGTAGCTACGGTGGCTGTTGTGGAGATGTGCAGGTCCGTCAATACTAATTCCCACCTGGATTTTATTCGCCCGGGAAAACCGGGCCCACCCTGGTGTCAGCTTTGTCGCGTTGGTCTGAAAGGAGTTTTTGATCTTCTGTCCCGGTCGCCGCAGGCGCGCTTGCACCAGAAAGGCCTTCTCGTAAAAGGAGATCGGCAGCAGCGTGGGCTCCCCCCCATGCCAGACGAAATTTACTCGGTCGTGCTCAGCCAGTGCCCTCGCAATCATGCGTGCCATTACGGGAAAGCTCATGACCTGCTTGCTGCTCGCTCGTCGGTCATGGCAGTATGTGCATCGCAGTGTGCACTGCCGTGTTGGTTTGACTATCAGCGATAGACTGGTCATCACAGGACACTATCCTCTCTTCGATTCCTTCTCCAGCGAGCGTAGGACCGCTTCTTCATCTGAGCTCAGAAGATCCGATGTCCTCAGATAACGAAAGCGATCCAACGGCTCCATTGCCCGGAGCAGCATTTCGAAGAGAGCGTGTTTCTCATGTTCTGGCAGCCTCAGCGCATATTCATTCAGGCTCTCTGCGAGGCAACGCACGTCATCCTCACTGAAGCAACTTTCCGCTCGTGACTTTTTATCCATGGCGACCCCAGTTTGCTATAACCTTCTGCATGAGTACAATCATCTTTCTTGGGTCCAAGTAATACACCAGATCATTCGATCATGCTCTCACTCAGACTGGAGGAATTTTTGGGCCTTTTGGGGGCATTTTGTCGAGTTTTGGGGGGCGCCCCATACCAAACGCCCAATAGCCATCTCGCGGCCAGTCGCCCATTCGCGGCCAAGTGGGGTATGATCGTGCCCAGCCTTCCTTCGGATCTGGCAAATTGGTTCTAATGAGGGGTCCGAGTGCATCCTTAACAGCCTGCTTTATATCCTTCGTAAAAACGTGCGTGGCCGTACCCTCGACACGTCGTTCGTCAACCCGTTTTTCTATGTACGCGCCGCGGGATAACAACCAACGCAAGAGGGTCTGCTGCTTCTCCGGTAATTCCTTCTGTGCCCAGTCATCAAGTTTTCGCGCCAGTTCTTGCACTTCATCTTGGTCTGCCATAAGAATCTCCTTTCTGAACTCTCGATTATGGTTCGTTCAATTAAAGCATGAATGTGGTTTTCCAAGTTACAGGTTTCTTTTTCAAAGGCCATAGCACTGTTAAGCCAAAATACGAAGGGCTTGATTTCAATTATCTGATTACAAGTAAACCTGTCGGCCAGACGGTTTTGTTCGAGCTTTGGCGAGACGGCAGGAAAATACACCTCGGCGCCGAGGTTAAGAGCTTCAAGGCTTCAGAGATGCTCGTACCCTATCATGAATATGATCAGCAGCCGGAATACATCATCACAGGCGGTTTTATTCTACAAAAACTTACCCGTGAGTATCTAAAACGATGGGGCGATGACTGGACAGGTAAGGTCACGCCACATCTGTATCATTATTATCGTGACTTTGCCTTCAAACCCACCTCGGTGCGCAATAATATCGTGATACTAAGTTACGTCCTGCCGGCTGAGATCAACCTCGGCTACAGTGACCTTAGACAAATTGTTGTCAAAAAGTTTAACGGCATGACCATACGTAACATCGCAGACATCTTAACGGCCCAGAAATTGAATCCCGAATCCAGTTATGATGTAATCGAATTTGAGATGGATAATCCGGTGGTAGTTATCCCTCGTGAGCAATTGCCCGCAGCCGATATGTTTATCAGTAAGAGATACGGTATTCACAAACTTCTAAATATAAACTAATTCAGTCCGGCAACTCCATAGCAATCAAAGAAGGCCTGACGGGAATGCGGCAATTACCTAAGAGCTTATGGGCCTATAAGGCACCGAAGCGATCGCAATACCTGTTAGCCCCCTTGCTTTTCTTAGTTTACCCTCGATGTGAGCCTACTTGCTTTTCTGTCGGGGGTCGGGGGTTGCTTGCCCCGCACCAAATTAGGTTATAATTTTGGTGCGCGGGTCATTGCGAGCAGGCCGAAGGCCGACGTGGCAATCTAAGACCAAATAATCAATAATAAATATCGAAGATCCGGCGTCTTTTGACGGAATAAATTGAAAAGGTAGGGTGTGCACTGCACACCTTTTGGCTAAAAAAATAATTTTTCTTGTAAATCTGACTTTTGCAGTATATATTTCCAGTAGCGGTTGCACCCTGACTTTTGGAGCCAAGAGCGAAGATTCTTTGTGTGCTCGCCCTTTGCAGCCTGCCAACGGGGACGGAGTCTAATCAAGACAACGATGATTTACACTTACATGTTTAACCGCAGTCCCAACGATGTTCGCAGCTTGATAGACTCCCTCCGAACGATGAAAGACTTGGGGTGTTATACGGAAACCATATATACACTGTTAGCACGCAATAATATATGGAGTTGATATGGTAAATCAGATCGCTTTTGTTGCCATGGAGTTTGAAGGAGATCCTTGGAATGACAAGCGCTACGTAGTAATCACAGAAGTCTTGCAAGAGGCTGGATATGAAGTGATTCGGGGCGACGATATCAAGTCCTCGGGCCCTATCATGACTGAAGTGATGGATATGCTGCGTGATGCCGATCTAGTTGTCATTGATAGTACGGGCAACTCACATAATGTCTCCTACGAAATAGGCTACTGTCATGGAATTGATAGGAATCCTAGCACTGTAATTCTTCTTCGTAATATCAGCGAGACAATCCCATTTAACTACTCCCACTTTCGCCATATACTGTATCGTGATGTTCACCATCTTCGAAGTCTGCTTCGTAATAGGCTTGAAATAACATTTCCACTACCTAATGGCCATACTGGTTTTTGCCTTTCGTTCATTTGCAACAATGCGGGTATGTATGGAGATAAAATTGCAAAAGCAGTTATTAGCGGTCTAGGTGTCGCAAAATTTACAGGTCGCTGTGAATACTATGCGGCTGATCGTTGGCAAATTCCAGGCTTATATGTTGTAGGTCTTGGTTTAAGCGCTCAAAGACCTCGTCGTCAGCTATCTTCAGAATGGTGGTCGTCGCTTACCCAGAAGATTGAACACGAGTTACCGAAAGACAATACAATTCAGCTTAATCACGATTTATCAGAATTCACTGAAATGGTACGCATCCGTGCCGACCAGATGGCACGTGGGGTTGCTGAGTTCCAGGAAGGCAAACTGGTTCAATTGCTATCTGGTCGTTCAGATGATATGTCATGGTTTGAATCAGCCGCATGTGAAATTCTAAATGAAAGCAATGGTACTTAGTATTGTGAGCAGATTTGAAGGGAAAACCATAAAACGCATGTCAACTATTAAAGAGTGACAAGTGCTAACATGGGGATCAAGTCGACTCGCTAATCGCTCGCGACTTATCCCCTGCGTTAGCTATAGGGACACGACGGTATGTGGGAACAAGATGCACGTATAGAAAGAATCAATTTGGCAGCGTTTGAAGAGGACGTTGTATTCGCCTCAGTCAAGGGTAAAGGTGCACATGGCGAAATTGAGGTCTGTGACGGGCTGATCTTGTTTTGGGATGGTTACATCATCCTTCAAATGAAAATGAGGGATTTGGAAGCAGAAGGAGAAGATCGAGGGATAAAATGGATTGAGAAGAAAGTGTACGGTAAGGCAGTCGGCCAACTTCGGAAAACCTTAGAAGAAATCAAGGCGGATGGAATGATTGACTACATCAATTCCAGGGGAGTCAGAGTGCGGCCGGGCGATATTTGCAGGAAATGTCTGCATGCAGTGGTCATATACCGTTTTGGTGACGCCTTTGGCCCCAATCGACACGTAGCCTTCATTAGAGATTCCAAAAGAGTAGGAAAGGTTCATTTCATTCATGAGGATGATTGGCATCGAATCCTTTCAAGTCTGAAGTCTCCGAACGAATTGAAGGAGTATCTTGAGTATAGAAAAATGATTACCAGCAGCAAGGAAGGTCACCAACCCAATGAGGGCTGTATCTTTGCTGCTTATGCGATGGAAGATGATTGCCTAGCTCGAGATGAAGACGGGTGGCGGCACTTGTGTCGACAAGTTCCAGATGATGACCATTTTGATTTCGTAGGTTTTCTCCGAGAGTTATATGCCCATGTGGATTCGGGGCACAAAGAACGTACTGCCAAGCTAATATGCGCGATCAATGAATTCCCAGGCTCATCATACAGAGGCATTCGGGAGTATTTGCAACTCAGTATTAAGGCGGTCAAAGAACAGAAATATAACCGCCCCTACAAGGTAATCTATGAGGATACTCATATTGGCCTTATCGTGGCGGCGAATCCCCACAAGGGACGTCAGTCCAGTATTGAGTTTGGCATGTGCGTAGCTGGAGCTGCCAAAGAACTATTTGAGCTTAGGTTCTGCATAGGTGTGGTTGCTAGTCACGAAGGTGGTGAGTTCTTTCTCGATTGGCTTTTGGTTGACCAATCTGTGATGAGCAGACAACAGGCAGAAGAATTTCAATCGAAGACCAATGTATTCCGAAAGGGCAAAAGGCGTGCCATACCTTCTCGGCACTTCTACGAGTAACCGTAAGGCCAAAAGCAGCCCAAAAAGGGCTGGGTTGTAACGTGTAAAGGACATCTACCAAACCAGTGAAATGTGCTAACATCGTGCTTCAATTCGACGCCGCTGCGCGTCGCGACTGAGCCCGTGTGTTAGAAGTTTCATAATTGAACCCTCAGAAGACTATATTCATCTTTTGAGGATCTTTTTTTTGAATCTGTTTATGGTGAGAAACAAACATTCTGTCTCAAGTTTGGATCAACCCAAGCCGCCAATTTGCAACAGAATTTGTAAAAGGCATGCACTTTCAGTCTACTGTTACGCTACTGTTGTGCTACGGTCAGCATCATAAGTCTTTGTTTGACAGTTATAAACCATTTATTCACAAACACTTACAAATAGACCAATCGTATACTTAATCCGATGTTAAAAAAAGTGCTTTTTTGGTCTTTTTTTTGTTGACAATGTTTGTAAATACGTTAAAATACACGTATGTTAGCCAGTAGGCTAACATAAACCGCCAGCAGGCGAAGATATAGCGGAGAACCGCACGTATCGTCCGGCACCAAATTACGCCAGCAGCCTTTTTGGTGAGGGGTACCCCAAAAAGCATTATCTGTCAAGTCAGACAAGGTTTTGAACATTTACATTTGTATAATTTGAATTTGTTTCGGATTTATTCCTGAGCGTAGTCGAAGGATTAGGATTTCGAATTTCGGATTTCAAACTACCAGATAACTCCTTATGCAACAAAAACATATAATCAATCGTCTTTATTCTTTAGTCTGTCTTCTTTCGTCTGTCCTCTGTCTTCGCTCCTCTACAACTGTAGAGGATTCTTTACAAATCGGCCTTTTTATGCAAAACAAACCCAATTTCCTAAAAAGTCAAATGAACGTAAACTCATTAATAACAATGGATTATGAAAATATATGCGATTGGACACTTGGTGAAAACAAACCCAATTCAAACCCAATCAAAGCCTGTCCTGAGCGCAGTCGAATGGGCCAATTCCCGAAAAGCCAAAATGGATGTAAACTTATATTTTATAAAGGATTACAGAAAAAACGACGATTTCTCAGTCCGAATAAACAAAGCCAATTTCCAAAATGCCAAAAATGAACGTAAACTTATATGTTATAGAGGATTATGAAAATGAAACCGCCTTCCGCCCCAAAAAAACAAACCCAATTCAAACCCAATCAAACCCAATTTCACCTACCCCCAAAGGCATGCCCTGAGCTACGCCGAAGGGGGTAAAACAGAAGTACGATGCGCTCCTTTAAGAAGTGCACATTGGCTGAAATGTCGTAACAAGGATGCCTCAAAGAAAATTTTTGTGGCGACAGGGATTTTAGTATTTGACTTTGAGCTCTTCATAGGAGACCGATTCTAAATAAATGATGAGTTGATAGTGTCTCAAACTGCCAGCCCTTGTCCATAGGCAAATAGGTCACCTCGCAAGTATCCTGTCACGCTATACGCTTAGAGTTCAAAATCCATTACTTGAAGGGTTTTGCTTTTAACAGTACAGATCGTTGGATCAGTAAGCGGAAGTCTTGAAACTTAAGAGAACATCCAGTATTATTGAGGTCGAAGTTTTTAGGAACTCTTGATTGCAGTTGAGAACGGAAAGGAAAATCAATGAAAGTAGATAGACCAAAAACAAAAGGGATTTCACGTAGGCAATTCCTCAAGAGTTCGGCTGCTACATCTCTGGCAGTGTTGGCTGCTGGTATTCAAACCAAAGCTCATGCCGTCGACACATCGAGAATGAACATTTTATTCATTAATATCGAAGATTGCACCGCAAGAGTATGGGGGTGCTACGGCAACACAATTTGCCAAACGCCTAATGTCGACCGGCTGGCCGCCACTGGTGTGCGGTTCAATGCTGTCCATTGCCAGGGAGTGTGCTGCAATCCGTCGCGTGTTTCGTTCCTCACAGGTCTTCGCCCATCATCAACGCATGTCTTCCAAAACAGCGATCCAATCATGGAGTGCCTTCCCCAAGGTACGCTGACGTTGCCAGAACTCGTCAAAAAGAAAGGCTTCTATACAGCCAACGTGGCAAAATTGTTTCATGGCGAACACAAAACACCGCAACTGGCTGTCTTTGATCGGCTAGAGATGACATCGAAGCCAGTTGGGTGGAAGGGCCCTGGCCCGATCTTGACGTTTCCGCCCTTGCCCAAGGAACTGCGTTCTCCTCCAGCTCCTCGCGATCGAAACAGTAAAGAATATCGCCAGTGGCGCATGGCGCGTTCCAATCGGTGGGGCGCTTCTGGGCTGACCGATGAGCAGGAGCATGATGGGAAGGTTGCACGCATCGCATCGGCTCTACTAAAGGAATTCAGCAAGACAAACAAGCAGTTCTTTCTCTCAGTTGGCTCCTCTCGCCCACACACACCATTGATCTGTCCCAAGAAGTATATCGATATGTATAAACCGGAAGAGATCCCATGGCCACCGGCACCACCAGAAAAAGACAAGAACATTCCCGGAGTCGCCACAAGCTTCGGCCGCAGTCATGATATCTATCCGGAGCCAGAACAAGCTCGGGAGGTGATCGCAGCATATTATGGCTGTGTTTCTTTCCTCGATGCGCAACTTGGCATGGTGCTGGATACGCTCGAAGAAACTGGGTTTGCTAAGAACACAATCGTTGTTTTCTTTGCCGACCATGGCTTCCACCTTGGCGAACACGGCGTGTGGTCGAAGTATACTCTGTTCGAGGCTACTACCCGGGTGCCATTAATTGTGCGTGTACCTGGGGTAACTGGTAATGGGAAAACATGCCATGAGCTAGTTGAGCTTGTGGATCTGGTTCCAACTCTCGGTGAGTTGGTTGGACTGGACCTGCCCGGCAACTTGGAAGGCACCAGCTTTGTGCCTCTACTGGTCGAGCCGGCTCAGCCGTGGAAAAAGGCCGCATTTACCGAATGGGGTAACAAGGGCAACACTATGCGGACAAAGCGTTACCGATACACTGAGCGGCTTTATAAGGGCGAGCTAGTGGTGGAGTTATACGATCATGGGACGGATCCGTGGGAAACGGTCAACTTGGCAAAGGATCCAGGGTATGCCGAGACTCGTGCGGAGTTGGCAAAGCTCCTTCACACAGGTTGGGAGACTGCTTTGCCGCCAGGAAAGTAATGCCCCCATTTTCATGCGCTGTAAAATACCAGAATTCTTCGCAAAGTCACCTCTTTCAGGAGCTGGAAAACACCACAATTTTCAGGTGACATTATGTCGCCAAAATGTCTCCACAAACATTGATTTTGCCTATATCGAGTCCGAATAGCGATTATGTCTTCTGATAGGGAAAAATTCTTTTGAATAAATCCACACACAGAGCGTTTAGTAATATAGTGAGTGCTTAAATTTACATTGCCTCGCTCAGATTAGAGTTATGATTGGTGTCCCGGAAAACCGACAGGATACGAAATAATAGACAAATTTCACGTAAGATGAGTAGAAAACATGAATACCAGAAAATGCAAAAGTTGTGGACAGGAGTTTGAGGAGTGGGTGGAATTCTGCACCAAGTGTGCAGAACCGATGGAAAATTACTCACGCCCGGCAGGATTCTGGGTCAGGGTCGGTGCGGCGATCATCGATTACCTGATATTTATCCCGATCTTGATTCTGGCCATCTGGAATGGATTCACACTTAAAAGCACTTTTCTGTTAATCTTGATACACCTGCCGGGACTCATATATAAACCTTTTATGGAATCATATTTCGGGGCAACACTGGGCAAGATGTCTTGTGGGATCAAAGTCATCGACGATAACTGCAACAAGCTCTCGCTGCTCCGTGCATATATTCGATTTCTTCCAGCTTTCGTGTCGTCCGCCATTTCTCTGACAAATCAACTGATTCTGTTTTCATCACCAGAGTTCGAATCTGTCACATCATGGATAGAGCTTAGCCAGGCCCAACAAGGGGGTCTCTTAGATGCGTTTGGTACTATTACAGGCCTGTTCGTAATGGTCGACTGCATTTTCGTCGCATTCACCTTCAGAAAACGTGCACTGCACGATATGATGGCGCAGTCTTTCTGCGTCTATAAAGAGCCTGGAGACTGAGGCTCCGAACAGTCAGAAATATTTGGTGGTCGACGACTATTGTTTTGACCACACGGGCAATTCGGATGAAAAGAAATGCATCGATCATATAATTCTTTTGGAAATAAAAAAGAACTGATAGTGTCTCAAGCTGTTAGCCCTTAAGAAGTAAGAGATGGTGAGACAACTCGCCGGGGCAGCCAGAAAATTATTGAAATCTCAATGAGATTTTGATATTATAAGGATTAAAGTGTAAAGTAGATTCTCTGTGAAGGGCAAATGGGAAATTCCGTTTAATTAAGCTGCCTGCTCTTAGCACTCTGTGAATCGTAAACGGGAAATACTGGCTCAAGAATATTCTTACACAAAATATGTTTTGGGCCGTTATTACTATGTGGAAACTGAACAGGTTCAAGTTTTGTGGAAGATTGGAGCGTTGACAATAATGAAGCATTCT
>Ga0315550_1002346_pt1 | contig 11613 bp, 12 predicted proteins | sample SalMarSW160190MG_2_FD_203100 | JGI IMG/M metagenome (GOLD analysis project Ga0315550, IMG submission 203100) | Salt marsh sediment microbial communities from the Plum Island Ecosystem LTER, Massachusetts, United States - Salt Marsh Sediment SW1601-90 ... | reverse complement strand
ACCGCAATGCGCTCGTTTACACGGGAGCGATCAAAGGCATCGAGAAAAACCCCGCCGGCACCTGGCAAATCAGCCTCAAGGGATACGACAAGAAACTCGACGTCAGCCGGCGCCACACGGCGCAGGTGCGGAGATGGGCGCGGAATAGGCCGATGAATCCGCAATAGAATGGCATCGCGCGATTGGCGCGCGATCTGAAAGTTTGTTGTCATCCCCGCGAAAGCGGGGATCCAGGGTTTGAATGACAAAGCCGCCCCTTGAGGTGGCTTTTCCTTTTGTCCCCTCTCCCCACAAGGGGAGAGGGAATCATAAGACTATCCCCCCATTTACTTATAAAATAAGCGCGAGAACGAACCCTGAGCCTACCAAGAGAACACATTTGAAAACCCTCCGCCTCGGTACCCGTAAAAGCCAGCTGGCCCTGTGGCAGGCGCATTTCGTGCGCGACGCACTGGAACGCCATCACAAAGGCCTGAAAGTCGAGCTGGTCACCATGACCACCGAAGGCGACCGCATCCTCGACCGCAGCCTGGCGCAGGTGGGCGGCAAGGGGCTGTTCATCAAGGAGCTTGAAACGGGGCTGCTGGAAAACCGCACGGACATCGCCGTCCACTCGCTCAAGGACGTCACCGTGACGCTGCCGCCGGGGCTGCATCTGGCCGTGTTCTGCGAGCGCGAGGACCCGCGCGACGCCTTCATCTCGAATAAATTCGCGACGCTCGCCGCGCTCCCGGACAGCGCGCGCGTCGGCACCTCCAGCCTGCGGCGCCAGTGCCAGTTGCGCGAGGCCTATCCGCGGCTCGAGATCGGCACGCTGCGCGGGAACGTCAACACGCGCCTGGCCAAGCTCGACGCCGGGGAATACGACGCCATCATCCTGGCGGTGGCCGGCGTCAAACGCCTGGGAATGGAAGCGCGCATCCGCGACCGGCTCGACCCGGGCGTGAGCCTCCCGGCGGTGGGCCAGGGCGCGGTCTGCATCGAGTGCCGCGCGGACGACGCCGTCACCAACGAATTGCTCGCGCCGCTCAACCACCGCGCCACCCAGCTGTGCGTCGCCGCGGAACGCGCCATGAACGCGCGCCTCGAGGGCGGCTGCCAGGTGCCGATCGGCGGCTATGCCGAGTTGCACGGCGAGGCGCTGCACCTGCGTGGACTGGTGGGCGAGCCGGACGGCAGCCGCCTGCTGCGCGCCGAGGTCCGCGGACCGGCCGCGCAGGCCGAACGGCTGGGCGCGGAGCTGGCGCAGCAACTGCTCGCGCAAGGCGCCCAGGACATCCTCGACAAGGTCTACGGCCGTGCCTGAGTCGTCCCCTTCAGGAAACGCGCTCATGGGTGTGCGCGTGCTCGTCACCCGACCGCGCGACCAGGCGGAAAACCTCGCGCGCCTCATCGAGCGCGAAGGCGGCGAGGTCATCCGCTTTCCGGTCATCGAGATCGCGGAACCGCAAGACACCCAGGCGCTGCTGGCCGTCATCGACCGGCTGGAAGAATTCACGACCGCGATCTTCATCAGCCCGAACGCCGTCAACCGGGCGATGAACCTGATCCTTGCGCGGCGCGGCGGATTGCCGCCGGCCCTGCGCATCGCCTGCGTGGGGCGCGGCAGCGCACGCGAGCTGAAACATTTCGGGATCGAAAACGTGATCGTGCCGCAGGGCCGGTTCGACAGCGAGGCGCTGCTCGAACTGCCCGAGCTGCGGCAGGTCGAGGGGACTGAAATCGTCATTTTCCGCGGCGACGGCGGACGCGAGCTGCTCGGCGACACCCTCAAGGAACGCGGGGCCAACATCGAATACGCCGAATGCTACCGGCGCGTGCGCCCGCGCGCCGACGTGACGCCGCTGTTGCGCCGCTGGGCGCGCGGCGAAATCGACATCGTCAGCGTCACCAGCGTGGACGGGCTGCACAACCTGTTCGACATGCTCGGCAAAGCCGGGCAGCAGTGGCTGGTCCGCACCCCCATTATCACCGTCAGCCGGCGCATGGCCGAGGTTTGCCGTGAATTGGGCTTCAAAACCGGGGTGCAGGTCGCCGCCCAGGCGGGCGACGAGGCGATTCTCGACGCCATCAAGGCGTGGCGAGCGACGCAAAAAACCCTATAATCGTCAAATCAACACAGGCCGTTACCCATGACCGACACGGACGCCAGCCAGACCCCCGCCGATCAACCCGCCTCTCCCGAGCCCGGAGAGAAACCCGCGCGCGCGCCACGCGGCCGGGTGCGCGGCGGACTGGCGCTGATCTTCGCCTCGCTGGCGCTGATCGCCAGCGGCTACATCTGGTACACCGTGCTATACCGGAATGCCGACCTGTTCACCCGGGACGTCGTCGGTTCGCTCGACCGGATCGAGACCGCCAACAACCAGACCCAGGAAGCGCTCGCCGACACCGGCAAGGAAATCAAGACCCTCAGGGAAACCCAGGACACCATCCGCGCGTCGCTCGAGAAGATCAATACCGACCTCGTGCGCAACCGCATGGAATGGTCGCTGACCGAAACCGAGCAGCTCCTGGTCATCGCCAACAACCGCCTGCAACTCGCGCATGACGTGCATTCCGCCCTGGCCGCCCTGCGCGCCGCCGACGAACAACTGAAAATGCTGGCCAGCCCGAAACTGCTGCCGGTGCGCCGCGAACTGGCGCGCGAAATCTCGCAACTGGAATCGCTCGACAAGACGGACATCAGCGGCATCACCCTGCGCCTCGCCACCATGGCCGACAACGTCGACCACCTGCCGCTGGCGCTCGATATCCGCCAGGCCGAAGGTGCTGAGGGCCAGGCCCCGGGCAAGGACGGCAACGTCCAGGTTGCCGCGGCCGATAGCGGCTGGCGGCAGACGGCGCGGAGCCTGTGGCATGACATCCTTTCGCTGGTGCGCATACGCGACAACGTCGGCTCGCAGCGGCCGCTGCTGCCGCCGACGCAACAATATTTTCTGCGCGAGAACCTGCGCCTGATGCTTTACAGCGCGCAGCAGGCGCTGCTGCAGGGCAGCATCGCCACCTATCAGCAGAATCTCAAATCGGCGCAGCGGCTGCTCAAGGATTATTTCGACGTGAACTCCCCGGTCATCACCGCGATGCAGAGCGAGCTGGGACAGCTGTTGTCGATGAAAATCGTCACCGAATTGCCCGACATTTCCGCTTCGCTCACCACCCTGCGCCGCCTGAGCGGCCGAAGGGCTGAGCCGTGAAACTGCTGTTTTTCATCATCGCGCTGCTGTTCGCCGCCGCGCTGGTCACGCTCTACGCCGTTGACAACCCGGGTTACGTGCTGATCGCGCGCGCGCCGTGGAGCATCGAGATGTCGCTGACGCTGTTCATCCTCCTGATGATCGCGGCGTTTTTTCTGTCGTACCTGCTCCTTTATCTCCTCGTGCGCCTGTGGCGTATCCCGCGCGATGTCGGCCGCTGGCGCGACAAGCGGCATAACCGCGGGGCGCGCGCGGCGCTCGTCCAGGGCCTGACGGGCCTGGCGGAGGGAAACTGGGTCGAGGCGGAAGCCAAGCTGCTGGCGGGGATGCGCCACGGCGATACCCCGCTGCTGAATTACCTGGGCGCGGCCATCGCCTGCGAAGGCCAGGGCAATCTGGAAAAACGCGACGAGTACCTGGCCCTGGCGCATCGGAACGCGCCGCATCACGATCTCGCCATCGGCATGACACAGGCCCATCTGCAGCATCAGGCGCATCAGCTCGAACAATCGCTGGCCACGCTGAACGAGCTGCGCTCGGATGCGCCCCGGCACCGCCAGGTGCTGAAACTGCTCGCCCAGGTGTATCGCGAATTGCGCGACTGGACCGGTCTCATCAACCTGATTCCGGACCTGCGCCGGGGTTACGCCATGGACCCGAAGGAAATCGACGCGCTCGAATTGCAGGCGCATCGCGAACTGCTGAAACTCTCGCTGCCGTCCGGCGTCCCGGGCGTGCTGGAAAAGGCGTGGAATGCGGTGCCGAAGCAATTGCGACGCCAACCCGAGCTGGTCGCGATCTACGCCCGTCAGCTCATATTGCAGAATGAAATGGCACAGGCCGAATCGGCGCTGCGCGCCGCCCTCGAAGACGACTGGGACCCGGCGCTGGCGGAACTCTACGGCCAGGCGCAGGGGCCGAATTCCGCCGAACAGCTCGAAGTCGCGGAGGGCTGGCTGTCCGCCCACGGAGACGATCCGAAACTGCTACTGACGCTTGCGCGCCTGGCGCTGCACAACAACGAAGACGCCAAGGCACGCGGCTATTTCGAAAAATGCCTGTCGCTGCACGGTCCGGCCGACGCGTATCACGAACTGGGCAAGCTGCTGGAACGTCTCGGCGAGAAAGACAAGGCGATCAATTACTACCGGCGCGGCCTCGAAATGTATGCCAGCGAGCGGGGCGCGCCTCCTCCCCGCGGACAGGGCTCCCCCGCGCCGCGCGTGCGCGCGGCGCGCTGACTTACCGGATTCGGGACTTCAGTTCAGCGCGACTGTTCCAGCGCCGCGTTCTGCGCGCGGTAGAGATCCATCGAATAGGTGAAATTACCGACCCATTTCCCGGCGCGGTAGTCGATGGACACCACGTCGGGCACGAAGCGCCTGCGGTCGCCGACCATCGGATAATCGCTCGCTTCGGCGCCGCCGTCGATCTCGTCGAAACTGCAGGCCCTGGCATAACGCGCCGGACGGAACCACATGTTGAGCATGGGGGCGACGGGAACCGCGTCCGGGTTGGCCTCGTCGCGGAACCACACGCGTTTGGCGACCATGCAGCCGAAGATCAGCTGCACCTCGGCGAATAGCGGCGCGGCGCGCTTTTCCAGCGCGCGTTCCGCCGCGGCGCTCAGCGCGACGCGCACCGGTTTTCCGTAAAGCTGTATCGTCGTGTTCATGATCCCCCTGGTACCTGCCTCAATAGCCCGCGCCGCCGGATTCTTCGGAAGAGCCGATTTCCTTGCGTTCTTTTTCCGCCCCCTGCTTGAGCGTGCCTTCCACGGAGCGCGCCTTCTCCAGCGCCTTGACCTGCGGCGCGAACACCGTGTCCTTGACGTCCTTCTTCTGCTGGCCGCAGGCGGCGAGCAGCGCCGTGACCGCCAATGCTATGATAATCGCGCGCATGCTTGACCTCCATGATTAAATCGCTTCTTCAGCCCGCCGCCTTGTGGGCATGCTCAAACGAATCATAGTACAACCGGTCGGGGGGCAGGCCATGGGCCTTTACCGCCTGCTTGAGCGCCTCGATCATCGGCGGCGGACCGCTGGCGTACACCTCGTGCCGGCCCAGGTCGGGGTAGTCCGCGATGACGGCCTCGTGCACCCATCCGCTGCGGCCGCTCCAGTTGTCTTCGGGTTGCGGTTCCGAAAGCACCGGCGTGTAGCGGAAATTGGCGTGTTCCCGGGTCCACCCCTGCGGCAGATCGTGCAGATAGAGATCGCCCCGCCCGCGCGCGCCCCAGTACAAATGAAACGGACGCGTCATGTCCCGGGCGATGGCGTGCTCCAGTATCCCCTTGATCGGCGCGAAACCGGTGCCGCCGGCGACCAGGATCACGGGGCGCTCGGATTCCTCGCGCAGGAAGAACGTGCCGAGCGGACCCTGAAAGCGCAGCAGGTCCCGCTCCTTCATTTTGGTGAACACCTGCTCGCTGAACAGGCCCCCGGGAAGGTGACGCACATGGATCTGCAGCATTTCATCGGCGTGCGGCGCGGTCGCCAGCGAGAAACTGCGCCGCTGGTTGCCGCTCAGCAGGATGTCGATGTACTGCCCGGCGAGAAACTGCAGCCGCTGTCCCTCGGCCAGCTTGAGCCACAAGCCCATGACGTCGGGCGCGAACTTTTCCAGTTTCATCACGCGACAAGGCATGATGCGGATCGGGATGTCTTTCGCGGCGGCGATCTCCCGGGCCTCGATCACCAGGTCCGACAGCGGCACCGCCTGGCAGAAAAGCGCGCTGCCCGCGCGTTTCTCGTCCTCGCTCATCGCCTTGGCATCGTAGCTTCCGTAATCGACCCGGCCGGAAACGATCCTGCCCTTGCACGTGCCGCAATCACCGTTGCGGCAACTGTAGGCCAGCGTCACCCCCTGGCGCAGGGCGGCGGCGAGGACCGTTTCGTTTTCTTCGGCCGTAAACTCGTGGCCACTGGATTCGATGCGTATCTTGAAGCTCATGGGATTTCGCGGGCCTCTATTCTTAAACCGGCATAAGGTCCGTATTGTTCCCTAAAACAGCGGCGGGAAAAACCATGGAGATAAACGGGGATGAGCGAACGCCAAACCACTGTCCGCGCATGATAGGAACTTAAGAAACCGGATCGCCGCGCCGGCGGAGGGTAACGACAAGCCGGAGGGGTTCAGAGACCTGCTGGCCGCCGGATCCCGAGGCGCGGGACACTAGATCCAGGAAACGCCGTGGACGTTTTCCCAGATTTTCACCGCACGGTCGACGTGCTGCTGCCGCATCGCATCCCGCGCCGCGGCGTTGCATTCCTCGCGCGTGCCGCACTGCTTGCCGTCGACGCTGTAAACCAGGCGGTTGGCCGTGCGCGCGTAAGACGAACCGTTCCATTCGAAGCGGCTGTAGGCGCCCTGATCGGACGAAAGCGCCGTATAGGTCTCGATCACCGGATAGCTGCCCATGCCGCCGTGGAGGCGGAAAGATTTATCGAATGTCAGCAGGGTGGTCACGGAACCGGCGGCCTTCTGGATCAGCCAGGCGTGGCAACCGCTGCCGGCGCACAACTCGTTCGTCACCACGAACAGATCGCCGTGCTCGGTCTTGCCGACCCAGCGGCGAGTGAACTCCGGCTGATGACAGGCCTCTAATCCCCCGGCGTCCGAGGCCGCGCAGTAGGTGGCGATGTCAGCGGGGATTTCGCGATCGGTCAGCACGGGATCGGAGGTCTGCCCGGCGCCGGTCCAGACGATGGCGGCGAAGCCGGCAATCAGTGTGCTGAATAATGTCAGGGCTTTTCTCATGGCTCAGTACCTTAGCTCTGAAGAATAATGAGGCATATTCCGTGCCAGGAATTCCAAACGAAGAAAAATCCATTATTTACAGCGTTATAGGTTATAACCGGATGACCCCTTCGAGGCCGACGGTTGCGCCGCTTTTCAAACAATCCGCGCGGGCTTCGTCACTCTCGGGAATTTCGTGCGCGATGTCAAACGTCGGTGGATTTGACATTCCGCACCTCGCTCCCTTAAATGGCGGCCCATGGATGGAACCGCTCTCAACTCCGAAGTCGGCGTGAAATGAACGGCACCATTCTGGTGGAAGTAAAACAGCTCTCGCGCTTCTACGGCACGCTCCAGGCGGTCAAGAACGTCAGCTTCAGCATCCGCCAGGGCGAGGTGCTCGGTTTTCTCGGTCCCAACGGCGCGGGCAAAACCACCACCATGCAGATCATCAGCGGCAACCTCGCGCCCTCGGGCGGGAGCGTCACCATCGCCGGGCATGACCTGCTGGAGAATCCGCGCGCCGCCAAGGCCGCCATCGGCTATTTGCCGGAAAGCCCGCCGCTCTACCGCGAGCTCACGGTGGATGAATATCTCGATTACTGCGCGGCCCTGAACCACATCCCGCGCGCCCAGCGCAAAAAGGCGCGCGATCACGCCAAGGAGCGCTGCGGCCTGCCTGACGCCGGCCGGCGCCTGATCGGCAATCTTTCCAAGGGCTACCAGCAGCGCGTGGGCATCGCCCAGGCGATCATTCATCTGCCGCCCGTGGTGATCCTGGACGAACCCACCGTCGGCCTCGACCCGATCCAGATCCGCGAAATCCGCGCCCTCATCCGCGAGCTGGGCCGCGAACACGGCGTGATCCTGTCGACCCACATCCTGCCGGAGGTGCAGACCACCTGCGACCACGTGCAGATCATCAACAACGGCGAGCTGGTGCTGAACGAAAGCATCGAAGGCCTCGAGCATCACATGAAAGCGGCCTCGATCACCGTGGCCTTCCGCCAGCCGCCGGCCATCGAGGCGCTGGAAAAACTGCCGGGCGTGAAATCGGTGCAGCCGGAAAATGACGGACGGCTGCATGTCTATCATGAATCCGACCGCAACCCGACGGACGACATTCTGCGCCTGGCGGTCGAGAAAAACTGGGGGCTGTATGAAATCCGGCCCGGGCGGCTTTCGCTCGAACAGGTGTTCCTCGAATTGACGACGGAGGCGGCGGGCGGCATCGCCATGACCGAGGCCCCCGCCCCCGGCCCGGAGGGCGGCGGCGCGTGATCTTCACCATCGGCATGCGCGAACTGAAGTCGCTGTTCCTGTCGCCGCTGGCGTGGTCGATTCTCGCGGTGGTGCAGCTGATCCTGGCGTACCTGTTCCTGGGCCGCGTTGAAGTCTTCCAGATGTATCAATCGCAGCTCATGGCGATGGACAGCGCGCCGGGCCTGACGGAGATCATCATGCCCGACCTGCTCGGCAACGCCGCCATCATCCTGTTGCTGGTGGTGCCGTTGCTGACCATGCGCATGGTGGCGGAAGAACGACGCAACCGCACGCTGTCGCTGTTGTTCAGCGCGCCGCTGTCGATGACCGAGATCGTGCTCGGAAAATATCTCGGCATTCTCATGTTCCTGCTGATACTGCTGGCGCTGATCGCGCTGATGCCGCTGTCGCTGCTCGCGGGCGCGAGCCTGGATCTCGGCCTGCTGGCCTCGGGCTTCCTGGGTCTGGCCCTGCTGCTGGCGAGCTTCGCCGCGGTCGGGCTTTTCATGTCCACGCTCACGCAATACCCGACGGTCGCCGCCATCAGCACCTTCGGCGCGCTGCTGCTGTTCTGGATTCTCGACTGGTCGGGACAGGGCGTCACCGGCGGCAACTGGCTGGCCTACCTGTCACTGTTCGATCACTACAAGCCGTTCCTCGACGGCATCTTCGACAGCGCCGACTCGGCCTATCACCTGCTGCTCATCGCCACCTTCCTCGTGCTCAGCATCCGCCGCCTGGATGCCGACCGGCTGGGAGGCTGACGGGAAACCATGAAGAACGGGCGCAACGAATAGCATGTATCACTCCCCGCGCACAAAATGGCAGTTGCGGATCATGAACCTGAGCTTCGTGGTGCTGTTCCTGCTCGCCGTCGGACTGCTGCAATGGCTGGCGCGGGAATATCACACGCAATTCGACTGGACCCAGGCGCACCGGCACTCGCTGGCCCCGGCCAGCGTCGCGGTGGTGCAGCGTCTCAAGGACCCGCTCAAGATCACCGCCTTCGCGAGCCTGCGGGGCCAGACGCGGCGCCACATCCAGGACATCGTGGAGCGTTACCAGAAGTACAAGTCGGATATCCAGCTCGAGTTCGTCGACCCGGACAAATCCCCGGAACGGGTGCGCGCGGCCGGGGTCCAGTACGATGGCGAGCTCGTGCTCGCCTACGACGGCGCCAGGGAAACCCTTCCGCCGAACCAGCTCAACGAGGAGCATTTCACCAACGCGCTGACACGCCTCGGCCATCGCGGCGAGCGCTGGGTGATCTTCCTGAGCGGCCACGGCGAACGCAGCCCCGACGGGCAGGCGAATTTCGATCTCTCGACCTGGGCCATGCAACTGCACAAGCGCGGTTTCAAGACCAAAACGCTCTCGCTCGGCGAACATCCGCAGATTCCGCAGAACACCACGGTACTGGTGATCGCCAGCCCGCGCACGCGCCTGCTCGCGGGCGAGGTGAAGGAAATCCAGAATTACCTCGATCGCGGCGGCAGTCTGTTGTGGCTGCACGACCCGGGCCCGCTGTACGGCCTCGAACCGCTGGCGGAAAGCCTCGGCGTCGAATTCCAGCCGGGCGTCATCGTCGATCCGGTTTCCGAGGCCATCACCGGTAACGCCGCGGCCATCGTGATCGCCAAATACGGGACCAACCCGGTGGTGCGCAATTTCGGCGACAACACCGTATTCCCCCAGGCGGGCGGGATCAGCCTGAACGCGCCGAAAGGCTGGCAGGGATCGGTGCTGATCGACACGCGCCCCGCGAGCTGGTCGGAAACCGGTTCGCTCCAGGGACGCATCCGGTTCGACAAGGGCAAGGACATCCGCGGTCCACTCGACCTGGCGGTGGCACTCACGCGCACGCGGGACAAGCACGAGCAACGCGTGGTCGTCTTTGGCGACGGGGATTTCCTGGCGAACAGCTTCATCGCCAACGCCGGCAATCTCGATCTCGGCATGAGCCTGGTCAACTGGTTGTCGCAGGACGATGCCTATGTCAACATTCCGGTCAGGATCGCGCACGACCGAACGCTCAACCTGTCACACAGCGCCCAGATCGCCATCGCCGCGGTGTTCCTGGTGCTGCTGCCGCTGTTCATGATCAGCAGTGGCGTGTTCATCTGGTTGCGGCGACGCAAACGCTGAGCCCGGAAACCGCATGGACCTGCCGCCGGAAACTTCGAAGACCATTCCACCCGAATCGCCCGACAGGGGCAGCGCCAGGCCCTCCGGCCTGAAACGCCGTTGGCTGCTCAACGCCGGCCTGCTGGTTCTGATCGCACTGCTCGCCTGGGCCGTGATGCACCGGTCCGGTCAGCAAAAAACGGATGCCGGCCCGCCGTTGACCGCCCTCTCGGCCGATGCCGTTTCGCACATACGCATCGAACGTCCGGGGCATCCCGGCATTGCGCTCGAAAAAACCGGCGACCAGTGGAGGCTCACGGCGCCGGTACCGGCGCGCGCCAACATTTACAATGTCAAAAGCCTGCTGCGCACGCTGTCGGCGCCGGCCGTGACGCGGTTTCCGGCGGTCGCCGCGGACCTCGCCAAGTACGGCCTGGACAAGCCACAGTCGCGCGCGTGGTTCGACAACGATGAGATCGCCTTCGGCGCGATGCATCCTCTCAAGAACCAGATTTACGTGCAGTACAAAAACGAAGTCGCCCTGATCCCCGGCTATCATCTGGCGGCGGCAATTTACCCGTACACCAATTTCATCAACAGCCGGCTGTTCGAGCCGGGGCGCAAGCTCACCGGGATCGAATTGCCCGGCTTCACGCTCACCTTGAAAGACGGCGTGTGGCAGCGGAAGCCGGAGGACAAGAAGCTCTCCACCGACGAGATCAACGACTTCGTCTCGGAGTGGCAGAACGCCAGCGCGCTCACGGTCGACAAGTATTCCGGAAAAAAGGCGCTCGCACGGATCGAAATCGATTCGACGCAGGACGGCAAGAACGAGAAACTGCAGCTGGGCATCCTTTCCTACAAGCCGGATTTCGTCCTGCACCGGCCGGATGAAAATCTGGAATACCATTTCACCGAAGACACCGGCAAGCGCCTGCTGAATCTCGCAGGCAGCGAGAAATAACCCTCCATCAGGTATGATGCCGCCGTCATGCCCATGCGGGCATGGCACTTTACACATTCCCGATAACGATATCTTGGGTAACGAAAATATGAATATGATCCCGAACGCCAGGACGCCAGGGTCGCCAGGAGAAACGAGATATTCCCAGTATTCTCCACTCCTGGCGTTCCTGGCGTCCTGGCGGTCAATTTCATATTAAAAAGCCTCTTGTTTGATAGGCGACCAGCCGCTTTCTTATGCCCGAACTTCCCGAAGTCGAAACCACGCGCCGCGGTATCGAGCCGCACGTCGTGGGCAGGACCGTGGCGCGCGTGCTGGTGCGCAACC
>Ga0315550_1002344_pt1 | contig 11615 bp, 9 predicted proteins | sample SalMarSW160190MG_2_FD_203100 | JGI IMG/M metagenome (GOLD analysis project Ga0315550, IMG submission 203100) | Salt marsh sediment microbial communities from the Plum Island Ecosystem LTER, Massachusetts, United States - Salt Marsh Sediment SW1601-90 ... | reverse complement strand
TGCGCTGGTAAGTGCTTTGCTCATCGTGCACCTTGTCCTTGATCTTGAGCGAGATGGCCGAACCCTGTCCGGCCCATTCCTCGGTGTACCAGTTCTTGTTGGGCGTCATGATGACTTGCGTTGGCTGTTGGCGTGTGGTGCGATTTTAACCGCCGCGCCCGCCCGCGGCTACTTGATACTTGCGAACCGCTACTTGATACTTGCCGCATGTTTGACTGGACCATTCAGAAGGCGCGCGACGCCTACAACATCGCCCACTGGAGCGGCGGCTACTTCGACATCAACGACCGGGGCCACCTCGTTTGCCGCCCGGTAGGACGCGCCGATGGACCCGGCATCGATCTCTACGAGCTGTCCAGGGAGATCAGGGCGGCGGACCTGTCGCTGCCGGTGCTGGTGCGCTTCTCCGATATCCTGCGCCACCGCGTCGAAACGCTGTGCGCTGCCTTCGACCGCGCCATGCAGGCCGACGGCTACCGCGGCGGCTACACCGCGGTCTACCCGATCAAGGTCAACCAGCAGAAAAGCGTGGTCGAGAAGATCCTGGCGCGCAACGACGGACGCGTGGGGCTGGAGGCCGGCTCCAAACCCGAGCTGCTCGCCGTCCTGGCGCTGTCGCGCCAGGACGGCGGCGTCGTGGTGTGCAACGGTTACAAGGACCGGGAGTACATCCGTCTCGCCCTCATCGGCAAGGAGCTGGGGCATCGCGTCTATATCGTGGTGGAGAAGCTCTCGGAACTCGAGCTGGTCATCCAGGAGGCGCGCGCCCTCGGCGTGACCCCGCTCATCGGACTGCGCATGCGGCTGGCCTCGATCGGCGCCGGCAAGTGGCAGAATACCGGCGGCGAGAAATCCAAGTTCGGGCTGTCCGCGGCCCAGGTGCTGGAGGCGGTCGCGCGCCTGCGTACGGCGGAGCTGCTGCCGGGCCTGCAGATGCTGCACTTCCACATGGGCTCGCAGATCGCCAACATCCAGCACATCCAGCTCGGCATGCGCGAGGCGGCGCGCTACTACGCCGAGCTGCGCGCGGTCGGCGCCGATATCCGCTGCATCAACGTCGGCGGCGGTCTGGGCGTGGACTACGAGGGCACGCGCTCGCGCAGTTTCTGTTCCATGAACTACAGCGTCGAGGAGTACGCGCACAACATCGTGCACGCGCTGACCGAGGTCTGCGCGGAAAAAAACCTGCCGCCCCCGGACATCGTGACCGAGTCCGGCCGCGCCATGACCGCGCACCACGCCGTGCTCATCACCAACGTGGTCGATACCGAATCCATCCCCGGCGCCGATTCGGTGCCCGCGGCCGCGGACGACGAGCCGGCCATCGTCCGCGACTTGTGGCACACGCTGGAGACGATTTCGGAGCGCTCCGTGATCGAGGCGTATCACGACGCCGCCTACCGGCTGTCCGAGGCCCAGGGCATGTTCAGCCACGGCGTGCTGTCGCTGGCGCAGCGGGCGCGCGCCGAGCAGATCTATTTCGCCATCTGCTGGAAGGTGCGCAAGCTGCTGCAGCCGGGGTCGCGCAGCCACCGGGAAATCGTCGACGAGCTGAACGAAAAACTCGCGGACAAGTATTTCTGCAACTTTTCACTGTTCCAGTCCATGCCCGACCACTGGGCCATCGACCAGATCTTTCCGGTGATGCCGCTCAATCGCCTGAACGAGCCGCCCACGCGCCGCGCGGTGCTGCAGGACATCACCTGTGATTCGGACGGGCGCATCGACCTGTACGTGGATGGCGAGGGTGTCGATTCCACGCTGCCGCTGCACCCGCCGCGCGAGAACGAGCCCTACCTGCTGGGCTTTTTCCTGGTGGGCGCCTACCAGGAGATTCTCGGCGACATGCACAACCTGTTCGGCGACACCGACTCGGTGCACGTGGAATTGATGCCCGACGGCAGCCACCGCCTGCTTCAGCCGCAGCGCGGCGACACCGTGGACTCGGTGCTGCGTTACGTGCACTTCAACGCCGATGACCTGCTTTCCGCCTACCGCGCCAAGATCGGGCACGCGCAAGCGCTCAGCGCAAAAACCCGCGAGATTTACCTGACCGAGCTGGCCGAAGGCCTGAAAGGATATACCTACCTGGAAGAATAGGTTCCCGTCGGCGATTTCACCCTACCGTACCCTTTTTCACCTTCAACCGTATCGCCTTGATGCCTATCTTCTGCAACCGCTGCGCGATGGTGTCGAGCTGTTCGAGGCTCCCGTAGGGACCGAGACGCACGCGGTGATAGGTGCCCTTGCCCTCGATGGTGACCTTCTGGATCTGCGCCACCAGGCCCGCGAGCGCGAGCCTGGCCTTGAGGTGGTCGGCTTCCTCGAAGCTGGCGAACGAACCCGCCTGCAGCACGTAGCTCACGCCTTTCTCCGGTTTTGACTTGGGCGGTGGTTTGCCCTTGGCGCTCCAGTCCGGCAGCACGGTCTCGGTCTCCGGCAGGATGGTGTAGAAATCGAACGTGGGCTTGGGTGGTTTCGCGGGTTCGGGCGCTTGCTTGGCGACGGGCGCCGGCCGGCGCATGCTGGAGAAGAGGTTCGTCAGGCCGCTGCGACCGTCGGCGCGATGCGCCAGCAGTTGCGTCAGCATCACACCGAGGGCGCCGATACCGACCCCGATCAGAAGCAGCAGCCAGCCGCGCTTGTGCCATCGAGGCCGCCACCGGCGCCGGGTAGTTCTTCTGCGTGCTTGTGCCATCGAGGTTATTTAGCCACAGCGGACACGGAGAACACAGGGGGTAAAAATGAAAACCCGTCATTCATTTTGATGCGCCCGATTTTCTCCATGTCCTTCGTGGCAAGTTTCACATGCTCTCCGGGGCCGACACGCCCAGGAGTTTCAGCCCGTTGGCGATGACCTGACGCGCGGCGACGATGAGGTTGAGCCGGGCGTCGCGCAGTGCGGCGTCCTCGACCAGGAAGGTGTGCGCCCCATAATAAGTATGAAAGTCGTAGGCCAGCTCGCGCAGGTAGTAGGCCAGCTGATGCGGCTCGTAGGCGAGCGCCGCTGCTTCCAGAACCTCCGGGTAACGCGCCAGCCGTTCGATGAGCGCCTGTTCGTGTGGTTCCGAGAGGCGGGCGAGATGGCGGTCGCCGTTCACGGGGTCGTGTGTGAGCCCTTTTTCCTTGAGCTGGCGGAACACGCTGTGGATGCGGGCGTGCGCGTATTGCACGTAATACACGGGGTTGTCGTTGGACTGCGACTTGGCCAGGTCGAGGTCGAAGTCCATGTGCTGCTCGCAGCGGCGCAGCACGTAGAAGAACCGCGCCGCGTCGTTGCCGACTTCGTGGCGCAGCTCGCGCAAGGTGACGAACTCGCCGCTGCGCGTGGACATCTGCATGCGCTCGCCGCCTTTATAAAGGATGGCGAATTGCACCAGCAGCACATGCAGCTTTTCGGCGTCATCGCCGATGGCCGCAAGCGCCGCCTTGACGCGCGGCACATAGCCGTGGTGATCCGCGCCCCAGATGTCGATCACCTGGTCGTAGCCGCGTTCGAGCTTGTCCATGTGGTAGGCGATGTCGTGGGCGAAATAGGTCTTCTGGCCGTTCTCGCGCACCACCACGCGGTCCTTCTCGTCGCCGTAGTCGGTGGAGCGGAACCACAGTGCACCCTCTTTTTCATACACGTGACCCGATTTTTTCAGGCGCCCGATGGCGCGCTCGGCGGCGCCGTCTTCCACCAGGGCGCGCTCGGAGAACCACTGATCGTAGGTCACGCCGAATTCCGCGAGGTCCTGGCGGATGTCGTCGAGTATGGCCTTGAGGCCGAGATCGAACAGTTTGCGGTAACCGGCCGCGCCGAGCAGGGACTTGGCGCGTTCGATGAGCGCGTCGATGTGGGCTTCCTTGTCGCCGCCCTTGGGTTCGTCGGCCGCGACGTTCTCGAACACCTGCACGGCCGCGTGGCGGTATTGGTCGCCGTTCTCGCGGTGCAGGGTCGCACCGATGTCGTAGACGTAGTCGCCCTTGTAGCCGTTGCTCGGGAAGTCGAATTTCTCGCCGCACAGCTCGAGGTAGCGCAGCCACACGCTGGTGGCGAGGATATCCATCTGCCGCCCGGCGTCGTTGATGTAATACTCGCGGTGCACCCGGAAGCCCGCGGCGTCGAGCAGGTTGGCGAGCGTGGCCCCGTAGGCGGCGCCACGCCCGTGGCCGACGTGCAGCGGGCCGGTGGGATTGGCCGAGACGAATTCCACCTGCACCGCACGTCCCGCGCCCGTGGTGCCGCGCCCGAAGGCCTCGCGCCGGTCCAGGATCTCGCGCACCACCGAATGGTAGGCGCCGGCGTCCAGGAAAAAATTGATGAAGCCCGGGCCGGCGATTTCGACCTTGACGACCTTGTCGGAAGCCGGCAGCGCCTTGGCGATCTTTTCCGCCAGTTCGCGCGGCTTGGTGCGCGCCGGTTTGGCGAGCATCAGGGCGATGTTGCTGGCGTAATCGCCGTGCTCCTTGGATTTGGTGTGGTCGACGTTGATCGTCGCGTCGTGGCCGTGCGGCAGCGCGCCGGTGGCCTCGAGGCCCGCGAGCGCCGAGGCGATCAGATTTTCGATGTGGTGTTTCAATGTGTTCTTGGGGCGTTGGCTGAACGCCGATTCTACCGGCCCGGCAACGGAGCGAGAAGCTGACGGCGGATATTTATAAGTACCGGATCGATATCGTGCAGGTGGCGCCGGGGGAGTTCAGCCGCGCGGGGCATTGGTTTCGCCCGCGCCGTTCATCAGGTTTTCCACTTCCCGCAGATACGCCCGCTTCATGGGTTTGCCGTCCACGGGGCTCAACGGCGTCTCGCGCGCCTTGCGGTGGTTGAACACGCACAACTCCACGGACACCCCGTCGGCGGTGAAGCTGTAGGCCGGGAAGGTTTCGTGGCGCTCGCCGCCGAAGCGCAGGCGGCGGTCCCCCTGCTGGTAGGGGATTCCGTGTTCCTGCAGCCAGAACCCGATTTCCTCGGGCGTGTCGGCGGTGAGGTGCAGCTCGATCGCGCTGGCCGAGGTCACGGTGCCGCTCAGCACCGGCCCGACCAGGCGCGGGTCGAACTTGGCCAGGAAGCGCATGGCCTCGGCAGCGAGTTCGCGCAGGCGCTGCGCGCTCTGTGTGACGCGCCCGGCGTGAAACAGCCGCAGATATTCCTGCAGCGCGTATTCGACCTCGTCGTTGCCCGGCAGATGCTTGGTCTCGGGCAGGCCGAGGCGCGCGGCGGCCTTGCGCTTGGCGGCGTGGAAGTCGCGCACGCCCTCCTCCGCCATGATGCGCGCGGCGTCCGCCGCGATGTGCTGGCGTAACTGGTCGGCGCCCGGCGGGTAAGGTTTGGAGCGGTGATTGCCCATCAGAAAAGATTCTCGCGAATGTTTTCCGGCACCTTCCCGGGCGGGGCCTCGGAATTATTGGCATCACCCTCGACACCGGGCAGCTCATGCGGTGTTTCCGTGCCCTGGATGAAATACTCCTGCATCGCCAGCGGGTCGTCGGCCGTCGTCGGCTTTCCGGTGTCGCTGTTGATCGTTATGCTCACCACGTCCGGCGGCGGCGTCAGGGGTTTTTCGGGGTCGTCCTGCAGGGCGGTGCGCATGTAATCGATCCAGATCGGCAGCGCCGCGCGCGCGCCCGTCTCGGCCCGGCCGAGCGAGTCCGGCTGGTCGAAACCGACCCAGGTCGTCGTCACCACGTCGGCGTTGAAGCCCGAGAACCAGGCATCGCGGTATTCATTGGTAGTGCCGGTCTTGCCGCCGAGGTCCTGGCGCCCGAGGACCAGCGCCCCCTTTCCGGTTCCTTCCTGAATCACGCTTTGCAGCATGCTGTCCATGAGGAAGCTCACTTCGGGACTCAGCACGCGCGGCGCCAGGAGCGGCTTGTCCTGGCCCGTGTCCGCGGGGGTGTTCGCCCCGGCCGCCGTTCCCGCGGCTCCCTTGCCCATGGGCTTTGTGTCGGCCAGCGCGTTGGTCGGCCCCGCGGCTCCCGTGCCTGCGACCGGGGCACTCGTCGGCGCATCACATTCGCGACAGACGATCGCGGGCTTCGCCTGCTCCAGGACATTATGGTTGGCGTCCTCGACGCGTGAGATGAAATACGGCGTAATCCGATAGCCGCCGTTGGCGTACACCGCGAATGCCCGCGCCATCTGCATCGGCGTGGCCGACGCCGTCCCCAGCGCGAGCGACAGGTTGTGCGGCAGTTTCGCCGGATCGAAACCGAAGCGTTCCAGATAGTCGGCGGCGTAGGGGACGCCGATGGCGCGCAGCAGACGCACGGAAACGAGGTTGAGCGACTCGGCGAGCGCCTTGCGCAGGCGCGTGGGCCCGTAGAATTTTCTGGTGTAATCCTCCGGACGCCACTCCTCCTCGGGCGTGCCTCCTTCCATGACGACCGGCGCGCCGCTCACCAGGCTAGCGGCCGTGAAGCCCTTCTCCAGGGCGGCGGTGTAAATGAAGGGTTTGATGCTCGAGCCGGGTTGCCGTTCCGCCTGGGTGGCGCGGTTGAAGCCGCTTTGGTAGAAGTCGAAACCGCCGGTCAGGGCGAGTACCGCGCCGTCGGAAGGGCGCAATGAAACCAGCGCGCCCGCGACCTCCGGAACCTGGGCGAGACGCCAGGCGCCGATCTTCTGCTGTTGCGCCGGGTCGCTGATCGGTTCGAGGTAAATAATGTCTCCCGGTCTGAGTATGTCCGCGGCCTTCTGGGGCGGCGCGCCCTGGGTGTTTTCATCTATATAGTGCCGGGCCCAGGCCAATCCCCCCCAGCCGATCTCCACCGTGGCGCCGTCCTGTGTATAGACCTGGGCGCTTTTTTCGTCGACCTTCAGCACGATGCCCGGGAGCAGTTCGCCTACAACGTGGTAATCCTTCAGGGCGTCGTCAAGACGTTCCTTGTCCGGGTCATCGCTGACCGTTACGTGACCGGTCGGTCCGCGATAACCGTGCCGGCGCTCGTATTCGAGCAGCCCGTCGCGCAGGGCCTTGACCGCCGCCTGCTGGTCCCTGGCGTTGATCGTGGTGTAGACGTGGAAGCCGCCGACGTAGGTTTTTTCATCGTAGGCCTGAATCATGTATTGACGCACCATCTCGGCCACGTACGGCGCCTCGACGTCGAACTTGAATTCGTGCTTGCTCGCGGCCAGCGGCGTATCGACGGCAGCAGTGTACGTCGCCTCGTCGATGTCGCCGAGGTTGTACATCTGTTTCAGAATGAGGTTGCGCCGCTCGATCGCGTTGTCCGGATTCGTCAGGGGGTTGTCCCGCGACGGCGCCTTGGGCAGTCCGGCGAGCATCGCCATTTCGGGCAGGGTCAGATCCTTGAGGCTTTTTCCGTAATAAACCTGGGCCGCAGCGGCGAATCCATAGGCGCGGTGACCGAGAAATATCTTATTGAAGTAAAGCTCCAGGATTTGCTGCTTGCTCAGTTCGCGCTCGAGCTTGAAGGCGAGCAAAACTTCCTTGAGTTTGCGCGAGTAGGTTTTTTCGGGGCTGAGGAAATAATTCCGCGCCACCTGCATGGTAATGGTGCTGCCGCCCTGTCCCGTGCTCTGGGTGCGGAAGTTGTGCCAGGCGGCGCGCAGGATGCCCATGAAATCCACGCCGTGGTGGTAGAAGAAGGAACGGTCCTCGGCCGCGAGCACGGCCTTGATCAACAGGTCCGGCACCTCGTCGATTCGTACCGGGATGCGTTTTTCCTCTCCGAACTCGGCGATCAACTGCCCATCGGAGGTGTAAACCCGCATGGGCACCTTCAGCTGTTCGCCCGAGATATCCTCGAGTGAAGGCAGTGTCGGCGTCAGGATGAGCGCGACCAGCGTCAGCATCACCACGCCGGCGGCGAACAATCCGAACAATCCGATTAATACCAGTTGCCAACGTTGTGTGGGCAGGTGCTGGCGGGTCCATCGGGAGAAAGAGCTCCCAGAATCATTCATAAGTGCAGTCAGGTGAGGCTATGGAAATCAGTCAGGGGGTCGAAAACCAGCGCGCCGACAGTATAAACCACGCTATGCCGATCGCGGTATTTTCATGCCTTGGTCGTGTTTTGCGCCGCAAAATTATGCGGGAAAACCCTGTAATACCCATAAAATCCTTAATTTGTCATTTCTATTTTCTATGGTCTATATTTGGTTTTAGCATTTAATCTACATTATATGTATTAATCATAACTCATGGATTTTGAGAGGAAAACAAGGTGACAGGGCTTTCTGGTTTATTTACCAAGAAAAAGCCGCCACTGATAGGGATCGATATCAGCTCATCGGCCGTTAAGGTTCTCGAACTGAGCAAAACCGGTGAACACCTGCGCGTGGAACGCTACGCGGTGGAACCCCTACCCCAGAATGCGGTCGTTGAACACGCGATCACCGAGGTCGAGCAGGTTGCTCAGATCGTGGAACGCGCCATCAAGAAATCCGGTACCAAGGTCAGGCACGCCGCGGTGGCGGTGCCGGCGGCGCACGTCATCACCAAGACCATCAAGATGGCCGCCAACCTGAGCGATCAGGACCGCCAGATGCAGGTTGAAATGGAAGCGGATCATTACATCCCCTACCCGCTGAATGAAATCAACCTCGATTTTCAGGTTCTGGGTCCGTCGGAAAACAACCCGGAGGAAGTGGACGTACTGATGGCCGCCTGTCGCAAGGAAATCGTGGATGACTATCTCGCCGTCATCCAGCAACCGGGGCTGACTCCCATGGTCGTGGACGTCGAGACCTACGCCATGGAAAACGCCTTTTCGCTGATCACCAGTCACATGCCGGGCGGCGGCATGGAGAAGACGATCGCGGTTCTGGACATCGGCGCCACCGCGACGACGATCAACGTGGTGCATAACAATCGCTCGGTTTACACGCGTGACCATGCCTTCGGCGGCCGGCAGCTGACGGAAGAAATTCAGCGCCGTTACGGCCTCTCCTATGAAGAGGCGGGGCTCGCCAAGAAACAGGGCGGCCTCCCCGACAACTACCAGACGGATGTGCTGCGCCCGTTCATGGAGGCCATGTGCCAGGAGATCATGCGCGCGCTGCAGTTCTTCTATTCCTCGACGCCGTTCAACAGCGTCGACCAGTTGTTGCTCGCGGGCGGATGCGCGCAGGTGACGGGCATCGACGAGCTGGTGGCGGCGCGCATCGGCGTACCCGCGATGGTGGCCAATCCTTTCGCGAGCATGTCGCTGGCATCGCGCATCAAGCCGCAGCATCTTTCCAATGACGCGCCTTCGCTCATGATCAGTTGCGGTCTGGCCATGCGGAGCTTCGACGAATGACGACACGCGTAAATCTACTGCCGTGGCGCGAAATGCGCCGCAAGGAACAGGACCGTCAGCTGCTCACCATCGCGGTGGGCGCCTGGATCCTGATGGGTGTGATCATTTTCTACGCGCACGTGCATGTGACCGCGGAGATCGAGAATCAGAACAAGCGCAATGACTTCCTCAACCAGGAAATCGCCAAGGTCGACAAGCAGATCAAGGAGATCGCCGATCTCAAGAAGCAGCGGGCGGACCTGATCGCGCGCATGAACGTGATTTACGAATTACAGGGTGACCGTTCCCAGGTGGTCCACCTGTTCGATGAGTTGGCGCGCAAGCTTCCGGAAGGCATGTATTTCACGTCCTTGAAGGATGCCGGCAAGAGCGTCGAACTCAAGGGCGTGGCGCAGTCGAACGCGCGTGTTTCTGCGCTCATGCGCAATCTGGCTTCCTCTGACTGGTTTGCCGATCCGGAGCTCGAGGTCATCACAGTCAAAAGCAAGGGAAGCGAGCGTATCAGCGAGTTTTCGCTGAAGGTCAAGCAGGTCGCGAAGCAACAGAAAAAGATCACGGATACCGGCACATGACCCTGGACGACCTTAAAAATATCGATATCAACGATCTCGGCTCCTGGCCGATACCGCTCAAGATCGGCGGCATTCTGCTCGTGTGCGTGGTCATTCTTTTCGCCGGCTACTGGTTTCTCATCCAGGGAGAGCTCGATGAATACGGTGATGCGCAGAATAAGGAGCAAAGCCTGCGCGAAACCTACATGAACAAGAAAGGCCTGGCCATTAATTTGCCGGCCTACAAGCAGCAGATGGAAGAGATGGAACAGACCTTCGGCAGCCTGCTGCGGCAACTGCCAAACACGACCGAAGTTCCCGACCTGCTCGTGGACATCACCCAGGCGGGATTGGGGCGCGGACTCGAATTCGAGCTGTTCCGGCCGGAGAAGGAACAACCCAAGGATTTCTATGCCGAGCTGCCGATCAGCATAAAAGTCCGCGGCACCTACCATGAACTCGCGCAGTTCGTGAGTGATGTCGCCGCGCTGCCCCGTATCGTGACCTTCGGTGATATTACGATTACCTCTCGCGACAAGGACGACAAGCTGACGATGTCGGCGAAGGCGAGAACGTATCGTTATCTGGAAGAAGGTGGCGTTGCGAAGCCGGCCAAAGGCAAGCACCGGGGACGGAAGAGGTAATCGATGAAACACCCAATACCATTGCTTGTTGTGGCAGGTTTGCTTTGCATCGTACTGAGCGGTTGCAGCAGCGACGGCATGGATGACTTGCGGGAATTCGTGAAAAACGCTTATGCCGACAAGAAACCCAAGGTGGAGCCACTCCCGGAAATCAAGATGCAGGAGTCCTTTATCTATAACCCCACGAACCTGACGGATCCCTTTGCGTCCCTCAATCTCAGGCCGCAAGGCCAGAGGGGCGCGGGCGGCCCACGACCCGACCCGAATCGGCGCAAGGAGCCGCTGGAAAGTTATCCGCTGGATTCATTGAAGATGGTCGGCACCCTTATGCGTGGCAAACAGGTATGGGCCATTATCCAGGCACCGGACCAGACCGTATATCGCGTCCAGGTAGGCGATCACATGGGGCAAAACTCCGGCATGATCAGAAAGATTACCGAAGAAAAGGTTAGTTTGGTCGAATTGATCCAGGGCGCCTCGGGCGACTGGGTCGAGCGTGAAGCCAGCCTGTCGCTGGAGGAATGAACAGGTACAAACAAAGGCGGGATATTATGAAACAGTACAAGCGAATCTTGCGCAGAGCAGCAGCCTCGGCCGGCAAAAGCCTGGCACTTCTGGCTGCCTTGATCGGCATGACTGCCACCGCGCTGGGTGCGGAGATAGAGTCCATTGCCTGGGAGCCGGGCAGCGATACGCCGGTGTTGCAGATACGCACGTCAGGCGATGCCACCTATCAAACCGAGACGCTGGAAGATGGTCAGCGCCTGCGCATCAGCTTTCCGGACAGCACCATGGGCCCTTCGCTGACGGAGCTTCAGGGGTTGGATAAAGTCAAAGGCGTTTACCCCTATCTGGCGGATAACGGCAAAGCCGTGGTGGTCGACATGCTGATGACCGAGCCGGGCCAGCTGGATGTGCAGAAGGCCGGGTACGGATTCCGCGTGGTCGCTTCCGCCATGACGTCGCCGGTCGCGTCGGCCAATGCCGCAATGGCCCCGGCGGCGATGCCGGCCGCGCCCGCCGATCCGGCAACGACGAACGAGAAGCCGGCGGAAAAACCTGCGGCGGCGTCGACGGCGGATGACAAGAACGTCATTGAGGACATCGCCTACGCGAAGTTGCCCGGCGACCGCATTCAGATCACGCTGAAAATGTCCAAGCCGCCGGTGGAGCCGAA
>Ga0315550_1002342_pt1 | contig 11618 bp, 11 predicted proteins | sample SalMarSW160190MG_2_FD_203100 | JGI IMG/M metagenome (GOLD analysis project Ga0315550, IMG submission 203100) | Salt marsh sediment microbial communities from the Plum Island Ecosystem LTER, Massachusetts, United States - Salt Marsh Sediment SW1601-90 ... | reverse complement strand
GACGAACTTGCCGTCGCCGGACTTCAGGCGTACGCGCACATGGTTCGCGCCGACCGGATCGGCATAAGCGATGGTGTGCGCCGGCAGCGCCAAGAGCGGCTCCGGATTGCCGGCGCCGTAGGGCCCGGCGCGCGCCAGCATCTCCACCAGCGGCAGATCGGCGCCGCCGGCGCTGACGGCGCCGTCGATCAGCAGCGCGCTCTCGCGTCGCGCCGCGGCGACGCTTTCGCCCAGCGCGTCTTCGAGAAAGGCGCGGAAGGCGCCGAGCGCGTCTTTCCGCAGCGTGATGCCGGCCGCCATGGCGTGGCCGCCGCCCTTCACCAGCAGTCCCTCGCGCACCGCCTGGCGCACCACGCGGCCGAGATCGACTCCGGCGATCGAACGCCCCGAGCCGGTGCCGGTCCCCCCGCGCTCAAGCGCAATGGCAAAAGCCGGACGGCCATAGCGTTCCTTCAGCCGCGCCGCCACCAGGCCGACCACGCCGGCATGCCAGCCTTCCTGCGCGGTCACCACCACCGCACCCTTCTCGTCAAGACCGAGCGCGGCCAGCGCTTCAGCTTCGGCCTCAACAAGCGTCGCCTGCTCGATTGCGCGCCGCTCGTTGTTCAGGCGATCGAGCTCGCCGGCAATGCGCGCACATTCGCTCGCATCCTCCTCCAGCAGGAGCTGCGCACCGAGATCGGCGCGGCCGATGCGCCCGCCGGCATTGATGCGCGGGCCGAGCAGAAAGCCGAGATGCCAGGGCTCCGGCGGTCCGGTCAGCCGCGCCACGTCCATCAGCGCGGTCAGCCCGATATGGTCGCGCCGGCGCAGCGCGATCAGGCCCTTGGCGACGAAGGCGCGGTTCAAGCCGGTGAGCGGCACCACGTCGGCCACGGTGCCGAGCGCCACCAGATTGAGCGCCGACAACAGGTCCGGCTCCGGCCGGGCGTCGCTCCAGAAGCCGCGCCGGCGCAACTCGCGGCTGAGCGCAACCAGGGTCACGAAAGCAAGCCCGACCGCGGCGAGATGGCCTAAGCCCGACATGTCGTCGGCGCGGTTGGGATTGACGATCGCCAGCGCCGGCGGCAGTTCTTCGTCGGCCTGATGATGGTCGATCACCAGCGTGTCGAGGCCGAGCTTCTTCGCCTCGCTCAAGGCGTCAAGACTGGTGGTGCCGCAATCGACGGTGACCAGCAGCGTCACGCCCCGCTCGGCAAAGCCGCGGATCGCATCGACGTTCGGCCCATAGCCTTCAAAGATGCGGTCGGGGATGTGCACGATTGTGTCGAGCCCGCATTGCCGCAGATAACGGGCGAGCAGCGCGGAAGCGGTGGCGCCGTCAACGTCGTAGTCGCCGAAAATGGCGACGCGCTCGCCGCGCTCCACCGCATACCCCAGCCGCGCCGCGGCCGCCTCCATGTCGGTGAGCGTGTGCGGATCCGGCATGAGCTGGCGGATGGTCGGATCGAGAAAGCGAAGCGTCGTATCCGCCTCCACCCCGCGCCCCGCCAAGACGCGCGCCAATAATTCCGGCAGGCCGTGGCGCTGCGCGATCGAGAGAGCGCGCGCAGCCCCGCGCGCGTCCAGCCGGTCGCGCCAGGCGCGGCCGCTCACCGAGCGCGCGACGCCGAGAAAATAGCGCTCATTTGTCGTCAATGCCGCTGCCGGCAATGCCATGATGCAGATACCGTCAACTCGTGCCGTCAACGCGCCGCCGCGGCGCGTCGGGAAAGCAACGCAAAAACAATACCGTCTATTTAATCCATCGGCGGCCGGCTGCCAGCAACGCCGCGCTAGCGCAGATGAAATTTCTCCAATTGCCGGTGCTCGGCGCGCACCCAGCGCACGGTGCCGGTAACCGAGCGCATCACCACGGTCTCGGTCTCGATCACGTCCTTGCTGCGGAACTTGACCCCGCGCAGCAGGCTGCCGTCGGTCACGCCGGTGGCGGCGAACACGCAGTCGCCTTTCACCATGTCGGCGATGCCGTATTTCTTGCGCGGGTCCTTGATGCCCATCTTGGCCGCGCGCGTGCGCTTCTCTTCGGTGTCGAGCACCAGCCGGCACTGCATCTGCCCGCCGATGCAGGCGAGCGCGGCCGCCGCCAGCACACCTTCGGGGGCGCCGCCGATACCCATATAGATGTCGATGCCGGTCGCCCCCGGCTGCGCGGTATGGATGACGCCCGCCACGTCGCCGTCGGTGATGAGCGAGACCGCGGCGCCGGTCTTGCGCACCGCTGCGATCATGTCGGCATGGCGCGGGCGGTCGAGAATGAGCGCGGTAATCCCCTCGGGCGCGACGCCCTTGGCCTTGGCCAGCCGGGCGATGTTCTCCTCCGGCGGCATGTCGAGATCGACCAGTTCCTTGGGATAGCCGGGACCGATGGCGATCTTCTCCATGTAGACGTCGGGCGCGTTGAGCAGCGTGCCGTCTTCCGCCATCGCCATGGTGGCGATCGAGCCGGGCATGTTCTTGGCGCACAGCGTGGTGCCTTCGAGCGGATCGACCGCGATGTCCACCTTCGGCCCCTTCCTGGTGCCGACGTTCTCCCCGATGAACAGCATGGGCGCCTCGTCACGCTCGCCCTCGCCGATCACCACGGTACCGTCGATCGACAGATTGCCCAACTCGCGCCGCATGGCATCAACCGCCGCCTGGTCGGCCTCCTTCTCGTTGCCGCGCCCGCGCAAGCGCGCCGCTGACACCGCCGCGCGTTCGGTCACGCGCACGATCTCGATTGAGAGGATGCGGTCCATCGCCTGTTTGGTATGCTCTATCGTCGACGCCATGGCTCCCCCCTCCAAGACACCGGCCCGGCGGCCGGGCCGTCAATTCTTTTCGATCCGGATTACCTGCGGCCGGCCAGAGATCACCCTATCGCGGCCCACCGCCGCAAGGGCCTTGCGCACGGCATCCTCGGTGGTCGCATAGGTAATGAGGATAACGGGGACGGGGCGACCCTTGCCGTTTACCGCCGGCTCCCCCGGGTCGTGCCGCTGGACGATCGATTCGAGCGAAATGTCCTGTTCAGCCAAGCGCTTGGCGATTGTCGCCGCGGTCCCCGGCCGGTCGCGGGCCATGAGCCTGATGTAGTAGCCGCCCTCGTGGCGCTGCATGGGCGCCTTGCGCACCGCGGCTAGCCGCGCCGTCGGCCGCCCGAACGGCGCCACCTTCAGGCCGCGCGCGATATCGGCGATGTCGGAGAGGACCGCCGAGGCGGTCGCCGGACCGCCGGCGCCGGGGCCGACCAGGGTCAGCGGGTTGAGGCCCTCGGCGTCGATGGTGATCGCATTGGTGACGCCCATCACCTGGGCGATGGCGGCGTCCTTGCGCACCATGGTCGGATGCACGCGCTGCTCGATGCCCTTTCCCGTGCGCACCGCCACACCCAACAGCTTGACGCGATAGCCGAGCTCGTCGGCGGCGGAAAGATCGGCCGATTGAATCGAGGAAATGCCTTCCACATAGATCGCGCTCTCGTCGACTTTGGTGCCGAAGGCGAGCGAGGCCAGGATCGCCAGCTTCTGCGCGGTGTCGTGGCCCTCGACGTCGAATGTCGGATCGGCCTCGGCATAGCCGAGCCGTTGCGCCTCGGCGAGGCATTCCGCAAACGGCATGCGCTCCTGCTCCATCTTGGTCAGGATGTAATTGCAGGTGCCGTTGAGGATGCCGTAGAGACGCGCGACGCGATTGCCGGCCAGCCCGTCGCGCAGCGTCTTCACGATCGGGATTGCCGCCGCCGCCGCTGCCTCAAAATTGAGCGCGACGCCCTTGCTCTCGGCCAGCGCGGCGAGCTTGACGCCATGCGCGGCAAGCAGCGCCTTGTTGGCGGTCACCACCGATTTGCCGGCAGCGAGCGCCGCCGCAACCGCCGCCCTGGCCGGATCGCCGGCACCACCGATCAATTCGACAAGAACATCGATGTCCGGCGAGCGCGCCAGCGCAACCGGATCGGCGAACCACTGCAATTTCGTCAGGTCGAGCCCGCGTTCCTTGCCGCGCGCGCGCGCCGAGACCGCCACGATCTCAATGGCGCGCCCGCAGCGCGCGGCAAGCTCGCCGCGTTGGCGCGTCACCAGGGCGACCAGGGCGGCGCCTACGGTGCCCAAACCGGCGACGCCAAGTTTCAGCGGTGCGGCCATCAAATGTGCTTGCTTCGGACGGTTAGCGCCGGGTGGCGAGCGGGACGACGTTGTGCAACTGTTCCGGCGCGTTTTCAAGGAAACGCCGCACATTGCGCGCGGCCTGGCGGATGCGCTGCTCGTTCTCGACCAGCGCGATGCGCACAAAGCCTTCGCCATATTCGCCAAAGCCGAGGCCGGGAGCGACCGCGATATCGGCTTTCTCGACCAGTAGCTTGGAGAACTCCACGCTGCCGAGCTCCTTGAACGGCTGCGGAATCGGCGCCCAGGCGAACATGGAGGCGCGTGGCGACGGCACCTGCCAGCCGGCGCGGCCGAAGCTTTCCACCAGCACGTCGCGCCGGCGCTTGTAGGTCTCGCGCATCTCCTTGATGCAATCGTCGGGACCGTTGACCGCGGCGGTCGCCGCCACTTGGACCGGCGTGAAGGCGCCGTAGTCGAGATAGGACTTCACTCGGGCCAGCGCCGCGATGATGCGCTCGTTGCCCACCGCAAAGCCGATGCGCCAGCCGGGCATGGAGAAGGTCTTCGACATCGAGGTGAATTCGACCGCGATATCCACCGCGCCCGGCACCTGCAACAGCGAAGGCGGCGGGTTGTTCTCGAAATAGACCTCGGCATAGGCGAGATCGGAGAGCAGCAGCGTGTTGTGTTTCTTGGCGAAGGCGACGAGGTCTTTGTAGAAATCGAGGCTCGCCACATAGGCCGTGGGATTGGCCGGATAGCACACTACCACCGCGGTCGGCTTCGGGATCGAATGCACGATCGCGCGTTCCAGCGTGTGGAAAAAGTTCGGCGTCGGCTCCGAGGGCACCGAGCGGATGGCGCCACCCGCCATCAGGAAGCCGAAGGCGTGGATCGGATAGCTCGGGTTGGGCACCAGCACCACGTCTCCCGGCGCGGTGATCGCCTGCGCCACATTGGCAAAGCCCTCCTTGGAGCCGAGCGTGGTGACGACCTGGGTCTCCGGGTTGAGCTTCACGCCGAAGCGGCGCTCATAATAGGCCGCCTGCGCGCGGCGCAGTCCGGGAATGCCGCGCGAGGCCGAGTAGCGGTCGGTACGCGGGCGCCCAAGCGTCTCCTTCATCTTCTCGATGACATGCGCCGGCGCCGGCAGGTCGGGATTGCCCATGCCGAGGTCGATGATGTCTGCCCCGGCATTGCGGGCGCGCGCCTTGGTCCGGTTCACCTCTTCGAACACGTAAGGCGGCAGACGGCGGATGCGGTAGAATTCTTCCATCGGCTTCAAACCCTTAGTCGGCTCCCCCGCTCCCGACGGGCGGCATGAGCCCGGCTGGCTTTTATCACGGGTTGGTGGCGGCGCCAGCGTTCTCCGGCTTTTTCACGTTCTTGGCCTTCTTTTTCGTCTTTTGCGCGTTCTTTTTGTCAACCGATTTGTTACTTTCCGGCACGTCTTCTTTGTCAGCCGCCTGATCGACCTGCTTCTGGCCTTCCAGCCGGTCGCGGGCCGCCTGCAGGTCCTTTTCCAGATTGTATTGCTGCTCCTCGGTGAGCGGCGTATCCGCGCGCGGCGGTGGCATGTCATGCACGGCCGGGTACTGGTAGGGCGTCGTCGGCGCCGCCGGCGCATCGGCCGGCAACCCACCCATCTCCGTCGGCACCTTCTCCATCAGCGCGGCCGGCGAGCATCCGACCAGCATGACGGCTAGGCCTGCTAAAATCGATCGTTCAAGGGCGCGCACCAAGCCTCCGCAAGTATCCACTCCGGAACGGGAAATCGAAGCAGACTCAATGAATTATAGCATAAGCCCGATAACCGGCTAATATGGCCGCAGCATGGAGGCCTACATTGGCCTGGCAAGCATGCGGCGCTCTTGCGGCCGGACGCGGTCTACGCCACTTCTTGGGACTAGGGACGCGAGCGGTAGACGGATGGACAAGCCAACCAATGCAACCGCCAAAACGCCGGCCGCCAAACCGGTCGAGCGAACCGATGCGCTCAAGCAACCCGTCCCGGCCGGCTCCGTCGATATCGAAGTGCTGTCGCGCAATGCCGCGCGCCTGATCGAGGAAGGCGGCAAGGCGCTCGCCGCCTATCTCAAGCCGCGCGAGGAAGGCAAGATCAAGGACGATACGGCCGACGGCATCGCCGACACGGTCAGGACCATCGGCCAAGTCGCCGAATACTGGCTCTCCGACCCCGTCCGCTCCGCGGCGCTGCAGACGCAGCTCGGCCGCAGCTATCTCGATCTGTGGGCGAGCGCGGCCAAGCGGCTCAACGGCGAGCCGGTCGAGCCGGTCATCGCGCCCGACCCGAAGGACAAGCGCTTCGCCGATCCGGAATGGTCGCAGAACCAATTCTTCGATTTTCTCAAGCAGGCCTATCTGCTCACCAACAAGTGGGCCGAATTCCTCGTGATGAATGCCGAAGGCGTCGACGAGCACACCCGGCACAAGGCCGAGTTCTACGTGCGGCAGATCGCCAACGCGGTCTCGCCGTCAAATTTCGTCTTCACCAATCCGGAGCTGCTGCGCGAGACACTCTCGTCCAATGCCGAGAATCTGGTGCGCGGCATGGCCTTGCTGGGCGAGGACATCCAAGCCGGCCACGGCAACCTCAAGATCCGCCAGACCGACGCCTCGCAATTCGAGGTCGGTCGCAATCTCGCGCTCACCCCGGGCAAGGTGGTCTTCCAGAACGAGCTGATGCAGCTCATCCAGTACACGCCGACCACCGCCGAGGTCTTGAAGATTCCGCTGCTGATCGTGCCGCCCTGGATCAACAAGTACTACATCCTCGATCTCACGCCGGATAAATCCTTCATCAAATGGTGCGTCGACAACGGGCTTACCGTATTCGTGATCTCCTGGGTCAATCCCGACGCCAAGCTCGCCGGCAAGAGCTTCGAGCAATATATGCGCGAGGGCCCGCTAACCGCGCTCGACGTCGTCGCCAAGATCACCGGCGAGAAGAAGGTGCATGCCATCGGCTATTGCGTCGGCGGCACGCTGCTGGCCATCACGCTCGCCTATCTTGCCGCCAAGCGGCGCAGCCGCGTGGTCTCCGCCACGCTGTTTGCGGCGCAGGTCGACTTCACCTTTGCCGGCGATCTCCTGGTGTTCGTCGACGAGGAGCGCGTCAAGCAGCTCGAGGCGCAGATGCAGGAGCGGGGTTATCTGGACGCCTCGCGCATGGCCACCGCCTTCAACCTGCTGCGCTCGAACGACCTGATCTGGCCCTATGTGGTCAACAACTATCTGCGCGGCAAGAAGCCGTTCGCGTTCGACATCCTGCACTGGAACTCGGACGCCACGCGCATGCCGGCGGCCAATCACTCCTACTATCTGCGCAACTGCTATCTCGCCAACAACCTGACCAAGGGCGACATGGAGATCGGCGGCGTGACGATCGACCTGCGCAAGATAAAGGTACCGGTCTATAATCTCGCCACCCGCGAGGACCACATCGCGCCGGCGAAATCGGTGCTGTACGGCTCGCACTTCTTCGGCGGCCCGGTGACCTACGTGCTGGCCGGCTCCGGCCATATCGCCGGGGTGATCAATCCGCCGGCCATGGCAAAATACCAGTACTGGACAGGCCCGGCGCCGGAAGGCTCCGACCTCGACAAATGGCTGGCCAAGGCCGAGGAGCACCCCGGTTCCTGGTGGCCGCACTGGCTCGACTGGATCAAGGCCCGCGATGCCAAGACCGTGCCGGCGCGCGCGCTCGGCGGCGGCAAGCTTGAGCCGATCGAGGACGCGCCGGGCTCTTATGTGAAGGTGCGGAGCTGGGGATGAGCCTTAAAGTGAAAGATAAGACAAAGGTCTGGATCCTCCGACCGTTTCTATTGAGCGATAGGAGGTCGCTTACGCCTCCAGCTCTACCGGCACCTTGAGATAGCGTACGCCGTTGGCCTCCGCCGGCGGCAACTTGCCGGCGCGGATGTTGACCTGGATCGAGGGCAACAGTAGCAGCGGCGCGGCCAGCGTCGCATCGCGCGCCATCCGCATCTTGACGAAGTCATCCTCGGAGACGCCCTCGTGCACGTGCACATTGCGCGCGCGCTCCTCGCCGACCGTGGTCTCCCAGGCATATTGCTCGCGGCCGGGCGCCTTGTAGTCGTGGCACATGAACAGCCGCGTTTCCGCCGGCAGCGACAGGATGCGCATGATCGAGCGGTAGAGCGTGCGCGCATCGCCGCCGGGGAAATCCGCGCGCGCAGTGCCGAAATCCGGCATGAACATGGTGTCGCCGACGAACACCGCGTCGCCGATCTTGTAGGACACACAGGCCGGCGTGTGGCCGGGCGTATGGATGACTTGCGCGTCGATGGTGCCGATCTTGAAGTGTTCGCCGTCCTTGAACAGATGATCGAACTCGGAGCCGTCGCCCGACACGTCGGTAGCGTTGAACACCGGACGGAAGATGCGCTGCACGTCGCGGATATGCTCGCCGATCGCCACCCTGGCGCCGGTCTTGAGCTTGATATAGGGCGCGCCCGAGAGATGGTCGGCATGCGCGTGCGTCTCCAGCACGCTGCCGATCTTAACGCCGAGCGTCTTGGCCTCTGCCAGCATCGCGTCGGCCGATTCCACCGTCGCCTTGCCGCTGCGGTGATCGAAATTGAGCACCGGATCGATCACCACGCCGTCCATGGTCGCGGGATCCCACACCAGGTAGCTCACCGTATTGGTGGGCTCGTCGAAAAACGCGCGGATTTCGGGCTTGCTGGTCGGCATGTTTAATGCTCCCTATTTTTGTCTTGTGCGTTTTTCGCATTCTATCGCTCACTTTCGCTTGACTATATATTAGTAATAGCTAATTTAGCAATGCCTAATTCTGGAGGACACTGCCATGGCTGTCGAGACCGCCCGACGCGCCATCCCTAGCCGCGCCATTGCCGTGGCCGAATTCGAGCGCAAGGCAGCCGAAGCCGCCGGGCTGCTCAAGCTGCTCGCCAATGAGAACCGGCTGTTGATCCTGTGCCGGCTCGCCGCGGTGCGCGAGATGTCGGTCAGCGATCTCGCCGAGGCGGTGCATTTAAGCCAGTCGGCAGTGTCACAGCACCTCGCCAGGATGCGCGAGGACGGCCTGGTCGGCACACGGCGCGACGCACAGACCATCTATTACCGGCTCGCCGATCCGAACGCGACCCGGCTCTTGGCGCTGCTGCAGGACATCTATTGCCCTTAGGCGCCGGTGCAACGCCCCCCATCCAACCGACCCGAGGACAAGCGCCATGAGCCACGTCGAGATCATCTCCCCCGAGCGCGCCGCCGAGCTGGTGAAGGACGGTGCGGTGCTGATCGACATCCGTGAGACGCCCGAGCACGCGAGCGAGAACATTCCCGGTGCGCGCCATCACGCGCTGTCGCAGATCGACCGCCGGCATCCGGCGCGCGACGGCGACACCGTGCTGATCTTCCATTGCAAGTCGGGCATGCGCACCAAGATGAATGCCAAACGGCTCGCCGAATGCGCCGGCGACTGCGACGTCTATCTGCTCGGCGGCGGCATCGAGGCCTGGAAGCGCGCCGGCCTGCCGACCTCGGCCGGCGCTGGCGGCAACGACCGGCCGCAAGGCGGCCTGCTCGACCGCCTGGCGTCGCTGTTCCGCTGACGATATTCATGCTCACGCTGCACTACCTGCTTGCGATCGCCTCCGGCGGCGCCGTCGGCTTCGTGCTCGGCCTGATCGGCGGCGGCGGCTCGATCCTGGCGGTACCGCTCCTGGTCTATGTGGTGGGCGTGCCCTCCACACATATCGCTATCGGCACCAGTGCCATCGCGGTGGGGGTGAGCGCGGCGGTCAACCTCGCCGGCCACACCCGCATGCGCACGGTAAAATGGCCGTGCGCTCTGGTGTTCGCGGCGGCCGGCATTATCGGCGCCGCCACCGGCGCCCATATCGGCAAGATGGTCGACGGCCACCGGCTGCTGCTCTTGTTCGGCGTGTTGATGCTGGTGGTCGGGCTGACGATGCTGCGGCCGCGCAAATCGGGCGGCAACGCCGACGTCAAGCTCACGCTGGCGAGCAGCGCGCGGCTGCTGCCGTTCTTGATCGTCACCGGCTTTGCCGTCGGCTTGCTCTCCGGCTTTTTCGGCATCGGCGGCGGCTTTCTGATCGTGCCGGGACTGATGCTCGCCACCGGCATGCCGCTGATCAATGCAGTCGGCTCCTCGCTGGTCTCGGTGACTGCTTTCGGGCTGACCACCGCGGCGAGCTATGCCTGGTCCGGCCTGGTCGACTGGCTGCTCGCCTTCCTGTTCATCGCCGGCGGCGTCTTCGGCGGTTTCATCGGCATCAAGCTCGCGCACCGCTTGGCCGGCCACAAACACGCCCTCACGCTCATCTTCGCCGGCGTGGTGATCGTGGTCGGTATTTACGTGATCGCCCGTTCAATCGGGTGGTAGCTCCCAGAAATCGATTGTCCCGTCGGCCGCCGCCGTCTTCTTGTAATGCAGCGTGGCATATTTGCCGCCGTGAAAGACGAGCGGCGGCAGGCCGTCGTCGCGCATGCCGATGATGTGGCCGACGAACAGGTTGTGGTCGCCGCAGTCGTGGCAGGCCTCGATGCTGGCGGCAATCACCGCGCTCACACCGGCGAGCACCGGGACGCCGGCCAAATGCTCGAACAGCACTTCCGGCTGCGTCACGCCGAGGCCGGCGAAATGTTGGCTGATCGCCTCCTGCCCCTGCGCCAGCATGCTGACGCCAAAATGGCGGGTCGCCTGCAGGGCGCTGTGCAGCCGCGCCTTCTTGGCCACCGCGACCAGGCAGAGCGGCGGCGTGAGTGAACCCGACATGAAGGCATTGGCGGTCATGCCACGCACGCCGCCCTCCGCCTCCGCCGTGATCACAGTCACGCCGGTGGCAAAGCGGCCCATGACGCGGCGGAACAGCTTGCCGTCCAAGGCCGGGCGCTGGTCATGCAGGTTCATGCGGGTGTTCGTGGCCGTTCGTTTGCCTTGCCGGCGCGTGATAGCTCAATTCCCCGCGCGATAACAGCCTCGTGACCGCGCCGGGTCGCGACAGCCGCGCCGGCATCGCCTAAGCTTACCGGTCCATCTAATGTCGGGGAGCTGGCGATGTCGAAGGAACTGATGTGGCTGACGCTCACGGTCATCCTGACCGGCGTGTTGTGGATTCCCTATATTCTCGATCGTGCCATGGTGCGTGGGCTCATGGGCGCCATGGGCAACCCCTCGCCCGATGATAAGCCGCAGTCGCCCTGGGCGCAGCGGGTGCAGCGGGCGCATATCAACGCGGTCGAGAACCTAGTGCTGTTCGCGAGCCTGGTGCTGATCCTCAACGCCGAGCACCACTCGACCAGGAGCACGGTGATCGCCTGCGCGGTCTATTTCTGGGCGCGGCTGGCGCACGCCCTCATCTATTGGGCCGGCATTCCGGTTTTGCGCACGCTCGCGTTCACTATCGGCTTCCTGGCGCAGATCGCACTGGTGCTGGCGGTGTTCGGCAAGTTGTGATCCCCGTCACTCCGGGACGCGGCCGAAGGGTCGCGCGTCGG
>Ga0315550_1002338_pt1 | contig 11620 bp, 8 predicted proteins | sample SalMarSW160190MG_2_FD_203100 | JGI IMG/M metagenome (GOLD analysis project Ga0315550, IMG submission 203100) | Salt marsh sediment microbial communities from the Plum Island Ecosystem LTER, Massachusetts, United States - Salt Marsh Sediment SW1601-90 ... | reverse complement strand
TACGCGAGAACGGCAACGGCGGAACCGACCACGGTCATGGCAACGTCATGTGGGTGATGGGTGGCGCGGTACGCGGGGGCAAGGTCTACGGCAAGTGGCCGGGGCTATCGGCGGAAGATCTGTATCAAAACCGCGATCTCGCGGTCACGACGGATTTCCGCGAGGTGATCGGCGCCATTCTTGCGCGGCACATGAATCTGGACAATCGGCAGCAGGCCGGCGTGTTTCCGGGTTTCAAACCCGCACCGGCGGGATTGAAGATCATATGACCATTCCCCCCGCCGGGCGAATCCCTCTCCACCCGCGCTGAAAAACCGGCTCTCCGCTCACCCGTGGCGCGATAAGCTACTTCTCCTCGCCGCTAATCCTCTCCTTCTCGTCCATCACGCCCTTCACCTTCTCCTTGCCGCTCGGCAACACGTCGTCCTCCGGCAAGGTGTGTGCGATACCCTTGTGGCAATCGATACAGGTTTTGTTGAGCGAACCATCGAGTACCCGGGAATGCTTGTTGCGGGCGCTCTTGCCCTGATTTTCCAGATCCATATACGTCATGGCATGACAGTTGCGGCATTCACGCGAATCCGTCGCCTTCATGCCGGCCCACACGTCTTCGGCGAGCTCCTCGCGGTGAGCGATGAATTTCTCCCGGGTACCGATGGTGCCCAGGACCTTCTTCGGGAGCTCGTTGTAGGTGGCCTGGATCTTGCGCGCCATCTTGTAGATCCACGGCTTGGGAACGTGGCAGTCCGGGCAGGTCGCGCGCACGCCCGCCGGATTCTTGTAGTGAATGGTCTTGCGGTACTCCTGATAGACGTTGTCCCGCATTTCATGGCACGAGATGCAGAATGCCTCGGTATTGGTCGCCTCCAGGATCGTATTGAACCCGCCCCAGAATATGATGCCCGCCACGAACATCAGCACGGCACCCGTCGGCAGCCACAGCAGATACCACTTGTTCGACTTGCGCCATAAGTGATCCCAGCGCCCGCCGGGATTTCCGCCTTCGTTACCGTTTGACATGCCTACCCCCTTGCTCAGTTCCGGGTACTGCTTTGCGATTCATGCGGGCGAGATCCGTCCGCTCTTATTTGAAGCTGCCGTAGTAATTGATGAGCGCCTCCATCTTGGCCTTGTCGAGCTTCTCGAATTTCGGCTTCATCTTCTTGGGCATCGGGCGCTTGCCGGATTCGTACTCCTTGAACGTCTCCTTGAGGTAAGGGATCCACTGACCGGCCAGAATGCCGCTGTCGTCCTCGGCGACGCTGCCACCTTCGGTGTGGCATTTCTCGCAGTGATCCGCGTGATACTCCTTGCCCTTTGCCGCCAGGGCCGCGTCGAATTTCTGATCGGCGCGGGCGAATTTCTTGCCTGCCAAGGACTTCGCCACTTCATTGATGTCTCCCTCGCTCAGCTCCTTGGCGACCTTGCACATGTCGGTCTTTTGCCCTTTCTTGGGCCCGTCACGGTATTTGGTCTCCGGGCAGGGGCGTTCCTTGTTCTGGTACGACACCAGGCTGTCATGAAGGTAGGACGCGGAAACGCCCCCGATAATCGGCACGTCCGATTCGTGGCTGGCGCCGTCTTTTCCGTGGCACTCGGCGCAGGTCTCGAGCAGCTTGTTGACGTCGGCAGCCCGGGCACCGGTCGCCAGGGACAAACTCAACAGGCCAGCACTTGCCAACAATACAAATCCGGTAGTCTTTCGTGACATCATCGATGTACTCCTTGTCTCCGTTGGGACGCCTGTTTGCGCGATGCACGCAGGGCATTCGTTAAATTTAAAGTTACGACAAAAAACCTTACTTGAACTTGTATCTCAGCGCCAGGGTAATCACGTTCACGCTATATGACGGCGGCTGCTCGCCGAAAGCCACAACATTCGAGATCGTGCTGGGCGTAACGCCGTCGAGCATCCAGTTCTCGGATTGGTAGCGTTCATGCCAGTAGGCCCCCTGCAGCGACATATTATCCTTAAGGCGGTAGGTGGCATAGAGCTTCAGGCTGTCGAGCCGGCTCACCAGGTCGGGAAACGGGGGGGTCGGCGCGACGGTATTGACCGTGACGGCGCCATGCGATTGCGAGACGGTGTAATCGGCGCCGACGTCGAGCTTCTTCGTCATGACCACGCGCTTGACGCCGAATCCGAGGACATCGATCGTGTCGTCGTTTTCCGCGAACCAGCCCGCTAACGACGAAGTATCGTACCCGGCCTGTTTTGAGTGGATTTCCTCGTGGTTCAGGAAAAAGTGCAGGCTGGTTTTTTGCGAGAGCAACACGGACGCATCGCCGCTGAGGGTGAAATCCCTGCTGTTGGTCAGGCCGAGCACCGAATCGGGATATTCGTCCTTGGCATAGTCGAGCCCGAAGCCGATGTTGACCGCGTCGGAGGCGGCGACATCGACGCGCAAACCGGTGCTGTTGCGCTTCCGATTGGCCATATAATATTTCATCAACAGCGGGTTCTCGACGGAGGTGATATCCGGGACGGCGGCATAACCCAATTGATCGCGCTCGCCATGCGCCAGCTTGAACATCACATCGACGTTGTCCCGGGTATGCGCGCTGACCTTGCCCCAGAACGTATTCTCGCGGGTTTTTTCGGCCTCCTGGTAAGTCCGCTTGTGTAAATCGTTGTCGAAACCGACGGAGGTCCGGATGTTTTTCACAACCCGGTAATCGGCGCTCAATTTAAGCGTCTCCTGCGTGAAACTGTACGGCAGGTACTTTCTTGCCGGCCTCACCGTGGTATCCAAGGTCACCCAGGGGAAGGCCGCCTGCGGCGTCCTGTTGTCGCGATCGTGATAGGTGCCGGATGCGTTCAGCCGCAGTTTGTCGGTGACGACGGAGCTGAGCTTGAGATTGGCGTCGAGCGTGTTCACCTTGCCGTCCAGCGAATTTCTCGGCAGGGCCGGAACCGCCAGACCGGTATTCAGCGTCGGGGCGAGAAAATTTTCGTCCTGCGTCATGCGGCCGAGGGCAACGTCGGCGGTGGCGCGCGTCCGGTCGCTGAACTGGTATCCCACCGAAGCGAGGAGCTGATGAAACTGGTTATCGGGCGGCAATGCGAGCTGGCCTGTCGCGGCACCGCCTACCGGCGTGTACGGGTTTTGCCAGGTCAGCGAAGTGTTCTTGTCGCTAAAAACGGAAGCGTAATAGCCGAACATCGCCTGCCATTTGCGGCCGGCGTAAGAGGCTGATACATCCAGCTGATCTGTTTCGTAATCAACCGGCTCAACCAGTTGGGCCGAGGTGCTGATGGAGAATGCACCGGCGATACGCTGCGCTCCTTCCTTGGTCGCATGACGGAAATTGATCGCGTACTGCCATTGGGGCGCGGGGATCAGCGACGCGCCAACGCTCAATCTGGTCCGTTTCGTATCGAGATCGTACCGATGCAGGCTGCTCCCGAGCGCGGTCATGCCGCCTGTGGTGCCTGCCTGAACCCAGCCGGACGGCAGGGTGAGCGAGTTGCTGCCGCTTCCGGCGAAGGGCGTCTGAACGCTGTCCGAAATAAAATGCGGCAACTCCTTGTATTTGAGATACACCTTATAGGTGCCTTGTTTCCCGGCTTCCGCACCGAGGGAACGCGAATCCAGCCCCAGACTCGAGGCATCGACGTTCCAATAAACGGCGTCCTCACCACGATAGCGTGCCGAGGCGTTGCCGATGACAAACCCTCCCTGCTCGTTAAGCCCGGTGTACTCGCCGAATTTGTACGAGTCCTTCGAGACGTAACCGGCGCCCAGTTCGAGCGTCCCGCTCAAACCTTCCTCGAATGCGCAGTACTTGCATTTCCACTGCGAGGTATCGACGGAAGCCCCGCCCCCGGGGGCGGCACTGTCCGCCGCGGCGGCGATGCCGGCCTGCGCCGAGAGCATGAGAAGCAAGATCAGATTTGTCGAAATTTTCATGTTCGTGTCCTGGTTTCAGACGGCCTCGCCGCCGGCACTCTCCGTGAGCGGGCGCCGGCTATCGCATCAGCCTGACTCCCGACGGATGATTCGACCCGTGAACCTGTGAATGACAATTCGTGCAGCTTCCGGCGAGCAGAAAGCGCGACGGGGCGCTGGTACCTCCCGGCAACGCATCGGCGGTACGTGCGACGGAGGGATGGCCGGACGGCGAATGACATTGCTGGCACAGCAGCGGCGGGCTTTTCTTCAGCAACGCCGGATAAACCGACCCGTGCGGCGTGTGGCAAAGCGTGCAGTCCTCGGTCACCGGCGCGTGCTCCCACAGGAACGGACCGCGTTTTTCCGCGTGACAGGTGTAGCAGGTCTGGTTCACCGTCGGCTTCACCAGCAGGGCGGTCGTGTTCGCCCCGTGCGGGTTATGGCACTCGCTGCACGCCATCTGGCCGAAACGCACGGGATGAACCGAAGGCTTGTTGAAGTCCGCGCGCTGTTTCCGGTGGCATTTGAAACAGACATCGGGCTGGGTGGCCGTCGTCAATACGGGGTCTTGCGCCGCGTGTATCTTGTGGCAGCTGACGCACGCGAGGTTGCCGCTTGCATGCGCGCTCACGTTCCAGCCGATGCGCGCGTCGCCCCGATGGCAACCCAGGCAGACCTTGTTTTGCTCCTCGGGCGGCACCGGATTGCGCTTGTCGGGCGCGAGCTTGGAAGTGGGACCGAAAGCGAAGATCGGGGCCTGCTTTTCGCCGGGCCGGACCTTCTTGGCGTGATTGGCGCCGGGGCCGTGACAGGTCTCGCATTGCAGGTGGCCGAAAGGGGTGCGCTTGTCGGCGGGCTGGGCGTGCTTGGTCTTGAAGATCGAGAACACCGGAAACTCGGAGTCCTCGTCATGACAGCGGATACAGGTGTCAGCGCCTTTCTCCGTATACTCCGAGGCCTGATCGGCAGCCGGTAACGCGGCTGTCGTCGCCATGGAAGTGGAATCTTCAGCGAACACCGGCATGCTGAACAAAAACCCGGACAACAAAAGCAGCGTGATAAATAAAAAGGGTTTGCTGTTCATCATCGGTGCCCGATAGCCATGGTTCTTGGTTCTTGGTTGAGACATTCCTTGACGCATATCGGTCGCTACGCTCTCCCGTTCCGTGACCCTTTACAACCACTCCCCGGGCCCGACCCGCATCCCGATGGTCGGGCCCGGGAACCTTCTTCTCATCAGACGGCTGCGCTTGTCGCTCCGCCCGTGGCCCAGGGGGGACTGAACCGGTTTACCCCTGGGCCGTTGGACGTTTATGCGAGATGACTCCCTCTTTCCGTCCTCATGCTTACGGCACGCTGTGCTGCACCTTGACGTCTTCAATCTGGCCCACTCCGTGGCAGGTAACACAGATCTCGGGGCTGCTGTCGATAGTCGCCTGCGTAGCCGAGAAATTCGCGTTACCCAAAGGCACCAGATGTGCCAACGTCGGGTCGTTGTTGACGTCGTCGTGGCAAGCCGTGCACGTCGCCGCGGTCGGCGAGATGTTCAGGTCGTCGGCCGGATCGGTGAGGCTCGTCTTGGGATCAAAGGTGCTGGCGAGAATACCATTCTCCGTCGGCGACGCCCAGACGCCCGTCAACTGGTACGACGTGCTGGTATGGCAGGTCGTGCAGTCGTTCAGGATGCCCGGGAAGCGCACATCGCTGAAGTCGTTCACGCTGCCGTTATACCCATAGACCACGAGCCCCTTCGCGCGGACCCCGTGCGCCGAACTGCCGTCATACTCGGTCGTGGCGCCGGCATGGATGCCGTGAATCAGGCGCTTGAAGTCGATGGACTCCGCCTTCTTGCCATCCACCGTACAGCCCGCTGGTACATCAGCGTCCGAGGCCGCACTCGTGGCACACGCCGGCCGCTGCGAAATGTCGGTGTTGTTCGGATTGTGGCACATGACGCACAGCTGCGGTTCGTCCGTGCGCGCGCCGCCATGCAAACTCAGCTGCTGGTGACACTTGTCGCAATTGGCGATGTCGACCGCCGTGCGCCGCGCCACCACGGGGTTGCCGTCTATCGAGAAGTCCTTCACCACGCTCTTTACCTGAACGCGATCGGCAACTGCATCCCCATCGATGTCGACGTTCATGCGTGCGTAGAAGCCGACCCGCCCGCTACCCGTCGCGGTTGCCGGAATGGCGGTCGGGGACGTCACGCTGTAGGTGCCGTCGCCATTATTGGTCACGGTACCGGCCAGCGCGCCGCCGCTCAGCAGACTGATGCTGATCGGATTGGGAGATTTACTGGTACCGCTGTTGCTGATGTCGGTCGTGCTCCAGCCGACGAGCAGGCTCATGCTGCCACCCGTGATCGCCGACGTGTTGGCGATGTCATACGCCGCATTGCCGTTCGTCGGATCGGTGATCGAGAACTTGATGGTCGGCGTTGAAAGCGGCGATCCGTTGGTCACGCTCACGATGTTGAGCTTGTACTTCGCCGACTCCGCCATCATGGCGGCCGGGTAAGCATGGTCCTCCGCGACGCTTTTGCCTATCAGGCCAGTCTTGTGGCAGCCGAGACACACGCTGCTGTCCGTCTCGCCGGCCACAGCACCACCGGGGTGGCCGTTGGGATTGGCGGCCGACTCGATCACGCTGAAATCAACATCATCATGGCACGAACCGCAGGCCGCGATGCTCGGCTTGGTTTCCCAGTTGTCGCCTTGCGGCGTATTCCGCGCGACGACGGTATCTGTGTTGGTGTGGCACTTGGTGCAGTTGCGAATGTCCTGCGGGAAGACGACGTTCGAAAAGTCGTGTGAGCTGCTGCCGATCTGGTACGGCGTGCCGGCCACGACGCTCGGAAGTTCCTCGCCGCGATGGATCTTGTGGATCATGACTTTGAAGTCGACCGTCCTGTTCGGCTGGCTGCCACTGGCGGCAACCCACGAACCCGGGTTGTGACAGGTGACGCACAGCTTGGTCTCGATGCGGGTGCCGTGCGCGGTGAGCTGATTGTGACACTCGTTGCAATTCGCCTTCAGAACGATTTCGCGCTGGGTGGCAACCGGGCCGCCGGCCGGAACGAAATCGTAAATCGCGTTAACTTTCGGATACGCGGAGTTGGACATCTGAATGCCGACGCGGGTCGTCAGCGTCGGTTGATAGCTGATATCGAGTGCGTTGCCGTCCGCATCCGTGCACGGTGGCGGACAGTAATTGGGCTGGGGTGCGGGGCAATTGGAAAAGTCCTGGGTGCTCGAGGTGCCGCTGCTGTCCTTGATGTCCGTGCAGAACGTATATGTGTACGTTCCGTTCTTGTGGTCGACCAGCGTGCCCCACGGATAACCCGACCGGTCGCGCTCCTGCGAGCCCTGCATGGCGCCGCCGCTCGACCTGACGATATAGTTCTGCCACGTGCTCGGCGCGCCGTTCGTGCCCGGATTCAGCTTCGCGATATTGATTCGCAGATCTGTGCTGGTGAGGCCGGCCACCGCAACGCCGTCCTGGTTGGTGACCGAGAAGTTGACCACCGGCGGGCTGTTGACGGTGGCACCGGTGATCGTCATGGTCAGCGCCGTTGCGGCGGACGGCGAGGCAACGCCAACCGTGGCGCCGGGGGCTCCCGCCTCACCCGAACTGCCGCTGTCGCCGGTACAACCCGCCAAGGCGATTGCCAGTACACTCACAACGAGACTGAACCATTGATATGCGGATCGATTAGTGCTCATGACTCCCCCCAAATTGCAAACCGGTTTCACTCGAATCAAGCATTCATTAAACCTGAAAATTCACCTGTTAAATGTTCCTTTTCATCCCGCCAAATCTCCCGTCCATGGCTGCATAGTGCTACACGAGCGCACTGTCTGTAATTGATCTTTCGCAACCAAAAACTTGACGTGGGTCAAAATTACCGAAGCGTGACAAGGGGAATTTGACATTGATCAAACCCGGAGGGATTCGACCGGAACGGAGGGGGGTGAAAAGTCTATCGGTCGGCTTCAACACGATACGCCCTACTTGACAACCGGACACAATTGAGGTCAGCGCGAGGACTTTCCTTTTTTTTGCAAACGGTCAATGTTGCGCAGAAGCATGACCATCATATCGAGTTCCGCCTTGAGTTTCTCATACTCGACTTTCGGAAGCTGCTGACCGCCCATCTCCTTCTCGATGCGCGCCACGGCCGCGCGCGCCGCGGCTTCGTCCATGTCCCTGGTACGCACGGTCGTGTCCGCGAGGATGGTCACGACGTGCGGTTGAATCTCGAGCAGGCCGCCGGAGATGAAGAACACCTCCTCCTCGCCTTCTTTCACGCCGCCGAGTTCCACGCGCACAGCGCCAGCCTTGAGACGCGCCAGCAGCGGTGCATGTCGCGCGAGAATACCGAGCTCGCCCGTGACGGTGGGCGCGACCACCATGCTGGCGATCCCCGAAAAGATCGCGCCCTCGGCGCTGACGATGTCGACATGAAACGTCAGTGACATGACTCAAGCGATCCTGAAAAATGATTTGATGAATCCCGCGCGCGCGATGTCGACGCCGATGGGCCGACCACATCCAAACGCCATCGCTGTTTCCAACGCCGGCATCGCAGGGAACTCGCGCCAGGGAACGGCGGCACCGCGCAGGCAAGACGACGCACCGCGACCGCTGTTCCGGGACCCACGGTTATTCTCACTAACACTCGGATAGAGTAAGACACGCCTCCCCTCGTTCAATCGCATTTTTTATTTTGCACAAAACTAACATCGGCCGAACCGGCGCCCAATGAGAAAAATCAATCCGGTCCGCGGCGCCATGGCCGGGTACCGGGGAAAGGGCGCCGGTTCAGGATTTTAATGTGAGTTTCCGATTCCGGACGCCGAAAGAATAAGCTCTTAATTACAAAGAATTAATACCACCCGACGATATTTTTCAGCCGCAACGCAAGTTTAAATTTAATCTTCCAGAATTGATATTAATCAAAATCCGGCATAATCTTCCTCTTAAGATAAGCTTAATTAAATCAATACCATTCTGTCCGGGGGAACGTTTCGTACTTTAGTGTCATGTCCACCTGTTACTGCGAAATCGACGCCTGCGTTTTGTGCGAAGCACGACTGTATCCGGGGCTGACTCCGGAACAGGTTTGCCATATCCGTGGCCTGCTGATACGCCAGACTTACGACGCCCACGATGTATTGTTCCGGGACGGCGATCCGGCAGGGTATTTGTTTGCCGTGCGCTCGGGACAGATCAAGCTGATCAGTTCGTTGCCGGACGGCCGGCAGCAGATCCTGCACCTGGTGGTGGCGGGACAGTTGCTGGGGCGGGAGGCGTTCAACAACCGGCCCTATGCGTACACGGCCGAAGCGCTAACCGAGGTCAACGTCTGCAAGATCAGTTCGCGCGACCTGCAACAGGTGCTCGAGCAAAATCCCTCGATGTCGATACGCGTGATCCAGACTCTGATCCAGGAACTCGATCAGACCGAAATGCTGATTCGTGATCTCGGCCTGAAGACCGCGCCGGAGAAGGTGGCTTCGCTCATCCTCTCGCTCTTTCCCGCGCGCGGAGATCAGACCGCAGAGATTCCCTTGCTCCTCTCGCGTCGCGAGATGGCGGAAATGCTGGGACTCACCGAGGAAACCGTCAGCCGCGTCATGGCGGAGTTCAACCGCAAGAAAATCATTCGTACCGGCAAGGGCACGCTTCAAATCACGCAGCCGCAACGTCTGTACACTCTGGCAGGGTTTGAACCTGCCTCCTCCCCGACATTCATTCCAGTCCGGGCAATACCCGCGCACTGAGTCCGCCGTAACGTCCCCCTGAATACCGGCGATCGCAACGCATCGCACGCGGCGTGTTGCGTGCCGGCGGACTGTAATCAAACACAACCCGATTATTGCGCTATCAACTTGCCGCGGTACATGCGCATCTGGCAGGTGAACTCGTATTCACCCGGCTGGGGCGGCGTCACGGTCACATCCAGGGGTTTGCCCACCGGCAGATCGGCGCTTACGCCGAGACTGTCGAACAACGCCTTCTCGGCGCACGGGCTGGGGTCCTGGCGCAGAAAACGCAGCGTCACCGGTTTCCCCGCCGGGACTTCGATACGCGCCGGGGTATACACACCGTCTGACACCACGATTTCGATGGGCTGCGATCCGCTGGCGTGCTGCGCCGGCGGCCGGTACAGCCAGAACCACCAGACGATCAGACCTATCAACGCGATTCCGGCTATGTCGGTCGCCCAGGCGGTCATGTGCGCGACGCACCCGACTTGAACCAGCGTAACCGGTTGGCGTTGCTCACCACCGTCACCGAGGACATCGCCATGGCCGCCCCGGCGATGATCGGATTGAGCAGCAGCCCCGTGAGCGGATAGAGCGCGCCCGCGGCAATGGGGATGCCCAGGCTGTTGTAGACGAAGGCGCCGAACAGGTTTTGTTTTATGTTGCGCACGGTGGCGCGCGAAATGGCGATGGCGTCGGCCACGCCGTGGAGCGAACCGCGCATCAGCGTCACGTCGGCGGATTCGATGGCCACGTCGGTGCCGGTGCCGATCGCGTAACCCACGTCGGACTGGGCCAGCGCCGGGGCGTCGTTGATGCCGTCGCCCACCATGCCCACGATCTCTCCGCGCTGCTGCAACGCCGTGACCTTGTCGGCCTTCTCGCCCGGCAGCACCTCGGCCATGACCTCATCCACGCCGACTTCGCGCGCCACGGCCTCGGCGGTGGCGCGGTTGTCGCCCGTGATCATCACCACCTTGAGGCCGATGTCATGCAGTCGCGCGATGGCGGCCTTCGAATCGGACTTGATCGGATCGGCCACGGCCACGATGCCCGCCGCCGCGCCGTCCACCGCGAGGTACATCGGGGTTTGCGCCCGCGCCGCCAGGGCCTCGGCCTGCGCCGGGAGATTTCCCAGGGGAATATTATGTTGCGCCATCAGGCGTGCGTTACCGAGCAGGACCTTTTTGCCGTCGACCGTCGCCGCGACGCCGTGACCCGTAATCGCCTCGAAGCCGCCGGCCGGCGACAGCTTGAGTCCCTTGGCCTTCGCCGCCGACACGATCGCTTCCGCGAGCGGATGCTCCGAGCCGCTCTCGATGCTGGCGGCGACCGCGAGCAGCTTCCGCTCTTCCCATCCCGGCGCCGGCACCAGCGCGGTCACCGTCGGCCGGCCCTCGGTGACGGTGCCGGTCTTGTCGAGCACGATGGTGGTGAGCTTTCCCGCCTGCTGCAGCGCCTCCCCCTTGCGGATGAGGATGCCGTACTCCGCCGCCTTGCCGACGCCCACCATGATGGAGATGGGCGTGGCCAGCCCGAGCGCGCACGGGCAGGCGATGATGAGCACGGTCATGGTGGCGACCAGACTGTAGGAGAGTTTCGGAACCGGGCCGAGGTTGTACCAGATCAAGAACGTGATCACGGCAATAATAAGGACCGTCGGGACGAACACGGCCGAGATCTTGTCCGCCAGGCGGCCGATTGCGGGCTTGCTCGCCTGCGCGCGGCGCACCATCCCGATGATGCGCGCGAGCGCGGTGTCGGAACCGATGTGCTTGGCCTGGAACAGGAAGGCGCCGGTCTTGTTCAGCGTGCCGCCCACCACTTCATCGCCTTGTTTCTTCGCCACCGGCAGCGGTTCGCCGGTGAGCATGGATTCGTCCACCGACGAATGGCCGTCGATGATCACGCCGTCGACGGGGATCTTTTCGCCCGGGCGCACGCGGATGGTTTCAT
>Ga0315550_1002336_pt1 | contig 11627 bp, 10 predicted proteins | sample SalMarSW160190MG_2_FD_203100 | JGI IMG/M metagenome (GOLD analysis project Ga0315550, IMG submission 203100) | Salt marsh sediment microbial communities from the Plum Island Ecosystem LTER, Massachusetts, United States - Salt Marsh Sediment SW1601-90 ... | reverse complement strand
ACTACGGCGAGATCGGCGTCACCAACCGGCTGCGGGCGCTGGTCGAAAGCCCGGCCACGCGCCTGCTCCCCTTCCGCAGTGTCGATTGGGACAATCTGCTGAGCCAGGTCACCCGTGACTCTGCGGTCGAGCTTTCGTCCCAGCAGCACGAGGCTGTGCATGCAGCGTTGACCCACAAGGTGACCGTGCTCACCGGCGGCCCTGGCACCGGCAAGACGGTGAGCGTGCGCACCGTCATCGCGGCGCTGGAGGCGATGGGCTGCCGCTACGCCCTGTGCGCCCCCACCGGCCGCGCGGCCAAGCGCCTCTCCGAGGCCACCGACCGCCCGGCCAAGACGGTGCACCGGCTGCTGGAATACTCCCCGATGGACGGCTTTCGCCGCAACGAGGAAAACCCGCTGGGGGTGGATTGCCTGATCGTGGACGAGTCCTCGATGCTCGACCTGCTGCTGACCAACCATCTGCTCAAGGCGGTCGACCCTAGCGCCCACGTGCTCTTTGTCGGCGACATCGACCAGCTTCCCAGCGTGGGCGCGGGCGACGTCCTGCGCGACGTGATCGCATCTGGCCGCGCTGCCGTCGTGCGCCTGACGACCATCTTTCGCCAGGCCGTCGACAGCGGCATCGTGGTCAACGCCCACCGCATCAATCGCGGCGAGTTTCCCTTTCTCAACGAGTACGACGACTTTTACTTTTTCTCCAAGGAGGACCCGGAGGAGGCCGCCGACCTGCTGGTGGACGTGATGCAGCGCCGCGTCCCGGAGAAATTCGGCTTTGACCCGCTGGACGATGTGCAGGTGCTGGCACCGATGTACCGTGGCGAGTGCGGCGTGGCCAACCTCAACAACCGCCTGCAAGAGGCGCTCAACCCCGCCTCACCAAAAAAGCCGGAGCGGCGGCTGGGCGGGCGACTGTTCAGGGTGGGGGATAAGGTGATGCAAACACGTAACGCATACGAGCGCGATGTGTATAACGGTGACATCGGTCGAGTGACCAAGATTGATTCTGTAGGGCAAACGCTGACGGTAGTGATTGATGACCGGCCTGTGCTCTACGACTGGGGCGAGGCGGACGAGCTGGTGCACGCGTTCGCCGTGTCAATTCATAAGAGCCAGGGCAGCGAATATCCAGCGGTGGTGATGCCGGTGATGACACAGCATTATCTGATGCTGGAAAGACCGATCTTGTATACCGGTGTGACCAGGGCAAAGCGCCTGGTCGTGCTGGTGGGCACGCGGCGGGCCATCGCCATCGCCGTGCGCAATGCCAAGGTGCGCGAGCGTCATTCCGGTCTGAGCTTGCGACTGCGCGAAACATGATCACTTCGAAGGAGGCTCTAATATGAAAGTCCTCTTCATCGGCGGGACGGGCACCATCAGCTCGGCCTGCTCGCAACTGGCCGTCGAGCGCGGCATCGACCTGACCCTGTTCAACCGGGGCGAGACCGAGCGCCCCATCCCGGCGGAGGCGCGCGTCCTGCACGGCGACATCCGCGACCGCGCCTCGGTGGCGCGCGCGCTAGGCGACACCACCTTCGACGCCGCGGTCGACTGGATCGCCTTTACGCCCGATCAGGTCGAATCCGACATCGAGCTTTTCCGCGGGCGCACGGGGCAGTACATTTTCATCAGCTCGGCATCCGCCTACCAAAAGCCGGTGGCGCGTCTGCCCATCACCGAGTCCACGCCGCTGCACAACCCCTACTGGGCCTACTCGCGGAACAAGATCGCCTGCGAGGAGCGGCTGGTGCGCGCCTACCGCGAGGAGGGGTTCCCCATCACCATCGTGCGCCCCTCTCACACGTACGATAGGACGCGGCTGCCGTTCCAGAACCGGTACACCGTCATCGACCGCATGCGCAAGAGGCAGCCGGTGGTCGTGCACGGCGACGGCACGTCGCTGTGGGTGCTCACCCACCATAGGGATTTCGCCAAGGGGTTCGTGGGGCTGCTGGGCAACCCCCACGCCATCGGCGACGCGTTCCACATCACCTCCGACGAACTGCTGACGTGGAACCAAATTTTCACCATCCTGGCCCACGCAGCGGGCGTCGCCGAGCCGCGCCTGGTTCACGTGCCGTCGGAGCTGATCGCCGCCTTCGATCCCGACTGGGGCGCGGGTCTCCTGGGGGATAAGGCCCACAGCGTGATCTTTGATAACAGCAAGATCAAGCTCCTGGCCCCCGATTTCGCGGCCACGATCCCCTTCGCCCGCGGGGCGGAGGAGGTCATCGCCTGGTTCGACGCCGACCCAGCGCGCCAGGTCGTGGACGCAGAGGCGAACGACCTGCTGGATCGCATCATCGCCGCGTACGAGTCGATCTGGCCGTAGGAGCGCCGTGTCCGATCTGCTCGCGGGCGTGGACGTTGGGACGTCGGGGGTCAAGGCAGGGTTGTTCGATCCTGCCGGACGCCTCGTCGGCCTGGGGCGCGCATCCCACCGCGTCGAAAGTCCCCATCCTGGATGGGCGCAGACCGACCCCGAGCTGTGGTGGCAGGGGTTCCTGGGTGCGTTGCGGCAGGCGTGTAACGTGGGCGAGGTCGAGCCGGATGCGATAGCCGCCCTCGGTTTCAGCGTGCTCTTTCCAGCGGTCGCACCACTGGATGGGCAGGGCCGCGCGCTCCACCCGGCGCTCCTCTACTGCGACCAGCGCAGCCTGCCGCAGGCGCGCGAGATCGAGCGCCGCATCCTCCGCACCGACTACGAAGCGACCATCGGCAACCGCCTGGTGCCCGGCACCTGCGCTGCCACCAGCATGTGCTGGCTGCGGGATGAAGCGCCGCGCGCGTACGCCGCGGCCGAGACGCTGGGGTTCACCAACACCTTCTTCGCCTCCCGCCTCACGGGCGCGTTCGCCACCGATCCCTCGCACGCCGCGCTCTCCGGCCTGGCCGATATCCGCGATCCCTGGCGCTGGTCGGACGAGCTGTGTGAGGTTGTAGGCATCGAGCGAGAGCGCCTGCCGCAGATCGTGGGAGCAGCCCAGGCCGTCGGCAAAGTCACGCAGGCCGCTGCTGCCGAGACCGGGCTCAGGGCCGGGACGCCCATCGTCGCGGGCTGCGGCGACGTGGTGGCATCCGCCTTTGGGGCGGGCGCGTGCTCGGGTGGGGCGGCCGTCTACATCGCCGGTTCCACCGACTGCGTGGCGGCGGTGATGTCCCGTCCGGCTGCCGATAGCGCCTGGGTCAACTGCGCCTACGTGAACCGCGAGGCGTGGCTGGGGATCGGCACGACGACCTCCAGCGGCGTATCGGTCGAGTGGTTCGCGCGCGAGTTCCTCCCATCCGGCGACCTGGCGCTGATGACCGAGCTGGTCGCAGCCTCCCCACCGGGGAGCAACCGGTTACTCTACCTGCCCTACCTGCAGGGCGAGCGCACGCCGGTGTGGGACCCGCAGGCGCGCGGGGTATTCATCGGGCTGACCGCATCGACCAGTCGGGGTGACCTGGCGCGGGCGGTGTTCGAGGGCGTGGCCTTTGCACTGCGACAGGTGATCGCGTGCGCGGGGAGTGAGGTCGCCGAACTCCGTGCCGTAGGCGGGGGGACGAGGAACGACCTGTGGAACCAGATCAAGGCCGACGTGCTCCAGTTGCCGCTCCACGTGCTGATGTTCCAGGAGATGGGCACGCTCGGCGCGGCGCTCCTGGCCGGGGTGGGCGGCGGGGTCTATGGCTCACTCGCAGAAGCCACGCGCGTGGCAGACCAAGCCGCTGGCGCAAAGATCGTAGAACCCGATCCTGAACGGGCCAGGCTCTACGACGGGCTTTTCGGGCTTTTCGCGGAGCTATATCCCCAGACGAAGGCGCTCGTGCACAGCCTCGGTCAATAACAGAAACGGCAAAAAGCGGGGGCCGATCGGCCCCCGCTCCAAGTTTCAACCTAACGAAAGTCTACTGTGCCGCGCCCTTGGCCACCTCGGCCAATTGGGCGAACGCGTTCGCATCCTGCACGGCGATGTCGGCCAGTACCTTGCGGTTCAGCTCCACCCCGGCCTGCTTCAAGCCGTGAATGAACCTGCTGTACGACAGGCCGTTGGCCCGTGCGGCGGCGTTGATGCGCGCAATCCACAGCCGGCGCAGGTCGCGCCGACGGTTGCGGCGGTCGCGGTAAGCATATACCTGTGCCTTCATCCAGGCCTCATTGGCCCGGCGGAAGTGGGTGCGGCGCGTCCCCCAGTACCCCTTGGTCTGGCGGAGCATCTTCTTGTGCCGATAGCGTGTTCTCGTTCCTCCCTTAACTCTCACAGTATCTATTTCCCCTTCAAATATGGTGCCAAGCGCTCCACGCGCCGCTCGATCCCCTTTGCCTCTACCTCGACCATCTCGTCGAAGAGGTTCTTGGCGCGTTTGCTCTTCTTACGGCGCAAGTGCGATTTGCCCTGCTTGGTGCGCATCAACTTGCCCTTTCCGCCCTGTGTGCGACGAAAGCGCTTGGTCGTCGCTTTGTGTGACTTGATCTTTGGCATTACTCTTCTTGTCCCTTCTTCGTGCCTTTTTTCCCTACCGGCGCTAAAACCATCAACATGGTGCGCCCCTCCCGGTCCGGCTTCTGCTCGACCTCCCCCACATCCGAAAGCTCCTCGGCGACATCTGCCAACAACTCAAGAGCGATCTCTGGGTACGTGATCTCCCGACCCCGGAAACAGACACGCACCTTGACTTTCTTTCCTTCCTCCAGCCAACGATGGGCATCACGCACCTTGAAAGACTTGTGATGCTCGGTCGTCTTTGGACGAAGCTGGATCTCTTTGACCTCGATCTGCTTCTGCAACTTGCGCGAATCACGATCCCGTTTCTGCTGCTGATAGAGGAACTTGCCATAGTCCATCACGCGCGCGACGGGAGGGTCCGCTGCTGGCGAGACCTCAACCAGATCCAGTTCGTTCTCGTGGGCGATCGTCAGTGCTTCGGACAAAGGGACGATGCCAATGTGATTGTCATCGGGCCCAATAAGACGGACCTTTGGTACCCGGATCTGATGGTTGATGCGATACTTGGATCGCTTGTCGCGACTAGGTTTTCTTCTTCTTCTCCTAATTCCGCCTACCTCCTGTACAAGGAACCTGGAAATGTAGACCAGATGATAACACAATTGCAGTAAGGTGTCAAATCATCTGGGCGTCGAGCTAGAGCAATTGCTTTTCCACCACCGCCTTTAAAGCCAACGCGATGAAATCGTCCACAGACATCGCGCCGGGCTTTTTCCCATCGCGCATGCGCAGGTTCACCTGATCGGCCTCCAGCTCCCGGTCGCCGACGATGAGCATGTAGGGGATTTTTTCCACCTGGGCATCGCGAATCTTGGCCTGCATACGCTCGCTGGATTCGTCGATCTCCACGCGCAGGCCAGCCGCTTGTAACTGCTCTGCCACAGATCGAACGTACGCCACGTGCCGGTCGGCGATAGGGATGAGCTTGACCTGTACGGGACTCAGCCACACGGGGAATGCGCCGCCGTAGTGCTCCACCAGGATGCCGTAGAAGCGCTCGATGCTGCCCAACAGCGCTCGGTGCACCATATACGGTCGGTGCTCCTGGCCGTCCTCGCCCACATAGCTCATATCGAACCGCCCCGGCTCGTTGAAATCGAACTGGATCGTCGTGCACTGCCACGTGCGGTTGAGCGCGTCCTTGATGTGGATATCGATCTTGGGGCCGTAGAACACCGCCTCACCCTCCATCCGCTGGTAGGGCAGGTCGCGCGCCTCCAGCGCTTTGGCCAGCGACGCCTCCGCCTGCTCCCACATCACGTCATCGCCGGCATACTTTTCCGGCGTCTTGGGGTCGCGCACGCTCAGGTCGAAACGGAATTCCTCGAACCCAAAGCCGCGCAGCAGGTTCAGGCTAAAGTCCAACACACGTAGGATCTCGTCATCGATCTGCTCCGGCGTGCAGATGATGTGCGCGTCGTCCTGGGTAAAGCCACGCACCCGCATCAGACCGTGCAGCGTGCCGCTGCGCTCGTAGCGATAGACCGTCCCCAGCTCGGCCCAACGCAGCGGCAGATCGCGATACGAGCGCGTGCGCGAGTTGTAGATCATGATGTGGAACGGGCAGTTCATGGGCTTGATGTAATACTCCTGCCCCTCGATGTCCATTGGTGAGTACATTCCTTTTTCGTAGAAATCGAGATGGCCCGACGTCTCCCACAGGTACGAGCGTCCGATGTGCGGTGTGAAGACAATTTCGTATCCGCCCTCATAGTGCAGCTTGCGCCAATAGTCCTCGATGATGACGCGCATCCGGCCGCCCTTGGGGTGCCAGTGCGCCAGCCCGGCCCCCACTTCGGGGTGGAAGCTGACCAGATCGAGCTCCTTGATCAGCCGGCGATGATCGCGCTTTTCGACTTCTTCCAACCACTGCAAGTGCTTTTTCAGCTCCTTCCTGTCCCGCCAGGCCGTGCCATAGATGCGTTGGAGCATCGGGCGATCCTCGTCGCCGCGCCAGTAGGCGCCGGCCACATTGAGTAGTTTGAACGCGTTGGTTGGAATCTGCTTGGTGTTTTCCACGTGTGGCCCACGGCACAGGTCGGTGAACGACCCGCTGGTATAGACCGAGAGCTCAGGCTCCTCGTCCAGCGGCTCGCCGTCGGCCCACTCTAAGAGGGCCGCCTCGTCCGTCCCGGCGGAGAGGATGCCGTCGATCAGCTCCAGCTTGTAGGGCTGGTCGGCAAAGAGCTGGCGTGCCTCCTCCTCGGGGACCTCCCGGCACACAAAGTCGTGTCCCTCGGTGATGATCTCGCGCATGCGGGCCTCGATCTCCTCCAGGTCCTCCGGCGTGAGCGACCGGGGCAGATCAAAATCGTAGTAGAAGCCGTTCTCGATGGGCGGGCCGATGGCGATCTTGCCCTCGGGAAACTTTTCCAGCACCGCCTGCGCCATCACGTGCGACACCGAGTGGCGCAGCTTGTGCAGATAATCGTGCTTTTCCTCAGCCATTTTCTTCCTCCTGGAAAACAAAAAAACCTCCGCGCCTTGGGGCGCAGGGGGTCTCCCACGTGGTTCCACCCAAGTTTGACAACGGATTGTTCAACGGATTTGTCAACGGATACTTGGTCCAGCCTAGTTGAGTGGTTCGACTATCCGTTTATTCATTTACCGTCCGTTGTCACACTCTGCGGCTGTAACGGGCCATCCCGGAGTTCCATACTGCCGTTCACTGGGTTCAGAAACTCGCTCCCGGGGGGTTTTCCCGGCCGTCCGGCCGAAGGAGCTTCCAGCCACGGCTCCCTCTCTCTATGGCCTTTGCCGGTCGGTACTCGTCCCGGTCAGCGTTTTGGCTATATACCAACATTATACTCTGCTTTCGGTTGCCGTCAAACTCCATTCCAATAAAAAACCGACCGGCGAACTCACCGACCGGCTTACAGTGGGCGGTACAAGACTTGAACTTGTGACCTCCACGATGTCAACGTGGCGCTCTAGCCAACTGAGCTAACCGCCCAAAGCGGTCAGATTATACCATCGCCATCACCATTTTGCAAGGATTAGGCGATGTGTTACAATTCACCTGATGGAAGCAAAAGACTCCTGGGGTATCGTGGGGCACACGTGGGCAGTGAGGCTGCTGCGGCAAGCCGCCGAATCCGGCACGATATCCCACGCATACCTGTTCACCGGGCTGCCAGGTGTGGGCAAGACGACGCTGGCCCGGGCACTCGCCGCCAGGCTGCTGTGCCAGGGCGATCGGGCGCCGTGCGGCAACTGCCGCGGCTGCCGATTGGTCGCCAGCGGCAACCACCCCGACCTGCACGTCGTTGAATCGGAGCGACCGGGCGCCAGCTTAAAGATCAACCAGGTGCGCGACCTGCAGCACCAGCTTTCCCTCACGCCGCTGGAAGGACGCTGGCGGGTGGCGGTGCTGCGCCGCTTCGAGGAGGCCACCACCTCCGCTGCTAACGCGCTGCTCAAGACCCTGGAGGAACCCGCCGCCTACGTCGTGCTGATGGTGCTGGCGACCGACACCGAAACGCTCTTGCCCACCATCGTCTCCCGCTGCCAGCGGGTGAGCTTGCGCCCGCTGCCTGCAGCACAGGTGGAGCAGGCGTTGGTCAAGCGCTGGGGCGCGCAGCCGGAGCAGGCCAGGCTGTTGGCACACCTCTCCGGCGGACGGCTGGGGTGGGCGGTGCGCACGTTGGAGGATAGGGCCGGCTTGCAGCGCCGCGCGCAGCGATTGGACGAGTTAGGAGAGCTTTTGAATGCCCCCACGACCGAGCGCTTTCGCTACGCCAACCGGCTGGCCCGCGACCCAATAGCCGTGCAGGAGACGCTCAACCTGTGGACGGGGTGGTGGCGGGACGTGCTGCTGTTGGCCGCCAAGGCGGACGCGCCGCTGACCAACGTCGACCGGCAGGGCGTGCTGCACGACCACGCCCGTCGCTTTGGGGTGGATCGCAGCACAGCGATGGTCGAGGCGCTGCGCAGCGCTGCCGACCACCTCAAGCGCAACGCCAATCCACGCCTCACCCTCGAAGTGCTGATGCTCGACCTGCCGCGCTCGTAGCCGCCGCCCGCAGTCGCTCGGCGCATTCTATCGGCACGTGGACCGAGCCCAGCGGCGCACCCTCCTCGCTTTCGGGGCCGTGAAAGTCTGAGCCACCGGTGGCGATCAGGTCGTGTTCCCGGCATAGCCCCAGCAGCATCTCGACCTCATCAGGTGAATGATGGGGGTAATGCACCTCCAGCCCGCGCAAGCCGTCACCCACAAACTCGGGGATGCGCGCGACCACTGCCGGGCCGGAGTGAGCCGAGTGGGCTAGCACCGGCACGCCACCCGCCTCTACAATCGCCTGGATCGCTTCGGCGGGCGAGAGCCGCAGGCGGGGAATGTGAGCGGGGCCGCCGAGTCCGATGAAGCGCTCAAAGGCCTCCTGCATCGTCGCCACGTATCCTTGATCGAGCAGCGCCCGCGCCACGTGGGGACGCCCGACGCTTTCGCCGCCGGCCAACGTCTGCACGTCCTCCCACGCCAGCGGCATGCCCAGTTCGCGCAGCCGCTCGAGCATCTTGCGGGCTCGCTCCAGCCGCGCGTCACGCATCGTCCGCAGCTTCTCGGTGAGGGGTGGGTTTTGGGAATCAATGTAGAAACCCAGCATATGGAGGGACGTCCCACCGCCCGCGGCGTTTATCTCCACGCCGGCGACGACCTCAAGTCCTGTTCTGGCGGCAGCCGCCTGAGCCTCGGCCACGCCGCTCACCGTGTCGTGATCGGTGAGCGCGATCACGCGCAGTCCCCGCGCCAGGGCCAAACGAACAACCTCCGACGGGATCAACGTCCCGTCGGAGGCCGTGCTGTGAATATGCAGATCTACATAATTGTGATGTTGAGACAACGTGCTTGCTAAAAGGCCGATTTAAAACTCGTAGCCGGTGGGTTCTTTGGTTTCCGAAACGTCGGGAGGCGGCGCCTCATCGGGGCTGGAGCTACCGGGGCGTTTCTCGACGCTCAACCGCACTGCCGTCCTCTCCTGATCGTCGATCATCACCTCGACGAACGAGGGCACACAGACGATATCAATCCCATCCAGTTCCAGGTACCCACGGGCAATGGTTACCGCCTTCACTGCTTGATTAACCGCTCCGGCGCCGATGGCCTGTACGTCGGCCCATCCCTTTTCCCGCATAACACCCGCGATGGCACCCGCTACCGCCGTCGAGCGAGATGTAGCCGCGACCTTGATGATGTCCATTGCACACCTCCTTGTGCTGCCTTGAAACCATCAAACCCTACCCTGAGCAAGGGTGCTTCTATTGGCGCGGTTCATCATTATGATACACTAAAAAAGGTCTGCATGCAAGCACTTCTTGCCGCTATATTTCACCCTGTATGTCATACTGGGTCAGATCGACCGGCTCGTACTGCGCCCGCTCGTACCCCCGCCGCGTCTCGTCCAGCGGGGCGGTCGCGTCCAGCCCCATCTTGGCCGTGCGTGTCTTTTTCCCCGGCATCTGCGCGGCGGAGGGGTCGAGGCTACTGCTGGGTTGATCGGTGAGAACGACCAGGTCGCGGTCCGCCTGGAAGCGAGTAGCGATGGCCCACTCCACGTCGGCGCTGTCAAAGATGTTGACGTCGGTATCGACCACGACGACGTGCTTGAGCGACGTGTGCCCCTTGAAGGCGGCCCAGATCGCCCGACGGCCGTCCTCGTCGTGCTGCTTGTCGATCTGCACCGCGGCGTGCAGCCAGGACATGCCGCCGGGCGTGACATAGACGCCCGTGCACTTGCACACCTCGTTAACGGCGGCGAACATGGTCGGCTCGCGCGGCATGCCCATCAGGTTCTTGTGCTCCAGGCCGGCGGGGAGCAGGGCGTGAAAGATCGGGTCGCTACGGTGGGTGACGTGATCGATCTCGATCACCGGCTGGCGGCGCACGATGTCCATTGTCCCGGTCAAATCGGGGAAGGGGCCCTCGTTGACCAGCGTGTGGGTGACGCGGCCCTCCAGGATCAGCTCCGCCTCGGCGGGCACCTCCAGATCGACCGTGTGGCACTTGACCAGCGGCGTCTCGGCCATCGCATTGGCGATGGTCAGCTCGTCCACGCCTTTCTCCGGGCTCATCGCCCCGGCCAGCAGCACCTGGATGGGACAGCCGATGGCGATGGCGATGGGCAAATCGGCCTCGACCTTTTCCCAGGCGGTGTGCGTCCCACGCCGTTCGACCAGGCGGGCGGCGAACCGGTGATCGTCCAGCCGCATCAAGCGGTGGAAAGCGATGTTACGTCCCAAGTCAGGATCCTCAATCGCCGCCACGCCAGAGGTGACGTAGGGGCCGCCGTCGTCGGGGTGGTAGCGCGGGATGGGCAGGCGCGTCAGGTCGACCACCTTCTCGACGACCTCCTGGCAGGGAGCCGATTCGACCAGTGGCGGTGGGGTGGGATTGGCCAGCGCCTGCGCCATGCGCCCGACCAACTCGGGCACGGTACAGCCCAGCGCCGCCGCGAAATACTCCCGTTGCGCGCACATCCCGGCCACGGCGCGCCAGCCGGGGTAGCCGGTCAGTGCGCTGAACAGCACTGGTCGGCCGTCGGTGGCCACCATCACCCGCGCCAGTTCCAGATGTGGATCGACGGCCCGCTCGACCTCGAGCAGCGCACCCGTCTCCTTGGCCCATGCAAGAAAGCTCCGCAGATTCATCACGCCCTCCTTTAGATTATCCGTTTATCCGTTGTCACATCCGTTGTCACCACTGCCCACGGTGCACGCGCGCCTCGTCGTACTGCGTGCGCGGCTCCTTCTCCTCCGCCGGGTGGCCGATGGAGATAAGGTTGAGGGGGGAGATGTTCTCTGGGATGCCCAGGATCTGCCGTGCGAAACCGATGCGCTGCTCCCGCGGATACACCCCCAGCCACACCGCGCCAAGCCCTAGCGCTGTAGCCGCCAGCAGCAGGTTCTCGCTGGCGGCGGAGCAATCCTGCCCCCAATAATCGGAGATGGTCGGATCGCCGCACACGGCGATGCACAGCGTCGCCTGGGCCAGCATCTTGCCGTAGGGATGCGCGTCGGCCAGCGCGTCCAGTGTCTCCCGCTGCGTCACGACGACGAAATGCCAGGGCTTGTTGTTGCTGGCCGAAGGGGCCGCCATCGCCGCCTCCAGCAGCGTCTTGATGTCCGCCTCGCTCACCGACTC
>Ga0315550_1002334_pt1 | contig 11629 bp, 11 predicted proteins | sample SalMarSW160190MG_2_FD_203100 | JGI IMG/M metagenome (GOLD analysis project Ga0315550, IMG submission 203100) | Salt marsh sediment microbial communities from the Plum Island Ecosystem LTER, Massachusetts, United States - Salt Marsh Sediment SW1601-90 ... | reverse complement strand
AACGGCTCCAGCCTCCTTCACTGATTCAAGAAGTATATGCCCCGTAAAGCTGCCGGGTGTTATAGGATCAATATGCTGTGAAAACACCGGAATTGAAACGGCGTCGGCAATGGACGCTATGTCTGCGAATTGAGGAGCCACGCCTACGTTAACGCCGGACTCCATGCTTACCTCTTCTGCAATTTTTGACAGTTTAACTGCTTTTTTTCCGGTGGCTTCAGAGTATGTCTTATAGTTCACGATAATAATGGGCACTTGAAGTTTGCTCATACATATCAACCGCTTAATGCTACGTGCTAGGAACTTAAAGTTTTTAGCCTTGATTTGAAAGACAAATGAACCAACGCCCAGAAAAAGTTCCCCTTAATTTCTTTATGACAAATTATTCTTGCTAAGGCGGTCGTTCCGTAGTCGTAACAGCAACTGAAGATGTTACACCGGACCTCCAGAGAGACAAAATGACAGATTGACCGGGCGACACTTCTACTTCCATGTATGCACTCCAGTCTTCTATAGTGAAAGTAGGATGACCACCCACAGCTAGAATAATATCCATGGCTGTATAACCCGGAGACCCATCGGGAGCTGTGACGTTCACAGCCGGCTTTAATCCAGCTTCATCCGCTGGAAAGTTTGGAACCACATCTACAACCAGAAGCCCAGTCTGGGAAGGGTCAACATTAATGATATTAAAGAAAGTTATAATTTCTGGACTAAGCGGTAATATGGAAACGCCTACAAAAGGATGTTCATACTCCCCTTCCTCTATAAGGGAGGGAACCACCCGCTTCATGATGTTTACGGGAACTGCAAAGTTGAAACCCACATCGGTGCCCGCATTTGTTATTCCAACAACGTTTCCAGACATATCCAGTAAAGGTCCTCCTGAGCTACCGGGGGCAATAGTCAAGTCCAGCTGTAATACAGGCACGATTATGGGTTCAATGTCAAGGAGCCTGTTGACCTGACTTATGTAGCCGACGGAAAGGCTTTCTGTAAGCCCAAGAGGGTTGCCTATGGCTACTACTTGCTGTCCGATGCAGCATTGGTTACCAAAATTCAAGGGTTTTGCCTCGGCTGGAACTGTTGGTACTGTTAGCACGGCTACGTCGGAGTAAGCGTCGGAGCCTATCACTGTTGCCTGTGTTCTCGTTCTGTCGAAGAACTCGATTTCGATGTCGGTTTCGTCTGCAACTACATGGTAATTGGTGACTATAATGTTTGAAGTATTGTATAAGAATCCTGAACCTTGTCCTATAGGGGTTCTGATTACCACAACGGATTTGTACGCTGCCTCGTAGACTTCCGTTGGTGTCAGGTTAAGCAGTTGGTCAACGATTCCCTCTAGATTCGAAAGATCTGATATGAGCCCCTCAATTGTTTCAACGGCGGTTGCGATTTCAGCCAAGCCTGTAGATGTGCTTTGATTGAGAGCATTAATCTGATTGGCTAGATTCAATAGGTTTAACTTGGCTTCTGCTATGTTGTCTCTTGTTTCGTTTAGGGCGCTTTGCAGTTCACTAATCTGTTCTTCCTGTGCATCAAGTTGCGCTAGAGCATTTTGCAGTTCGTTAATCTGTTCTCTCTGAATGTCAATCTGTTCTAAGGTTTTTTGTATTTGGTTAATTTGTTCTTCCTGTGCGTTAATCTGCTCTAGGGCGCTTTGCAGTTCACTAATCTGTTCTTCCTGTGCATCAAGTTGCGCTAGAGCATTTTGCAGTTCGTTAATCTGTTCTTCTTGGGCATTAAGCTGCTCTTGAACGCGAATGCTGTCAAGTATCAAATAGGTGTTAAAAGCCGAGAAGACAATAGCGACAATGGCTATTATTGCTACTACCTTTAAGGTCCTGTTAGACATATACCATTTTCACTCATTTATGGGTTTTAAGAGTTTTGTATCAGACTTAAAAATGTGTCTAGGTCCTCAAAAGAGACGTAAAAACCTCCAGATGTTTCACAATCCAACGGTTCCCTATTAGATTCCCATTAGAACGGAAGCCCCGTCACATTATATTCAATCGTTAACTTGGTTAGAACTGCTCTATTTTCGTTGCTATTCTCCGCAATATTTGTGTGACTGGATGCTCTGTTTTTTCAAAAGCGAACAGGTATTCTCCTCCAGATCGGAGCACATCACAGGAACAGGGAACAAGGTCAACTATGGGTAACTGGTGCGTATCAAGTTTGATGGGGGTTCTCCCTGATAAGATTGTTTGGGGAACTTTGTTAACTATGATTCCCGTCTTTTTTTCATAGAGGTCATAAAGGTCGTGTATCATCCTCTGTGTTCCGTCCACATCCGACTTGTCTATGGAAGTTACTACTAGCACCATGTCCGCTACTACAATTGCGTTGATGGATGAATACTGAAGTCCCGGACTAGAGTCAAAGATAACGTAATCAAAATCCATGTCTTTCAGAAGAGAGTTTTTGAGCGAAAGAAGCCTGCAGAGAGCTTCCAACCCCCATTTCCGGTCCTTGGACGACATCTCCCGAATAGCTGCTGTTGAAGGGTCTGCCAAACCAACAAACAACCGTCCCTCTTTTATGTAATTGGGAGTGCAGTCTGTCAGAATGCTGTCTATCTTGCACATTTTGTTCAGGTAGTCATTCACCCAGTATTTATTCTTGTTCTTGAATGTGGAGCTAAGGCTCGGAGCTCGAAGATCTAAATCCAGCAGACAGACCCTTTTGCCCTTGTCAGCGAAAATCATTGCCAAATTCACTGATAGCAAAGTCTTGCCAGTTCCGCCCTTATATGAGTGAAGCGTTATGATCAACGATCCTTTAACTCCTCTACGGTTTTCGTGAGGTCTGGATACTAACGGAGTATCGACTTTCTTGTCAACATATCTTTTCTTCTACTTTCATATATGAAATATGTGAATATCAAAATCAGACGCACAGATTCACTTAGAAACAAAATAAGAAAAATTGATAATGTCACGGTTGAACTGAAAATTCGCTGGGAGAATAGAAAAATCTTTCTAACTTCGTTAACAAAGTTATTTTCTGATCTTTCCGGCGGAGTAAAGATGAGGAGACCCATTGGAGGAAAGAGAAACGCCAAGGTTATAGGGCAGGTGAGGAAGCCTAAGCCCTCTTTGAAGGATAACCTGTGGGTTCTGAAGCTTCTAGATGATCCCAGCCTCGCCGCAGACCTGAACTACAGCAGAGACCAGCTAGTGACTAAGACTCGGGGAAAGAGTCTATGTGTAGCATGTAAAGGCGGCAAGTTCCTTTGCGGCAAAACACGGTGTCCTCTTGTTGTTAGGTTCAGTTCTTACTTCAGATCTGCCCCTCTTCTTCAGGGCACTGATTTGGATGGAGCTTGTCCACCAGGGGTCTTTGTGGGTCGAATCGGCTATCCTTACGTTTATGCAGGACCTCTTGTTCCTCCCATCCACGAAGACACAAGCCATTATGACCAGCCCGAATCATGGTTTGGAAAGTCCATCGACGAAATTGTGGGTTTCCGCTCCTTGCTCGTAAGAGGGAAACATAGGGTTCACGTGAAGAAGTTTGAGGAATCTGGGAAAATCATGGATCAGACCATTGATTTGGCATTGTCTGTTAGCCCAGTTGATGTTGAGTTGTCTCTTAAGAAGAAGCCCACCAAGACCCTTGTTCTCGATGATCAAATTCAGCCCTTCGGACCCTCCGCCGTCCTCAGGAACATGCGAGTCTCAAACTCTAGGTGGGATCATCACATCCAGAAAGCTTACTTTGACGATGACCTGAAAGCCTCTGAAGCTGTTACAACTCTATTCCAGAAAGGAACGTTAGTTACAAAAATTCAACGGGCTTTTAGCGTTGGCGCCTTTGGAATGAAGGAGCAAAGACGATTGGTTCCCACCCGCTGGAGCATAACCGCTGTGGACAGCATCATCTCGAAAGATATGATGAAAAAACTCAAAACATTTCCTGAAATTAATGAATATCGAGTCTACGAGTCTCGCTATCTGGACAACAGATTCGAAGTTTTGATGATGCCGAGATCTTGGAGCTATGAAGCCATGGAAGCTTGGTATCCGGGCACAGTTTGGAACCCAAGCGGCAGAAATATAGTGCTGTTTTCGGATTGGGAAGGCTTTGGCGGTCGCACCTCCTACGCCAGCATCGGAGGCTGCTATTACGCGGCTCGTCTAGCGGTCGGAGAATTGCTTATGAAGGAACGAAGGCAAGCATCGGTGGTTGTTTTGAGAGAGGCGCACCCCGGATACATCATGCCTGTGGGAGTCTGGCAGGTGCGAGAGAACGTGAGGAACGCCTTAAGGCAGAAACCACTAAAATACAACACGTTGGATGAAGCTTTAACCCGCATTGGCAACCAGTTTCAGATTCCGATAAAACAGTGGATAGAGAAAAGCAGCCTGTTAAGGAATGCTCTATTTCAGAGGAGAATCACAGATTACTTCAGGAAGTAGGTGCTCTTCAGAAATTATTGTAGTTGCGAACTGATTTTTGCGTTTTGCTGTGATATACTGTTCTTTTGGGATGGGGTTTATTCTAGATTTTTGTACTATCTGTTAGTTACCTATTGACGGGACTGAAATAAGCATTAAAATGCTTACACGACAACTCCATCTTCAATAAACAAGCTTGTTCTGGCGGTGCGTAGAAACGAGAAAGAGAAACGAAGTCAAGGTGGTCGCAGAGATTCTGCGAGTGGCAGCCAAAGGCTCTAAGGAAGTGGAGATCATGGATCGATGTAAATTGGATTCTATGTCGGTAGAGAACTATCTGTCAGCCTTGGCAGAATTAAGTTTGCTCACTTTTGATGATAAAGATGAAATGTGTTATCGAACGACTGAAAAGGGATTAGAATTCCTTAACACTTATCATCAGCTCAGATGGCTTCTGTTGGGCAAGGACAACGATTTCCTGTTGATGCGTCTTCTGGAACAGATGAAAAAGAAGGAGCAGCATCCCTTCTACGTGAGCTAGAACTAGTTTTATTTTCTCTGGGCTTCGACTATAGCTGCTATGAAACCGATGACGCCGATGATTATGAGAAGATTAAAAATTGTTCTCCAACTTGGATTCTGTTGGAACCACTCTTCAATGGGAAAAGTGGTTGTTATGACAAGCCATGCTCCGTAAGCCACAATGAGAATACAGAAAGCAGCGGTTACGTATTTGGCAATTTTGTTCATTACCCGTCTAGCAGAACTTTGGTACTATTGGAAGTAAAGTTTGTGAAATATGAGTCAATATTCCAAATCCGTGTCGACTAGAGGTTTCTTCTATCTGCTTTGACATATTACCACTTTTGAAACAAGCGTTAAAGTTGCTTGAAGACCATTTTGTATGAGGTCTAGGTGCTGCTTTGATGACTGAGGAGAAAAAGGAGTTTGATGTTGTCGCCGACATCCTGCGGGTAGCTGCTTTGGGCTCCAAAGAATCTGAGATTATAGTTGGATGTGACCTAGACCAAAACAGCCTCGAAAAATACCTGCCAGTTATGATGGTTCTGAAGCTGGTAAGCGTGAAGAAAGAGAGCGAGAATTTTTATCGGACCACTAGCAAAGGACTGGAGTTTCTGCGTTTCTACCACGGTTTGCGATGGCTCCTATGGGGCAAAGAGTTTGACTATGTTTTAGTTAAAATCATGAATAAGCTGAAAAAAGAAGAGAAGCCATACTACGTAAGGTAACAAAAACTGAAAATTTTCACAAATCTTTTGCATGAAGACTATTTCTTCTCAAAAAACTCTGCAAGCTTTCGGCTCTCTGACCTTCGCAGAATATCGGCACATTTCTTAGGTTCCAAGGCTTTGAATTCCAGTCCCAAACTGGTCAAGAGTGTCTGAACGCCTTTAGCTAAACGAGGAGCCACAAGGACGCCCCTAAGTTCTCTATGCGCCATGGTTTTCACGAAGTCAACATACTTCGCCAATTGTAACGCCGCATCCCTTCCAGCCGTTCTCCTTTTGAGTTCAACCACAACCAGCCTTCCGTTTCTGTCAACGCCATAGACATCCACAAACCCGGGTTCAACCTTCTTCTCGTACGATATAGGCTCAAAGCCCTCTTCCAAAAGGGATGGATCAAGCAGAATTGCCCTCTGCATGTCCAACTCGCTGGCGTGGAGAGAAAACTCTCCTCTGTCAATCAATCTCATGGCGGAAACGAGGTAGACATGATCAAAGGATATGTTGACCGACTCGGAGGGTTTACGGCGGATAGCCCGAACATGCAGAATATTTCCGGCGGCACGGGTTTGAAATAGGCATCCTGCGGGCTGCCAGTTGACAGGCTCGTATCCAAAGGGGCGGTGAACCAGAACTGAGCCGTCCTCTTTGATCATAACAATGCGTTCTCCGGGTTCCAGTTTTGAGCTTGCCCGTCCCTTGTAGTTTACCCAGCAGTTACCTACTAGAATGACAGCTTTCCTCTCTGAAACAGCTTCTTTGATGAATTCGGCTGCCCTCTCAACACTTGGATTTTCTAGAGTAACCACGGGCTTTCGACTGGACACATAGACCGCCAACAATCTTTAGAAGAGCGAACACAGATAAAACTTCTGAGAAGCATGCGGGAATGGAAAGAAAAACGCGGAACTATGCGGCACTACGACCAACAAGCCATAGTTTATGATGCGCAATACTTGGGAGAACAAAATGCCAAAATAGAAGACGCCTTAAGCAGCACAGAACTCAAGCCAAACGAACTCATTCTCGATCTAGGATGCGGAACAGGATTTCTCTTCCAACACATCAACAAATCAATCAGGCTCCTCGTGGGCTTAGACATCTCCTCAAAAGCTCTCCGAGAAGCAAAAAAGCGCACAAAAAACCTGTCCAACACAGCTCTCATTCGCGCAGACGCAGACAACACGCCCTTTCCCGACCACATCTTCGATAAAGTCTTCGCCATAACTGTCCTACAAAACATGCCGGACCCCATGAAAACAATCACAGAAATGAAGCGAATAGGCAAACCCCAAGCCATATTTGCCATAACTGGGCTGAAAAAGAAGTTCACGCAAGAAAGTTTCGTCAACCTTCTCAAGACGGCACGGTTAAAAGTTTCCGCTTTGAAGACAGATCAGCAACTGAAAGGACATATTGCAGTATGCACAAACGCTGAATTCAGGCGCTTCCCAAGAGCCATCTAAGTTCTTTCGGTTAAACAAGGGGGATGAGATGTGATCTAACAGTTTGCATACACTTATTGTTTGTACTCTAAGATGATGTCTCCTACTTCGACACCCAAATCTGATGCGATGATAGGACATTTAACCATAAGCATAAAGAATAATCCATTATGTTCGCTTAAGCCCTCGTAGTTTCCTTGACCCTTAGAAATAACAAGGTCATGTTCCCTTATCCATCTCTTCACCGTTTGGGAGCTTCTCGCGGGACCAGTTCCCACCTCACCGTTGCTTATAGCTAAGAATTCACTGTTTGGTAACCTGTCGAGACCCATGTAAACTGCGTCTTCCAAAGTTGCATCATTTATGATTGGTCCTCCTTTTACGACGAAATCTATTTTTTCAAGCTTCTTCGTTTCAAGAAAAGTTTCTACAAGGAGTTTATCTAACCCTATCTCTCCAGCGTTGTCAACAAAAAAGAGGAGCGTCTCGGCGTCTTTCAGTTTCTCTTTGAGCTTCTTATAATCGTCGATGGCAAACTTTTTTTTCAAGACTTCCCTAATTGTATCTTCTAAATTGAACTCTTGTGGCACCCCAAAGTCAATGATGTTCCCTGCTATTGCAAGTCTAACAGCTGTTCTAAGCGGGTCCCTGCTCTTCTTAACCTTCTGTTTAAGCTCAGGGTATATCTTCAAAACTAAATCGTTGCTTTCCTTCTTAACTTCCTTATATGGATCATTTTCGTTTGTAATCCTTTTTACTATGCTATGAACTTGATGAGCTAATTCGGGCGGAGTTGAGTCCCAATTTGACTCCAAAAGCTTTTTCGCGACTTCCCTTAGTACCCTCTCATGAAGTTTCTCATCATCGCTTATGAAACGCACTGCCTGTAGTGCCTGCCTCTGGAAGCACGGAATACAATCAAGGTTCAGTTTCATTCTTTGCAACTCCTCTGGATACTACGCAAAACAACAATTTAATGTATCTTTCACATGTGCTAATCAATCAATTACTGTTATATGAAGGCGAACCAAACTCAGTTTAGAGATGAATTGAGATTGTTTGGTTCAACAGAAAAAATCGTCCTAAAACCTATTGGAGTTATTCACACAAATGCTTCTGACAATCAGATAAAAGAAGAAAACAGAGAAGTTGAAGCAGTTGTGGAGATATTTCCCGAATTTGAAGAAGCGCTGGAAGGTTTGGATGGTTATTCTCACCTGTTTATCATATCTTACTTGCACAAGTTAAGACCTGACCAAATTGGTTTTCTGAAAGTTAAACCTAAACGAGCCACAAGAAAAGGTTTCAGGCTTGAAGAGCTTCCAACATTAGGAGTGTTTGCCTTAGATTCTCCCACTCGCCCGAATCCCATAGGACTCACCCTTGTACGCTTGCACAAAAGAGACCACAGAAATCTTTCTGTCAGCGGAATCGACCTGTTTGATGGCACGCCAGTCATTGACATTAAAGCACATCAACCCGATTATGAAGCAACTAAATATTCTATGCCTGAATGGTACCTCAAAATCATGAATAGAAACGGGCATGTTTAAAAAAAAACAACGGGCAACAACTGGTTATATGTGCGTGTACCCAAAAACCTAAAAACCACGCAGAGAATAACAAAACTAGCAAATTACATAAAAGGAGACTAGAAAATGAGTAGAGGAAGAGGATTTGGAAGAGGAAGGGGAGGACAAAGACAGGGTATTGGTGGTCCATCATCTTGTAGCTGTCCAAAGTGTGGATACAGCGTTTCGCATGCTCGTGGAACACCATGCACTAGTATGACCTGCCCCAAGTGTGGTTCAAGATTAGTAGGTTCAATGTAGCCGTCTACTTGGACCTCCAATGCTATACTAAGAATTTTTCGGCGTCGTTAGAGCTGAAGAAAGACTATTCAAAAAGCATTTTTGCCAATTAACTACCCTTTTATCTAAAAGCTTTCACACAAATGTTATAGATGAAACTGATGAGCAGAGACGCCTACAGAGACATTATTCAGCGCCTAATGGAGATGGACAACCCCACAAAGAGAGATGTCGACTATGTTAAGGTGAAGACTGCCGGAAAATACACCCTAAACAAGGTTCCCTCCAACTCAGAAATAATACAGCACCTTAAACCAGAAGAAAGCGCCAAACTGCTCCCTATCCTCCGAAGAAAGAGCGTTCGCACCATCTCCGGAGTAACTGTAGTTGCTGTGATGACGAAACCTTGGCCTTGCCCCCAAGAAGAACCCTGCGCCTACTGCCCCGGCGGACCGTCTGCGGGCGTTCCCCAAAGCTACACGGGTCACGAACCCGCTGCCATGAGAGGGGCACAAAACGATTACAGCCCATACGCGCAGGTTAGAACCCGCATCGGGCAGCTGCAGGCTATAGGACACAAGGTTGACAAGGTGGAACTCATCATCATGGGCGGAACCTTCCCCAGCACGCCCCCAGAGTATCAAGAAGATTTTGTTAAACAATGCTTGGACGCCATCGCTGAACAGAAGTCCAGTTCTCTGGAAGAGGCGAAAAAGCTGGCGGAGACCAGCCGAGTACGCAACGTCGGAATCACCGTGGAAACTAGACCCGACTGGGCAAAAGAGGAGCATGTTGACAGGATGCTTTCCATGGGCGTGACAAGGGTGGAAGTGGGGGTCCAGAACGTTTACGATGACATTTACGTGGGGGTTAACAGGGGTCACAGCGTTCAGGATGCCGTAGACGCCACCCGCATAATGAAGGATGCTGGCTTGAAGGTAGTTTATCATCTTATGCCCGGTTTGCCCGGGTCAAGCTTCGAACGCGACCTGAAGGGTTTCAGGGAGATATTTACGAATGATCAGTTTAAGCCGGACATGATCAAGATTTATCCCTGTCTGGTTATTAAGGGAACAAAAGTTTACCGCTGGTGGAAGAAGGGAGAATACAGTCCCTACACTACAGAGGAGGCGGCTCAGCTAATCGCAGAAGTGAAAAAGTTTGTTCCTCCTTGGGTCAGAATTATGAGGGTTCAGAGGGACATACCAGCCAATCTGATTGAGGCGGGAGTGAAACTAAGCAACCTTAGACAGATCGCCTTGCAGAAGCTTAGAGAAGAAGGAATGCGATGTCAATGCATAAGATGCCGGGAAGTGGGGCACAGATGGCTGAAGGACAAGGTAAAAGCTGACCCTGACAAGATCGAGATTCAAACAATTAAGGAAGAGGCTTCGGATGGACTGGAGCTTTTTATTTCTGCTGAGGACCCAGTTAACGATGTTTTGGTCGGTTATGTCCGATTGCGTATTCCGTCAGCAATGGCAAGTAGACCTGAAATAGTTCCTGAAACAACAGCGATAGTCCGCGAACTAAGAGTTTACGGTCCCTTGGTTCCAGTTGGAAGCCATCAAGCTGAGGCGTGGCAACACAAAGGTTATGGAAGAGTTCTTTTGTCTGAAGCTGAACGAATCGCCATGGAAGACTACAGCCGAAGCAAGATTCTGGTAACAAGCGCCCTTGGAACAAAACAGTACTACAAACGGTTCAGCTACGACTATGACGGACCATACGTCTCCAAACAACTCAGCTAAAGCTTTTAATAAACTGGTCCAAGTAATGGAAGATGTTTTCAGTAAGCGTACCTGAAAGGATAAACATAGGAGAAAACGGGTTTGAGTGACGAGTTTCCGGGTTACAGGGGGCAAGCATTAAAGTTTTTGAAGAAAGCAGGAGCCGAAATCGGCGATGTGATCCGCGTAACCAAAAACGGGGAAAACTGGGAAGGCATTCTTATTCCCAGATCAGAATTTGGGGACGAAAAGCACATCATACTAAAGTTGAAGAGCGGCTACAACGTGGGAGTCCGCATTGATTCCACAGCACAGGTAATGAAAGTTGGTGAGGGAAATAAACCAGCATTCACTCCGCCACCACTTCCAAAACAAAAGAAAGGATTGCCGAAAGTAGCTATTGTGAGCACTGGAGGCACAATAGCCAGCCGAGTTGACTACAGAACAGGAGGTGTACGTTCGGCTCTTTCTGCCAGTGACCTCTATAGCGTGGTTCCGGAACTTTCAGATATAGCTGTGGTGGACACCGAGATTCTCTTCAGCATTTTCAGCGAAAACATCACCGCCAAACACTGGATCGAAACCGCGAAAACCGTTGCCAAACACATCGAAAATGGTGTAGCAGGCGTTGTGGTGGCTCATGGAACCGACACATTAGGATACAGTGCTGCAGCCTTGAGTTTTGCTCTTCAAGATTTGCCGGTGCCTGTGGTTATGGTTGCTTCCCAGAGGTCAGCTGATCGTCCCAGTTCAGATGCTGCAACTAACTTGGTGGGAGCCGTAGAAGCGGCTGTTTCTGCTCCTTTTGCAGAGGTTGTGGTTGCTATGCATGAAACTGTTTCAGACACTTCAATAGTTTTTCACCGTGGAACCAAGGTGAGGAAGTGTCACACGAGCCGCAGAGACACCTTCAAGTCCGTAAATGCTTCGCCTCTTGCTAGACTGGAAGACGATAAGATTAGAATGTTGACGAAAAGTTACAGGAAACGT
>Ga0315550_1002330_pt1 | contig 11648 bp, 11 predicted proteins | sample SalMarSW160190MG_2_FD_203100 | JGI IMG/M metagenome (GOLD analysis project Ga0315550, IMG submission 203100) | Salt marsh sediment microbial communities from the Plum Island Ecosystem LTER, Massachusetts, United States - Salt Marsh Sediment SW1601-90 ... | reverse complement strand
GTGAGGTATATAATAAAAACGCTCATCCGTTTGAATGGACAAAACAAAAGGTATTTCAAAGAACACTTAAAGATAAATACGCTAATTTACGCAACTAAGTACTAGTTATTATGGATTCAAATACCTGGAATTTTTTAAGGGTGGTGAAGGGAAAGTATGGTTTGATGAAATTGAGTATGGTACGTTCACCTGGAGAAAAGATGGGAAAACACTATATTCTGATGAAGGAACTGCGAACGAGCAGGTTGTTGAGATTAATGAATTGTCGAAGACAACACTAATATTTACAATGACAATGGAGGAAGAAGATGGTGTTGTTTACAAGCATATACATGAAATCACGATGAGTAAGGTGGAATAACAATAACATAGCATGGCAGCCTACAAATCCTTTCATCAGCGAACCGGTTACCCGTTTACGATCCTTTCCGGCATCATCCTGGGAATGTTGTTCAAATTTTTCTACGACTGGCTCTTCATCAGGGGGGCATGGGACTGGGAGGAATTCGGACTGAGTGCCATACTGGCACTTGGTCTTTCCATCATTCTTTACGGAACCGTGCTGGACAGGATCGGGGAGACCAACAACAGGACACTCATCCTGAGTGTAGCATTTACCACGGGATTCACCTGGCAGTCGATCATTGAACCCTTGATCGGACTGGCGGTTTAAAATCAACACAATGGATGTTTTCGGCAAGCCCATGTTAAATCATCCGTTGCGTTTCAGGAAAATCCTGTTCTGGAGTAACAAATCATATTCTTATACGTCTTTTTTATAGCCACCAAAAGCAAAATCGATGTTTCGTAACTTCCTGAAGCTGGCTCTCCGGCACATGATCCGGCAGAGGTCCTATATTTTTATCAATGTAATCGGCCTTGCCACAGGCCTGGCATGCAGTATCCTAATTGCACTCTATGTGATTCATGAATTGAGTTATGACCAGTTTAATGAGCATAAGAATGAGATTTACCGGATGTTATGCCTGGGAAGGATCGGTGATTCCGAATTGAATGGCGCTTTCACCTGTTATCCGCTGGGCCCAACCCTTACCTCCGAGCTTCCCGAAGTGCTCAATTTTGTCCGGTTTGAGAGGTGGGGTGAAACGATTGTGAAACATGGCGAGCGGAGTTATGTCGAAGATGGGATCATGGCAGCGGATTCTACCTTCTTCGGTATTTTTACAATACCCCTCATAACCGGTGATCCGAAAACGGTTCTCTCCTCACCGAGGCAGATTGTTCTGACCCAAACGGCTAAAGAGAAATATTTTGGTCAGGAAGACCCGATTGGCAAAATGCTGAAGATTGGTACGGACACTATATTGTATGCTGTTACCGGAGTGATGCAGGATGTCCCGGAAACTGCTCACTTTGAATTCAATATGCTCGTCTCTTTCGTGACCAATGAGAATGCCAACGATGGTTTCTGGGTGTCCAATAATCCGGATACCTATATCCTGGTTGATCAGGGTGTTGACCAGGACAAGCTTCAGGAAAAGATCAGTGAGATCGTGCTGCGTAATGCAGGGGCCCAGATTGAAAACCTCCTGGGTATAACCATGGAGGATTTTGAAAATGCCGGGAACAGCTATGGATACTTTATGCAACCCTTGCTCGATATACACCTCGATACCTACATTCATCATTCTCATAAGCCTTCCGTTGATAAAAAGAACATTTTCATTTTTACGCTGATTGCTGTCCTGATCCTGGTCATTGCAGGAATCAATTACATGAACCTGTCAACAGCCCGTTCTGCGGGTCGTGCAAAAGAAGTGGGTATCAGAAAGGTTGCCGGATCAACCAGGAGAAGCCTTATAAACCAGTTCCTCTTTGAATCCATGGTGTTAACATTGATCTCGCTGATTATGGCAATCCTGATCGTGGAATTGTTGAATAACCTGTTTAACAATTTAATCCAGCTTCAACTGAGGATTGATTATCTGGCATGGTATACGATTCCTGGATTAATCATCCTGGCTATTCTTATGGGCTTTTTATCTGGCACCTACCCGGCATTTTTCCTCTCTTCATTCCGGCCCGTTGCTGTTTTATCCGGTACGCTGCAGAAGGGAACGAAGGGCGGGATTCTGAGGAGTATCCTGGTGGTATTCCAAATGACCATATCGATCTTCATTATCACCGGTACACTGATCGTATACAGCCAGGTCAGGTACATGACCGATAAGGATCTTGGATTCGACAAGGAGAACCTCCTGGTGGTCAGACGGCCTTCAGCACTGGGAGAGCAGCAGAAAACTTTCATTGATGAGATCAGAACATTACCCATTCTACAGCAATCCCCGGTCATACCAATAACTACAACGGGCACTGGATCGAGGGACAACCGACAGAGAATTCCTACCTGATGCAGACGTTCCAGGTGGATGAGGAATTTGCTGAAGCATATGGAATCGAGGTGGTTGATGGCCGCTTCTTTTCTGAGGACTTTGCAACAGATAGCGCAGCCTGCCTGATCAATCAAAGTGCTGTGAACCAGTTTGGCTGGAAAGCTCCCTATGATTTCAGGATCCTCAGGCCGGCAAGTGAAGAGGGCGATTTTGATCTCTATTCTATTGTCGGTGTGATGAAGGATTTTCACTTCCATTCCCTTCACGACCGTATCCTTCCTGCTATTTTTTACCTTAAACCAGAAGATACCCGATGGGGATACATCTCTGTCCGGTTATCCGGGGAGAACATCAACCAGACGGTTTCACAGATTGAAACATTGTGGAGAGAATTCTCCGGTAATGATCCAATGCTCTCATTTTTTGTGGATGAGGATTTTGATAACCAGTACCAGGAAGACCGCAGAACGGGTATGTTAGCCCTGATCTTTTCTGTGCTTGCTATCCTGATCGCGAGCCTCGGGTTATTCGGACTGGCATCCTTTACTGCCGAACAACGAACGAAAGAGATCGGGATACGGAAAGTCAATGGTGCATCAGCTCCAATTATTGTTAGTCTGTTATCGAAGGAGAGCCTCATCCTGGTTGGCATCTCAACCCTGATTGCCTGGCCTGCAGCATATTTTGCGATGAAGGTATGGTTGCAGAATTTCTATTTTCGAACTCCCTGGTCCCCGTTACCCTACCTGCTGTCCCTCGGGATTGTCCTGGTCGTAGCCTGGCTTTCAGTCAGTTACCAGGCGGTGAAAGCATCCAGAATTAATCCGGCAGATGCGTTACGGTATGAGTGAGACTTGGTTTTCGCAAACTTGTGAAGCGAAAAGCATTAGTTGAGCTCATCCCGCAGAATGCGGGGTGAATGAGAATGCCTTAAATGCCTTGAATGCCTCAATTGCCTTTGGCGCCTTTAAAACTCGTACTACGACTGTGTGACAGTTTGTGGGGTGGCAGTTCGTGGTACGAGTCAACTGACTGTAAGACAGGGAGACTGGATTTCGGATTTAAAAGAAAGAAGACTTTGAGACGATGAGCAGAATGATTTTCGTCTGACCACTAAGCGCTGGAATGTGAGGTGGCAAGTTGGTCTGACGAATAAGGAAAGAGGTGAAAGGTGAGTAGTGAGTTGTAAGTAGTTCAGAGTACAGAGTACAGAGTTGTGAAAACAGGTTATCGGTCCTCCTGCCTGCCAGCCACAAGCTGGTATACCGGCAGGCAAGGCGTAACTTGGTCCTCGGTAAAAGAAGTTATAAGTTATGCCAAAGGCATGTTACCAGCCAGTAAACTGGCTGGCTATTATCTTTAAGTCCCTCCGGGACTACGAACAAATGTATCTCATTGGGAACTCTACACAGGAGTTTGGTATTTTACACCAATAACGGGCCCTGTGAGATAAGCTTTATCATTTATGCTCCGTCAAATAGAATATTCTATTTCACAGGGCGGGCCAACTGCAATGTTAGAGAAAGGTAAATGGTTTCATGGACCGAAGATTTACCAAACGCTTAAAAAAGCTTTTCTCCATTTATGTTAAAAGTTAATTGTTATTGGTAGATTGGATCGATCTTAATTTTGACTATTAACATGTAACACTTTTCTATTAACGGTTAAATACCCGAATCCTTGACTTCCGGTAAAATATGGCATATCTTTGCTGTACCGACTAAACCTGCGAAAAAGCCATGAATCCAAAGAGAGTCATGTTCCTTTTTCTCCTGTTTTGCAGTATCTCATTATTGCAGGGTTGCTACTACCCGGTGGTGCTTACCGGTGAGGAAGTCAAATCAATGGAACGGGGAGACAGGATCACCTCCTATACCCTGAAAAACGGAAGAGAGATGACCATGGAGGCTGATAACATCCGAATCCTGGATGTATCGGTAATTGAGGATACATTAATGATCTATACCAGGGTGGAGTATAAGGATCAAGAATCATATCAGTTTTCAACCCACACAATCCCTTTTTCCGATCTAAAGAAGGTTGACATTCAGAGGTTGGATAAGAACCGCACAACATATGCTGCAATTTTAACCGGATTAGGTGTAACACTGTTTACCCTGGCAATAATTTTAGGTGACGGTGACCTTATTTTCTTGTTCCTGGATATGATTGGATAACCAGTACTCTATTTCGGATCCGAAGTATTTTTTTTAGATTTAAGCCATTAAAATTCAAAAAATGGAAGAACGGATACATGACATTGAACTAGCTGTAGCTGAGTTGAAACGGGAACTGGACCAGTTAAAGGAATTTAAGGCGGAAACCATTAAATTCATTGAAGAGAGCCTGACCTTTAGCAAACATACCAACGATACCCTGGTAAAACATGCTGAATCCATGGAACAGCTGCGTACGGCTAACGGCAAAATCATCCGGACTATTACGGAATTATCAACACTGATCAGGAGATGACTGAATAACAGGAACACTCTCCACCTGTTTACTGGTCATAAGGGAGGGGTAGAATTTTGGTACGGATTGAATGTATGATATAGAGCGGATTGATTTGGTCGGGTGGGAAAATAAGGGTGCCGGGACCCTTAGTGTTTGACATACAGTACTTTCTTCCGCTTCTCCTCCAGTTCCTTTAGTTCACGATCCAAACTGCTGCCTTTTCTTCTAAGGTGCTTGTACTGTCTCCTGGCCTCCATCAAATCGTAGAAAGGATTCAGCCTCTGCCATATGCTTTTTCCCTCCTTTTCCATATACATCTTTACGAGCTATTTTTCGCAAAATTACTAATATACTGATAAATAATTAAATATTTAACTATTTTGATTGCAGGTCTATTTTGGGTAAATTACGCATTCTCAATGGATAATATTCTGACATTGTACCATTCCAGGAAGATCAGGTTCGAAATAACCATTCTAATGCTTGTGACCTTATTTCAGGTCAGTTGTGAAGAGGGGATGATCGTGGAAAATCCTCCGTTCATAGTACGAATTCGTCTGGGGGCCGGTTCGTTTTATTTATAAATAGCTCATGTAAAGTATGTTCACCAACCAGGATATAGCCGATTATTACGATCAGACAGAGGTTCATTACCAGCGCTTCTGGAAACTCGGAAAGCATTTTGCTATCCATTATGGGATCTGGGAAGAGGGTATTCGTACTTTCGGCCAGGCACTGGATAATACCAACCGGATCCTGGCTGGAAAAGCCGGCATTGAATCTTCTGATCATGTGTTGGATGCAGGGTGTGGAATCGGAGGATCAGCATTTTTTCTCGCACATAATTTCGGATGTCATGTGACCGGGATAAGCTTGAGTCAAAAACAGATTGAATCAGCAAGAAGGATATCCGGAACCCTCTCCCTGGATCATCTGCTGCAGTTTGAAGTAAAAGATTATACCAGTACCGACTACCGGTCAAACCGGTTTGATGTTATCTGGGCCCTCGAAAGCATGGGGGCTGCACCGGATAAGAAAGCCTTCCTCCTGGAAACATACCGGTTGCTGAAACCGGGCGGAACATTGATCCTTGCCGATTATTTCAAGAGACTGGATAGACCGGCATCTGATAAGCCACTCCTGGATTCCTGGTTGAAGCTCTGGGCCATTTCTGATCTGGAAACCATCGGATCATTCAGTTTGCTTTTAAAAAGTTCGGGATTTCAGGATCAGCAGGTATCTGATTACACCCGGGAAATAATACCTTCAGCCAGACGTATGTTTCTTTCCTCGCTGGCAGGATCAACCAGTTCTCTTCTCTATAATTTCTTTCACAAGAATACGAGCCGGTTTGCAAGAGATCATTACAAATCGGGATTTCTGCAGTACCGAGCCCTGAAGAAAGGATTATGGGAATACAAAGTCATTCTGGCGAAGAAGAGAGTGACGCCTGCCTGACAGCAGTCAGGAGTAACAAGTAACAAGTAAGATCACTCATCCATCATCTCTTTGTCTCACAGTCTCTAAGTCACTCAGTCTCTCTTAATCCTTCCTCACCCGTACCGGATAGGGTGGTCTTACCGGCTTATGCGGTGGATTTTTTTCCAGCTCTTCCAGAATAACCTCAATGGCTTTTTCCAGTTGTGGATCGTGGCCATTAATTACTTCAGCGGGCCATTGGTCAACTTCGATATCCGGGGGAACACCCACATTCTCAACAACAAACCCATCTTCCGTCCAGATTCCCAGGTTGGGTGCGGTAACGTATCCACCATCCATTAACACCGGAAATCCAAGTGTTCCAACCAGTCCTCCCCAGGTTCTTTTCCCAATCAGCTTTCCCATGTTGAATTTATTGAACATCCATGGGAGCATATCGCCACCGGAACCGGCTGTTTCATCGATGATCATTACTTTCGGTCCCTGTATGGAAGCACTGGGCGTTTTCAGATCTGCACCATACCGCATGTTCCAGTAACTCTGGTATTGCCGGTTGAGAATATCGATGTAATAATCAGCGATCAGCCCGCCTCCATTGAACCGTTCATCAATGATGATAGCATCTTTATGCGATTGTGGAAAGAAATAGCGTTTAAAATAGGTATGACCGCTACCGGCCGTATTGGGTACATAGACGTATGCAACTTTCCCTCCGGTTGCTTCATCAACCTTTCTGAGGTTACCCTCAACCCAATCACGGTTACGGAGTGACCATTCATTGGAAACCGGGACCACTTCTGTTTTCCTGGACCCTGTAAAATTGGGATTTGGCCCTACAGTCAGTTCAACAATTTTACCCGATGTGTTTTCAAACAGGCTGTAAATATTCATTGAACCGGTTAGCTCCTTTCCGTTCACGGCAAGCAGGTACTCACCCTCCTTAACATTTACACCTGGTTCAGTCAGGGGTGATCTCATTTCCGGGTTCCAGTTCAGCCCTCCGTAAATTTTTTTGATTTTGTACCTGCCATTCTCAATGGTATAGTCGGCTCCCATTAAACCACCACCAACGCGATCCGGATTTTGAAGATAATCGCCACCTCCTACACGGTGGTGACCAACAGACAATTCGCTGCACATCCACTGGATAACGCTGTTCAGGTCATTTCGGCAGGCGAGATGGGGCAGAAAGACGGAATATTTTTCCTTCATGGCATTCCAATCAGCACCATGCATACCGGGATCGTAGAAATAATCCCTGTTGATCCTCCACGCTTCATCAAAGATTTGCTGCCATTCTGCCGGAGGATCGATCCGGACTTCAATACTTTCGGTATCGATTTTTCCATCCCCGGATTTATGTGAACCGGTGGAACTGATGATACCCCAGGAATTACCCGATGTATAAAGGATTTTTTTATGATCGTTCGAGATGAAATAGTTGTTCACTCCGGTAAGGATGGTCTCCGCTTTTCTCTCTTTCAGGTCATACATATTCAGCTTTGTATCGAAACCATAGGGTCCCTGTGACGTTGGAGTAGCTTCAATAAAATAGATATTTCCCTCTTCACCAACCTGAAGATTTTGATAATTGCCGGATTGAACCGGCAAGTCAATGATGCGCTCATTAATGCCATCGAAATCAATGGTGAATGGTAACTCCTCTGTTTTTGTTTCCTTTTTTTCATTGCCCTTTTTATCCTTCTCAACCGCATCCTTTGATTTTTCTGCTTCCGGTTCTTCCTCATCGCTTTCTTTGAAGAGGGGCGATTCGATATCTTTTCGAAGTGTGGCAAGGTATATATTACTGGTCATTCTCATATCTGCAGTCGACTGGTCGAACCAGTGTTTAACGGGACCTGCATCGGTTGAGGAGAAGAAGTAGATGTATTTTCCACCCGGATCAATTACCGGATTGCTTACATCGCTTAGGCCATCTGTAATAGGGAAAGATTTGTTCTGTTCCAGTGAATAGATGAAGACTTGCTGGAAATATGCCCTGTTATTTGTGGTGTACGCAATCCATTTCGAATCGGGAGACCAGGTACCAAACAAATTTCCAAAAGCTCCCGGGGAAATGAAATAATCATTACCGATTCTGGTTATTTTCCCGGTTTCGATATCTATCCAATAAAGATTACGTCCGTTGTCACTGAATGTGATCTTCTTGCTGTCGGGTGACCAGTATCCCATGGTGTAGAATCCTGTTCCATTGATTTTGAATTTTTTGGGAGTTCCTTTTCCGTCCTGGGCTTCCAGATATAGTTCATATTCACCTGATTCATCGGAGAAATAAGCAATGGTTTTACCATCGGGAGACCAGAGCGGTGATCTTTCGTGTGCACCAACGGTTAGGGTTAGATTACGCGGATCTCCCTCTTTTTCCGGTACCGTAATGATCTCACCCCTGAATTCAAACACAGCCCTTGCTCCTGAGGGGGATATTCCTGCATTTCGAATATAACGGGAACCTTTGACATAGCGTGGCCTTAATTCCAGCAGATCTGCTGCAACACCGATCTGAAGTTTCCGGGATTGATTATTCGAAAGATCAAGAATGTGAAGATGACCTGCCTGCTCATAAATAATCCTTTCTTTTCCGGCAGAAACATTCAACACAGGAAAATCTTCATGAGTGGTTAGCTGCCGGATGTTTTTCGATGCCAGGTCATAGGAGAAAATATTGAATTCCCCATTCCTGTCGGAGCGGAAAAAGATCCTGTCCCCAATCCACATGGGATCGGTATCGTTGCATCTGCCTTCAGGCTGTGGTATCTTTTCAACCGAAAAGTCAGAAAAACGGATGATCCAGATGGTGGCAACAGATCCTCCGCGATAATTCTTCCACTCGTGAAAAACTTCCCCCAGAGGAGTATATGCCATTTTTGCCCCGTCAGCAGAGAAACTTGCTTTATTGGCATTTGGTATCTTCAGCTGAACAGGGAATCCTCCCTCAACAGGTATGGTAAACAACTGTGAATATCGACCCGAGAAGTCGTACCGGGAGGAGATAAACAGGATGGATTTTCCATCGGGTGTAAATCCCCTGACATAATCAGATCCCGGATGCCAGGTTAGCCTTTTGGGAATTCCGCCTGTAGCAGGCACAACAAATACGTCCGTATTCCCGTCATACTGAGCACTGAATGCAATCCATTGTCCGTCGGGAGAGAAAAATGGATTCGATTCTATTCCCTCATCAGAAGTTAACCGGTGCGGATTCCTGCCGGATTGATCTGCAATCCAAAGATCTCCGGCATAGACAAAAGCAATTTGAGATTCACTAATGGCTGGTTGACTCAACATTTTTGTGTCATTGATGTCGATTCCTGAAGTCAGTCCCAATACATATAAGGTGCCAGACAAGAGGAATAACATACAAAAAAGGATTCTGTTTTTCATGATGGTTATTTTTAATTTGCTTCGATTAGTTTTATTTATCACAACAACTGTTAAAATTATATTTTTTAATAAGAAAAAACTTGAATTCCGTCTCATAATTTTGTATATTTAGTATACGATAAAATTTTCATATTGCGTTCTTTAATATACAGGGAAATCCTTCCCTTGCCGGCGTTATCAACAAAATAAATACACCTTAGATTATGGAAAAAAATGTAGGAATCTGGCTTGATAATGAAAAAGCCTACATCATTACCCTGATTGACGGTAATGAAAAAGTTGAAAAAATTGAATCAAATGTTGAAACAAGAGTACGAATTGAAGGTGAAACAAAATCTTATTCCCGCTTAGGCGGAATGCTCATTAACCCACAGAAGAAAAAAACCAAACGAAAGAACAACCAGTTAAAAGACTATTTCAGATCCATCATTGGAAAAACAAAAGATGCCCATAGCATATACATTTTCGGACCTGCAGATGCCAAAACCAACCTGAAAAAAATCGTAGAACAAGAAAAAAACCTGAATCAAAGACTGAAACGGGTAGATCCATCGGATAAGCTTACCGAAAATCAAATGATCGCCAAAGTGAAAGAGGTGTTTAAAGTGGCATAAAGACGCTTCGCTGTAATTTATTCGTCATGCAGTGCATGACTCATGTAATTTACTCACCACCTGGCGGTGGATCGTGTAATTTGCCCCTTCAGGGCGGTAATTCACTCATCTGCCTCCTGACGGCTACTCCACCGAATGGCGGATTCAGCGACAGCGTACGGATTCGTGTGACTCACCTCTCCGCTTTTCAGCGGATCGGTGTAATTGTATGGTAATACGATTGTTATACAATGGTCTTATCAGGAAATTACTTTTAACTGATAACGGATAACTTATAACTTTCTTCAATACCCTTTCACCCACAGCACCTTTTCTTCATTAAAGCATTGATCGGCCAGGGAGATCAGTTTTTTGCATATCTCAAGCAACTGGTTATGGCAGTCTTCCCAATGCTCTTTCCACTTCGGATCATCCTTTTGAAGGAGGTCAAGAAACTGGCCCCCCATGTATTGGTTCTGGATTAAAGCAGTAAACATCTCCACAGTTTGAACAGCGTCCAATGCTTTATGAAATGCGTTCAATTCATTCAGAAGCGGGACAATGTTGCGGACATCATACAGGGTCGGTTCGTAATAATCAAACAGCTTGCTGCTTTTCTCAAAACAGGATTGAAAGAGGTAAAAGAGTTGCTCATCCAGGAACCAGGAATCGGAGCTGCAGATCCTGTAATTTTTATCTGAACCCGAAACATTGAATTCAACCAGGTTATGAAGGTCCAGTTTAAATAGTTCAATTCTCATGGGTAACGACTGTTAATTGTTGTATCAGTTATGGTATCTGATGAATTAGGGATTAATCCTATTCTTCTTTAATGCCGGATTCCGGATCGATTTTAATAATAACTTGAAATTTTCGCACCCCTGAAATAATGCATCAGGATCTCTTCATAACAATACCCTTTGTTTCCCATAACGGCTGCACCGATCTGGCAAAGACCCACACCGTGTCCCCATCCTGCACCGGTAAGTACAAATCCTGAGGGGATCCCATCGACAGGTTCTTTCTTATCAACCACCAAGGCGGAACTATAGAGGTGTGAATGAGCAAGGATCTTCCGGATCTCCAACTCCTTTCCAATGGTCATCTCCCGTTCAGTACCTATGATTTTCAGCTTGATCAGCCTGCCCGAAAAACCCCTCTTCACCGGTACCAGGTCAATGATCTTCCCGAAATCCAAACCCGATTTCTTTTTGATGATTTCACTGAGCTCATCCTGACTGTAAGTAACGCTCCACCGGTAAAAGTCAGTTGTTTCCAGATCATAATCCAACAAGACCTGAGACAGGATCTGCTTATCGGTCGTGTTACAAAAAGCAGGAGGAGTACTTCTTATCCATCGCTCTGCTGCGGCTTCCTTTGTCAGATCAAGATCAAAATCCTTAAC
>Ga0315550_1002329_pt1 | contig 11649 bp, 10 predicted proteins | sample SalMarSW160190MG_2_FD_203100 | JGI IMG/M metagenome (GOLD analysis project Ga0315550, IMG submission 203100) | Salt marsh sediment microbial communities from the Plum Island Ecosystem LTER, Massachusetts, United States - Salt Marsh Sediment SW1601-90 ... | reverse complement strand
GTGGCTCCGCCACCCTCACACCCCCGCTCTCCCCGATTTGTTAAGGTGATACACTTTTGACCTGTTTCCTCAAGTCAGCACAAGTATACCGGGGAGATGTTCAAAAGTTGTTAAAGAATTGTGGACGTTTGGTTTAATTTGGAATTTGAACAAAGCAGCAGAGGACAGTGAAAAGCGACACCTTCCAATCAGGGGGAAATAAAACGTTACGCGGGAGGAACCTGGGGCAAGGTCACAATGAACACACTGCCCCGTTCAAGCTGACTCTCGACGGAGATCGTGCCACCCTGCGCCTCGACCAGCGCCTTGGCGATGGCCAGCCCAAGGCCAATGTTCAACTCGGTCGACGCGCTTTTTCCACGGTAGAAACGCTCGAAAATGTGGGGGAGCACCTCCGGTTCGATGCCCGGCCCTGCATCGCGGACGCGGATCGCCACGTGATCGTCGACGTCCTCGGCAGCCACCGTGATCGCACCCGTGGTGTGTTTCAGCGCATTGTCCACCAGGATCAATAGCACCTGCCGGAGCGCATCCTGATCGCCGATCACGGCCACATCACGCACGTCGTCGCAGACAATCGCGCGATCTGGATCGAGGAGCCCCGCCTGGCGGCACACGTCATCGACCAGGGGCTTGACCTGCACCGGCTCGCCGCGTAGCTCCCGTCCAGATTCGGCGTGGGCCAGCGCCAGCAGGTCGTTCACCAGGCGGATCAACCGGTCGCTCTCCTCCGTCACATCATCCAGGATATCGGTCCGCTCTTCAGCGCCGACCGGCGGTTCGCGGCGCAAGAGGCCCAGGTTACCGCGGATGGTGGTCAGAGGCGTGCGCAGCTCGTGCGATACGTCGGCCACGAACTGCTGCTGCTGCTGATAGGCGGCTTGCAGCTCGCCCAGCATCTCGTTGAACGTGGTCGCCAGTTGACCGATTTCGTCGTTGGGACCGGTGTGATCGACTCGGCGGCCAAAGTCGCGCTCGGTGCCGATGGCGTGCGCCGTCTGCGTGATGCGGTTGACCGGTCGCAACACCAGGCCGGCCAAGATCCATCCGATGCCAAAGGCGACCAGGATCGCCACGCCGCCGACGATGAGCAAGTTGCTTCCCAGCACCTCCAAGTGCTGATCCTGCTCGGTGAGCGGGCGGGCAATCTGCACGACTTCGGCGACCTGGCCATCCAGTATGACCGGAGCGCTGTAGATCAACAGCCGTTCTCCCTCTACCCAGGCCGTTCCCGACCACGATTCCCCTTCCAGCGCGGCTCGCAGGCCACTCTCGCTGAGTGGTACGGGTGTCTGATCCGAGCTTTCAGAGTTGGCGATCAACTCTCCATCCGAGCTGAGAAGCTGCAAGTAGAGACCGCGAAAGTTGGGAGGCTGCTGGTCTCGCCAGCCCTCCTCCTGCGGCGGCATAGGAGGCGGAAAGGGACCATCATCGATCCAATGACCATCCGCCTGGCGAATCTCGACGATGCGCTGCGTAGCGCCGACGAGCATCCGCTCTTCACGATCGCGTATGGTCTGCGCCTGGGTTCCGTAGAGCACGCCGCCGAAACCGATCAGGGTCAGCGCCAGGATCGTCGTATACAACAGGGTCAGGCGTAAACGAATCGACATCGCCTATTCCTCGCGCAACACGTAGCCCACGCCGCGCACCGTCTGGATCAGGCGCGGCTCTCCGCCCACTTCGGTCTTTTTCCGCAGGTAGCCGACGTAAACCTCGAGAACATTGTCGTCGCCACCGAAATCATACCCCCACACCTCCTCCAGGAGTTGCTCGCGCCGCAGCACCTGGCGGGGATGGCGCATCAGGTAGTGGAGCAGCTTGAACTCGGTCGGCGTGAGCTCAAACCGCCGCTCGCCGCGCCGCGTCTCACGGGTGGCGGGGTCCAAAACCAGATCGGCATACGCCAGCGGCTGCTCCTTATCCGCAGCGCCCGATCGCCGCAGCAGGGCGTGAATTCGCGCCAGCAGCTCCGCTGGGGCAAAGGGCTTGACCAGGTAATCGTCGGCACCACTGCCCAACCCCTCTACTCGATCTTCGATGGCGTCACGCGCCGTCAGCATCAGGATCATCGTATCGTCACCCGCCGCCCGCAGCCGCTCCGTCACCTGGATGCCGTCGAGTCCGGGCATGAGCCAATCCAGAACAACTACGTCCGGCTGGTGGGCGTCCAGTTGTGCCAGCGCCTCACGACCGTCAGTAGAGGTCACGACCTCGAACCCCTCGTAGACAAGGGTTCGACGCAGCATTTTCAAGAGTTTTTGATCATCGTCAGCGATCAATATGGTCGCCATTACTAATCTCCGAGCAGAATCCCTACAAAGGTTTTGTAGCGCCCTGCAAGGCACACAAGATCATTCGCGACCTTCACAAGGGTGAACAAACCAAGTCTCGGATTCAATTATACCACATTGTAAGTGCAACACCTGAGAGGGCGCTGAATAGAAGCTGAGAGAATGCTTAGAGAAATTCTCAGCATTCTCTCAGCGACTGCTTAGGGCGCTCTCAGGAATTGCGGATACAATTGCAGGCGTAGCGATAATGACGCTTGAAGGAGAAAACCGATGAAGAAACGCGGGGTCTGGATTATCTTGCTGGCTGCGCTGCTTCTAGCGGCCGGAGGTGGCTACTTGGCCTACACGCGCTACTTTGCCCTGGCCGAGAAGCCGGAGGAGCACGTGCTGGAGACGACGACGGTACAGCAGGGAGATATCCTCATCACCGCCGACGGCAGCGGCGAACTCGTGCCGACAGCCGAGATGGAGATGGCCTTCCGCACCGGCGGCGTGGTGGACGAGGTGTTTGTAGCGGTCGGCGACCTGGTGCAAGAGGGCGACCTGCTGGCCCAGCTCAAGACGGACGACCTGGAGCGCGCCTTGGCCGAGGCCGAGTTCGATCTCCAGCTCGCCCAGCTCGATCTGGCCGAGGTCCGCGAGGGTCCCGACGAGGCCGAGTTAGAAGACGCCCGCGCCGCCCTGCGCAATGCCCAGGTCGGCCTGATGCAGGCCCAGGCTGCCTACAACAAGACGTTCGACTCCAACCTCGATGCCATGATCGACGTACGCAAGACCGACTACGACTGGTGGGTCGGCTACTACCAGAAGCAAAAGGCCAAGTACGAAGCCGGGGACCTCAGCCAGGCCGATCACGACTGGGCCATGACCGCCATGATCACGGCGGAGGGACAGTGGCAAAAGGCCATCAACGAGGCAGCCATCGAAGATATCCAGGCATGGAACCGGGTGGCGCAGGCTCAGAACACCGTCTACCAAAGAGAGCAAGACCTGGAAGAGCTTGAGAACAGCCCCACCACAGAATCCCTGGTGCGAGCCGAGGTCGCGGTGGACCGCGCGCTGGTGGCGCAGCAGCGGGCAACCGCCGACCTGGAAGCGGCAAAGCTGTACGCTCCCTTCGATGCCATCGTGATGGACATCGCGGTAGATACCGGGGACCAGGTGGACACAGGCAGCCAGGAAGTTGGCACCAACGCGACCATTCTCACTCTGGCCACCTTGCAGGAGCCTCTGGTGCGCTTCTGGGTGGAAGAATCGGACTATGGCAGCGTCGCGGTCGGGAACCCGGTGAACATTGTCTTTGAAGCCTTCCCCGACGACACCTTCACCGGAGCGGTCATTCAGGTGGATCCGGTACTGGTGACGGTGGACGGCACGACCGCCGTCCAGGCCTGGGCGAGTATAGAGGTTGACCTTCAGGAGACCTCCCTCTTCTCCGGCATGACGGTCGACGTCGAGGTCATCGCCGCCGAATCTAGAGACACACTGCTCGTGCCTGTGCAGGCGCTGCGGGAGCTATCGTCGGGGCAGCATGCAGTGTTTGTCATCAATGCCAACGGTGAACCAGAGATGCGCTCGGTCGAGGTGGGACTAGCAGACTTTGCCAACGTCGAAATCCTCTCTGGCTTGGAGCTCGGCGAGATTGTGAGTCTAGGAGAGACGGAATGACAAAGAAACGCACTAGAAAAAGCATTTTCCGCAAAAAAGCCTTTTGGATCATTCTGATCGTGCTGGCGCTTGTCGCCAGCGGCGGATACGCCTATTATGCGCTTGTCTACCAGCCAGGCCAGGCCACTTCCGAGACGGTCATCACCACCGCACAGGTGCAGCAAGGCGACGTGGTGATCTCGGTCAGCGGGTCCGGCACGTTGGTCGCCACGTCGGAAGCCACCCTCGGTTTTGAGAAAAGCGGGTACCTGGAAGAGATCTACGTGGCCGTCGGCGGACGGGTGAAGAAAGGCGACGTGCTGGCCACAATGGAAACCGACGAGTTGGAGTTGGCCATCATCGAAGCGGATATCAAGGTGCGTCTGGCGCAGATCGACCTGGACAACACGCTCGAAGGGCCGACCGAGTCTGAACTGGCCAGCGCCGAGGCAGCCATCAAGAATGCCCAGGCGGCGCTGCAGGTGGCGCAGATCTCGTACGATAGTGACCTCAACTCCAATCTCGACTCGGCCGCCAGCGCCTACTACCTCAACTACCTATGGCGCAGCGAAAAGGTCCTGGCAGCCCAACAGGCGTACGACGCCGGCGAGATCGGTCAGAGCGAATACGAGGATGCGGTAAACAAATGGAGACAGGCCGAGGCAGATCTGGACGAGGCCCTAAAAGATGCCGATCTGGAACAGCTTGGGGCCGCAAACAACGTCGACCAGGCACGGAACGACGTTTACCAGGCCATGGAGCGCCTGGACAATCTGCAGAGCGGCGCTACGGAGGAAGAGATCGAGGAAGCCGAGCTAGAGCTGGAACAAGCGGAGCTGGCATTAGAAGATGCCCGCGCCGACCTGGAGGCGGCGACCCTACTCGCACCCTTCGATGGTACCGTGATTGAGGTCACGGCGCTGCCGGGTGAATACATCGGCAAGTCCTCCTTCATCACCCTGGCCGCCCTGGACGAACCACGGCTGCAATTCTGGGTGGAGGAATCAGACATGAGCGGCGTGGTGGTAGGCAACCGGGTGGAGATCATCTTCGAGTCCCTACCGGACGAGACGTTCACCGGCGAGGTCATGCAAGTCGATCCAACCCTGGTGACAGTAGATCGCACGCTGGCCGTCCAGGCCCTGGCCAGCATAGATACCACGTCCTACTCGGGCGATCTTTTGGGCAGTATGAACGGCGAGATCGACGTCATCTCTGCCGAGTCCAGAGACACGCTGCTGGCCCCGCTGCAGGCGCTGCGCGAGCTGGGCGAGGATAGCTACGCTGTGTTCGTGGTGCTGCCCGATGGCACACTGGAGATGCGCATAGTCGAGGTCGGGCTCACGGACCTGGTCAACGCCGAGATCATCTCCGGTCTAGAAGCCGGCGAGTTGGTCAGCACAGGAATCGCAGAAAGCACGAAAACGGGTGTATCCATGGATGAGCAGCAGATGCCCGGAGGGGCAGACACTCGGATGTTGGAAGGTGGAGGTGGGACCGGGGATGGCCCTCCGAGGAGAGGACCTTGACGAAAACGATCACTGGCTTTTGTTCGCGGTTGATCTGGAACCGGAGAGGAAGATATGCAAGAGCATCTCATTGAAATTACCGATTTAACCAAGATCTATGGCAGCGGCGACATCGCCGTGAGCGCGCTGAAAAGCGTGAACGCCGCCGTCGAAAGAGGCGAGTTCGTCGCCGTCATGGGGCCTTCCGGCTCGGGCAAATCGACGCTGATGAACATCCTCGGCTGCCTGGATCACCCGACCGATGGCGCCTACGAACTGGACGGCGAGGACGTCAGTCAGCTGAGCAAAAACGAGTTGGCCAACGTGCGCAACCGCAAAATCGGCTTTGTCTTTCAATCCTACAACCTGCTGCCGAGACTGAGCGCGGCCAAGAACGTGATGCTGCCCCTGATGTACAACAGCGTCGACCCTCTGTCCGATGCAGAATGCCACGAGCGCGCCATTGAAGCTCTGGAATCGGTCGGGCTCGGGGATCGCACGCATCACAAGCCCAACGAACTTTCGGGCGGGCAGCAGCAGCGGGTGGCCATCGCACGGGCGCTGGTCAACAACCCGACCATCATCCTGGCCGACGAGCCGACGGGCAACCTGGACACCAAATCCGGACAGGAAATCATGGTCCTGTTGTGTCAACTACACGATCAAGGCGCGACCATCGTCATGGTCACCCACGAGTTGGATATCGCCGAGCACGCCCAGCGCGTGATCTACCTGGTAGATGGCGAGATCGTGTCCGACAAGACCCAAGCCAGCGGCATCGCCCACCTGCACAACGGTTACAACGGAGGCGCGCAATGAGCTTTTGGCGAACGTTGAAAGTAGCGTGGGAGGGTCTGACCCTCAACAAGGTGCGCTCGTTCCTCACCACCCTGGGCGTGATCATCGGCGTGGCGGCGGTGATCGTGATGCTGGCCGTCAGCGCCGGTGCCGAGGCCGAAATCGCCGATCAGATCAACTCGCTGGGCGCGAACCTGATCGTGATCATGCCGTCGTTCAGCAGAGGCGGGTTCGGCCCCGGATCGGCACCCCCGCCCGGCCTGACCTACGACAACCTCACCACCCTCGAAGGGGAACTGACCGGCATCAATGGCATCTCGGCGGAGCAATCGACCACGCAGGATATCAAAGGCGGCAGCACGACGCTGGAAGACATCTCCGTCGTCGGCACGACGCCCAGTTTTACCAAGGTGCGCGAGTACGCGCTGGCGGAAGGGCGTTTTATCATCGACGATGACAACGACCGGACCAACAAAGTGGTCGTACTGGGATACGACATCGCTCAGGAGCTCTTTGGCGGCACGAGCTCAGCCGTCGGACAGTCGATCAAGATCGACTCGACCAAGTTCATCGTCGTCGGCGTGATGGCGCAAAAAGGCCTGGTCGGCAACACCGATTACGACGAGCGGGTGTACATTCCCATCACCGTGATTTTCAAGAAATTCACCAACATGCGCTTTGGTGGCGACACCCTGCGCATGGTGTACGTCTCTGCCGAGAGCAGAGATACCATGGATGACGTGATGGCCCAGTTGAGCAGTGAACTCATGAAGCTGTACGGCACGACGGCCGATTCACCTGGCTTTGCACTGACGACGCAGGATAGCATCATCGACGCCCAGGCGTCGACGACGGAGGCATTTCGCAACCTGCTGGGTTGGGTGGCGGGCATCTCGCTGGTGGTAGGCGGCATCGGCATCATGAACATCATGCTGGTCAGCGTCACCGAGCGGACGAAAGAGATCGGCCTGCGGCAAGCCCTGGGGGCGCGCCCGCGCGACGTGCTGCTCCAGTTCCTGCTAGAGGCGGTGATGCTGAGCCTGATCGGCGGGATCGTGGGCGTGCTGATCGGCGTCGGAGGCTCCTATGCCTTTAACGAGCTGGGCACGATGCGCACCGAGATCGTGACAGCTTCGATCCCGCTGGCCTTTGGCGCAGCAGCGGCGGTGGGCATCTTTTTCGGATATTATCCCGCGACCCAGGCGGCGCAGTTGGATCCGATCGAGGCATTGAGAAGAGAATAGAGATTGGAGATTGAAATGGAGGTAAGAACATGAGATTTCAGACTGTCATAGTATCAATACTTGTGCTAGTATTGCCTGTGGCGCTGCTGGCTGCCTGTGCCAGTAGCGAACCGACGCAGGTAGTGGAAGAAGCTGTAAATAGCTCCTACACCAGCGAGGTGCTCGATACATCCTACGAGGGTGCACTGAGCGTGTCGAACCAGCTCATGCTGGGCACGCTGCTGCTGGAAGAGATGGAGCACGCCGTCACGCAGGAACAGGCAAAGACGCTTCTGCCATTGTGGCAGGCACTTCAAGGCGGCGGCGTGACGATCCAGGCCGAGATAGATGCCGTCCTGAAGCAGATCGAAGAGGCGATGACGCAGGAGCAGTTGCAAGCCATCGCGGCCATGCAGCTCACGCAGGAGGATTTGCGGGCCTGGATGGAGGAACAAGGCATGGAAAGCCCCAGACCGGGCGCAGGGGGCCCCGGTGGAGACATGAGCGATGAGGAACGGGAAGCGGTTCGCGCGACGATGGAAGCGGGCGGAGGCTTCCCCGGTGGGCCGCCAGGCGGGTCAGACGGAGAGATGCCGCCCGAGATGGCTACGCAGCGGGCCGAGTTTGCCAACATGACCGACGAGGAACGAGAAGAAATGCGCGCCACCATGCAAGCTGGCGGCGGCTTCCCCGGTGACGGATCTGGTGGCGCAGGCAGCAGGGGAGGTTCCGGCAGCAGGCAAGCCAACTTTCTGCTGAGGCCGCTGATCGAGCTGCTGGAGGAGCGTGCGGGGGCCACATGAGGTTCAGTTTCAGGCAATGACTATGCGAATGATTTCGGGTGCGGTTACACAAAAACGCGCCCTGTTCTTTGGGGTCTGCTTGTTGATCCTCGGGATGATCGTGCTGGCTGCGTGCGGCGGTCCACAGCCCACCGCACTGCCGTCGCCAACGACCGTCCCGCCGACACTGACGCCAACGCACACGCCGACGATCACACCCAATCCAACGGCCACACCGACTCCCACGCCGACCACCACCCCCTCGCCCACGCCAACTCCCACCCCGACCCACCCGCTGATGATCGAGGTGATGCGCCAGCAAGACTATCTCGGCAGCGAGATCACCATCGAAGAGACGCTAGACCTGGGATCCAACTATGACCGGTACATTACTTCATATCTCTCCGAGGGACTCAAGATCTATGCCCTGCTGACGGTACCCCAGGGAGAGAAACCCGAGAGCGGCTGGCCCGTGGTCGTGTTCAACCACGGCTACATCCCACCCGATCAATACCGCACCACAGAGCGCTACGTGGCCTACGTGGATGGGTTCGCCAGGAACGGGTACATCGTCTTTCGCTCCGATTACCGCGGACACGATAAATCGGAGGGGGAACCGTCGAGCGGGCACACCGTGCCCGATTACACCGTCGACGTGCTCAACGCCGTGGCATCGCTCAAACAATATCCCGACGCCGACCCCGACCGGATCGGCATGTGGGGCCACTCGATGGGCGGGGGGATCACGGTGCGCGCCATGGTCGTGACGGAGGACGTCAAGGCCGGCGCCGTCTGGGCCGGCACCACCGCGCCCTACGCGGAGCTGATCGAGGCCTGGAGGCGCTGGCGATCGGACGGCCCGACGCCAACACTGGACCCAGACCACCCCAGGCACCGGGGCTTGGAGGAGACGTTCGATACCTACGGCACACCCGAGGAGAACCCCGAGTTCTGGGCCGCCCTGTCCCCGACGTCCTACCTGGGCGACCTATCCGGCCCGCTCCAACTGCACCACGGCACAGCGGATGATTCGGTGCCGCTTGAGTTCTCCCAGAACCTGTACGCGCAACTCGTAGCGATCGACGAGCGGACCGAGCTGTACATCTACGAGGGCGACAACCACAACATCTCGAACAGCTTTGGCACAGCCATGCAGCGCTCGATCGCGTTCTTCGACCGGTACGTCAAGGGCGTCGAGCCATAGGAATGCAGTTTGGGAGAGAGTTCAGTCGTCTATCTGGCCCGTTTGAGGTATCGTCCAGGGACAGCCCACGGTCCATCCATGCGCACAAGCACTTTACTAACCTGCACGCAAACCGGGCCCTCGGGAACTTCAGTGAGAATGACAAGGCCACGTAACGGAGCATCTGGATCTTTCAAGCGCCATGTTTCATCCAAGTTCCCGAATCCAATGGCCATTGCCCATCCATCCAACAAGAATAGGAAAGGCATCATCTCCCACAAGTATGACTCTCTCTAGAACCCGGCCGTTTCGCTCCCATTCCACCGGTGCCCCCTCAAAGCTCAACTTCCAGCCGGTCTCTATACCCAACCAGTTTTGGGCTTGCGATCTGGAAAGCTTTAAGTTTCGCCCAGGTGACATGCATCGTACGACCGTCGACCACAAAAGTCATCGAGCGGCTGCCACACCCCTGCCTGCGGGTCGTCACCCAAGTCCACGGTGAAACCCACACCTTCTATCGGGACGAAAACGTCGACCCATGCCAATTGAAGGGTCAGACTGTACGGTGAACGCCAAAGCGGATAAAAGGTCCACATGTCTTCGTAGCTCGTTGGCCAAGACTCTGCCGGTGTCCCCTCTCCAAAAAGCACCCTCGGACCTTCATACTCGACAGGAGACCAGCCGTCGATATCCTGCGCCGCGTAGAAAATGTGACCGTCGTGCAATTGTACCCCATGCAGGCTACTGTCAAAAGGCCTGGGGCGCATGACCGAAACGTTTCCCACCTCTGGCTCCTAGTCCACGCGGACGTGGATGGCCGTTTCGTCGGGGCCGTGCGCCACCTCCAGCACGTGTAGGGTAATATCCTTGTGGGTATCGCTACCGTCGGACAAGGTGTACACCTGCACGCCGAGGTCCGCCGCTACCTCCTCTGTGACAGGCCGAAGAGGCAGCGGGATATCCCAATCCTCCGGCGCTGCACCGGGCGGCAGCAGTGGCAAGCGCGGCAGTTCCAGTGTAACATTCTCGACCTCTGTACCGCCCGGCAGAGACGGGAAAGCCAATGTCCCGCCCCCTACACGCATGGTCTTGGCACCCACCTCTAGCATCCGGCAGGCGCAAAAAAGCCTCAAATTCGTCACTGGCCTGACCGTAATCCCACTTCCACTCCGATACGGGAAAGAGCAGATGGCGAATACCCTCGACGGTACTGAATTGAACGACCGTGCCGTCTGCCGACGCCACGACGTGCTCGACGCGTACGGTCACCCCCTCACGGCTGGCCTCCACCGGCTCCGGTAGCATCCAGGCCTGCTCCAGGTTGACGAAGCCGAGACCTGGCACATAACCTCCCAAGAGTCTCTGTAGGCTAGCCCACACCTCCTGCGGGCCAGCGACGACCACCGTCACGACCAAGACCAGCACCAGAATCAGGGCCGCCACCCTCCAGCGACACCAACTGAGACACCAGGGGACTTGGTCAGCCCCACCACGTCGAAAACCCTCCCGAGTCACGAGCTGCCGCTCCAGACCGGCGACAAAGGCCGCATCTGGCACCGGTGTAGTAAAGAGCATCTCAAGTCCCGTCTCGACACGAGGTGAATGATTATCTGTGCACTCACACATCCTCTTCCTCCCACTCAGCCTCCAACCGGCGCAACAGGCGACGCACAGCCATCTTGACCGCCGCCTCGGAGCGCTTCAAAACTCGCGCCATCTCGCCGTAGGTCAGGCCAGCGGCAAAACGCAGCCGCAGTAGCTCTTGCTTTTCCTCATCCAGCTGTCCCACTGGGGCTGCCAATCTCTCCAAAGATTCTTGCCGCACGAGACAATCCACAGGGTTGTCGCCCCGATCCGGGCTGTCGAGGGACTCGTCGAAAGATACGTAATCCTGTCGCCCGCGATAGTGATCTGCCACCCGGCGGCGGGCAATTGTAAAAAGCCCGGCAGCGAAACGTCCTCGGTGACGATAGTGGGACAACCCCTCCAGTGCCTGACTGAAAACCTGCGCGGTCAGGTCCTTGGCGTCAGGCACATTGCCCACTCTGCTATAGACGTAGCGAAAGACCGGCGTCACGTACTGCCAATAGAGAATGGCAAAAGCTGCGGGATCACTTTGTGCAGACTCTACCAGCGATACCTCGTCTTCACCCCCAGTCAAAGTTCTGGATTGAATCAATAAAAATCTCCCTGGGGTCATCTCCCCTTCAACAT
>Ga0315550_1002328_pt1 | contig 11652 bp, 11 predicted proteins | sample SalMarSW160190MG_2_FD_203100 | JGI IMG/M metagenome (GOLD analysis project Ga0315550, IMG submission 203100) | Salt marsh sediment microbial communities from the Plum Island Ecosystem LTER, Massachusetts, United States - Salt Marsh Sediment SW1601-90 ... | reverse complement strand
GTAATGTGACTTCAGTAACGGAAATTATGCGTGAAATATCTTTCTGACTCACTTTAACATTTCTCAATTTCGCAACAAGATATATGGCGCCCGCACACAATCCTTTAGGATCCTTGCCAGATATCGACATAGTATTAATAAAATTTTGAAGTACGTGCATCGCCTCTTTTTCGACCTCAATCCCTAAATTCAAATCTGCACAATAACGTGGAATGAGTGTAATTGGATCGATATGCGATATTTTTAAATTTAACTCCCGGATCAATATTTTATAACACTTTTTTACGATATTATCATTAATAGAGGCTTCTTCTAAAATCTCTTGAAGAGTAATGGGTACTTTTTCGTCTTTACACGCGTAATAAGCACAAGCCGCAACCATGCCATTAATTGATCTACCTCTTAATAGTTGCCTCTTAAAAACTTCTTTATACAATCGTACTGCTGATTTTTTTACTCTTTCAGGAAAATTTAAGTTACCACCAATTCTTTTTAATTCGGTTATAGCCATTAGCATGTTGCGTTTCTCCCAAGATAAGTGCGTATTCCACTTAGCAGCCCGTCTTAAGTCTGGGTTTTTGATTTTTGTCCTATCAATAACAGTACTTAAGCCAATATCTGGCATCAAAATCGACATAGGAGATCCAGTACGCTCCTTTCTATCTTTTTCTTGTTTAGAATAGGCTCTAATTCCACTATGGTTAATGTCTAAATTTCTCTCACCAACAACCAAACCACATTGTTGACAGACTGTTTCTCCTCTTTCTAGAACATTGATTGTATTTCCCCCGCATTCGGGGCATAAATTTGATAACACATTTATTTCTACGACCATTTTAACATCCCTCTTTCCTTACCATGTAAAAATTAACTTTTTTTTAAATTTTTGTTTTCATTTTCCAAATTTTATTAGGAATTAATAGATAACAAAAAATATTTTTTTGTACACACTCAATTTTGATTGTTATAACAAATTAGTACACTTACATATTTAAATTTTACTATTTTAAAGAAAAAATTTACTTGCAAGAATAATAAAACTTTTTTTTGATAACTAATTCAACTTATTTCTGTGAAAAAAATGAAATTGAATATAAATATTTTTTAAGGATTAAAAATCTATATAATATCGATATATACGATAATTAAATATTGTTTTTTGTCGGGTTTGATTTTTTTGATTCATAACAAGGAATTATTTTGGATTGTGGAAATCTATTAATAATTCATTTTTTTCGTAAGATGGCGCGACTTAAATTACTCAAAAAAAATTAGTTGCTTAAGTGCGAGCAAAAAATTTCTATTTAGATAATATTAAATAATACTTCTTTCACTAATTTTTTGGAAAAAATCGTGTGTTAAGGTGAAATACTGATCATAGAAGAACGAAGAGACTCGGACAAATCGGAAGATAGGTCAAAAAAAGGAGACCATAATTCAAAAACGGAGATAGACCAACTAGAAATTAAGAAGGGGAAAAAAACTGAAAAAAACGGCGATAGTCCTCGATTGACTGAAAAAGAAATTAAAAACCTTGATTTAAACGATGAAAAAATTAAACATCTCATGAAGAAATACGTGAGAGAAACGGGTAAATATGCGATTTGGCGGGGAGCTGTAACAGAGGGATTTAAGAAATGGCTGAAAGGCGAAAAAATATATACGCGAGATAAAGAAAGGATTTCTTTATATGTAGCTGACGACACTAAGGATGAGTGGCAAGATTTCATAAATACAAACAAAAGAGAGTTTCCTACTTTTTCTGAGCTAATAAGGCAGAGCGTCAAGTCGTTTATTGAAGACTCTAGTAAAGTTTCAAGTGAATTATCAAAACTTAACCCGAAAACAATATCTAACATATCTCACGCCTTAAAAGAACCGTTAACTTCTATTAAAGGCTACTCTCAATTATTGCTTGAGAGCGAAGAATATGTAGATAAATTAAGTAATCATGTAAAAGAAACTGTGAAAAATATCTTCGATCAAAGCAATTTATTAGAGAATATTATTAAGAATTTCTTAGACAACATCAAACCTTATAATTCTCCATACGACATTTTATTAATTGAAGACGACTTAGCGACAATCAGATTAATTACTAGTTATTTTCAAAATAAAAAATTCACTTGTAAGGGTGTAGTTAGCGGAGCTAAAGGATTAGAAGAACTAAGAAGAACCACACCTAAAGTTATTTTATTAGACGTAATTTTGCCAGATTTAAGTGGCTATGATATTTGTAAAACCATAAAAACTGATAACGTTTATAAAAAAATTCCTGTATACTTTCTTACGGCCATTTCGGCATCTGAGGTAAAAAAGCATATTGAAGAAACAAAAGTAGATGGTTTTATTCTTAAACCTTTTAACTTTTCTGATTTTGATGTAATTTTTAAAATATTAAACGGGAGAGCAAAATAATTAGAGTCAGATTCACATATAAAAATCCTTTATCATAAGAGAAAGAAATGCTTTCATTTTAAGATAAAATATTATTGATTAATTACATATTATTAAAATAAATAATGTTTATTTTTTGTAAAAAATTACTTTTATGTAATATTTTTGATATAACAAAGAGAGAATTTCTTATAATAAGTAAATATTTACATTAAATTTTGAACAGTAAAAAACTATTAAATCAAATGTAAAAATAAAGGTGTTAAAAATTCCTGACGAAAAGAAACGCAATAACAATTCGAATGATGAGAATAACTATTCTATACCTAAAGTAACGGAATATGAAATAAAAAATCTTGATTTGAAGAGCGAAAAAACTAAAGAACTAATGAAAGAATACGAACAGGAAACTGATAAATATGCTATATGGCGCGGTTCTATAACCGAAGGCTTTATTAAATGGTTGAGAGGAGACAAAATTTATGATCGCGAAAAAGAGCGAATTTCGTTGTATGTAGCTGATGAAACTAAAGTTAACTGGCAGGATTTTATAATAACTCATAAAGATAAATACAAAACGGTATCAAAACTCATAAGAGAAAGCGTAAATTACTTTATTAAGCAGAAATCGGGTTTAATTGGTGAAGATTTGTATAAATTAGACGATAAAACTCTTACGAACATATCACACGCGTTAAAAGAGCCATTAACATCAATTAAGGGGTTTTCACAACTATTAATTGAAAATTATAGGGAAGAATTGACGGAGGATGTATTTAATAAAATTCAAAATATCTTCGATCAATCTATACTTCTCGAGAATAAAATAATTAGTATTCTAGACAATATAAAAACGGAAAGTTCTAAATACGACATTTTGCTAATCGAAGATGACTTAGCGACAATTAGATTGCTAACGAGTTATTTTGATAGTAAAGGTTATTCTTGTAAGGGTGTCGTAAGTGGAACAAAAGGATTGCAGGAATTAGCCAATAATCCTTGTAAATTAGTATTACTCGACATTATTCTGCCAGATTATAGCGGCTACGATATCTGTAAAAAAATTAAATCAAATAGAAAGTTTAATGGTATTCAAGTCTTTTTACTAACAGCTATTCCGGGTTCTGAAGTAGAAAAAAATTTTGAGGATAGTCAAGCCGATGGCTACATCCTAAAACCATTTGATTTCTCTGATTTTGAAGAGATATTTCAATATTTATAAAAAGATAAATCTACTTTATTCTATTTTAAAAAATGAGCGGGCTATGAGGGAAATTCGCCTCCATCTGGTAAAGATGGAAGTATCGAACCCCCGACCTGCCGGTTAAGAGCCGGATGCGCTACCTGCCTGCGCTAATAGCCCCATTTATTAAAAACACCATTGAAAACGCACCTGGAGGGATTTGAACCCCCGAGCGCTTACGCGCACTGGCTTACTTGATAGATTCTATTGCAAACTCAAGGCCAGCGTCTTACCACTAGGCTACAGGTGCTCTGGAATTACGGTTTTTCGACAAAGTGGTATAAATATCACAATCCACTGAATTATCCATGTTTAATGGATGATCTATATTTTTAATTTTTTAAAGATTATGATATAGGTATTAAAATAGATTATATTTAATAAAATAAATTTTTTTTTATTTTACTCTCTTAATTCATACTTTAAGGAACACTTATAAGAAAAATATAAATTTTATGTTTCATTGAATTACAATTGAGATGATATAAAAAATGAGCGGGGCAAAGGATTTTAGATATTTAATACCAGATCGTATTTTTAAAGAAATCACTAACAGAGCAGCAGAAGTTTATCCTAACATCGAAAATTACTGGATTTTTGCGGATCGTAAAGAAAACTTTGGAATAGTTAAAAAATTTATTATCAATCCAGATTTGAGAAAAACTAAAACTCATATAAAACCTAGAAGTTGGATGCGATATAAGAAATCGAAAATCTATAATATGCGGAAGTTTAAACAAGAACTTGGAGTAGATATAGTCTGGCAGGCTCATACACACCCTTCAGGAAGCGATAAATTACACCCTATCGATAAAAAAATTTTAAAATATCTCTCAAATGGTGTAATGATAATCATAATTCCTAATCTTCCCGAAAATGATCCTCCTTTAAAATCTCATTTAGTTGGTTGGTATTACGATAAGCGATACACCAAGAAGCCAATCATCGAGAAAATGGTGTTCGAGATAATCCAAGAGTGATTCTGAGCTTAATTTTCTCTCTTTTCACAATTCAGTATTTTCTAATCTTTGAGATTAAATAAAACTTTTTTTGATACATGCTATGAGCATCATTTATCCTGAGGATATTCAAATTAGTTCAATTAGAAATAAGGCCCAGAAGGCGTTTTTAGGTATTGCATAGAAAACGAACAAAGAAAATTTTATCTAAACAAAAAGAATCGAAATTAAGGCTAATAAAAAATGTATGATTTTAGAATTATCACATTGAAATTTTCTTTATTTTTTCTTTGTTTAAATTCAATAAAGATTAAATACGCAATACAAAAAGTATTAAAATTTTAGATTTTTATATGTAAAATATACCATTTAAAGTTTATAAAAACACTAAGCAATCGTCGCTTAGCCTGGTAGAACGGAAAAGCGTGCCGAAAGCGCCGGATTGCTAATCCGGTGTCCAAACGGACTCGTGGGTTCGAATATTCCATTGATTACAATAGGATCGAAACTCCCACCGATTGCGTTTTAATAACATTTAAAAAAAAAGGGCCCATGGTCTAGTGGTTATGATTTAGTTTTTTAGAAACTGAATAATAAACGTCTCGCTAGTATGATATAACTCGTATTATACCGCGAATACACCGAGAAGGTCGGGAGTTCGATCCTCCCTGGGCCCACCATTTTTACATTCTATACAAATAATTTTCTGATTCTTTCAGGTCTAATTGCGCTCAATTTACAATTTTTAAGGTATTTACCGATATCTGCAATAATTCCTGGAGCGGTTGTATCTTTTCTTAGAATTACAATATTCTCAAGAAATCCGAATCGCTCTATTGAGGCGATGTCTCGATAATGACCGGTCCTTATAAGAGCTTTTTTGAACTGACCTTTTGTTTCACCGCTTACAAAAACACCTTCGAGATTTTCCGTAACTAATTTATCGTAAAGTTCTAAAGTCTTCTGATCAAGAATGCCTTGGATTTGTTCTTTTTCTTTATTGATTGAATTAAATTTTATATATACAGGAAAGCGATCAATAAAATCGTATGTTTTAATAATTTCTGTTAGCGAAACATCTCTTGCTTTACATAGTTGTTTTCTAAGAGTGTGAAGATTGAGCAAAACATCCGTTTTAGGGTTTAAAATAGCACAGTCCACAAAAATTCCAAACCCTACCTTTCCTACATCTAATAATACACCTTTATACGTTTGATTTATTTCAGCCTTATCGAACTCAACGATAGTTCCAACTTCTTTCTTAAACAAATTAAGAAGGAAGACTTCTTCTGGTCCCGATATTAAAATCTCAACTCTATCGTCAAATTCTCTTATCTTCTTTATTTGGACTTTTGTATTTGGAAAGCTTTGAGCTAATTCGTTCAAATACTTTCGATATCTTATTGAAATTTCTTCTTTATCTTTATCTGTATAGATGTTATAAATTTTATCGTATAGAACTAAATTTTTTACCATAATAATTCCTAAATATAGAAATATGAATCATAAAAATATTTATTATAATAGTAAGTACAACGTAATATTTCTTATTTTCACTTATTATATTTTTTTATTTTTAATTTAATTTCGTTCTAATAAAATTTAAATTGATGAATTTTTATAATAGTTTAAAGAAAAACATAAGAATTTGTTGATGTGAGCCATGGAACAACAACGATTTAATTATTTAGTTGAAGAACTAAGAAAATACAACGGTACGGAAGAAATTTTCTTGTTGAATTCTAACGGCGAGATTCTTTTCAAATCCATAGAATTTTCCTTATCAACCGAAGAAGCTAAAGCTATGCTTGTAGCGTGGAAACAAAAAGAGCCAGCTCTTAAATTTCAGAGTTATAGATTTGCGATATTGAAAAACGATGAAATTCAATTAGCAGCAAAAAATATATCAGGTGGGAAGGGTAATATAGTTGGATCGATAACAAAAGATGGAGATTACCTTATAGCACATACTCGAGACGAAGGTATGATTTTACTTGAATGGTCAATTTTTATCAATAAAGTTGCTTGGAGTTAAACTGTTTGAAGAATACACCTAATTATTATCAAGTCTTTTAAAATTACGTTTTATTTATTTTTTATTTATATCTCGAATTTGAGCAAATAGATTTTATTTTTTATTATGAATTTGTGTTCAAAAGCTAATAGTTTATTTAGACAAAATATAAATTTTATTAAAAATTTCAATATTTTAATTAGTAAAAAAAAATAAGAAAATTATTTAAAAATTAAAAAGGGATAAATATCATGTTCCAGCAAGCAGGAAGAGGGTACGACATGGCTATAACTCAGTTTTCTCCTGAGGGGAGGCTATTTCAGGTCGAATACGCAATAGAAGCCGTGAGAAGAGGAACAGCGGCTATTGTCTGTAGGAATAATAACTCCGTTGTTTTTGCCGTCGAAAAAAAGAGTTCCGGACTTCAAGAAATTATTGGTTCAGAAAAAATATTTAAAGTTGACGACCATATTGGCGCGGCTATCGCTGGGCTTACTGCTGATGCTAGAGTGCTTATTGATCGAGCAAGAGTTCAGGCTCAAGTGAATATTTTAAATTACGACGAAAAAATTTCGGTTAAAGATAGTACGCTTAATATCTGCGAATATCTCCAACTCTTCACACAGAATGCAGGTGTGAGACCTTTTGGAGTGAGTTTCCTCATAGCTGGAGTTGATCCAAATGGAAAAGCTTCGTTGTATTTGACAGATCCAAGTGGTGCTATGTGGGGTTATAAAGCTTTTGCGATAGGTTCAGGTGCAACCGAAGCACGGGTTTACCTTGAAGAAAATTATAAAGAGAATATTAGTGATGATGAATTAAAATTATTACCTTTAAGGGTTTTAAAAGAATTAATGGGTGATAATTTGAATAAAGAAACTTGTGATGTAGCTTTCATTATGAAAGACGATATTAAATTTAAATTATTGAATAATGAAGAAAAGGAAGAATTATTAAACACATTATAATCTTCTATAAAATATTTAAGGTTCAAGGTTAGCCCTCATTAATATTTATCAAATAATATACAGCAAATAATAATAAAAAGCGAGAGCGAGATAATTCAATAAGATAGTTAGTGAAAACTTTAAATGATAGACAGAGCAAGAATAGATTTAGGGGGTCTCATTGTTGGGCGCATAGTAAAAGAGGGGCGCACCTTTGAGATGTTACTAGCCCCGGACAAAGCATGGGAAGCTAAAAAGTTCATTCGAGAAGAAATAAACAAACGTCTTATGGAAGGAAGCAAAAAATCTCGCGTTTCTGCTGAAGAACTCTTAAAAAATCCTAAAATTTCCATTGAATTAATTTTTGAAAGTTTTACCGTGTTTGAAGATTTAAAAAGGGGAAAAAAAGCAACTGACGGCGATATGGAAGCTGTATTTAATACTACAGACGGAAGAATTATCGCGAGCCAAGTTTTATTGGAGGGAGAAATACATTGGACTCAGACCCAACGAGATGAAGAAAGAACTAAAAAATTAAAGCAGATAATTACAATTATTACTAAAAACGCGATAAATCCTCAAAATAAAAAACCGCACCCTTATCAAAGAATTGAAAAAGCTATAGAAGAAGTAAAGGTTAAAATTGACTTAATGAGAAGCGCGGAAGAACAAGTTGACGATGTACTTAAACAAATACGAGCTATCATACCTATTCGAATGGAGCAAGTGGAAATTGCGATAAAAATTCCTTCGACCTTTACTGCAAAGGGTTATAATGTGGTTGCGCAATTAGCACAAATTAAAAAAGAGGAGTGGCAGTCGGATGGATCTTGGGTTTCAGTTATTAGTTTGCCTGCAGGATTGCAAATGGAATTGATTGATAAATTAAATAAGTTAACTCACGGGCGAGTTCAAACTAAATTAATGAAATCCTAACCAGATAATTTTTAACTAATTTTCGTTCATGGTTTTTGACGATAATTAATCAAATGTATAAATTATAAATAGAGAGTGATTAGAAATAAATGGAAAATGAAGAAGAGGAATTAATAGAAGAAACTATTACAGATAATGATGAAGATAAAGAATTACCTGAGTTCGATGGTGAAGATATTTCTCGGGAGGTTGTCGTGCCAGGAGAGGTATTGACAGAAGATACAAAAAATTTCTTACCTGGAAGAGGTACAATTTTTAATAAAGAAAGAAATAAAATAATTTCATTAAATATTGGTTTAAAGCAGATAAATAAAAATTACATTAATGTTATCCCTCTTAAAGGGTTTTATACGCCTCGAGCAGGAGATAAGGTTATTGCTTTAGTTACAGATAAAAACCCAGTCAAATATAGGTGCGACATTAACGCAAAAGATGAAGGGGTTTTAAAACCAAGAAATACAGTAAAAAGAGGTAAAACGAGGGGATTTAGAGGGGGAGGTTCAGAATCTGCAGATAATTCAACTGATAAGTATCAAATTGGAGATATATTAATTGTAAAAGTACTTTCTGCAGATCGCCTAAATCAACCTGAATTAACAACTGTAGGTCAGTATTTAGGCAAAAGAAGAGATGGCATAGTTATCTCAATTGATCCTCCAAAAATTCCACGAGTTATTGGACGTAATGGTTCTATGATTAAAATGTTAAAAAATTTGACTAAAAGTAATATATTTGTAACGCAAAATGGGCGTATTTGGTTAAAAGGGGAAAATATTGCTTATGAAAGGTTATTAATTGACGCAATAAAGAAAATTGAAAGAGAAGCCCATACAGTTGGATTAACAGATCGAATTACTAAATATATTGATAATGAAAAAAAGATAAGAGGTATAAATTAAATGCCACTAATTATTAAAGATGAGTATCCAGAAAAGTTATTTCGTGAAGATGGGAAGAGACTTGATGGTAGAGAAAAACATGAATTAAGACCTATAAAAATGGAAGTAGGAGTACTAAAAAATGCAGATGGCTCAGCATATTTAGAATGGGGCAATAACAAAATTTTTGCTGCTGTTTACGGACCTAGAGATGTTCATCCGCACTATTTAGCGAAGCCAGATAAAGGAATTCTAAGAGTTTTTTATAGAATGGCAACTTTTTCGGTATTTGAAAGAAAACGCCCAGCTCCAGGACGCCGAGAAAAAGAAATTTCAATGGTACTAACAGATTGCTTAGAACCTTTACTTTTTCTTGAACTTTATCCTGGTAATTCATTTGAGGTTTTTATTAATGTGATGAATGCCGATGGCGGAACACGGTGTGCTTGTGCCACGGTTGCTGCCTTAGCACTCGCTGATGCGGGGGTTCCAATGAGGAGTCTAGTAACAGCTGTTGCCGTTGGAAAAATCGATGGAGAATTAGTAACTGATTTATCAGGAATTGAAGATAAAGCGGGTGAGGCAGATTTACCGTGTGCGATAACATGGTTTAATGAGGAATTCGATGGTAAAATGGATTTGGAAGAGTTTGAGAAGTGTTTAACTCTTGCCAAAAATGCTTTAACAAAGATCCATGAAATACAGTTAAATGTGCTAAAAAATAAATATATAGCAATTCAAGAAGAATATTCCGGAGGAAAAAATTAAAAATGATGAATACAAAACGCGTAATCTCGACAATAGAAAAAAATTACATTCTCAATAATTTGCGGAAAGAAGAAAGAATTGACGGTAGAGGACTTTGGGAATATCGAGATTGGACTATAAAACCAGATGTTATCTCTTCAGCAGAAGGATCTGCTGATGTAACATTAGGAGATACAAAAATAATTACAGGGTTAAAATACGATGTAGGAGCCCCTTTTCCGGACCTTCCTGAAGAAGGCGTTTGTACTTTTATGGCGGAACTGCTACCTTTAGCATCTCCTATATTTGAAAGAGGACCTCCAAGCGAGCAATCAATTGAACTTGCAAGAGTCGTTGATAGAGGGATTCGACATGCAGATTGTGTCCAAACAAAAAAACTATGTATAAAAGCAAATAAAGCTGTTTATATTTTATTTGTAGATCTATATGTTATTAATTATTCGGGTAATTTAATTGATGCAGGTGGTATAAGTTCGTTAACTACATTAATCTCAAGTCACATTCCCGAAGGAAAATGGGTGGACGATCAAATTGAATGGACAGGCAAATATTTAACCGGAGAAACTATAGTAAATGAACTACCAATTGTTACAACATATGGAAAAATCAACGATATCATCTTTTTAGACCCTAATTTACCAGAAGAACTAGTTAGTGATGGAAAAATCTCCATTTCTGTTACAGAAGATAAAATAACATCTATTCAAAAAAGTGGTCTTGCTACATTTTCTCTAGAAGAAATAGATATGTTAACCAAGAAATCTATGGAGATAGGTAAAAAACTTAGGAAAGAATTAAATCTTTGGCAATATAAAGTTAAATATTAAAACTGTTATTTAATTGTATTTTTTTTTAATTTTTTTTTGTTTTAAACATTTTTTTTTAAGATTATTAAATAAACCTAAATTATTGTTTTCTAACTCTTCTTAGAGTTACAAACTTAAACTAGAAATTAACGAATTTATAGGAAATAGATTTTTCTTAATTGGAAAAATTTAAAGTTTATAGTAGTTTTTATTTAAACACAACATATTAAAAGAAATTAGTGATATTAATGGGTAAAACGAAAAAAACCGGTCTTTCCGCCACTTTTGGAGCTCGCTATGGCTCTAACGTTCGTAAGAAATGGAGACTAATCATGGAAAAACAAAAAGGTGGAAATTTAAAATGCCCTCGATGCGAAACAAGAGGATCAATCCATAGAATTTCGACTGGTATATGGCTTTGTAAAAAATGTAATGCTAAATTTACAGGAGGAGCATATAACACGCAAACACCTCGAGGCGCAGAATCTTTTAGAATAGCGAAGCGAAAACAAAGAGAATTAGAAGTAAGCGAAGAATAATGAATAAAAATAATTTTTATACAATAAAATCTACTTTAGAGCTTAAATTTAAAACTTCTAAACTGTGCGATATTTCATATAACTCATTTTTGCCAGAATTTAATATAGTAAAATCGAAAAGATCTACAATAGCGATGAAAAAAGAGGAATATTCGTTAATATTTC
>Ga0315550_1002324_pt1 | contig 11659 bp, 11 predicted proteins | sample SalMarSW160190MG_2_FD_203100 | JGI IMG/M metagenome (GOLD analysis project Ga0315550, IMG submission 203100) | Salt marsh sediment microbial communities from the Plum Island Ecosystem LTER, Massachusetts, United States - Salt Marsh Sediment SW1601-90 ... | reverse complement strand
TGGCGGTGCTGCTGGCGTCGCCCTCCAATCCGACCGGCACGGTTATTCCACCCGCGGAGATGGCCGAGATCGTGCGGGTCGTGGAAAAACTCGGCGGCGTGCTGATCGTGGACGAGATATATCACGGTCTCGTCTATGGAGGAGAGGCGGCAACGGCCTTGTCGTATTCGCCCGGGGTGTTCGTGGTGAACAGTTTTTCGAAATACTACGGCATGACCGGCTGGCGCCTGGGCTGGCTGGTGGCGCCGGTTTCCCATCTTCCGGCGATCGAAAAGCTCGCACAGAATATCTTTCTTGCCTCGAACACCATCGCGCAGTACGCCGCACTGGCGGCATTCTCACCGGCGGTGCAGTCCGAGTTACTGCGTCGACGCGATATATTTCATGAGCGGCGCGATTTTCTGCTGCCGGCCCTGCGCGGGCTGGGATTCGCGATTCCCGTCGAGCCGCAGGGCGCGTTCTACCTGTACGCGGATTGTTCCCGTTTTGCGTCGGACAGCCGGGCTTTTGCGCTGGATCTTCTCGGGCGCGCCGGTGTGGCGATCACGCCGGGAGTGGATTTCGGCAGTTACCGGGCCGCGCAGCACCTGCGCTTTTCCTACGCCAACACGCTGGATAATCTGCATGAGGGCGTATCCCGGATGGGACGGTATCTTGCGGAATCTAAATGACGGCCTTTTCAAGACGCGCACGCAGCCGGTTGTAGGCTTCTTCCAGGGCCTGCAACACGGGCGGTGCTTTGCCGAGTTCCCCGCTGTCAGCCATTTTTTCGAGCTGTTCCGCGGCTTCGTGCATGGCATGTGCCTGGAAATAGGCACTCGAGCTTTTGAGGGTATGCGACTCGCGCGCCACCGTCTGCGCATTGGAAGCGGCGAGCGCCTGGCGCAACGAATCCAGCCTTTGCCGGGTTTCACGGACGAAGATGCCGACCAGCTTCGGATCGACCTCGATGGTGTCTGACTCGGTCAGTGTCCCGGGAGTTTCCGCGCCGGGTGATGGCGTCGCTGCCGGCGCGGGTGGCGGGGAGACGGCGGGCGAACCCTGCCACCGGGCCAGCGTCTGGGCGAGCATGTCCCGTTCCACCGGCTTGATCAGGAAGTCCGTTACCCCCAGTTGCCGACAGTCCGCTTTTTCTTTGTCGGTGGCACCGGCGGTCACCGCGATGATCGTGGCATGTGCGTTCATTTCCGGTAGCGCACGGATGGCGCGGATCACCTCGACGCCGCTTTTGTCCGGCAGATGCAGGTCCATGAGGATCAGGCCGTACGGTTCCCGGCGCGCCGCTTCGATGGCGGCGTAGCCGTTCTCGGCCACATCGGCCGTGTGGCCGAGCTTCGCCAGGATATTGAGCATGATCTCCTGGTTGACCTCGCTGTCTTCCACCAGGAGTAGCCGCGATGGCTTGCGGCGCATCTCGGACAGCCTGTATTTGGTAATCATGCCCAGGCGCTGGCGCTCCGGCTCGTCCATGTGACGGGTCGCCGCGACCGCCTTGAGCATGTCCTGCAGGTTTTCCGGCGGAATGGGTTTGCCGAAATAGCCGGCGAATCCGAGTTGATTGAGCCGTTGCGCGTCGCCGCGTACGCCGGCGGAGGTCATCATCACGACGACGGTGTCACGGGTGTCCGCCTCGGACTTGATTTCGCGGCCGAGCTCTTCGCCGCTCAGGTTGGGCAGGAACATGTCGACGAATACCAAATCGAAGCGGAAGTCGGAGTTGGTTCCCGCGCGGATCATCTGCAGCGCCGCGTTGCCGTTGCCGATGGACTGTACCTCCATGCCCAGGGCTTTCAGCTGATCCACGAGGCTCACGCGCGCGGGAATGTTGCCGTCGGCCACCAGCACGCGCAGGCCCTTGAGATCGATCTCCGCGGGTGGCGGGGTGGTTGCCACGGGTGCCGGTGCCCGGCGCAATTTTATCGTAAACCAGAAGACGCTGCCCTTGTTCTCCTGGCTCTTCGCGCCGATACGTCCGCCCATCGCTTCGACGAGTTCCTTGGTGATGGTCAGGCCGAGACCCGTCCCGCCGTAGCGGCGCGCCGTGGAAGCGCTCGCCTGGTTGTATGGCTGGAAGAGTTTCGCCGTTTCCTTTTGCGTCATGCCGATCCCGGTATCGGCCACCTCGAAGTGCAACAGCGGAAGGCCCGCGGTTTCGGGGAGTTTCTTGATGCTGATCACGATCTCGCCGGTATGCGTGAATTTGATGGCGTTGCCCAGCAGGTTGATGATGATCTGGCGCAGGCGTCCCGGGTCCCCCAGCAGGCGGTCCGGCACGTCGCGCTGGATCAGGGTGGTGAGCGTGAGCCCCTTGGCGTGCGCCTGCTGTTCGAGCAAGGCCACCGATTTTTCGATGCAGTCGTGCAGGTCGAATTCGATTTCTTCCAGTTCGAGTTTGCCGGCCTCGATCTTGGAGAAATCCAGCAGATCGTTGATCAGGGTGAGCAACCCGCTGGCCGAGGACCGGATGATATCCGCGTGCCGGTGCTGTTCTTTTGTGAGTTTCGTTTCGAGCAGCATATGGCTCATGCCGATGATGCCGTTGATCGGTGTGCGCAGTTCGTGACTCATCTTGGCGAAGAAATCGCTCTTCGTTCTGCTGGTGAAATTGGCCTGGGTCAGCGCCTCGCGCAAGGATTGCGTTCTGTGCTGCACCATGTCGTTCGCCTCGCCGGCCATGCGGAAGCTGGCATACTGTCCCCACAGGGCGAACAGGAACGGCATGCTGTCGACCGTCCACAGTGCGATATTGGTGGTTTGGGCGAGGATAATGCCTTCGAGGGTGATGTCGCCGACCATGACATAGCTCACCAGCAGTGTCGCGATGACCACGGTGACGCTGGCGATATAGACGCCGTATAGCGCGTATCTCGAAGCGCTCTCCCGCAAAAGCTGGAGGTCTTCCGCAAGCCGCTGTGGCTGACTCATTGGCGTTAAATCCGGCACCCGGGTATGAATGGCTTTTTCTCAAGTCTAGCCGGTTTTTCCGGGGTAAAGCTTTGACGGCCGCGGAAAAACACGGCCGGCGACGGGCGGCGGCTTAGGGATAAATACAATGAAAAATGGAGGTAAACGAGAGGGAGGGCCGGATCAGAGCCGGACGATGCCGCCCAGATATTGCGGGCATATTGTGCGGCTCCACACTACCGAGGTCCTTGTCCAGAGTCGCCGTGATGAGCGCCGCGGTGGGTGAGCTCAGGGCGGCGCGCAGATTTCCCGGGAAGCGTGGTTCGGCGATAGGCATCAGTTTCGCGTAGCGTTGCCGGCTGCGTCCGTCGTCCGGCGTCGCGTTCAGCTGCTTGGCGAATTGTTCCGCCACATGTTCCTTGGGTTCCTGTCCGGCGCCCAAGGCGTGGCGTCCCTGACCGCGGCTGTCGAAGCGGCGCCCGGGTTTATCGGCACCGATATCCTTGTTCTGTGAGTCTGCCCTGGGGATGGGGTATGTCATGAATAAGATTCAAACCTTCGCCCGGGCACATGTTCTCGAAAAGCCGGGCAGCGCCACGATGGGCTGCCAGAATCCAGGTATCGTTCATCATTAGATACTGTTTTGTAATCTGAAAATGAATCGTCGGATTTTCTTACATATCATCGCATGATGGAAAAATCATTTATCCCCATCCAGCGCGGATTCCAAATCCTTGTTTTCTTTGCATCAAGATTTTTTCAGGAAAGGAAATCATGAAAAATCCGCCTGCCTGTATGATTTTTTCCAGCACAACACTGTAAAGTATTTCTTACAATACTACCGTTGGTTCTTTCCTCCGATAACGGGTCACGATGCGCCTTCGCGTGCCAAATCTCTGGCAATACAGTGCGTTGGATGTGTTTGTCCGCGTCCGCGCCCGCTGTGGCACAGGAATTGCCAATATTTCCATTGAGAAAAAACAATAGCCCGGACTACCACGGGTGGAGGAGAAGGGGGGAGAGCATCATGAAGTTTTTGAATTCCTTGAGAGCAAGACTATCGTCGTTCAGATCGGCCAAGAGCGACGACACCACCCGGCAGGAAACGCTGGCGATGGTTTACGGGGGGGATATTTATGCGGTCTTGGTGCGCGACCGCGTCGCGCGTCAGCTGGCGTCGAGCGAACGCCGCCGGGCGGATCACCGCCATGACGCGGGCTGGCCATTTATTCGATAGGCGTCTCGGGGCTGTTGCCCCATTCCGACCATGAGCCCGGATAGCCGCGCACGCGCGGGTAGCCCAGGCTTTTCATGACGATATAGGTATGCGCCGAGCGGTGGTGCGTCTGGCAATAGGCAATGACTTCCTTCTCCGGCGTAATGCCGAGGCCCGACAACATCCGCTTTAATTCATCCGCCGGTTTCAGCCGCAGGCTGCGTGTCCGGTCCATGGCATTCACCCAATCGAAGTTGCGCGCCCCCGGTATGTGTCCGGTGCGGGCCGCGCGTTTGGTTTCGCCGCGGTACTCCGCCGGTGTGCGCGTGTCCAGGATGACGATGTCCGGGTCTTGCAGATGAGTCATGATGTAATTTTTATCGGCGATCGCCGTGTCATGGAATTTCACCGCGTATCGGCTTCGGGGCCGTTTCACCGCTGCCGCGTCGACCGGGCGTCCTTCGTTCAGCCAGGCGTGCAACCCGCCGTTCAGCAGGGAGTAATGCGCGTGCCCGACGACATCCAGCGTCCACAGGAGACGTGAGGCGCGTCCGCCGCCTTCATCATCATACGCCACCACGTGGCTTTCCGGTGTCATGCCGAGGGCGCTGAATACCTCGCTCAATTGTTCCTCGCCCGGCAGCATGGCCGCCGCCGGCGGTCGCGCGGTCACGATCTGCACGTAATCCAGATGCGCCGCACCCGGCAGGTGGGCCTGTGCGTAGGTTTCGGGGCGCGACAGATCGACGATCAGCAGGTCATTTTCGCCAAGATGCGATTCAAGCTCTCCCGGTTCGACGATGAGCGGTAACAGCGGTTGGGCCATGATTTCTTCGAGCAATGCCTGAGTGTATTTAACCAATAAGAACATTCTAGCGCCGGGCGCCGGGTGCAGCGAGTCCTCCGGCCGGTTTCCGCCGCCCGGGAAAGTCGTTAAACTTGTCCGGTCATTTTTTTTCGATATATTCCGTGGAAATATTCAAGGTTTTTACCATCGAAGCGGCGCATCATCTGCCGAACGTACCGGAAAATCACAAATGCCGGCGTTTGCACGGGCATTCATTCCGGATCGAGATTCGCGTCGCCGGTCCGGTGCAGGACAAGACCGGCTGGATCATGGATTTCGCCGACCTGACCCGCGCGTTTCAGCCGCTTTACGAACGGCTGGATCACCATTATTTGAACGAGGTCGAGGGTCTGGAAAATCCCACCAGCGAACATCTTGCGCGCTGGATCTGGCGCCATCTGAAGCCGGCCCTGCCGCTGCTGTCCGAAGTCGTTGTGCGCGAGACCTGTACGGCGGGCTGCGTTTATCGCGGCGAGGACTGAGCGCGCATGGATGCCCGTCCGGGCGACGAGCCGCCGGTTGAAATTGAAACCGGCCCCAAGCCTGCCGCCGTCATCATCTGGCTGCACGGCCTGGGAGCGGACGGCCATGACTTCGAGGCCCTGGTTCCCGAGCTGCGCTTACCGGCCAGTCCGGCGGTGCGATTCGTGTTCCCACACGCGCCATACCGCCCGGTGACCATCAACAACGGCTATGTCATGCGCGCGTGGTACGACATTGCCATGACCGAGCGCGGTTTCGATCAGAACGCCGGACATATCCGCGCATCGCAAACGATTCTGCAGGGACTGATCGAAGAGGAAACGCGTCGCGGCATTCCCTGCGAACGGATCGTGCTCGCGGGATTCTCCCAGGGCGCGGCCATCGCGCTGCACACCGGCCTGCGCTACCCGAAGCCGCTGGCCGGCATCCTGGCACTGTCGGCGCCCGTGCCTTTTGCCGGGGAACTGATGGCGGAGATCAATCCCGCGAACGCGAATGTGCCGATTTTCATGGGGCACGGCACGGATGACCGCATGATTCCGTTTGCGATGGCGCAGGCATCGTATCAATTGATGAAGGCCCGCGGGTTGCCCCTGGAATGGCATACCTATGCGACCGGGCATTCGGTGGTGCCGGACGAGATCCGGGACATCGCCCGCTGGCTGGGGCGTGTTCTCGAGACCGGCAGAAAATAAGCGCTATCCATACTGACCTTCTTCTTAATATTCCCCGTTTAGGGCGATATTCCGCGCGCCTATCGTATTTCCCGCCCGGGCTTCACAGGGCGGAAAATGCATCTAAACTTAGGCCTGAGCGCCGTCGGACCGCTCTCGGGGGTGGCCGTGGTGTACAGAGCGATAGGAGAGGTTTTGTGGTCATATTAAAAGAATCACCGCGCGATTGGGGTCTCGTCATCATCGTCGTGCTCCTGAGCATCGGCGCCAATCTTCCCGATGAGTGGACCAATTTCATCAACTTCGATCGCCGCTATCTGCTCTTCGGCCTGATTGCCGTGATCGGCGTTGCGCTGGTCAGGTATCTCAAATTCACCCTTATCCTCGTGATCGTCGCGCTCGCCGCGGGCGCCAACCTGCCGGCGGATATCGCCAGGGAATTCGGTTTTGATCCGCAAATCAGCATGCTGGGGCTGGTGGCGATGATCGTGATCTCGCTCAGCAATCGCGTGCTCAAGCTTCCCACCGGGTTGGAAAAAAGCGGGCGCTCGAAGACGGCGCACGGCGCCGCCGCGCTGTTCACCGCGATCCTCAAGGGACGCATCGCCGTCGTGCAGTCGTTATTGAACCAGGGCGTGAATGTGAATGTGCGGACCATCAGCGGCAAGACGCCGCTCATGGCGGCGTCCTACAAGGGATACAGTGACATCGTCCAGATGCTGCTCGAAAACGGCGCCGACGTGAACGCCAAGGACGGACGCGGAGACTCGGCGGTCAAGATCGCCGTACGGGGCGGTTACACGCGTATCGTGGAGTTGTTGAGAAAGGGCGGCGCCAAGGAAGATTAGGCCCGTTGCCGAGGGCGGCGTATAAACCAAAGGGCCCCACGGGCCCTTTTTGTTTTATTGGCGCTCCCAAGGGGGTGAGACGGAGTTGTCGCGAAGACACTTAACGTGTCTTCACGCCGTCGAACGCCCGCACATGGATGTGCGGGCTGGGTCGAGCGAAGCCACAATGCGACGCCAGGGACGGCATGTATGGCGCTCCCAAGGGGATTCGAACCCCTGTTACCGGCGTGAGAGGCCAGCGTCCTAGGCCACTAGACGATGGGAGCGTACGGGGTTGGCGCGCGCGGCGCCGAAAGCGGTGGTATTATACGTACCAGCCGACAAAGCACCAACAGATGATTTCACACCGGCCATATGCTTTGGAACGGATATGGTGAATAACAATTACTGATCCGGCACGAACATCGTTGAAACGAAGGCAAGATATGCACACAGCCCTTTCCGGCTTTCGTGGTGCCGGATCAATAATAAAACCTCCCGAGATTGCTCGTTACGGCGGCAGAATTTCTTGTGCTCATGACACGACCCCGTTTATTGGGGTCGATACTTAAATGGAATTATGCCGCCGTCATAACGAACCGGTCATTATCCCGCGCGCGCAACACAGCATCTCCCGCTCGCAGATCAGCGATAACGCTCTCAAGGTCCTGCACCGCCTGAAAGACGCCGGCTACGCCAGCCTGCTGGTGGGCGGATGCGTGCGCGACCTGATGCTCGGGCGCGAGCCCAAGGATTTCGACGTCGTCACCGACGCCCGTCCCGAGCAGATCCGCAAACTGTTTCACAACGCGCGCGTGATCGGTCGCCGTTTTCGCCTGGTGCACGTGCGTTTCGGGCGCGAAATAATCGAAGTCGCCACTTTTCGCGCCATCCCACGCGATATTTCCGAGGAAAGCCTCCCGAAAGAAGACGAGGATGACGAGGACGGAGAGAACGTTTCCGCGACGGAAACCGGGGGGCAGAATATTTTCGGCAACCAGGAAGAAGACGCGGTCCGGCGTGATTTCACCGTCAATGCGTTGTACTACGACATCCGTGATTTCAGCGTGCTGGATTATGTCGGCGGCGCGGCCGACCTCGAGGCCGGCATCCTGCGCATGATCGGCGATCCGGAGGCGCGCTATCGCGAGGACCCCGTGCGCATGCTGCGCGCCGTGCGCTTCGCGGCCAAACTCGGCTTCAAGATCGAGGAGCGGACCGCCGCGCCGATTCGCGAACTGGCTTCCCTGCTGGCTTCGGTCCCCGCGGCGCGGATGTTCGAGGAAGTGCTGAAACTGTTTCACGGCGGTTATGCGCTCGAGACATATGAACAGCTGCGCCACTACGGCCTGTTCGAGTTCCTGTTCCCGCTCACCGAAAAGAGCCTGGAGCGCGAAGAAGAGGGGTTTCCCGTCACGCTCGTGCCGCGCGCGCTGGCCAACACCGACGCACGCGTGAACGAAGACAAGCCGGTGACCCCGGCGTTCCTGTTCGCCGCCATGCTGTGGGAGCCGGTGCGGCAGCAGACGGCCGAGTCGGTCGCGCGCGGCATGAACCGGCATGACGCCGCGTATCGCGCCGCGGAACAGGCGTTGCGCGAGCAGATGCGTCACGTTTCGATTCCCAAACGCTTCAGCGTGCCGATGCGCGAGATCTGGAGCATGCAGGATCGCTTCGAGCGGCGCGCCGGCATGCAGGCATTCCGCCTGCTCGAGAACAAGCGTTTCCGCGCGGCGTACGATTTCCTTTTGTTGCGCGCCGAGACCGGCGAGACCGACCGCGTTCTGGCCGACTGGTGGACGCGCTTTCAGGAAGCGGGAGATAACGAACGCCGTGCCATGGTGGCGGAAATAGCTCCCGCCGCCGGAACGGGTAAACGCCGCCGTCGTCGCCGGCCGTCGTCAGGACGGAAGGCGCGGCATGAGTGATCGGCAACGGCAAGACGCGCGTGCCTACATCGGTCTGGGAAGCAATATCACCGAACCGGCCGCGCTGGTCCGTTCCGGCATGGCGGCGCTCTCGCGACTGACCGCAACCCGCGTGGAGGCATGCTCCTCGCTCTACCGCACCGCGCCGGTGGGTATGCGCGAGCAGCCGGACTTCATCAACGCCGTCTGTCGCGTGCGCACCGGCCTGGCGCCGGCGGCGCTCATGTACAGCCTGCTGGAGATAGAGCGCGCCCACGGGCGCCGGCGTGAGGGGAGCCCGGGCGGCCCGCGCACGCTTGACCTGGATCTGCTGCTGTACGGCGAGGAATTCATCCAAAGCGCGGAACTGACCGTGCCGCACCCGAGGCTCCACGAACGCGCGTTCGTCCTGTATCCTTTGCTGGAAATTGAACCGGATCTGGTCATCCCGGGACGCGGTCCATCGCGCCAGCTGCTGGCGACTTGCGCCGGTCAGCGGGTGGAGAAACTGGATCCCTGAAACAGGCACTGAGAGTCCGAGAATCACCGGCATATGAACAACCTCAATCCCGGTTATGTCGTGGTCGAAGGCCCGATCGGCGTCGGCAAGACCAGTCTCGCCATGCGCCTGGCCGATGTCTTCGGCGCCACCCCGCTGCTCGAGCAGCCGGGAGATAATCCCTTCCTCGAACGGTTCTACCAGTCGCGCAAACATTACGCCCTGCCGACGCAGTTGTTTTTCCTGTTCCAACGCGCGCGCCAGATCGAACAGCTCAAGCAGGGGGACATGTTCAGCAACGGCTACGTGGCCGATTTCCTGCTCGACAAGGACAAGCTGTTCGCGCGCGCCAACCTGGACGACGACGAGTTGCGGCTGTACGACCAGGTGTACGCGCAAATGAGCCTTGACCTGCCGGTGCCGGATCTCGTGATCTACCTGCAGGCGCCGGTGGACGTGCTGCACGAGCGCGTGCGTCGCCGCGGCGTGGACTACGAGAACCTCATCGAGCGCGACTATCTGCAGACGCTGGTGGATGCCTACACCCAGTTTTTCCATCACTACACGGCCGCGCCGCTGCTGGTGGTGAACGCGGAACGGATCAACATCGTGGACAACGACGAGGATTTCCAGATGCTGCTGGCGCACATCCGCAAGGTCCGCAGCGGTCGTCATTTTCTCAACCCGCTCGCCGCCAGCCTGTGAAACCGGTCACGCTCACGACCCTGAAGGAGATGAAGCGCCGCGGCGAGAAAATCACCTGCCTGACGGCCTACGACTACAGCTTCGCCAGCCTGCTCGACCGCGCCGGCGTCGACATGATCATGGTCGGTGATTCGCTCGGCATGGTCATGCAGGGGCATGAGACCACGCTGCCGGTCAGCCTCGCCGAGATGACCTATCATGGCCGCTGCGTCGCGCGCGGGGTGAACCGCGCGCTGATCATCGTGGACCTGCCTTTCACGAGCTACCAGGAAAGCCCGCAACGCGCCTTCGCGTCGGCGGGCCGCCTGATGCAGCGCGGCGGCGCGCAGGTGGTGAAGCTCGAGGGCGGCGAGCCGATGGCCGAGACCGTGCGCTTCCTGGTCGAGCGCGGCATTCCGGTGTGCGCGCACCTGGGGCTGACGCCGCAATCGGTGCATCAGCTGGGCGGCTACCGCGTGCAGGGACGCGACGCGAGTGCCGCGGAACGCATGCGCCATGACGCCAAGGCGCTGCAGCAGGCCGGCGCCGGCCTGATCGTGCTCGAAGCGATACCCTCGGAGCTGGCCAAAACCATGACGGCGGAACTGGATATCCCGACGATCGGCATCGGCGCCGGTCCCGACTGCGACGGTCAGGTACTGGTGCTGCATGACATGCTCGGCGTTTATCCGCGACCCAGCCCCAAGTTTTCGCGCAACTTCATGCAGGGCGCGGCCTCCGTCGAGGAGGCGGTGAAGGCGTACATCGGCGCCGTCAAGTCCGGGACCTTCCCCGGCCCGGAGCACAGTTTTCATTCCCCATGATCACGGTCGAGACCGCCGCCGGCCTGAAGGAACAGATCGCGCGGCTGCGTCAGGGCGGCAACCGCGTCGCCTTCGTCCCCACCATGGGTAACCTGCATGCCGGCCATCTGCGCCTGATGCTGGAGGCGCGCCAGCACGCCCAGACGGTGGTGGCCAGCATTTACGTCAACCCCCTGCAGTTCGGCGCGAACGAGGATTTCGATGCCTATCCGCGCGCGCCGGGGCACGACAAGGTGGCGCTGCTGGCTGCGGGGGCGAACGTGCTGTTCATGCCGAAGGACGCCGAGGTCTACCCGCGCGGCCGTGCCGCGCAGACCGTCGTCGAAGTGCCGGGCCTGAGCGACGATCTTTGCGGCGCCTCCCGCCCCGGCCATTTCCGCGGCGTCACCACCGTGGTCAACCGCCTGTTCAATCTGGTGACGCCCGACGTGGCGGTGTTCGGCAAAAAGGACTATCAGCAGTGGCTGCTGATCCGCTTGATGGTCGCGGATCTCGGCATGCCGGTGGAAATCGTCGGCGTGGACACGGTGCGCGAGTCCGACGGCCTCGCCATGAGCTCGCGCAATAATTACCTGAGCCCCGCGGAGCGCAAGAGCGCGCCGCATTTGCATGAAACGCTGTGTGGCTTGCGCGACCGGGTGTTGCGCCACGGCAGCCTGACACATGATGCGGAAGAAGCGGCCATGGAATCGCTCAAGGCACACGGCTTCCGGCCCGATTACATCAGCGTCCGGCGGCAGGACGATCTGGCCGCGCCCGGGCCGGAGGACAGCCGGTTGGTGGCGCTGGCGGCC
>Ga0315550_1002323_pt1 | contig 11660 bp, 5 predicted proteins | sample SalMarSW160190MG_2_FD_203100 | JGI IMG/M metagenome (GOLD analysis project Ga0315550, IMG submission 203100) | Salt marsh sediment microbial communities from the Plum Island Ecosystem LTER, Massachusetts, United States - Salt Marsh Sediment SW1601-90 ... | reverse complement strand
GCAGAGGCAGGACTTGGGACAACACCCCCCCGATCAGCAGCGTCAGGCTGACCATCACCCGCAACGTCCAGCCAATCGGGCTCTGCGAAAGCGTGTAGACGGCTTTGGGAGGCTGAGCCCCGGGAGTTTCTACCGTGACCCGCCCACTCGAAGACGCCCAACGAACATAGCCCAGCACACCTCCGGGAGGATAGTCGGCGGCGATGTGCTCCCGCATCTTGTAACCCACACCGGCCCGAAACTCCTTCGGGCTGGTCCCGGGCGGGAGCTGGCGCGTCTTCTTGGCTACCATCTTGCCCGCGTGCGGGCCTAGTTGCCAGTATTCAAACGTCAGCGAGGCCGCGAAAACAGGGATGATGACCACCGCGCAGCCCGGGATTATCCTCCACAACAGGATGGGGCGCAGGGGCGTGGCCACGCGGAAGACGGCCGCCCCTACGGCCAGCCCGAAGAGCAGAAAGAAGAACGGCCCCAGATAGAGTGGCAAGAGCGCGGCGAACGAAAGCGCTATCGACACCGGGACGCCCGCTAACAGCCCGGCCAGGATGGCCATCAGCCAGCGACCGCCGGGCTGGGCCTCCAGCGACCGCGAACTGATCGACTCCTGGACCGGGGCTTGGGTCATGGGCGGCTCCGTTGGGCGATTCCGGGCCGGGATAGTACGCTGGCAGCAGTTGACGCCTCGTTGGTGCGACCGGCCGCTATCTCGCTTCGCCCCAAGGTAGGTTGCCATGCATTCGTTGACAAGTCATCGTGGTCCATCGGCCAACAGCACGGCGATAGCGGCTCGCCCGGCGCGAGGCGCCGACCTGGGCCGCGGCGGCCTGCGCTATCTCTACTTGCGCCGCGTAGTCGGTACTGCCCTCGGGGCCATGGGCTTCGCCACGTCCATGAGGCTGGGCCGGCGTCTGGCTCGCGGCGTCTGGGAACTGGGAGGGCCTGCTCGCCGACAGGCCGAGCAGCGTATCGCCGCCGCTCAAGAAGCTCTGGGCTTGCCCTCCGGCGAGCCCGCCGAACTGGGCCGGGCCTGCTTCGAACACGTAGCCATGTTCTGGATCGAAACGCTCTTCGCCCGACGGCGACTGCGCCCCACCACTTGGTCACGCTGTGTCCACCTGCCCGACGAGAACATGCTGCGGGCCGTTTGCCAGAGTGACGCCCCGGCCATCTTCGTCACCGGCTACTTGGGCCATCCCGGCGTGGGGGCCTTCGTGCTGGGCCAGTTGTGTCGCCCCCTCTATGTGCTGGTCGATGTGCTCACCCACCCGGTGCTGCGCGCCTGGCAGGCCGACCTTTACCACCAGCCTCACGTCCGCCTCATCTCGCGCCGGCGTTCCTTGGTCGAACTGCCCGCCGTTCTCGAAGCCGGCGGCAAGGTGATGTTGGTCGGCCACCAAGCCCGTGTTGAAGATACCGGCGCCGACAAGAAGCCCGCCGGCCGCAAGGGTGACGCCGTCACGTTCCTCGGCCGACGGCAACGGGTCCACCAGACCGTGCGCCTCTTGAGCCGGCGCTATCACGCCCCGGTCATCGTCTTCGGTTGCTTCCGCAACAGCGACCGTTTCGATTTCACCCTGCGTCTGGCCGGCCGCCTCGAACCCACCGCCGCCGATATCTCCCAGCAGACCACGAGCCTAGTCCAATCCTTGATCCTCACCCACCCCGGACAATACCTGTGGACCCTGCCCGACGCCTAGTTCTCCCCACCCGGCGCGCTCGTCGGCCAGGACTGAGCCGAGGAACTCGGCTGGTAGCCAGCTTCGTCGCCTAGGGGCAGTAACCTCCTGAGAATCGGCAACAGCTCCTCGTCGGGATCAAATACTGCGGGTTGCCCTGATGGCGCTTGCCAGGGCCGTACCCCACAGTTTTCGGGAAGATCCCGTGGCTGGAGTCTGCCGCTGCGGCGATCCCACGCCAACACCGCCACGGTGCGCGCGGGCTTGAATCCTTTCGCCGGCCGCGACTTCAACTCGCGCGTTATGAATACCAGCTCCTTGAGGTCGTCACCATCTTCGTCACGCCAGATCGGATAGATTCGCACGTCCGCATTCGCGGGGCGATCAAACCCGGTCAAGCCTGCCCAGGCCAGCTCATTGCTGTGCTCACCGAGTCGTACGACGGCCGTGAACCGCGCGTCAGTAGGGGCCCCAGGCCGATAAGGCTCCGCGGCATACTGTAGCAGAAGCTCCCAATGACCATCTCCGTCTACGTCCTCCGGCGGGGCCCTCGTCCATTGCGGGGAAAAGACGCGCCCCTTCCATCTCAGCAGGTGATCCGCGAACCATAGCTGATATACGATCCGGTTGGGCTCGACGATGGGTCGGTGCCAGGCCACCCACCCGGGTGCAGGCAACGCCCCCATCATAATCGGTTTGCGGAAACGCCAAACGCCCTCATCATAGATCGGAATGCCGGCCTCCTCGTTCCATAATGCCGCTGCCACAAGCTTCTCACGCCCCCAGCAACCGACGCTCCGAGAGGCCATCCAACATCTCACCTCAAGGCCCAACGACCTCCACAGCGCAGCGCCCAAGACCACCATCAACAGGACGGCAGCCGCTCGCCCGCTCTCACTGCGAACGTGGTCGTAAGCATGCCGGTCGAGTATGCTGCTCATAGCAGGACCACCAGTTCCCTTGCCGGAAAGAACGTATGGGTCACCAGGAACCACACAACCGCGAACAGCGCCCCGTAGATGATAACGCCCTTGGCTCCCCGTAATCGTTCGTAGGGATTGTACGCCATGGCGATCGCCCACCAGAGCCCATACCAATACCCTATCAACGTAACTCTGGGTGCCTGTGCCGGTAGACGAAAAGTCGAAGTCTGCGGAAAGGGAAACCCCATCCAGGTGGTGTCCGGGTGGACGAACTTGTACGCGTACCAAAGCCCGATTGCCAACGGTAGAAGCAAGGACAGATACAAGCTTACTTTCACACCTCCACGCTTGGCCGCCCTGTGACGCCGCGGGAGCAGGAAGCTCAAACACACCCCCACCATGACAACAGCCCCTGCAGCCACCACCCAGGCTAAGCAGGACTCAGCAAACCAGGTCAAGACCTTACCCGCGGGTGGTTCGGCCGGCGCGCTTGAAGAAGGATGCGCCCAAACTGAAACCGGATCTGTAAACTGGCTCTCCGCCCAGTACAGGAAGAGCTTTTGCGTCCCCAGCGCCGCCCCAATAGTCATCGCCGCGGCAACATGGGCGAGCCCCCATCGCAAGGTCCGTCCGCCATGGTCCGAAATGGTCAGTCCGGTCCCCGTTCTCCACGGCATGCAGGTTAGGCTGACCAGTGTGCGGACGTATGCCTGTACGACGCCCCCACGGTGCTGGCGGTCCCAGGCCAGGCGGCGGCAGGCCCAGCGGCGAAAGAAGCGGTTCGTCGAGGGAAAGGGCACACCGCATTCCGGGCAGCGCGCGCTGCTGGAGCCGCGCAGACTGTAGCCACACTCCGGGCAAACTGGCCGCCAACGGGACAAGCGCATGAGCCACCTCTCTCTGCCGAGTGTCCCGCGCTGGCGAGGGCGCGGCAAGGGTGAGCAAGCTTGACCTACGCTACCAGTTGCAATTTTGGTTGTCCGGGGGCAGGCTGTAGATGGCGGCCAAGGTGGCGAAATCGCTTAGGTTTACCCAATCATCGCCGTTCAGGTCCGAACAGGTGTATTCCTGCGGGGCGCAACCGCTGGGTAAGTGGCCCGGCCCGGCTCCAAAGCACATGGCGAAGGTGGCCAGGTCCTGCAGGTCGACCTGCCCGTCGCCGCTCAAGTCGCCGCACAGACAGGGTTGCTGGCACTCGTCCGGGATTCCGTCACCGTTGGTGTCCAGCGAAGTGCCTACGGCAATGTCGCATTGGTCCAGGATCAGGTTGTCGTTGCAGTCCAGCGAAGGATCGTTGCGCCGGTCACATTCGTCGGGCACGCCATTGGCGTTGCAATCCGCCGAGGTGCCTCCGGCCAGGTCGAGTTCGTCGGGCACCCCGTTGAAGTTGCAGTCTGCTTCGCAATCATCCGGTACCTGGTTGCCGTTCAGGTCGCTGCTGGTCCCCTCGGCGAGGTCGCACTCATCCAGCACGCCGTTATCGTTGCAATCCAATGACGCGTTTGTTTCGACGTCCAGGTGCAGGGCCCAGGCGTTGAGCAAGCCGTCGTCCGGGGCCATGGCGTCGGTGACAATCAGCGTCCAATCGCCCGACTGGTCCATCCCGTCCAATGCGGTAAGGGTCTCTTCCGGCCGGTAGCTGCCCGTAAACGGGGCGCTACCCTCTGCAATGGTCAGCTTAGCCTCATCATCGAGAATGGTCCCGGTGAAGTCGTACCCGCCGCCGCCGCGCGTGTCGATCAGCAGCACGCTGACCTGCTCGTGTCTCAGGCTGATGGTCAGGTCGCGGTCCCAGTTGTGGCTGATGTCCAGCTCCACGTCCACGTCCCGTACCGGGTCGCTGCCGGGCACGGTGATGGTGTGCTCCACGGTGCTGGCGTCGGGGATAGGCAGGCTCGGCTCGGCCGCATAGTCCGCCTCCTCCAGGTCGGTCATGGTGATTTCACACTCGTCGGGCCGCCCGTTGCCGTTGCAGTCTTCGCTGCTGCCCGCGGCGATGTCGGTGGCGTCGTCGATGCCGTTCCCGTTGCAGTCGCAGGCTCCGGGCTCCTCCGGCTCACAGAAGTCCGGCACGCCGTTTTCATTGCAGTCCGGGTCGCAATCCGCGGTACAGTAATAAGGTCCGCCGGGTGTGTCCTGGTCGATCTCGCAGGCATCGGGCACCTCGTTGCCGTTGCAGTCCGCGGCGCTGCCGGCGACCAGTTCGCATTCGTCGGGCAGGCCGTTGCCGTCGCAGTCGGTGGAGGTGCCCGCGGCAATCTCGCACTCGTCCGGAGTGCCATTGTCTTGGCAATCCAAGCTGGTCCCGTCGGCAATATCGCAGTTGTCCGGCAGGCCGTTGGCATTGCAGTCCGTTACGCCACCCGAGCCCACCAGCAGCAAGGCATTGGCGAACAGCCGCCCCCCCGCGTCGTTGTAGATCGTGTTGGCGCTGGCGTGGATGTTGATGGCCATCACCGTGCCGGCGGCGTTGCTGGCCACCAGGTTGTCACCGCCCTCGGTACTGGCCAGCACCACGGCCTCGGGGCTCTCCGAGTCACATCCGTCCTGGGGGCAGCTCAACTCCGGGCGGCCGAAGTTGCTGTAGTACAAATAGGTCGGGGCTTCCTCCAAGCCCTCAAACAGCGGATGGCACACCATCGGCGGCGGCCACTGGAAAGTCCCCGGCGACGAGCCCGCCTCCTCCGTGGGCAGTAGTGGCGAATAGCCCACCTCCTCCAGTAGGCGCCCGCCGATCCGATACTGGGCCAGGTTGCTGAAACAGAAAGTCGCCAGAACCACCCCGCCCCCCGCGTCAACGTAGTCGGCCAACGCGTCGCCCAGCCCTTCCCCGTCGTCAAAAGCGGCGTTCGAGTAAACCAGCACCGCGTCATAGAGCGGCTGGTTCTCCCCGTCCAGCAGCGTGGGCGTGGCCCCCAGCGGATAGAGCACCGTCACTTCGCCCGCGCTGAACAGCCCCGTCGAGGCCAGGTCCACCACCGGCAGGCCCCCGGCGGTGATGACCCCAACCGTGGTGGCCTGCGCCGAGTAAGGCCCGCTCAGGGAGATCAGCAGATAAAAGGCCACGACGGCAAGACTTGTGTGAATTCGTTGACCACTATGCATGGGATTCCTCGCCAGGTATGGCCTAGCCAAGGGCTGGTTCTTTGCTCCAGGCTCGGGCGACCGGCCCGACCCCGACGCGCCGCGCAAGCCTTCCACGCGGCGCGCCCGTTACGGGCAAACAGCTATGCAAGAGGCGCGCCCGCCAGGGGGGCTTTGCTGAGTGGCTAGTACGGTGATGATTGCCCCGCGCCGGGCGCGGGATTTGCCGGCCCAGGCGCAAGAATTACGGCTGTTCGGCTTCCGGGATGTACGGCTCATCGGGACCGGTTTGGTCCGGGCCGGTCTCGTCGGCCGGGTCGGGGGCGGACGGACCTGGTAACTCCGCAGCGGTCATCCCCGCCGCCTCCGTGTCCGACGTTTGGTTCACTCCTGCGGGGCCTTCTCCCTCGGCCGCCTCGTTCTCTTCGCTGGCGATGTGGGCCACCGAGACCAGCTTGTCGCCTTCCTCGATGCGGATCAGTCGCACGCCCTGCGTGGCCCGCCCGATCTCACGAACCTGGCTCAAGTCGGTACGCAGCATGATCCCCTTGGCCGTGATCATCATGATCTCATCGGTGTCTACCACCGGCTTGAGGGCCACCACCGGGCCGTTCCTTTCGGTCACCTTGATGTTGATGATGCCCATGCCCGCGCGCTTGGTCAGCCGGTATTCGTCGATCAGGGAACGTTTGCCCAAACCCTTCGCGCACACGGTGAGAAGGCTCTTGCCCGGCTCGATGACCACCATGTCCACCACCTGATCACCCGGCCGGAGGGTCATGCCTTTGACCCCGCGGGCGCTACGGCCCATGGCCCGAACCTCGCTCTCGTTGAAGCGCACCGCGTAGCCGTTGCGCGAACCCAGCACGATTTCTTGTTCGCCTTCGGTCAGGACCACGTTGATCAATGCGTCGTCGGGGTCCAGGGTGATGGCGATGATCCCACTAGGCCGCGGCCGGCCGAATGCGCCCAAGGGCGTTTTCTTGACGATACCCTTGGTGGTGGCGAAGAAGACGAACTTCTCCTCAAACTGCTTGACCGCCAGCACGGCCCGGTGCACTTCGCTGGCTTGCATGCGTAGCAGATTGGCCAACGATCGCCCCCGCGCCGTCCGGGCCATGGACGGTATGTCGTAGACCTTCAGCCAGTAGACCCGACCGCGGTTGGTGAACACCAGCAGGTAATCGTGCGTGCTGGCCACGAACAGATCGGCCAAAAAATCCCCTTCCCGAGCTTCACCGCCGCGCACACCCTTGCCCCCCCGTCCCTGGCGGCGGTAGGTCTCTGCGGGCACGCGCTTGATGTAGCCCTGGTGGCTCAGCGTGACGATGACCTGCTCGTCGGCGATGAGCTCTTCCATGCGGAACCCGCCCACCGGGGGACCGAACTGGGTCTTTCGCGGCCGGGCGTACTTGTTCTTCAGTTCCAGCGTCTCTTGGCGGATGATTTCGACCACGCGCCGCTCATCACCCAGGATGGCTTCGTACTCGGCGATCTCCTCGGTGAGCCGGGCATATTCCTTAACCAGCTTCTCGATCTCCAGCCCGGTGAGCCGTTGCAGTTGCATAGTCAGGATGGCCTCGGCCTGCACGCCGCTAAGCTGCTGATCGGCCGCGCCGGCCCGGGCCACGAAGGCCTCGGGCAACATGGCTGCCAGCGCCTCGCTCACCGCCAGCCGCAGGGCCATCTTCATCAGGCCCTCCTTAGCGGCCGGCGGGTCGGGCGACTTTCGGATCAGCTCGATGATGGCCTCGATCGAGCCCACCGCCAGGATCAGTCCCTCCACCACGTGGGCCCGCTGCCTGGCCTTGCGTAACAGAAAGGCGCTGCGCCGCCGGATGACCTCCTTGCGGTGCTCGATGAACGTCTCTAGCAACTGTTTGAGCGTGAGGGTGCGCGGCTGGCGGCCCAGCAGGGCTATGTTCATGATGGTGAAATTGCTTTGCAGCGGGGTGTACTGGTACAGCTTGTTGATGACCACCTCTTCGTTGGCTTCACGCTTCAGGTCCAGCACGATCCGCACCGGGTGTTTGCGGCCCGACTCGTCGCGCGCGTCGGCCACTTCCGGCAACTCGCCCCTCTTGACGCACTCGGCGATCTTCTCCGCGATGGTGTTCTTCAGGATCAGGTAGGGGATCTGGTTGATGACCACACGCTTCCGGCCGCCCTTGCCTTCTTCCACGACCACGCTGCCGCGAACCGCGATCGAGCCGCGACCGCTCCGATAGGCCTCGGCGATGCCCTGCCGGCCGCAGATCGTCGCCCCGGTGGGAAAGTCCGGCCCCGGAATGTGTTCTATCAACCGCTCGACGGTAATCTCCGGGTCATCCAAGCAGGCCAGGATTCCCTGGCAGACCTCCCCCAGATTGTGTGGCGGCAGGTTGGTAGCCATGCCCACCGCAATCCCCGTGCTCCCGTTGACCAGCAGGTTGGGGAACTTGCCGGGCAGCACTACCGGCTCGGCACGCGTGGCGTCATAGTTCTCCTCGAAATCCACCGTCTCCAGCTTGAGGTCTTCGAGCATTTCCATGGCCGGCGCCGCCAGCCGGGCCTCGGTATAACGCATCGCTGCCGGTGGATCCCCGTCGATGGAGCCGAAGTTGCCCTGCCCGTCCACCAGCGGGTGCATCAGGTTCCACGGCTGGGCCATCCGCACCAGCGTCGGATAGACCACCTGCTCGCCGTGTGGGTGGTAGTTTCCGGAGGTGTCGCCGGTGATCTTGGCGCACTTGCGATGGGCCGAGCGCGGCGAAAGATTCAGGTCGTTCATGGCCACCAGAATCCTGCGCTGCGAAGGCTTCAGACCGTCGCGGGCGTCGGGCAGGGCCCGGGCCATGATCACGCTCATGGCATAGGTCAGGTATGAGTCCTGCATCTCCTGGATGATGGGCAGGTGCTGAATGCGTTCGCTGGTCTCGGCCATGGTCGCTCCCCAAAGACGGTTCTCTGATTAAGAGCTTCGTGGAGCCCTTCTAGCCCGTCCGCGGGCCCGTACCCTCCCGCGGATGCTTGCCAGCGGGTCTGTTCGGCTCACGGCAACGCGGGTTGAATCCGGCGGGGCGGGGGGCATGTTCGCAAAGATCGCTGGGCCGCCGCTACGGTCGGTATTCTAAACGACGCTGCCCTGGCTGAGAAGTGCGCCGGCCCTCAGGCCCGGCGCCGCGGCCCTCGCGGCACAAGGCCCCCGCCCGGCCCCCCGGCCGCTGGGCCCGCCGGTTTGACGTCCCGCCGGTCGCCCGTATAATCCCCCCGTAACTGGCGTGGTTTCGCAGGGTTGGGGGATAGGTAGGGTCAGGTAACTAGCTTGACTTCCATGCATACCGGCCGAGCGATGAGGTCGAACTCACCAAGCGGGATGGGCTGCACCCTGATGGTGGCCCCGCTACTCGTGGCCGTGGTCCTGTGCGGCTGCCAAACGGCCCAGGTCAACGTGCCCCCGGCCAGCCTGCGTGACTATGGGGAGCGAATGATGGTCTGGAGCGACCAGCCCGGGGCCCTGGCCGCCCTGCCCGAGGCTCCCGAAGAACCCGTCGTCGAGGTGGTGGGGCCCGTGCCTGCCCAGCCCGTAGCTATCGGCCAGGCCATCCGCGAACAGCTACCCGATCCCCGGGAGCAATACCAGCGCGTCCAGGAATTGTCCGAAGAGAGCACCGGCGCCAAGGAACGCAAGCTCTACCAGACCCACCTCCAACTACTTGAGGGTGTCCGCGTTCCCAGCCAGAGGGTCACCCTGTCCCTCAGGGACGCCGTCCATCGTATGTTGGCCAACAACTACGCCATCCGCGTGGCCGCCTACCAGCCGGCCATCGACGCCGCCCGCGTGGTCGAGGCCGAGGCCGCCTTCGACAGCACCTTCTTCTTTAACTTCACTAACGACAAGCGCGACCGTCCCTCCAGCACCCCTGAACTAAGCGGGACCATGACCGAAAATCGCCAGTTCGAAACCGGCCTCCGCAAACTGCTGGCCCCCGGCACCCAGGTTGCCCTGGGCTACGCCTGGAACCGCACCGATACTGACCTGGCCTTCTCCACTATCAACCCCGCCTACACCCAGACCCTCAACGTTTCTATGCGCCAACCCCTTTTGCGGAACTTCGGTCTGGACTTCAACCGCAGCCAGATCAACATTCGCAAGAACGATCGCCGCATCAGCCAGCAGCAACTCCTCCGGCAGATTCGTGACCAACTCCAGGCCGTCGAGGACGCCTATTGGCTGCTGGTCTACACCCGCCGCCTGGCCGCCGTGCAGGCCGAACTCATCGCCTACACCCAGGACCTCCACGACACCTTCGAGGCCCGCCTGGGCTTCGACGTGTTCAAGGCTCAGGTCGATCAGATTCGGGCCCAGCTTGACTCGCGCAAGGCCGACTTCGTTCGCGTGGTTAACAGCATCTGGGACGCCCAGGACGAACTCAAACGGGCCATGAACGATCCCGCGCTGGACCTGGCCGTGGACCTGGTAATCATCCCCACCGACGTCCCTACCTACGAGCCCTTCGTCGTGGATCGGCTGACCCAACTCCAGACTGCCCTGGACAACCGTAGCGAGTTGAAAGAAGCCAAGTTGCGCGTAGAGAACGCCCGCATCAGCGTGGGCGTGGCCAAGAACCAGGCCCTGCCTCGCTTCGACGTGGCCTTTACGGTCAACGCCACCGGCCTGGGGGTCTCTTCCAACCAGGCCGTTCGCCAGTTAGGCGACTTCGACTTCCTTGACTATACCGTGCTGGTTGAGTTCGAGGTGCCGGTAGGCAATCGTGGCCCCCGCGCCGTTCTGCGTCAGGCCCGTCTGGCCTACGCCCAATCCGCCACCGCCGTCCGCCAGGCTGTCGAAGACATTGTCGCCGAGGTCAATACCGCCATCCGCCGCCTCAAGTCCGAGTATGACCAGCTTGAGCCCAGGGTCTCTTCCGTCATCAGCGCCCAGGACTTCCTCGATTCCGTGCGCGCCCGGGAGCAGGCCAAAAGCGCCGAACAAATCAACACCGAACTCAGCGCTCAGGCCAACCTGGCCACCGCACGCCAAAACCTCTTGCAGTCCCTGGTCGATTACAACCGGGCCATCATCAACCTGGAACGCGTCAAGGGCACCCTGCTCCAGTACGATAACGTGGTCCTGGAACAAGAGTTCAACGGCCCCGAGTTGGTCAACTGAACTAAACCTGACGAGTGATCCTCACCGGGATCCCCAGCCCGCGGATTGTAATCCGTGGGTCCCAGCCGGCCTGGACGGATCGTCCGCGCGGTGGCCGAAGCGCCGCGCACATTTGCCGCCCGCGCAAAAAAAGACCCATCCTCAACACAAGGATGGGCCCCATGCCAGCCGGGTGGGCGAGCCGACAAACACCCGAACTGGCCTTTCCCAGATTATTGTTGCCCTGGACCGCGTTTGCCGCGGCCACCATGAAAAACTCTCTGGCCCTGGGTTTTTTTCGGAAAAACGCCGCTTTTCGATCGCCGCCTGGTCACCACCCTCCGCGGGTCGCCCGGCGGCGCGAACCGCTATAATACCAGATCAGCGGGAGCCCGATGTGTCCGAGACCTCCGAACCTGCCGAGCACTCACCAGGCCGGGTCAGTGACCATTCCAGGCTCTGGCAAGAGAATCACTACGTCTACCCTGTGATCTCCCGGCGGAGCCGCGGTCTCTCCATCGGGATAAACCTGAACCCAGACACCGTTTGCAATTTTGACTGTATTTATTGCCAGGTAGATCGAAACAACCCCGACCGTGGGGCCAAGGTGGACCTGGGCATCCTCGAAGTCGAGCTGGACGATATGCTCGCCCAGGTCGTCTCAGGCAACCTCTTCACCGGGCAACGATTCCGCGACCTGCCGGATTCCCTAAGCGCCGTCCGCGACGTCGCCTTTTCCGGTGACGGGGAGCCGACCACCTGCCCCAAGTTCCTCGACGCGGTGCGGCTGGCGGCCCGCCTGAAAGCGAGCCACGGCCTGGAAGCGGCCAAAATCGTCCTGATCAC
>Ga0315550_1002321_pt1 | contig 11660 bp, 9 predicted proteins | sample SalMarSW160190MG_2_FD_203100 | JGI IMG/M metagenome (GOLD analysis project Ga0315550, IMG submission 203100) | Salt marsh sediment microbial communities from the Plum Island Ecosystem LTER, Massachusetts, United States - Salt Marsh Sediment SW1601-90 ... | reverse complement strand
CATCACCGCCCTTTTCCAGGAAATTGTTCCAGACCGGGGCCAGAGACTCAAATTCCCCGGGGTCGGTGACCACTCTTATCGTCGTTTTGCTCATTTTTACTGCCGGAGGTGCTGCCGTATTATCTATCGGGAATCCCTGTAATCGGTGTTTCCTTCAAGGACTTCCAGCCAAAGACTTTCAGGTAGCGGGCTCTGGCGTATACTTTAGGCCCGAACCTGGCGTGCGCCTTCTGGGAAGCAATGTTGCCCACCTCCACGCCGTTGCGCGATGTTTCTATTCCCTGCTCTCTTAAAAACTCAAACCGCTTAAAATAGCCGTAAACCATCAGCCCCCTCCCCCGGTATTTAGGGTGGGTCCAAGTGCCTCCGGTGCACGCCTGTTTATCGGCAAAATCAACCCGGTAAGGGATCGAATCGAAACAATTTTTAGCTGCCTCATTCGTAGCAACCCAGCCGAGGTGGGCCAGCTCACCGTTGGTAAAAAAGCAAAAGGCCACCGCCCCCTCATCCAGACCCCCTCCGGCGTAGAGGGCATGCGAGCCGAACTTAAAACCAGCCACCACCAGCTCATCGACCTGCTGGGTGGTGGTTACTATCTTAAAGGTAAAATCCCGTGTTTTGGGTAAAAAGTCAGCCTCGTTCCTCTGCTTAATGGTATGCTCATAAAGGTAATAGCGCTGATACCGGAAGAAGTAACCTATCAGGAATATAAATCCCCGCCTTAGTAAGGGCAGCAGCCCTTCCATCTGGAAGATTTCGGCGGCTCTCTCCAGCAATGACGTCAATTTTGCTAACACGCCTCCTTAGCCAGAACCTGGTCGGCGTAGGTCCGGGGCAGCGGTTTCATGGGAACAACATCATAGCTGGATGCCACTTGGTTAGAGGCTATCTTACCCTGAGAAAACAGGACGTTAAGCAGATTCTCCAGAGAGGTATCGGCTTGGCTCCGAAGCCATTCAAAAGTAACTCGTAAACAAGAATGCGCACTTTCTCGTGCCGCGGCCGAGAAATCAGTTCTGTGACGATTTCTCTTAGGCGTTCCGAAGATAGCACCATTTCTCACTTGCTTCTCCTATCCGGACCACTGTTTTGCAACATATTACCACAAATTAGTGGAGTAACTGAATAGGCGGCACGATATAATACTTTTGAAGGGTCAAGTTACCATTGGGCTTTCATGTTACCTTTTGTGCAACCCTTCTTGCATTGAACAATCACTCATATTGTTAAGGCAACAATCTAGCGGATTGTGCAACTTTCAGACGAGAACTTCATCATCACGCCACTCAACTACGTTACTTGACCAGACACGCCTGACCGCCTTTTCCAGTACCGCCTGACGTGGTTCGGGTACGTCGAGCAGAGGTGGCAGGATTTCACCCTCAAGCCTGGCCAGAAAGGGACACTGCTTTTGCAGTAACAATATTGTAGTTTGCGCACCACCATAAACTACAAAGTCTAGCGTCGAGGCATGAGGTTTGATATGTTTCTGGATATGGCCGCAGACCCGGGTCAGAAAATATTCGATCTGCTTTTCCCGGTGTCTCCGAAATCGCTGCTGTGAGCTACCGCCTTTCTTGTGTCGCCCGTGGATAAGCCCGGTTCCAACCTTACTGGCAACCAGGCTTTCACCCTCGGAGAGCCCGATGGCATATGCCCCCAAGCGTATCAGAATCAAGGCAACCCTGAAATTGCTTTTGAGCAGAGAACACAACGGCTCAATAACGTAACCCCGCTCGCAGTATTCCGCCCTTATCGGAAATGGTGGTACAACCAGACGCGTTTGGGAAGGGCTCCCAAAAATGACCGCCCCCGTCTTCGAAGCGGCAGCGAGTTCGGCTAATTCCGGTGGAATGGCTTGTGGGTCGAGAACCTTTTTCAGTAAATTTCCAATCTCTTGTAAAGGCAAGCCGGACGGTATGTACAGGGACTCAGCCGGACCGCCGGTTGCCTCCAGTTCAGCAAGGAAGGTTAGCATCCTTAGCCTACTCAGGTAGAACCGTCTTGAAACTAGCATCGTAAGAAATGCCTCTGCTCCAGAAAACTATAGTCCGACAACGGTGACTCCATCACCACCTTCGCCCCTTACACCGGGACGGAACGACTTAACCAGGGGGTGAGAGGCCAGCAGCTCTCTGACGATTTTACGTACTGCACCGGTGCCAATACCATGAATAATACGCACCTCGCTTAAATTAGCCAGAGAGGCGGCATTCAGGTAGCTGTCAAGCGCCCACTCCACCTCATCGGCCCGTTTCCCCCTCAGGTCAAGTTCCATCGAAACCGCCCGTGACGTCGCCAGACTTTTAACCGGGGTGAATTCCGGGGGTGCTGTACCCGGGGTCACTTTTACCTTTTCCACGCTATTTAGACCGAGTCTGAGCTTTACCTGTCCGGCCTGGACTTCAACCTGTTGTGTCTCTTCTGATACCGAAAGCACTGTCGCCACAAGGTTTGCTTCTCTCAGCCGGACCATGTCGCCTACAGTGATTCCGCCCTCGTCTTCTGTCTTATCACCGGTTTCCCCTGTCTTTGGCTGCCATACCTCCGTTTTCAACTGCTCCTTGGCCAGTGCTATCGCCTGCCGGGCCTGCTCTATCCCCTGCTTGCTCCGCTCCTTGCGCAAGGCTGATGCCGCCTGCCGGATTTCCTTAATTAAATCAGCCGCCTCACGGACAACCCTGTCCCGGTTCTCTTGAATCGTCTTTCTTTCTTCCTCCGCCAGCCGTCGCCGCTCGTTTTCTAATTCAATGTTCCGCCGTGCCGCCTCGTCTGTCTTTCTTTTCAAATCATCACGGAGGGCTTCAATTACATGCTTTTCCTCAAGCAAATTGGCCAGCAGAGTCTTCATCTCCTCGCTACCTTTCGTCAGCATCTCTCTTGCCCGAGAGACAATATCGAGGGGCAAGCCCAGGCGAGCAGCGGTAGCCATGGCGTTACTGCCGCCGGGTATACCTGTTGTCAGGTGGTAGGTAGGCGCCAGCGTAACCGGGTCAAAGTCAAGCGAGGCATTTTGTAACCCGGGCGTCGTATGCGCGAAAGCCTTAAGGTCGCTAAAGTGTGTGGTGGCCACAGCCATTGTTCCGCGAGAAAAGAAGTAGAGCAAAATAGAGCGAGCCAGGGCCGAGCCTTCCGCCGGGTCAGTGCTCGTACCCAGTTCATCGAGAAGCACGAGACTCCTTCCGGTAGAGCTGTTAATAATTCGCACGATATTGCCGATGTGCCAGCTAAACGTGGAGAGTGTTTTTTCAATGCTCTGCTCATCACCAATGTCGGCAAATACGTCATCAAAAACGGGAATACGGCTTTCCGCTGAAGCCGGAATGGGTATGCCAGCCTGTGCCATTAAACTGAGCAGGCCGATTGTTTTCAGGGCTACCGTCTTACCGCCGGTATTGGGCCCTGTAATTACGAGTATAGAGAAGTCTTGCCCCATCTCCACAGAAAGAGGCACCGCTTTTTCTGCCAGTAACGGGTGTCTGGCTTCGACAAGTCTCAGCACATGAGCCGTCTTGCCCTCAAGAGTTCTCCCGTCCTGGTTGAATGCGGTAAGGACAGGTTCGGTAGCCCTGGCTTTCCTGGCATACCTTGCCTTAGCCACTGCCAGGTCTAACTCAGCTGTCAAAGCTACACCCTGAGATATTTCAATCTCGTGGGTCCCCACTTTAGCACTTAAGCTTGCCAGAATCCTTTCGATCTCATGGCTTTCTTCTACCACCAACTCCCGGAGCGTGTTACCCAGTTCTACGGTCACCCACGGCTCGATAAATACCGTAGCTCCGCTGTTAGAAACATCGTGAACGATGCCTTTTATTTCTTTGCGATGTTCAATCATTACGGGAATAACATACCTGCCTTCCCGCTCGGTAATAATAGGTTCCTGGACTACCGTACGTCCTCTAGGTGACTCCATAGTGACCTTCAGCCGGTCTAATAACTGCTGACGCACCTGTCTCCGTTGCCGTCTAACTGTAGCCAGCTTGGGAGAGGCGCTATCCAGCACTTCGCCGTTTGGCGCCAGGCAGCTGGCGATGTCTTTCTCCAGCTGACGAAGCTCAACTATACCGCTGGCAATATTCCAGAGTAACGGGCATTCCTCTGACATTTTTTCGAGACTGCTCCGCAGCTGGCACATGGCATCCAGAGTCTGCTGAATTTCCAGAAGAACCAGCGGTTCAAGAACCTTACCCCGCACGGCAATCTTTACCGCTTCTCGAATGTCAAAGGCCCCTCCAATAGAGAAGGCGGGCTCCAGCGAGAGGAGGTGGCATGCCTCGGCCGACTGCCTCAGCAGCAGAGAAATCTGTTCGTAATCGGAAAGCGGTTGCAGATTAAGGGCTAATTCGCGGCTGGCGGAAAATGAGGTAAACCCGGCCACTATTTCACATATCTGCCTAAAATCAAGCATTTCCAGGCTTTTACTATCCAAGGCACCTCTCTCTTACGGCAAATACATTATAACATGGCATACAGGAAGTCAGGACACCTGGCCGGACCGGTCATTTTTTAGCACCAATCCACCAGCGGGGAACCAGGTAACGGATAGATTCCGTTCAAAATACCGCACTATGCGAGTCCATGCTTTGAATATTGTGTGATATTATAGAACACGATGTTCATGTTCAACTACGAAACCTTGGTAGACCCTTTGTTGAGAGACATCAGGAAGTGTACTCCTGAATTCTCCGGCATGAAGGCCGGAGACAAGGTAATCGATGTCTGCTGTGGAACCGGGGCGCAAGTTCTTGAGTACGGGCGCCGGGGCATTATCGCTACAGGCATAGATATCAGCCCGAACATGCTTGACATAGCTATGAGGAATAGAATGAAACAGAAAGCGGTAAATGTCTCCTTTCAACTCGCTGACGCCACCGATTTGCCTTTTCCGGACAGCTACTTTGACTATGCGTCCGTATCTTTTGGATTACACGATAAGGAAAAGCCTGTTCGATATCAAATCATTTCTGAGATGAAGAGGGTTGTTAAGCAAGGTGGAGCCCTTATCCTCATAGATTACCAGGCTCCATTGCCAGGGAATGTTTTGGCCGTATTTGCGAGGGCCATAGAATTCTTCGCCGGTGGGCCTCACTATCAGAGTTTTAAAGATTATCTTAGAAATGGCGGATTAAAGGATATACTTAAGAATCACGGTTTACGAGAATATTGTAGAACCTGCCGTATGAGTGGACTGATAGTGGTTATAAAGGTAGCGAACAGTTAAGCTATGCTCAGTCATTCCGGTCACCCGTGTTCCCCAACCCCCGACTGCTGAAGCTCCTGGCAATCCACATGAGGAGTGAGCACAACCTGGAACGCAGCGCCGACCGGGTAACTAATATCTGCGAACGGGCGGTCTACATGGTGACGGGGAAGATGGAGGAGATAGGGGTTTCTAAATATTAAATTGTACTAAAGCTTGCTTAGTGTAACATCCCGGTGCATAGCGACTATTGAACAAAATTACGTTTTGTGCAATCTGTCAAAAAGAGACAATATAGAAATGATTGACAACTGAAATTGGCAAGCCTATTATCTGGTTAGTTGTATATGCTTTGATTCAACGGGAGGTGGCTCATGAAAATAAGTGCTCGCAACATTCTAAAAGGCAAGGTATTCCACCACAGTCAATCAGGTTCTACAAGATTTTGTGGAGGTAGCTTCTTGCCGGTCTTTTCTTCTCCAGAAACCCCCAAGGCTGCTCCTGCTCACCGTAGAGACTATCTGTGTTGGGTTTGGTGACATTTTATCAATAAGAACATTGACAAAATCTGGCTGTAGTGTTATAAATTTGCTTAGTTACAATATTCAAATTTAATGAAGGGTGGACATTTCTTGTCCTCACACTAAGGGGGTGATAAGTGAATTGAGTTTTGGTAACAGCCAAACTAAGAAGGAGGAGAAATAATGACCAAAAAGCTACTATTAATCCCACTGGCGCTGTTGTTAGCCATCAGCTTAATCGCTATCGGCTGTCCCTCAACAACACCAACAACGACCCCACCAACCACAACCCCGCCAACAACGACCCCACCAACGACAACGGCTCCACCAGCCAAAGATGAAATAGTTCTAGGACAGGCAATTGCCCTATCAGGTCCTTATACGATAGGCGCAGGAGTTACCCAGGTAGCTCCTAATGACATGTGGATTGAGGAGGTCAATGCCGAGGGTGGTATCTACGTAGAAGAGTATGGCAAAAAACTGCCCCTGAGGCTAATCAGATATGATGATACCAGTGACGTGGGGACCCAGGTTAAACTGACTGAGAAGCTTATTCTGGACGACAAGGTCGACTTTATCCTTGGTCCCTGGAGCACGGCCATGTGGTTTGCCATAGCTCCCACGGTAAACGAATATCAGTACCCCGTAATCGCGCCCACGGTTGATTCCCTGCAGCTCAGGGAAATGTGGGAAGAGATACCCTACCTGTTTATCCACCTGAACCAGCCCAAGGAGAAGGCGGAAGCCATGGTAGCTATGGCCCTGGACCTAGGAGTCGAGACCATGGTGGCCGGCCATCTCCAAGACCTGCACGGCATTGAGTATGCCCAGGGTGTGGTGCCTCAGTTAGCCGCAGCCGGGGTTGAAGTGCTCGCCTACAAGAGCTTCCCAATAGGGGTCAAGGACCTGACCCCGATGCTGAAAGAGTTTAAGTCACTCAATCCCGATGCCTGCTTTATCTTCGCCTATCCTGATGAAAACTTCCTCATCACCGCCCAGTCAATTGAGGTCGGCTTTAATCCCAAGCTCTTCTTCTGCTCTATCGGCATAGCCTTCTCCCCCTACAGAGATATGTTTGGTGCCGAGACAGTGGAGGGTATGATGGGCGCCGGTGCCTGGCACCCCTCTGTTCCCTATACCGGAGCCGCGGAGTTCTGGGACAGGATGACCGCCTGGTCAAGCCCTGGAGGCACTGACTGGTTGGGCAACGCCTACTGCTACTCGGCAGTCCAGGTCCTGCAGCAAGCTATTGAGGGGGCGGGAACCCTCGACCGGGTAAAGGTAAGAGACTACATAGCCTCCGAGACCTTTGACACCGTTATTGGCCCAGTATATTACGAAAAGCAGCTTAACATGCAGGTGCCCGGCCATGTTGGCCAGTGGCAGAACGGGGAGTTTCAAATCGTAGCGGCCAAGGAACTGGCCACCGCCCCAGTCGAATACCCCAAGCCACCGTGGCCCACTCCATAGGCCAACACTAGTTTAAGCGTAAGTAAGCAACAATAGTAGGTTAAGCGGGTTATCTAAAGGGTGCGAGGGTAACCACTCTCAAGGGTGGTTACCCTCCCCTGAGAGTTTGTTTTGTGTCTTTTAGATGGCCTGTGCCTTTGGCTACCAAAACCGGGGAGCTGCTATGTTCACAACAATCCTGGATATATTAATTGGCGGTTTAATAATGGGTGGCATCTACGCCCTGATTGCCGTAGGCTTAAGCCTCCAGTACGGTGTTGGGCGAGTTCTGAACGTTTCCCATGGCGAGTTTATCATGCTCGGGGCTTTCATCACCTATTCCCTCTATACACTCTTTGGCATCAGCCCGCTGATTTCTCTGGTCATTTGCGGTCCTTTTCTGTTTATAATTGCTTTTCTAATCCACCGGACGCTTTTTCAACACCTCAGAGACACGTCAGAATCAATGGATGCCTTTGAGGGTAATTCTCTGTTAGCCTCTTTTGGTCTCCTCTTTATCATTCAGAATATAGCCTTACTAATATGGAAGGCCAACATCAGGGGATATTCCTATTTAGTGTATTCGGTCAATATCTTTGGGGCTGTATTTACCACCAACCGTTTATTAACCCTTTTATTTGCTGTTGTCATAAGTGTAGGCTTCTATCTGTTCCTGACGCGCGTCCGGCTGGGGAAGGCCATCAGGGCTGCCGCTCAAGAACCGACCACAGCCGGCTTGAGCGGGGTAAACATTAAACAGGTGCTAGCTATATGTTTTGGCCTTGGTGCCCTGATGGCTGGTTTTGCCGGGGTACTTATTAGCATGCTTTACCAAATTCAACCAACAATGGGCATGGAGTATACCATAATCGCCGTCATCGTGGTTGTCCTTGGCGGACTGGGCAGCATCACCGGCAGTTTAATCGGCGGTTTTATCCTGGGCCTTATCGGCAGCCTGGTAACCTATTTTGACCCGGGCCTATCCCTGGTGGCCTACTACGTCATCTTTATAATCTTGCTGCTGGTGAAACCGACCGGCATTATGGGGAAGTAGGGAAATGGATTTAAGCAGATTTAACTCTAGAAGGTTCCTGGTACCGGGGTTAATTATTCTCATCTTATTAGTCCTGCTGGCTACTTTACCCTTCTATGGCTCAGATTATCTTGTCATACTGCTGACCGCCATTCTGATGTATGTCATTCTTACGGTGAGCTGGACCATCTTCTCCGGCCCCACTCGCTATATCTCGCTGGCATCGGCCGCCTTCTTCGGGATCGGCGTATATACTATGGCGATACTGGGAAAAATCCTACCCCTGCCAGTTGTTATCACTATTGGTGCTTTAATCAGCTTTATACTGGCCCTTTGCATGGGCCTTTTGACGCTGAGGCTGAGGGGCATGTACTTCATCATATTCACCTTCGGCATCAGTGAGCTAATCAAGAATTTTCTCCTCTGGTACGAGACTAACATAACCAACACGGTCGGTCGGTGGGTGATCAGAATAGACCACGACCAGGTCTATTACATAATGCTGGCCATTTTTGTGGTCTTAATGCTCACCACCTACTTTATCAAACATTCCAGATGGGGCTTAGCCCTGCAGAGCATTGGCCACAGTGAGGAGGCAGCCGCTCACCGGGGCATTAACGTGACTATGGTAAAGGTTATCACCTTTGCCATCAGCGCTCTCTTCATGGGGGCCGTCGGGGCCATCATGGCCACCAGATGGGCCTATGTTGACCCCAGAATTGCCTTTAATCCTCTCCTCTCTTTTATGCCGGTTATGATGGCCATCTTTGGCGGTCTGGGTCAAATTTACGGTCCGGTAATAGGTGCCGCTATTTTTGCCTACCTGGAAGAATTTCTAATAACCGAGTTCCCCTACCACTACATGCTAATTTTCGGCGCCGTGCTGGTGATAGTTATAGTATACCTGCCCAACGGACTGGTAGGACTGGTACAGAAGCTGTGGAAGCGTAGTTTTAGGGGGCAACGGACCAATACCTGACTTATTTACACAATCATACTATAAAGAACGATTGACTTTGGTCGGGGCCGAGGTGTAAAATCAGCCCCGAAGCGCAAACAGCCTGCTTAAGGACTGCAAGAACTTCAGGGGCACAGTCTCTTTAGCTGTGCCCTTTTTATTCAAGCAAATCAAGGGTTTAGTCAGGAATAATTGGACGGAGGTGCTACATGGCGAAGGACTTGAATTTGCGAGAAGCCGACAAAGTGGAGGTTACGGTCTTAGTAGACAATTACACCGATGTATTCTTGCCGCGCACCGAGATGGTCAAGAGACCGGCGTTACAGCTTAACCCCCCGAAGACACTTCTTGCCGAACACGGATTCTCCTGTCTCCTCAAAGTGTCTTCAGGCTCAGAGGAACACGAGGTTCTAATCGATACCGGGATAACAGCGACCTGCTTCTTTAATAATGTAGATGTTTTGGGGTTAGACTTGAGCAAGGTTGAGTCGGTGGTTCTCAGCCATGGTCACTTAGACCATTTTGGCGCTCTGGTGGAATTTCTCAAAGTTGCCAAAAAAGGAATACCCCTTGTCCTTCACCCCGACGCTTTTCTTGAGCGCGCCCTCAATGCACCTGATTCCGGGCGCCTGACCGACTTTCCCGTCTTAGATAAAGCCGCCCTCAAGGAAACCGGAGCGGTGCTCCGTGAAGCCAGGGACGCTTCTATGTTAGCCTCAGATCTCGTCCTGGTTTCTGGAGAAGTCGAGCGGGTAACTGATTTTGAGAAAGGTTTTCCCTGGTCGGAAGCCAAGATAGATGGCCAATGGGTTGTTGACCCTTTTCACGATGACCAGGGTGTAGCGGTTAAATTAAAGGGGAAAGGACTGGTAGTCATTGGCGGCTGTTCTCATGCCGGCATCATCAATACGGTCAAACATGCCCGGAAGGTGACCAGAACGGACAAGGTTCACGCCGTTTTGGGCGGGTTTCATCTCACCGGGCCAATCTTCGAGCCAATCATTGAGCCAACCATCAATGAGATGAAAAAGATAGGTCCCGATTTCGTCATACCTATGCATTGCACCGGGTGGAAGGCTATTAACCAGTTTGCCCAGGAGATGCCTGAGCAGTTCATCCTTAACGGTGTCGGCGCAACCTATGTCTTCCAATAGTCTTAACCAACCCCATTCCTTCTGTATAAATTTTCTTAAGGCTCCTCAAGATTATTAAGCACCGTCGGTATCAACTCGGTAAGGGCGGGATGGATATGAAGGCCCTGGTCTATCTCACCGCTGTGCCCACCCGAGGTCATGGCGTTCACCACCTCCTGAATCAGCACCGGGGCACAAGGCCCTATGATGTGAAAACCCAGTATCTTTTCCGTCTCTTTTTCCACGATGGCTTTGGCCAACCCCTCCGTCTCCATCATGGCTTCACCCTTGGCCACATCGTTATATTTGGCCCGCCCCACCAGTATCTGGTGGTCTTTTCGGGCATTCTCCTCGGTCAGCCCCACCGAGGCAATCTGGGGATGGGAATAAATGGCGTGGGAGGCGGCGCTATAGTCTATCTTAAACCTGGCGTTATGGAAGGCGTTGTTGGCCACTATTACCACCTCCCTGTTGGCCACGTGGGTGAACATCTGCTGGCCGTTGGCATCCCCGACGGCAAAAATGTTCTTCTTGCTTGTCTCAAGATACTGGTCAACCTTGATGAAACCCCGATTATCCGTCGCCACGCCGGTATTTTCCACCTTTAATATATCGGCGTTAGACCTTCTGCCCACGGCCATCAGGACACTCTGCCCGTTAAAACTCTTTTCTTTACCGGTCTTCTTGTCCTTCACCAGCACAGCAACGCCGTTCCCCTTCTGCTTAACGTCAATAGCCTGGGCGCCTATATGGACAGCCATGCGTTTGCTCAGCGCCTTCCGCAAAAGCTCCGATATTTCCGGCTCCTCAGGCAGGACCAGCCGGTCGGCCATCTCCAGCATAGTAACTTTAGTGCCCATAGCAGCAAAGAAATGCCCGTACTCAACAGCGATATAGCCGCCGCCAATGATGATTATACTATCCGGCTTGGCCTTCAACTCCAGCACCGTCTCATTGGTTAAATAGCCCACGCTGTCCAGGCCTTTTATCGGCGGTATGAAAGGCCGCGAGCCGGAGGCGATAAAAATCTTCTTCCCCTTGATTTTCTCCCCGTTAACCTCAAGGGTATAATCACCGGTGAAATGCCCTTCGCCTTCATAAAAGTCCAGCTTCTTGGCCTGCTTCATGCCCTCTCTGACATGACTCTGGTTCTCTTGGATATTATGCCTCATCCGCTCCATAATGGACTTAAAATCTATATTGCTTATCCCGGCCTCAATACCCAGCTTCTTGGCCTCCTCTATCTCGACTATTCTATCCGCCGTATATATCAGCATTTTGGAGGGGATACAGCCCACATTAAGGCAGGTTCCCCCCAGGGGCCCCCTGTCCACCAGGGCCGTCTTAAAGTCGTAGGCCACCGCTT
>Ga0315550_1002319_pt1 | contig 11663 bp, 13 predicted proteins | sample SalMarSW160190MG_2_FD_203100 | JGI IMG/M metagenome (GOLD analysis project Ga0315550, IMG submission 203100) | Salt marsh sediment microbial communities from the Plum Island Ecosystem LTER, Massachusetts, United States - Salt Marsh Sediment SW1601-90 ... | reverse complement strand
TAGTTCATTAAAACTCATATAATGATCAATAATTCCATAAACTTTTCCACAACCAAAACATTTAAAACAATTATCTTTTGGATTCCAAACTAAACTGGCTGTATTTTCATCATGAAAAGCACAAATTGATTTTAAATTTATTTCATCGAAATCTATGAGTTTTAAATCTTCTGCTATAATATGTGCTGCTTTTTCACCTAATTGTTCTTTTGCCTCAATAATAAGTTCTTTAGGTATAAGCATATATTTTATCTTTTACTTTTAGGAAAATAGAGGACAAACAATGTCCTCTATTTTTCCAGAAAGAAAGGAGGATAAAAATCAATGGCTAAAATGGGAAATCTTCATCGGATTCGTCATTTTCAACATCCGGCTCAGAATATCCACCATCTTCAATGTTTGCTTCATCTAATAGATTAAAATTGAAAACAATAATTTGAGGATTCTTAGGGTATAGCTTTTCTCCATTTTTCATATATGGTTCCAAGGAAATTCCAGCACCATCCAGAATAATACGATCACCTTCTTCAACATGTGATAACCGATCATGTGCTCTACCTACAAATCGTACAAAGGACCAATTGGAGTATTTATATTCATCATCCCTTTTATCTTTTCTAGAAGTAGAAAATCTTACTAAAGAATAATTTCCCTTATCTTCAATCTTAAAAACCTTAACTCTTTGTCCTCTGGCAATATTAAGCATCTGTTGATTCCTCTTCTTTTTCTTCTAATTTTTCTACATCTTGAAGTTTATCTAATAATTCTTGTAGTTTTTCTTTATCTTTAATTCGATTAGGATTGCCTGATTTATCATATTTTTTAAGAAGTTTCATTAATTCTTTATTTTTGGTTCCACCCTTTTCCCTACATAATTCTATAACCGATTCTTGCAATTCTTCAACCGTAACTGTTTTAGCAATTACCTCTGTAGGATTATCGGTTCCAGATTCTAGCCATCTCATTAATCTTTCACCAACTTCAGGTGTAATTACAAAATACTTTTGATCAACCAATCCAGTTCTATCTTTGGAACCAAAGGCATTATGTTGGGCATCAATCTCTAGGAAAATTGTAAATTCATATTCCATTCCATCTCTTTGAACGGGATTTAACCCTAACTTGCGAACTATTGTTTTACCCTGATCATTTTTTTCTTGAACATATTCTTGCTTAGATCGCATTGTAGCAATAATATGAGACGAACTTTGGAGCATTTTATCAATAAAATTATTATGTTGAGGTGTAATATCCCGCCATGCAGTATAACTATTTCCAGTTCTTTTAGCTATTAGTCCTTGCTGTTCTAATAAACCACCCTCACCAGCCCATAAATGAGATGTACTATCAATAATAATAACTTCAATTCCTGCTTTTTCACATATCTCAATACTTTGTGTATATTTAGTTGCTTCAAATGGAGGATCTAAAGTAATGGTATTATATTCACCAATCTTTAAATTATTAACTTCATATCCTACATATAAATCACCAGATCCACTTTCACTATCAATAACTGCTATTTTAGCCCAAAGTTCTTCATCAGATAATTGAGAGTACAATTCTTTCATCATACCATAGGCTAATAATAATGCCCCTAGAGTTTTTCCCCCTCCAGATGGGGCGGCAATCCCCAATCTTAGTTTTGCGCGTTTTCTTTGTGCTTTTTTAAGTTCAATCATATATTAATTTTTCTCCTTATTTTTCTTGATATTTTTGATTATTATTTAATATTTTTGAAATAAAAGATATATTTTATTGGTTTTTTTAATATTAATTTTAAATTTTTTTACTCCTTTTTGGAAAAAATAAAATTTATGTATTTTCTAACTTTTAATCATACCATAAATTTCATTTTTTGTCAATATCCATCTTTACTAAATTTGCATAAAAACGTTTTTCCATCCAACTTTCATATTCAACTTCTTGTCCTTCTATATCCGAAAAACTTTTTTGTTGAACAGCAACCATTGGAATAGTAATATAACAATTATTATTCGGAATTATATTATGGGTGTAAGTTAAATCTAAAGGATATATTTGATTTGGAATAGAATTTAATAACTTTTCAACAAAATTTCTATTTACAGAATAAGCATGAGTACTTTGCGCCCAAGTTAATTCTCCAAGATGAGGAGATATTTGTGTTACAGTATTGCAAATATTTCCGCCAAAATATAGCATATCCCATGCCATATCTGAAATCTCATCTAATGCCTTAGGAATGATTGTTGCAAAGTCATTAATAAATTTTACATCATCCTCAAATATAAGAATATTAGATTTTGTTTCTAATGCCAATTGTAATGCTTTCATATGGCTTAATATGCATCCTGCCACACCATTTGCATTAGAATTATTTGTTTTAGTAAATACTTGACCAGGAATACGAATAGGATCTATCCCTAATTTAGCAAATTCTTTTTCTACTAATAATTTTCGATCCGGTCTTGAATCAAGATTTATATAAACTATTAAATTATAAAAATTTTCAATATTCATTCTAGAATATATTCCTCATAATCCTTTAAATGATCGACCAAATATTTAGGATGTGATTCATATGTAATATCTACTTTTTCAAATTTAGCTGGCCTATTATATATATCTTTATTAATAATTCTTGCATTATTTATACTATTATCAATACCCTCTTTAGTCAATGTTCTTATTAAATCTTGATGTGTAAGACCTTTCAACTTTTCATTTATTCTATTTACAGGCATATATGAAAAGTGGTATCCCGCTTGTGGAACAAATTCTCCCTGTTTATTCTGTCTCATATTACAAAATGAATTCTCTAAAAATTTTTGATAAGATAAGACAATATTGCCATACCAATTTTCACCAGTCTTTAAAAGATTTATATAATACCAATAATTATCATGATGCAAATGATATATTTGATCAGTATCAAAATTATTTATCAGCTTTTGCAATGTAAAAGCCTTTGGAATTTCATCGCAATCTCCAAGGATCACAATATCATCTGCTTTGCATCTATCCAATAAAGGAACAATTGAACTTTCTTTTTCAAAAATATCTCTACTATAATAATCTACACAAACATCCCAGGGCGCATCCCTTTTTATTTTAGCAACAATTTCATCATGTCTTTGATTAGTAATAGCAAATTTTGGTTCATTATCATGATCATATCGATTATTTGATAATGGTTGATAAATTATTTTATCCAAATATTTATCAAAATATTGATGATTTTTTTGAAAATTTAATGATTTAGCAATCCCAGTATGTGTAGCTCTTCCTTCAGTAATTATAAAATAATCTACTATATTCCATAATTCTTCTATTTTTAATTGAAGAATCTCATATTCATTATAAAATTGCATACAACAATATGTACTCAAGATAAATTTCCTTCCCTATCGAGAAAATTAAATTTAAATGTCCAAATATCTGAAGATGACCAATAGCCCGTACTAACGTTGTGCCTCGCCCAATATTTGGGGGCTATAATAAAAGGATTGTTTTCATTCAACCAAGCTGGCAAAATCGCAAAAGAACTATTACTTAATATAAGATTTTTAGCAGTAAGGATATTATACCAATCAAAACCAATGGAAAAATGCATTGAAGGATATTGAAAATCAAATAATTGTCTGCCATAATCTGGATCATCTGTAATTATATAAAATCTCATATTTGGGTTTCTTTTTAACATAATATTTATAGCATTATCCCAATATTTTTTTCTTAATAATACATTTGGAATTCCTTTATATTCACCTCCTCTGACATTCAATATGCATAAATTTTCATCTGGAACTATATTATATTTTTTAGCCATTTGATCAAACATATATAGATCTCGAATTGAAAACCATTCTCTTACATTATCTTTTATATCTTGTAAATATCTTGCATCTTGGCAACACCTAATAAATAACTTAGTATTATCAGGAATATCAAATATTTCTGGTTGAAATGGTTGAAAATCTACCTTATCTCCATTTGAATATATGGTAGTTTCATATTTTTCATACCAAATATTTGTAATCCAAGGAGGTGTTTCTTCATATTTATAATTATGAACTTTTCCATAATCTATATTCATAAATCCCATCTGTTGTAATCCATTATAATAATCATGACTAGGAATTGGATTGAAACCCCATTCATAATTATTTTTTTCTGCTACGGCCCTTGTAATTGCATATATCCACATATGATTTCCGATGTTTCCGGTCATATTTGACGTAATCATTTTTGTACCTCATTATTATTTTATTATCTTATTTTTTCTAATATAATATTATTAACTTTCAATAATATTAATTCTAGCATTATCACTATATAATTCTATAGCCTTTTTATTATAAGCTAAAGCTGCTTCTATTTCACTATCAAATACTCCCAAATGATAAAACTTTTTTCTATATTTTATACCAGCCCTATATTTTCCACTTGGTAATTTAGTTACACCAGTATATTTATTACTTTTATTTTGTTTTCTTTGTTGGACCGAAACAGACATTTTATCTTTACTTTCTTGAACATGATGTTTTCCTAGATTTTTACTCTTTTCTCCACTATTAGATTCAGAAATTCTATTTTTTGTTTCATCTGAACAATGGGTTCCATATCTAGGATGATTTTTACCAATATATATTTCCGTATGTAAATATGACAAATAATCTTTAGTTTCTTGAGAATGATGTTTACCAAAAAAAGGATTATCAGATCCACTATTTCTCAACGATGCTTGCAAACGCAATTCTTCTGAAACAAAATTTACACCATCTCCACCTACTGTTAAATTATATCCTATTTGTAAATCTGTTGAATTATAAATTTTAATCCAATATTTTTCTCTTTCATTTATTAAACTTGGAGAGATATTATCTTCTAATATTTCTTTAACAAAATTATTTCTTCCATATTTTTTTATAGCTTTTAATATTAAATAGCCTGATCCTAAATAGTATTTATTTTTTCCATTTGATTTTCCTATATAAATTTTCCCATTTATTAAATTTATTGTTTTATATATGTACATCTTTTATCTTCTGATCATATTCAAAATAAAACACATGATTTCCATCTTCAATTCTTTGCCAATTATCCTTAAGACCATTTACATAATTCGTATCTTTAACAACTTTCCAACCAGATTTAAAAAATTGATATCTCCACCAATTTTCGTTTTCTATAATCAAATGGCTAATTTCTTGGTGATACTCTGGAATCCTATATAAATTATTTTCACCCATTGGAATGATAGTCATTATTTTATTGCTAACCTTACTAATATTATTTAACAATTCATATAATTGATGAATCATTAAATGTTCAAGCATATCTTTTATTATTACATGAGTATATTTTCCAGCATGTTCATCCCATGACTTAGGATCTGCACAATTCCAACATCCATTGGGTGCGAATGAGAGCGCATATGAACTTATATCACAGCCATCAGCAGGAATTTCAAGTTCTCTCAATGCTCTAACAATAAAACCTTTGGCACAGCCCACATCTAAAACATAACTATTTTCATCTAATTCTAAATAATCAATGAAAGAAAAGGCTTCTTTGAACGTTCTTCTCGGCAACCAACGATAATTTTGCAACCATCCCTTACCTGATTGTGGGCCATTTTCGTAATAATCTTGATCATAAAATTCTGGTTTAAAAGTTCCATCTTCATTTACATATTCTAAAAAATCATTATTAATCATTATTATTTTCTTTCCTTTTGTTTTCTAGATATTTTATTCTTGCTTCTGATAAATGTTTTTTATGCAAATCTGTAAAGATTTTCTTTTTTCCTGATTCAGACATTCTTTTACGAACATCTTTAGAATAATTATGTTTACCGATATTATTAATAGATATTTTCTCTTTGGTTTCTTCCGAATGTTTTTTACCTTTTCTTGCATTGGACATATTTATTCTTGTTTCTTTTGAAGGATAAATTCCTGTTCTTGATTTAGATATTTTTTCTCTAGTTTCATCTGTATGATGTTTTCCAAACATAGGAGCATCTGAACCACTCATTGATATTCCATACATACCATTAGCAGAACCACTTTGTTTTCCAATATTTCCAATGGATATTTTTTTTCTTGTTTCCTCTGATCTCGTAATTCCCAGTTGACCATCACCACCTCTAGTTAAATTATAGCCACCACCATCTTTAACATAAGAATTATAATAAGATATCCAATAAATCTCCATTAATTTTAATTTTTCAATATCTAAATCAATCTCTTCAATAATAGAATATTGAAAATTTTCTACACCATAAAGATTATAAGCATTTTGAAGATAAGTATTATCATGATAATTTCCATCTAATGCCAAACGATGATTTTGCCATCTTTGTTCAATATCAATAGACCAACCAATATATCTTTTATTATTTTTAATATTAATTATTTGGTAAATTCCAAATTTAGACAAATTCAACATCCTGAATTGGTTGCATTAATTGATATATTAGATTATTCGTGTTTTTCCCACAATTACAGTGGGAGCAGCGATAACCAAGATCGTGAGGAGGATTATTAATCAACCATTCCTCCAAATCTCTTACATGGCATCTGGCAAAATCATCTGGAATTTTTCCAAAACTTTCGGGCGATAATTCAATAGAAGGACAGGGTAAAAATTTGCCTTCCCATGTAATTGCTCCTCTAATCCAAGCAAAATAGCAAGCCTGAGGTGCTCCACTGGGCTTATCAAAGAACAACAATGGTTTACCTAATCTAGCAACTTCATTTCTAATTTTAGCTACCCATTCTTGAGAACATGGGCGCATTGGAGCAACTCGAATAATTGTATTGGTTCCTTTAGCCCATTCATATAATCTTTCAATAGATTTAAGTGTTCTTTCATCAAAGATAATATACGACATACTTTTTCGAACATTATCTGGAATCAATTCAAATCCACAAGTTTTAGCATGATTGAGAGATTGAATACTAATTCGTATCCAATTAAATTTAGATAATGTTTCAGATTTTGCTAATGTCATAGGTCCATTGGTTACTAATGATAATTTCAATCCCCTTTTATGCACATAATCAACCCCATCATCAAAATATTTCCACATGATGGGATTTCCACCACCAGAAAAACTTACGGCTTTTAATCCATATTTTTGTAAAATATCGATTGCATGGCAAAAATCATCTAATTCAAGTTCTACTCCATCTCTCTTGTGTCCATTGAAATATTCTCCGAAACAGCAGTACTTACAATTGAAATTACAAGTATTATTGGGCCAAATATCAATATTGATTGGTCCTACGACTTCTCTTCTTTCTATTTTTGCAAGATGCTCTTGATGATGTATGAGTTTATTAAGCCCTGGAGCGAAGGTATTTTGATTTAGATCAGTCACTATATTCCTCCTTTATCAATAAATTACCTTTAAAAATATACCAAAGTGCTCTTTCAATAATATGTCCTTCAGTTGGATTTTTACCATTATTTAATTCATTCATTAAACTATACCAAAATTTTCTTGGATATTTTAATGCCTGTTTTTTCTCAATCAAATACTGTGATCCAGGGGTAAATCGAATCCAATTTACATGATCATAATTTTCAAAATATTTATTCATAAATTGATCGTAAAAACTATAATTACAAGTTAATCCAAAAGTAGAATTATGGGCTGGAATATACCAACTAGAATTGACTTCCATGTAACCACCATCGATATCTTTTTTATAAGCACTGCCTTCTGATAAATGGCTATAATCTTCAATAGGGGTAAAATAATCATTATAAATTAATTTATCGAATGTTTCTTTTTTACAATGATCAAATGGATTAGCTTGAATAAATAACATTAGTTTAGGAAGAAATTTATAATTTTCATAAATAAATTCTAAAATATCTCTTTGATTTGCACCAATATTATTTATATTTCTTACTTTTGAATTATCTAAAATACTTTCACCCTTATTACAGATTATATATTGATCCGTATAATTTTTTATCCATTCCCAATCTTCATTATATCGACTAACAACAAAAAATGCCTCTGATTTTTTTATCATTGCAATGTTATAACTTGTTCTAGATTATGAATATTTGGCAAATATTTATGGAATCCAAACGTTGGCATAGCACCAAAATCATTTTCTTCAATAGCAGTTTCAAAACTAAATTTAGCTGCTACTTCAACTGGAGCATAAATAACTCCATTATCAAGAAATTCTTTTCGCCAATAACATGTTGTATTGCCATCTTCATTATAAAATCCTTGCTCTTCTTTTAAGTACCATCCATTTTGTTTTGGTAATCGCATAAGTTTTTTAGATCGAAGTGAAAACCCACCATTACCATTTCTGACAATTTCATCATTATTAGCTATATAAGAATTTTCTCTCAAAGGCCACACAGCACCAATATAATCAAATCTTAACCATTCATCTTCCCATAGATTAGCATTTAAAATATAAGCATGATCTTGAAATAATAATGCATGACTCGTTTCAACATAATATCCTAAATCAGCAAATGCAAATCGATTATAATCCATAATATCATTGATAGGATTAATTTCTATAAATTCTGCATAATCTGGTAAGTTATCTGGCTTTTTATTACTCAGTAATTTTATAGCACCAAAATCAATATTCTCAACACATTTATTCATAGCTTCAATATGTTCTGGAATTCTTATTGAAGCAAAAGTTATCAATGTCACATCAGGTATTTGTATTTTTTTCATTATAAAGTAACCACCGAATTATAAGGATCTTTATTGAAACCATATTTATTTATAATATAATTATTCTCTTTAGAAATTAATTCTTGAGATACTTGGCTACTAACTGAACCTCTCCAAAGATAATTTGCCATAGTTTCTTTATCAATTAATTTGGGATTTCCATATTTTTTCCATAATTGATAATACCAATCACAATCATAAGCATATGAGAGATTTTTATCAATATTAGGCAATTCTTTTTCATTTTTTACAATGACACAGCTTGGAGTGCCAATAGTGTTTACAATATAAATTTGATCATTCAATGATGGATAATGTTTTCTTTCAAAATTTATTCTGTCATAAGTATGCCAATAGGCCGTAGCCATCCACATTGTTTTTTTATCAAGATTATCGTTAATAATTTCTAAAGCATATTTTCCATAAAGAAAATCATCTTGACAGAGTAACTTTATAAATTCTCCTGTTGATTTTTCTATTGAAAATTGTGTATTAGCAGATGCCGAACCTCTATCATTTTCATTTCTATAATACTTGATGTCGAATTTATCTATCCATTGTTCACATAAATATTCAATATCACGATTGACTGAATGATCGGCAATCACTACATCAAAATCTTTAAATGTTTGTTCTGCAATTTTGCCAAAAGAAAATTTTAGTACTTCCAATCCTTTACCATTAGCTTCATAAGTAGGTATGGCAATCGATATTTTTTTAGACATAATTTGTTCCCAATAAAAGGTTCATTTTATTTAAATTCATAGTTATATTTTCTGGCATTGATGGATGAAGAAATTTATACATTCCAATTATATTTGGTTTAGTTTTAATAGCTAATTCATAAATATTTTTAGTGTTTGTTCCAATATTATAAATACCATTCGCGCCCTTCCCTACTACTTGAATAATCAATTCGGCAATTTTATTAACATAATCAAAATTGCCTACTTGATTTGTTATAGCCATATCATAAGGAAATGGATAGGGCTTAAAAGATGTTCTAATAATAAGATAAAAGTTTTCAAGCATAGTCTGAATAATTCCATCAGCAACTAACTTTGTATAACTATACCAATTACGATTGATTACAGGAACATCGGTTTCTTTTGCTCTTTCAACTGAACCAGCATATAAATAATCTGTACTAATATGTACCAATTTAATATTCTCATCCTCACAATAATTACTCAATCCAACAATACCTTCTACATTTACATTCCAATGTTTTTGTTTTTCTTCTGAATATGTATTAGTATACCCAATACAATTTAAAATAATATTCGGATCATATTGTCTAACAATTTTCCAATATGTTGTAATATCAATAAAATCAAATTTATCTTTCTTTCTAGATATATAATTCCATCCAGTTTGTTTTATAATTTCAGATCCTAACAATCCATCACCTAAAACTAAAACATTACTTTTCATATCTATATTCTTTCATTATTCTTTCTATATGATCAAACACATCTTGATTATAGTGAGGTGAGGCTCCAATAAACAGAACTCGATCTAATACCTCATTCGCATTAGGATATTTTTTGTAATCACCTAAATGCCTATATGCAGGATGTATAAGAATATTACCGGCAAAATAATTTCGGGTTTGAATTTTATTTTTTTCTAAATAATCAACAAGTCTATCTTTAGATTTTTTATCCTGGCAAACTAAAGGTGTACCAAACCAAGAAACATCTGCTTTTTTTTCAACATCTACACTTGCCAAACAATCAATATTTTTTTGAAATATATCAGTAAGAATTTCCTTACTATTTTTTCTTCTCTCTTCTATCTCATCAAATTTTGATAATTGCACTAATCCAATCGCACCTTGTAAATCTAATGGTTTAAGGTTATATCCCATTTGTGTAAAATAATATTTGTGATCAATTATTCCATCATATTCTGGTGCCAACCAAGAATCAAATCTATGTCCACATGTTCCATTTGATAGTAAATTGGCTGGTCCCACACAAAAACAATTATGAGAAACTATTCCATTTGCATGATAACTATGATTATTTTCTACTTCTAAATTATATATATCAACATTTTTCTTTTCTATTTTTATATCAATAATTTCGTATAATGCAAATTGATTTTTACTATCAAAGTATTCTGTATGTTTATGCCCCTTTTTCTTTTCATAATATTCGTTTACTAATAATGAAAAATTATATGCATTATCTCCATACATTTTTAATGTATATAAATTATTCTTGGCATTTATTTTTTTTCCATTGACAATAGATGGAGTATGTTTATCTGGTGTTCTTATTTGTTTAGATGATGATATACCATGTTTTGTTAATATAAAATCCATTTTTTCAAATAAATCAATACTAGCAGTAGAAACGGAAAAACTTTGAAAGTCTTTATTTCCATCCCCTCTCCACCACCCTTTTATTAATTCTTTTGTATTTTCATTATTTTCATATATAAAAGAAAATGGAATAGTTTTTTGAGTAGCATGAATTCCAAAATATTGATTAAAAAATTCATATCCTTTTCTAGTTTTAAATGATAAGATTGTTCCACCATACTTTATTCTTTTAGTTACTGTCACATTAAAATATTCTTTCATTAATAATATAGTATCGTTAATATGGGCTATATTATTAGAATTAAAACAAAAATCAACACGATAATATTTATAATTATTTTTTTTCTTATATCTTCCATTTGAACCTTTATTTCCGCAACTTAATGAACCTTCTGCAATCCAATAACCTATTAATCTAAATAAATCTGGCTCTTTTTTAATTTCAATTTCTTTCTCATCAATTAATGTTTGATATTTATATTTGAATGTTTGTGGTAATTTTTTTACTTGAGGAATTTTTTTTACTAAATAATCTCCCACTTTAATATTTTTGGCGAATTCCCAATAAATAACATCATCCCTATTAATTAAAAATAAATGATTTTTAGTAGACGAAATATCACC
>Ga0315550_1002317_pt1 | contig 11665 bp, 10 predicted proteins | sample SalMarSW160190MG_2_FD_203100 | JGI IMG/M metagenome (GOLD analysis project Ga0315550, IMG submission 203100) | Salt marsh sediment microbial communities from the Plum Island Ecosystem LTER, Massachusetts, United States - Salt Marsh Sediment SW1601-90 ... | reverse complement strand
GCAAGGGTAAAGGTTTAACAAGTTCAGGTATGTATGTGATGGAATTTCGTTAAAGGTATAGCTATAGGTGAATTGTGTATTGAGTGGATGAAACCGGATGTTCCGGATGTATTTTTTGAGGACCTCATATTGCTTCATGGTTTTTGTAATCCTTCCCGACAGGATGATTTCTGTATCTCCCGGATCAAGCTTTAGCTGTTCAAATACGTAGAGCGTAAAATAGAGCAGGTCGTTTTCGTCGTGAAAAGAGAAACAGTTATGGAGATTGAGCTTTTTGTCGTCGATCACGACGATATCAAATAACTTTTCCGAAACATTCAGATAGGCAATCCCCTGATCTTTTCTATTCCTCCTGTTCATGAAAATATTTTCGATCAACGGAACAGATTGATGAAAAATTTTCACAGAAGGAAGGTATTCCTGTACAACGGATGTCACATGTTCGGGTACTGCAAAAACAACATACGCCCCGGCATGCTTAAGGTGGTTAAAGAAAATCCCGTATTGGTTACCATTCGGGGAGTGGTTAAAGGAGAAATAGTCCTTAACATTCTCTTTATTGAACAGCGGTTCAGGAACAAGTGTCGATTGTCGGGTGGTGTAGATCATTTTTGATCCTTTGAATTCCTGCTTCAGGAATTCATCCTGTTCGAAAACGGCACGGATGTTTTTGCCCGGATCTTCCGCCAGGTGATCATAGGAGTAATGTCTCAGTGCAACGTATTTATTCCGTATTGTATCGAGTAAACAAAAAGAAAATCCATTCAGGTCAATCTGAATGGATAGGGAATACGATTTTGTTATATTGATATCTAATGTCTCGTCTAATAAGGAGAGATCATGCATCGACCGATTATGTTACTCCCAGTTTCCTGCATTGTTGGTGGACTCCTTAAGTGATCCCACTCGCAAGCCGGGGAAATTGGTGATTTTTACTCTTTCTGCATTATAATTGATGATTAATTGCCGGTCCATACCATGTAACAGGATATCGTTTATCACATGAGCCTCGAATACTTTAACCTTAACTGTGGATGCAGTCTCAATTTCAGTTGCCCCGAGGAAAAACCGTGCTGTATCAGAATAGGGAACATACCGCAGCGAATCAATCGGGTATCTGGGGAAAAAAATGGAATCAAGAACACTGACGTACATGGTATCCCGAATGATCAGGCCAAGTTTAATGGCTTCCGATTCAGTCATTCCTTCCAGGTAGAGGCTGTCGGGTATACTTCCGATGGCTCGAACAACGGGGAATGAATCGTATTTTACAAAACTGATCAATGAATCAAAACTTCCTGTATACCTTCCAAACTTGTCTTTAAAAGCAACCTGTGCTGTACGGATGTCTTCAAGCCGCGAAATGGTTGCCTTTTCTCTTTTCACTCTTTCTCTGTTGAATCGAATAGGTTTCATAATGCTTTCGAGAAGCAGGTAACCCAAGAGGATAATAGCTAAAGCAAGGACAATTTTAATAGCAGCTCTCATGTTGGTTCTGAGGATTTGGTTTTTAGTATTCGTGCAAAAATAAGAAAAAAATTAAATTTAATATTTAATTTCATTCTTTATTGCCGGAAATGTTAAAAAATCACATTATAGCTATTTTAAAGGAAAATCTGGGGTATGAACCAACCAGCAGTCAGGAAGCATTGATGGACCTACTGGCTGATTTTATTCTTCGTCCTGACCGGAAAGAGGTGCTCCTGGTAAAGGGATTTGCAGGGACCGGAAAAACAACGATTGTAAGTGCACTTGTAAAGACCCTTCAGCACTTCCGGTTGCGGTCGGTACTGATGGCACCCACAGGTCGTGCAGCAAAAGTATTTGCCTCCTTCGCAGGGGAAACAGCATACACCATCCATAAAAAGATCTACCGGCAGAAATCGACAAAGGATGGCTTCGGTAAGTTCGTCCTGGAGAAAAACCTGCACCACAAAACCATTTTTCTGGTCGATGAAGCATCCATGATATCAAACCAGAACAGAGAACTGTCGGTCTTTGGAAGTGGCAGGCTGCTGGATGACCTGATCACCTATGTCTATAATGAAAATTCCTGCAAGCTGATCCTTATCGGAGATACTGCTCAACTCCCCCCGGTTGGTCTTGAGATCAGTTCAGCATTGGATAAAACGATCCTGGAGGGGTATGGACTTGAGGTCCACGAAATGTTTCTGAGCGACATTGTCAGGCAAGCTCTCGGCTCCGGAATCCTGATGAATGCAACATCAATCCGCAATCAGATCGAATCAAATGATATCCGGCTTCCCTCGCTGAATCTGAAAGGCTTTGATGATATCATCCGGGTTTCCGGGGAGGATTTGATCGAGGAGATTACCGGCGCCTATGACAAATCGGGGATGGAGGGTTCAATGATCGTCGTACGGTCAAACAAGATGGCCAATAAATATAACGCCGGGATCCGAAACCAGATACTCTGGAAAGAGAGCGAAATTGCACATGGAGATTATATTATGGTGGTTAAAAATAATTACTTCTGGGTGGATGAAGATCACCAGATCGATTTTATCGCCAATGGTGATATTGCTGAAATAAGGAAAATTCTTTCCTATCAGGAACGGTATGGATACCGGTTTGCAGACCTGGTGCTTGCATTTCCGGATTACCATAATTTGGAACTGAAAGCAAAAGTAATCCTGGATACTATCATGATTGAAGCCCCCGCCTTAAACGAGAACCAAAACAAAGAGTTGTTCTATAAGGTGCTGGAAGAGTATCCCGAAACAAAATCGAAAAAACAGCGGTTCGACCAGGTCAGAAACGATCCCTTTTTCAATGCACTTCAAATTAAATTTGCCTATGCAGTAACATGCCATAAGGCTCAGGGAGGCCAGTGGCCCGTGGTATTTATCGACCAGGGATACCTGAACCGGGAAATGATCAATATCGAATACCTGCGGTGGCTGTATACGGCCGTAACAAGAGCTACCCAAAAACTGTACCTGGTGAATTTCAGGGAAGAGTATTTTAAGGATGAAGGATGAAGGATGTCGTGCCTGCCGGCAGGCAGGAAGGATGAAGGAAGTGAGTGATGAGTTGGGAAAAATTGCGGAATGCGGATTTAAAGAAAGAAGTTAAAACCTTCTTTTGTGTCAGTGGTTACGCGTCACCTTTCGATCGAAGCAATCGAATCCTTATCATTACAGGTATCAAACTCCACCTGTATGGTAACGTGATGAATGCCAAACTTTTCAGTAAGAAGCCTCTCCATCTCAATTCGTTTATAACCAAAGGTTTTTCGAACATTCCCTTCTTTTTTGCCGATACGAAGGGCGAGGTATGAAATGACAATGGAGAGGGTATCCCCGAGGTTATGCAGTGCATCGGAAATCAGTGCCAGACTGTTTGAAAAGATTCCACCCAGAAATTCCGTTATGGTGATCACCATGTTAAGAAAAACCGTGATGAGAAGGTTCCCACCCGGTACCCGGTCTCTATGATGATGATGTATTACTCTCATGCTCTACACACTAATCAATTGTACAAAGGTAAAGAGAAACGGTTGGAATATAGAATAATGAATAACAATTGAAATATCGAATAATGAACAGGGAATTACGAATGATGAAGCAAAGGACTACCAACATTTGCCCCTACGGGGGCGGAAACGAATTCATTCGGGCAGGCTCCGCTCAGTTCGCAATTCGCAATCCGCATTTCGCAATTTTTCCCAACTCATCACTCACCTATCACTCTCCCTCTCTAAGTCTCTCAGTCTCTAAGTCTCTCAGTTTCACCCTCTCATAGTCTCAGCATTAGCCTTCACCTATTATTTTAACCAGAACCCGCTTCCTCCTTTTCCCGTCGAATTCTCCGTAAAAAATTTGTTCCCACGGTCCGAAATCAAGTTCCCCGTCTGTAATGGCAACCACGACCTCTCTTCCCATAACGGAGCGTTTCAGGTGTGCGTCGGCATTGTCCTCAAACCCATTGTGTTTGTATTGTGAGTGTGGATGTTCGGGAGCAAGTTTTTCCAGCCAGACTTCAAGATCCTGGTGAAGTCCCGATTCATCATCGTTAATAAAAATACTGGCTGTAATGTGCATGGCGTTGCACAATAGCAATCCTTCCTGTATACCACTTTCAGACAGGCACTGCCGGACCTGGGGAGTGATGTTGATCAGTTCACGGCGGTTTTTGGTTTCAAACCAGAGTTCTTTTCGATAAGAAATCATGTGATTAGTTTCTAATGGTTAATTGAATCTTATAAAAAAACTGGATCATTCGTTGTTTTTTGACAATTAACCATTAACATTTAACATTTAACTTCCTTTAAAATCACCCAATCCCCAACGACTTTATAATCCCATCAATCCTTTTTTCGAGCATTGCATCCACCTTTTCGAAGTCGGCCCTGTCGTTCAGTTTCTCCTTCACGCTGAAGTAGAACTTAATTTTCGGCTCAGTACCGGAAGGTCGCATCGAGATTTTTGCCCCATCCTCCAGGATAAACTGCAGGACATTGGATTTTGGAAGTGTGATCTCATACCGGAGGTGGGAAATGAGATCATACGTTTGTTGTTTCAGGTAATCGTGGATAAGCATAACGGGTGAATCGTTAATGGTTTCCGGGGGGTTATTTCTGAAGTTGTCCATGATGTTCCTGATCTCCTCGGCTCCGGCTTTCCCTGTCTTTACAATGTTTATCAATTGTTCTTTATAGAGCCGGTATTTCACGTAAATATCCAGAAGCAATTCATAGAGTGACTTTCCCTGGTCAGCTGCCCATGCTGCGACTTCAGCAATCATGGAACAGGATATTACCGCATCCTTATCACGGACGAATTCTCCGACCATGTAACCATAGCTCTCTTCACCCCCGGCAATAAAGACCTTTTTCCCTTCGTGTTTTTTGATAAGATCTGCAATGTATTTGAATCCGGTTAATACATTATAATGATCTACCTTGAAGTCATCGGCAATTTCGACCAGAAGATCGGTTGTAACAATGGTTTTGACGATATATTCTCTACCGGTTAGTTTTCCTTTTGCCGACCATTGCGATAACAGGTAATGGATCAGCAAGGTTGCCGTCTGGTTTCCATTCAGGAGGATGAATTCTCCATCCGGTTTTCTTACGGCAATTCCAACCCGGTCAGCATCGGGATCCGTTCCCATGACCAGGTCTGCATTCACACTTTTTGCTTTTTCGATTGCCATGAAAAGTGCCGCCGGTTCTTCCGGATTTGGTGATTTTACGGTGGGGAAGTTCCCGTCCGGAATATCCTGTTCGGGAACATGATAAATGTTTTTGAATCCGAATTCATTCAGCGATGCGGGGACCAGTTTCACTCCTGTTCCATGGATTGGTGTGTAGACGATCTTCAGGTCGCTGTTTTTTTCAATGATCTCCGGCGAGAGAGAAAGGGTCTTTACTTTATTAAGGTATAGTATATCAAACGCTTCACCAATAATTTCAATGTTTTTTTTCGGGCCATCGAATTTCACCTCGTCAATGGACTTAATTTTCTGAACTTCGTCTATGATATTTTTGTCGTGTGGACTAATAATTTGCCCTCCGTCGTCCCAGTAGGCTTTGAACCCATTGTATTCTTTCGGATTGTGTGAAGCGGTAATTACGATCCCGCTCTGGCAGTGAAAATGCCGGATTGCAAAAGAGAGTTCCGGTGTAGGGCGAAGGGATTCAAACAGGAAAACTTTCATCCCATTGGCTGAAAATATACCGGCAGCTGTTTCTGAAAAGAGACGGCTATTGTTCCTTGAGTCATGGGCTATGGCTACCTTTATCTGATTGAGTTTGCTGAACTGTGCCATGAGGTAGTTACACAATCCTTGTGTAGCCATTCCGACGGTATATATGTTCATCCGGTTTGTGCCGGCTCCCATTATTCCGCGTAATCCTCCCGTTCCAAATTCAAGGTTTTTATAGAATGCCTCGATCAATTCGGTTTCATCCTCTTCAAGCATGTATTTCACCTGTTTTCTTGTCTCTTCATCGTAACTTTCGGAGAGCCAGGTCCGGGCTCTCTCCTGTACAGTTTCTTTCAGATTATTCTGTTTCATTGAGTGGTTATTTTTGTTGAATTTTTTGCATACAGACAGACAAACTTTCCTGCCATTCGGGTATTCTGATCTTGTATCGTGATTTTATTTTCTCTTTGTTCAAAATGCTGTAAGCCGGACGTGGTGCAGGTAGTGGATATTCATCGGTTTTGATTGGAACAACCTCACATCTGCTGTGGTTTTTCTTGACAATTGTCAGAGCCAGTTCATGCCAGCTGCATGATCCTTCATTCGAGTAGTGGTACATTCCCGGTTGCCAGGAACAGGTACCGGCAGAAATGGCTGAAATAATGGTAAGAATTGAATGGGCAAGGTCGTGTGCATAGGTCGGTGATCCCACCTGATCGGTTACAACGCTGATGGATTTCTTCTTATGGCTGAGTGCGTTAATCTTTTTTACAAAATTGTTACCATAGGAGGAGTAGAGCCAGGATGTTCGGATGACCATGTTATTGGCATATTGCAGTACATGATTTTCTCCGGCAAGTTTTGATTTCCCGTATACTGATAAAGGATTTGGCACATCCTCTTCCTGGTAGGGACTGCCTTTCATACCATCAAAAACATAATCTGTTGAGATATGGATCAGTCGTGAGGCATGGCTATCTGACAGCTTAGCCAGGTATTCGGGTCCTGTAGCGTTAATAAGGTATGCGGATTCAGAATCCCCTTCAGCACGGTCTACCTGAGTGTAGCTTGCACAATTTATTACATAGTGGATCGGATGCTCCTGAAAAAAGATGGATAGTGTCTTGAAATCGGTAATATCAAGGGTGTCGACATCATGAAAAAGGAAGGCAAAACCTGGGAAATGATTTGCGATATCTTTGATTTCACTTCCCAATTGACCATATGAACCGGTAACCAGAACTGTTAACATAAGTAGAATAGGGTTTTATAGAGGATCTATTTTATTTTTCTCCATAAGTAAAATTCATTTCTGCTTTGGCAAAGGTCGGATGAGCCCGGTCTTTTGCTGAAATGATTGCCATGGATGTATCCAATCCCCAGTCGATATTCAGAAAGGGATCATTGTAAATAATTCCCCGTTCAACTTCCGGATTATAGTAGGTATCGCATTTATATAACACAACGGCATACTCACTCAATACGGCGAATCCATGGGCGAAACCGGGGGGTACCAGGAGTTGCTTTTTATTTTTTCCACTCAGGAGCATACCCAGCCATTTCCCGAAAGAAGGAGCGTTTTTTCGAAGATCTACGGCCACATCCATGATCTCTCCTTCCACAACCCGGATGAGCTTTGCCTGGGCGAAGGGAGCAAGCTGATAATGCAGCCCCCTGAGCACTCCTTTACAGGACCTGGATTCGTTATCCTGGACGAACAGGAGATCCAGGTTCTGACCCTGAAACTCATTCCTGTTAAAACTTTCAAAAAAGTAGCCTCTCTCGTCTTCAAATACGTTTGGCTCCAGGACGAGCAGTTGCGGTATATCGGTTTCGATGATTTTCATCTTAATCTTTCTTATCCCAGGTTTTGATATTTTCTCTGGCAAGCTTTTGCAGGTATTTTCCGTAAAGACTATTCTTGAATGGTTCTGCCAGTTTCAGCAATTGTTTTTCACTGATATAGCCTCTTTTATAAGCTATTTCTTCGATACAGGAGGCTTTAAGTCCCTGCCTTTGTTCGAGGGTAGCGATGAAATTCGATGCCTGAAGAAGGCTTTCGTAGGTTCCGGTATCGAGCCATGCCATCCCCCGTCCCATGATCCTGACCTGAAGCTTTCCTTCTTCAAGATAGATTTTGTTAAGATCGGTTATTTCCAGTTCGCCACGGGCAGAGGGGGTTAGCGATTTTGCTTTTTCAACCACATCGTTGCTGTAGAAATATAATCCGGTAACGGCGTAATTGGATTTTGGCTTTACCGGTTTTTCCTCAATAGTGATCGCTTTCCCTGCTTCGTTGAACTCAACCACTCCATACCGTTGGGGGTCATTTACATAATATCCAAACACAACGGCACCGTCTTTCAATTCTGCCGTTTCAAGAAGTATGTTTCCAAATCCGTGCCCGTAAAAGATATTATCTCCCAGGATCAGACAGACATTTTCGTTCCCGATGAAATTTTCTCCGATAAGAAAAGCCTGTGCCAGTCCTTCCGGAGCGGGTTGAACGGCATATTCGATGGTTAAACCAATCTGATTACCCGTGCCAAACAGATCTTCATAGAGGCGAATATCCTGCGGTGTGGAGATGATCAATATTTCCCTTATTCCAGCAAGCATTAAGACCGATAACGGGTAATAAATCATCGGTTTATCATAAACCGGGATGATCTGTTTTGATATGCTTTTTGTTATCGGATACAAACGGGTACCTGCACCTCCGGCTAAAATAATTCCTCTCATATTTTCAGTATTTTTTTAAAATAATCAATGGTAGCGTTTAATCCTTCTTCCAGGCCTACCTTTGGAGTCCAGTCCAATTTCTGTCGGGCAAGGTTTATATCCGGCTTTCGTTGCATAGGATCATCTTCGGGGAGGGGATGAAATGCGATACTCGATTTCGACCGGGTCAAACTCAGGATCAGGTTTGCCAGGTCCAGGATGCTTATTTCCTGCGGATTTCCCAGGTTTACTGGTCCGGTCAGATCATCGGATGCATTCATTAGCCGGATCACTCCATCTATCAGATCGTCTACGTACTGAAAACTCCTGGTCTGGCTACCATCACCAAATATGGATATTTCTTTACCCTTCAGCGCCTGAACGATAAAATTAGAGATCACCCGACCGTCATTGGGATCCATTCTTGGACCATAGGTGTTGAATATCCTGGCTATGCGTATGTCTATGTTATTCTGTGTGTGGTAATTTACAAAAATGGTTTCTGCGCACCGTTTCCCTTCGTCATAGCAGGAGCGTGCACCAATTGGATTGACATTACCCCAGTATGTTTCTGGCTGGGGATGAATCTCCGGGTCTCCGTATACCTCACTGGTTGATGCCTGAAGAATTTTAGCTTTTATTCGCCTTGCCAGGCCGAGCATGTTAATGGCTCCCACGACGGAAGTCTTGATTGTTTTTATTGGGTTGATCTGGTAGTGGAGGGGAGAGGCGGGACAGGCCAGATTATAGATCTCGTCCACTTCCGCGTAAAACGGAACCGTTACATCATGCCGGATAAGTTCAAAATAGGGATGATTGATGAGGTGAAGCACATTGGACCGGGATCCTGTGAAATAGTTATCGAGGGAGATCACCTCGTGACCGTCATTGAGTAATCGTTCACAAAGGTGTGACCCGATAAATCCTGCTCCTCCGGTAACTAAAATTCTTTTCATGCGGTAATCAATCAAACAGAAATTAAGCTATATAAAATTATCAGATAAATAGCTGTTAACCAGGATCAGGAACGCCCGATACCATAATAGGTAAAACCCAGATCACGAAGTTCAACGGGATCATAAATGTTCCTGCCATCGAATACTACTTTTTCTTTCAATAGTTTACCAACAACCTTAAAATTGGGCATCCTGAATTCGGGCCATTCGGTAATCAGGATCAGACCATCGGCATCCACCAGGGCTTCGTAAGGTTCGTTAACATACTCAATGGAAGATCCAAATCTTTTTTTTGCTTCCTGCATGGCTACAGGATCATAGGCTTTGATTGAAGCTCCTGCGTCCAGTAGTTTATTAACGATTTCCAGCGACGGAGCCTCTCTCATGTCATCCGTATGCGGTTTGAATGATAACCCCCAGACACCAAAATGTTTATTACGGAGCTCCTCTCCGAAGTGTGAAAGTATCTTTTCAACCAGCACCGATTTTTGCCGGGTATTGACCCCTTCAACTGCTTTCATGATTTCCAGCGAATAGTGGTAGTCGTCTCCTGTTTTGATTAACGCTTTAACATCTTTCGGGAAGCAGGACCCTCCATACCCCACACCTGGATATATAAATTTGTTTCCAATTCTTGAATCGCTTCCGATCCCTCTTCTCACCATGTTGATATCTGCTCCCAGAAGGTCACAAAGATTTGCAAGATCGTTCATGAAGCTGATTTTGGTAGCCAGCATCGCATTGGCAGCGTATTTTGTCAATTCTGCCGATGGGATATCCATGATGAAGATCGGGTGGTTATTCAGGAGAAAAGGCTTGTAGAGCTTCTTCATAATCCCTTCGGCTTTATCCGAATCGAGACCGATGATGATCCTGTCAGGTTTCAGGAAATCGTTTATGGCATTACCCTCTTTCAGAAATTCAGGGTTGGAAACAATATCGAAAGGTATTTTTTTATTTCGTTTCTTCAATTGCTGGCCGACAACCTCATTAATCTTTTTGGCAGTACCTACCGGCACAGTACTTTTTGTTGCAATTACCAGGTAGTGATCCATGAGTTGCCCAACTTTTGCAGCAACATCAAGAACATGGTTAAGATCAGCAGATCCGTTTTCATCCGGTGGAGTTCCAACCGCAATAAACAGTACTTCACAGCCACTTAGACCTTCTCTTAACTCTGTTGTGAATACAATCCGTTCTTTATCCCTGTTTTTCCTGATCATCTGTTCAAGACCTGGCTCAAAGATGGGAATGATTCCCCTGTTTAATTTGTCAATTTTATGCTTATCAATATCAATACAGGTAACATCAATTCCTGTTTCAGCAAAACAAGTACCGGTGACTAAGCCAACGTAACCGATTCCAACGATTGAGATTTTCATATTTCTCTTATGAATTTGTATGAAATCACTGGTATAATGGCACCAGAAAAACCGAGCGTTACATTATTTTGCCAATAAAGATAGCGTAAATGAATTGATATAGAAAAAATTATTTTTTTCCGGAGATTCCGTGAATGTATGGAATAAAATCTTAATTTTGCACCTCGAATTATAATTTTAGATAATGTCTAACTTATTAACTATTAACTATTAATTATTAAATGACGAAAAAAGAAGAGAAACCAATCCTGGATGATGTTCAGGACAAAAAAGGAGATCCCGATGGACCTGATGAGAAAAAGGAAACACCAGAAAAACCTGAGGTAAAATCCGAAACCACCAAGTCAGATACCAAAAAAACAGGGACTAAAAGCACAGAAAAGAAAGAGGAAAAGAAATCCAGAACAACTGCAAAAGCCAAATCAGAAACCGGCGATAAAAAAGTCAAAAAAGAAGGAGAGAAAGAGACAAAAGAAGCTCCTGCCGAGGAGTTTGATTGGGAGAAGTTCACGGCTGATGAAGATGAATACAGTGCCGAGAGAAGAGCTGAATATGAGGCAATGTACGATGAAACGTTGTCCACCGTATCGGTAAATGAAGTAGTGCAGGGGAAAGTGATTTCCATGAGCAAGCGTGAAGTGGTTATCAATATCGGGTATAAATCGGAAGGTGTGGTGAGTCTGAATGAGTTCCGGTACAATCCCAATCTCAAAATTAGCGATGAAGTTGAAGTTTATGTTGAGAGCCAGGAAGATAAAAAAGGACAACTCGTTTTATCCCATAAAAAAGCAAGAGCACTTCGTTCATGGGAGCGAGTTAATGCAGCCCTTGAGAAAGATGAAATCATTACAGGATACATAAAATGCAGAACAAAGGGTGGAATGATCGTTGATGTTTTTGGCATCGAAGCATTCCTTCCGGGTTCACAGATCGATG
>Ga0315550_1002316_pt1 | contig 11666 bp, 8 predicted proteins | sample SalMarSW160190MG_2_FD_203100 | JGI IMG/M metagenome (GOLD analysis project Ga0315550, IMG submission 203100) | Salt marsh sediment microbial communities from the Plum Island Ecosystem LTER, Massachusetts, United States - Salt Marsh Sediment SW1601-90 ... | reverse complement strand
GCAGTGTCGTGATACAAGTTGTCTCGAAGCCAGAAATTTGTCAAGGTGCAGGATTTAAATTGTGGGCAGATGAGTGTGTCCGGGTGCAACAACCATTACAAATTTGTCTTTAGTACAGGAGCAAAAGCAAAAAGTGTGACAAACAACTTACCCATATTGTCCGTGTTAGGCTTAGATTTTATTTTTTTATTTTCTAGCAGTCAAGGTGGCTTTTTTAATAAAGGTTGTTTTACTTTCTGTATATCTATCCCTATCATTTTTGAATTCCTCGGCAAGTCTCCTTTTGAGTTTTGCATAATCAACAGCCACCTTTTGGTTCTTTCTGAGGTAATCACGGAATACTATTTCGTCCCAGTTGCCGGGATATCTAACATGTACATGAAATGTTTGTCCAGTTATGCCTGAATTTGAATATCCTTTTGCAAACATCATATGGGGTGCAGGATTTTCAGGATGTGGAATATAATGATAATCAATTTCTTGTAGTTGTTTTATAAGGAGATCACAATTTGTGATGTCCAATATTTCCAGTATGAAGTCAATTGTTGGTTTAGCACACAGTCCAGGTACAGCAGTACTTCCTATATGCTCAACTCTTGAAATAAATTCTTTCCCGACAGTCTCAATGATTTTCCTTGATTCGATAGATGCTAATCTTGGCCATTCAGAATTGTAGTCAGTGATGATTATTGGAAAAAGTTGTCCAAGTTCATCGGTTGTCATCTTATGAAGGTCTTTTATCATTATATCCTGAAAGTTGTCCCGATAGCAGGAATTCTATAAAAAGCAGTATGCCAATGAATTGTCATTATGTGCAGATAGCCAGCAATTTAAGCCTAACGGCCCGGTGGTATGGGGAGTTGCCGTATGTGTCAGGGTTGGCATGTGTTTTTGCAAAGTCCTGGTAGATGGACGAGAGTTTTCGTGTCATGATGAAGTTGTCCAGATGGCTGAGTCCCTATAGATGGGCAGGATTTGTCCCGTCACGGTAAAACTGTCTGGGGAGATGCAAAAACCATGACAACTGCGCGTAGGCTGGCAGCCCTATTGACATTGTCACGGTAGCAGGATTAGTCAAGGTACCGAAAGTTTAATAAGTGAGTTTAAATTTTCTCGCATAGACTTAAGGAGCTGATTACGAAGTAGTCCGGGCTGCCAAAGGCAATTACCTATACCATCCGTGTTATATTTAGGCAAGGATTAAAGTTTTCTCTACTAAATATACTTTCTTGATAAACAGATATGTCTTGGTTTAATTTTTTTTTCAGTCAGTATGAGATTCCCATAAACTATATAATTGTCGCGGTACAAAGTTTAATGTGAGCCATAAATTTATTCCGTTTAAGAATTTAATGCGTTGCACTATCGTGGTCAGGATTTATTACCTATTAGAAATCTGTCCTGGTAGCAGGAACGGTTTGCAAAAACCATTACAGCATACGCGTCTGCCGGCCGGACCATAGATTTTGTCCCGGTAGCAGGAGTAGTCACGGCACCAAAATTTTAAAAAGTGGGTTAATATTTACACCCATAGACTTTTGGGGTTGATTATGGAGTTGTGTGGCCTATCGAAGGCAATTAATTATACCATTCGTGTTATGCCCTGTAACTATTTTTCCGATAATGCTTTAACTAAATTGTATTGAAAGTCGCGCATATTAAAGGTGCCCTCCATATTAGAAAGTACAATAATGGATAGATCGTTATCTAAAAACCTAATGAATACGGCGTCAGTTCCCCAAATATTACCTGGTCTGAATGCCACTTTAGGTTGAATATCATCGTTTATCCAAAAGTTAAAAACCCATAAACCGCTGGCATAATTTTCAAGTTCAGGCTTTAAAAGAATTTCTAAAGCTTCTTGCGATAGTAGGGTGGAAGTAAACAGTGCATTTGAGAGCTTCATTAAATCATAAGTAGAGGAATACATGCCTCCCGATGTAAAATAGTTTTCAGGATAATAAGGAACATCTCTTTCGATTATTCCTATACTATCATTATACATATAAGAATCAGCTAGTCCTTCAACAACCACATAATTGAGCATACCTGTATTTTTCAGTCCCAAAGGCTGTAATATTTGTTTATTTAACACCTGAGCAAATGATTGTCCGGTTATTGCTTCAATAATTTTTCCTAAGATTACAAAGTCTGCATTGTTATAATTGAAGACCTTGCCAGGTTTATTAATTAACTTGCCGCTACAGTAATTCTCTAAAATATAATCACTTGAAAAAAGTTCTTCATAAACTTTATCTCCATCCTTTTCAAAATCTTCAATTCCTGAAGTGGCATTTAACAAATTCTGAATTGTTACTTTGTTAGCCCCCTCACCTTTATAGTATGGAAGATACTTACTAATATAATCAGAAAGTTGAAGCTTATCTTTTTCATAAAGTTGCATTATTATTACTGAGGTAAAAAGCTTTGATACTGATGCAATTTTATATCTGGTTGAATCTTGATTAGTTATTTTGAATTCTCGGTTTGAATAACCAAAGCTTCTAGAATATACGATACTATCGTTTTTATGAACCAAAATTGAGCCATTAAATTGATTATTTATCGCATATTTTGTGATAACATTTTCTAAATCTTGTGATTGCCCGAACAGTATAACAAAATTAAGACTGAAACAGAGTAAAATGATTTTTTTCATTTTGTAAGATTAATTATTCTATATAGATAAAATTATCTTATTGTGATAATATTAAAATTGGTAAATATTTACAAGAAAAGACAAATGAGTTTTGTAATCGTTGCACGGACCTACAAGCTAATTCCACCCAACACTCACAAAACAAGTCACGATTAGCAATGTTACCATCAAAAACATCAATCAATTTATCACCATACATTTTACTTTATCTTGAGTAGTTAATCTCAATTCGTTGCGATAAGGATAATTGGGCATAACTCATTAGTATAAGCACAAATGCCTTATGAGTTATATTTAGGCAAATCAATTTTCGCTAATTGTCACGAGGCCAATTGCTTAAATATAACGGCCCGGCGGCAAAGTAAGTTGCCGTCTGTTAAGCGCTGACGGGGTTTTTGCACAATCCCGGTATAAGGGTAGAAGGTTTCTTATCAAGGTTTAATTTTCCAGATGGCTGAGTCCCGGTAGATGGAGATTATGTTACTCATCAAGGTTCAATTGTCTAAGTTACGAAGCAAAAATCCAGACAGCAGCGGGAATGCCTGCCGACTTCGTCGGCCGTAGGCGACTACGTCGTCCGAAGGCCGAAGGCGGGGCTGGCCGGCAGCCCTATTGACTTTGTCTTGGCTGCAGGAGTTATCAAGGTATACAAATTATATAAGTAATGATGAAGGTGTTCGCATAAGTGTTTCTCGCTGATTATCAAGTTCTCAGGGTTGCCGAAGGCAACCGATCCCGCCTAAGCGGGAGAGCTCGGCGAAGCCAATTAACTTTACCGTCCGTGTTATGTGCTGGGCGTTTTAATCTTTTTTCTTCATCCATAATCCCGAAAATACTAAATATTCTGTATTATTTTTTTGAATGAAGTGAATCGTTGTCCCTCCCCATGAACCAATACCCCCTTTAATTAATTCATTGTCATTTTGGATTATCGTAGGTGAAGTATAAGATGGATTTGATAAAATTTTAAACATAATTAATTTGTTGTCGCGTATAAATAATTCAACACTCGAAAAACTTTCATTTCCACCTGTTTCACCTGTAATTATATCATAAATGCCAATACGTTTTTTCCAGGTTTCACTTATTTCTTTTATTTGGATTTTGTTTCCCAATATTTCTTGATTGTTTATAGGTCTATCTCTTACTAATACATGGTAATCCATGATATCTGTGAAAATATACCTCTCATTCGCTAGTTTTACCAAAGTATCTTTTATTATTTCATAGGGAACAAATTCTGTTTTTGTCATAGGTTTTAAAAGCCATTCTCTTTCATTCCTATGAACTACAAGATTACCATCTTCAAGTTTTATCTGAAAGATATCATCAAGGCTCTGATAATCTCCAACGTGAGTAATTAAATCTTTCTGTTTTAGTACTATTTCACTATCCAAATTATTAGTTTTTCTAAGCTTTGATGCGTGACCATCATGAGGTTCAATACCCAATTCTCTCTCAAAAAGAATAACTCCATTGTTAGCAATTGTACCAAAACCTCCAATAGTATTTATTTGAAATACAATTGCAACACCCAATTCAGGGGCAATAGCCATGCCTGCATTGCTTAATCCAGTAGAGCCACCATGCCATATAAGTTTTGCAGAATCATTTTCGAAAATTAACCAAGGTAATCCAACTTTGTTATCTGATAGTAATATATTTTCATTTTGTACACGAAAAGTCTCTTTTAATGTCCCTGGTTTTATAAATCCATTTTGTTTTCCGTTATAAACTGCTATTAGTTTCTTTGCAAATTTTGATAAATCTGATATGTTGGAATATAATCCTCCTGCTGGTAGTTCTCTATAATATCCTTGAACCTGATATTCCCCTTTTTGATTATATGTCTTACTAACATTTCTAATGTTGTGGTAGCCCATAAATCCTGAGTTATTCATACCGATGGGCCCTAAAATGAAATTTTTAACATAATCCGGATAATCTGTTTTAGATACTTCTTTTATTGTACTGCCCAGGATGCTAAAACCAACATTTGAGTAGCAGAATATCAGATTGGGGGGATAAGCTACATAGGTCTCATTTAAATAATTTAGGGTATTCGTATAATCTTCATCCTCATTTAAAGCATTCATTAAAATTTCTGAGGGAATTCCTGAATGGTGAGTTAATACCTGTCGGGGAGTGATTTCTTTGATACTGCCAATATGGGCTTTCATATTAAATTCGGGCAAATAATTAACTAAAGGTTTATCAATATCTAATAATCCTTGCTCATATAAATGCATCATAGCTAAACCTGTAAACGGTTTTGTTAAGGAAGCTATACATAAATTTGTTTCTGTTGTCATAGGGATTTTGTTTTCTTTATCTGCATACCCAAATCCTTCTTTCCATACAACTGAATCACCTATAATCAAAGCAGCACTTACACCAACGAGATTGTTGTTTCTCATTTCATGGATAATCATATCCTTAATCTTATCTTTCAGATAAATGTATTTTTCTATCTGTTCGTTATTATTTACAGTTTGCCCTATAGTTATATTTGAAAAAAATATACTAAAAAGAAACAATAGTATATAAGCAATTCTTATTTTATTCATTTTAGCATGTTTAAATTATTATTCTGCTAAAATATATGTTGAAATTGTAATCTTTCAATAAAAGTGATAAGCGGTTAAAAAACGAATTTAAGTGGTAATTGAATCTCACTGTAAATTCAATTTATTCTTTAAGATAGATGAATATCTCCTGCTCGAATTTAAAACAGCATCGGAATTATGTAATTTAATTTCATATGTATAATTTTCTCCTAACGATATATTTTGGATAAAAGTTTTATTAATTAATATAGACCTGTGAATTCGTATAAAATCATTTAAAGGTAGTTCAGACTCCCAGCTTTGTAATGATTTTTTCTTCTGATATTTATTGTTTTTATTATCAATAATTTCTGTGTAATTGCCAAATACTTCTATTTTTTTAATGTCATGGATTGGCAATAACACAATGTTATTTTTATAGTAAAGAGAAACAGTTTTTACATTTGTCGTATTATCGTTTGGATAGTTACTTGATGGAATCTGATAAGGCTTCAATTTCTCCGAAAAACAATAGATTGTACTAAAAAATGCAACAATAAATGTATAAGGGAAAGCACCTCTTGAATTAATGTCCCAAGCAATTGAAAGCTTATTAATATTAGGGTTAATAATCCATGCGATAATAGGCTCAAACATTGTCCAGATATATGCACCTAAAAAGGATGATATAAAAATCAGAGAGAAAAGAGGCAACAAATTCAAGTTCTTTTTTAAAAAGATTTTATAAAATTGTGTTAATCCATAAAAAATAATTATCCCTACGGCAGTAAACATAATTGTCCATAGAATTAGTATAAATTTCGAGGGACTTTCTTCCTTAAAAAAGAACAGGTTAATTATTAAAAGCAGTATCCAATAAATCAACCATCCTAACATTTGAATCTTGGTTGATAATTTAATTTTCATTGTATTCTTAATTCTCTTTTTTAATTGTAATCATAAAGTTAGTACTGTGGCCGCCTTGCACATAACGGCTCGCTGGTATGGGCATGTAAGCGTTACCCGGCGCAGCCATCCGGTCACCTGTCCCGGTACTTTAGACGGGAATTTATCCCGGTGGCAAGACGGGTATGGCGCTATATTTGCGCCGTCGTGTGCGGCTGGTTTTGCGGTGACCAACCATAGATGAGATTGTCTTAAGTGTAGGATATTTCTGTTATTGTTAAACTGTCTAAGTGGCGTAAAGCAAATACCGTGACAAACTTATTGCCTATACCAGCGTGTTTGCTGCAGTTAAGGAGAATAATGAGTCATTATCAAGCTATAAACGAATAAGGTTTGCATGTGCGTTGGAGAAGTTTGCAGATGGTGCTCATGGGCCGGTTTTGTAACTTTCAAAAAACAAAACCGTGAATTGCCATATGCAAACGCGTTTCGGGCAAACCGTGTAAAAGCGGCAGAATTTCAATCCTGGTATATAGGTGGAGGATAGTATTCATTTCAAGGTAATGTAGCTTGCCGAAGGGCAGGCCGGTTTGTGGAAGTCAAAGTATGGAATTTGTCAAGGTTCAATTTACAGTCCGGGTTCAGCAAAGTAATCAGGATATCATCACCAGGTAGTCAAGTTATCACGGTAATCCAGGGATGGGGCAAGCGGGTAAACGGCGACTAAAGAAAAGCATAATTGCAGCATAAGGTTTGACAATATGAAACGGTTGGGTTTTCGGGCTGCGTATTTATCCACCGTCTAGAACGCTGAAGCTAGAACCAAACGCTCGTAAACCACTGAGACCCAACTGTTTTATATTGTGTGTTGGCGGTAGTTATTATTCATTTTCACTTTCAATATATCCCAATTCCTCTAAAAATATCTCAATTTTATTATAAACATCTTTCCAATTTTCTGTCCAGGGCTTATGTTGTTGGCCCTTGTATACATTTAACTCACATTTATTACCAAATTCCTGCATTATTTTTGTAAACTCATAAATTGTCTCAATTTTAACTGTACTGTCACTTTCACCATGAAATATTATAGTTGGGGGAACATTTGTTTTTAAATTGTGAACTGGTGAACAATCCTCCATTTTAGCTTCATTACCAAGAATCTTTTCAAACCAAGAATCCTTCTCAACAGGATTTACGCATGCAGACCATAAAATTGTTGCATTGGGGATAGAACTAATTCTTAAATTCTCATCTTGTTCATAAAATTTGTCAATAATTCCTGTACATGCAGCAAGATGTCCACCTGCAGAAAATCCTCCAACCACAATCATATTTGTATCAATGGACAATTCTTCTGAGTTTTCGCGAACCCATCTTACAGAGGATTTTGCATCTTTGATTAAATCAACAGGAGTAATTCCTAATAATCTATTTGCTAATCTATATTCAATTGACATTGCAACCATTCCTTTTGATGCAAAGTGTCTACAAATACCGTATTCCCACTCGGGTTCACCTCGTCCCCATCCACCGCCATGGAAAAATATAAATACTGATCTCAATGTATCAGATTGATTATTATTGGGAAAGAAAATATGTGCATCAAGTCTGTTTAGAAATGTTTTTTTATATGTTATAATAACAACTTCTTTATCAGGTATGCCACATGATATTGCACTCGTTAACAAGATTAGTAAGATTACTATTTTATATTTCATTATTAATTTTTATTTTAATTTATCAATCAATTTATGCTTTAGTTTATCGGAAATTCCGGACTTTGGTTCTTTCCAATTCATATTGTTATAATAATCAATGGTCTCTTTTAAAGAAATTTCAAAGTCAGTAATTTCCATTTTTAGATTGCTAATGATTTTTGCATTGTCATAAGTAAAGTAATCACAATCTAACCACAACGGCAAATCAGTCCATTGAGCAATCCTGTTATCATTAAGAAATTCAGAATTAGCGTTATACAATTTTGGATAACTATTTAATAGTTTGGATGACATTTCTGTAATCCTGGAAATTGAGAGCTTTAGATAAGTTGTTACATTGTAAATATCTGATTTAGAACCGGAATTTATTGAATTAATAATGACCTGAATTAAATCTTTGACATACGTCACTGAAAACAAATTTTCGCCATTATTCGGAATCATTAATTCTTTACTCTTATTAATCTGATATAGCCAATAATAAAATCTATCAGTATTGTCGTACTCCCCATAAACTAATGCAGGTCTAAAAATAGTATATCGTAGTCCACTTTTTTGTAATAACCTTTCACATTCTGCTTTTCTTTTACCGTAAGTGTTTATTGAAGAATCAACTCTATCCTTATCATTACAATCACGAATCAGGGAATCCTCTCCGCGAAGTATTTTTTTATTCAACTCATGATCATAAACAGAGCAGGTTGATATAAAAATATATTTTTGAACATCATTTTTTAATGAATTAATTACTTTTATTAATGAGTCCGGGTAATAACATGATAAGTCAATTATGTAATCCCAGTTTTCTTTTGAAATTAAATTAACATCTGAAATGTTCCTGTCTCCTTTCATTTTCCTGATCCCAGGAAATAAACCAGGATTTGTGATCCCTCTATTGAATAAGGTTATTTTGTATTGGTTATGACCTAATAATCTATCAACCAGGTTTCTGCCAATAAAGTTTGTGCCACCCAGAATTAATATCTTTTCCATAACCTAAGTTAAATAATTACCGACCGGAATTAATATAGTTATATTCTTCGATCATTTTTTTAATCTTTAAGTATATTTTAGATGATGCATCCGGGCCTATTGATGTCTCTTCCTCGTGAAAAGGTTTACCAAATGCATACGGCGCATCTTTATCCCATAAAGTTTTAGGAATAATATATCCGATTGCATCATTAGCCAGTCCTATTACAAAATTATATTCACCGCTCATTAGATGCCTGATTGGGGGAACTTCAACAGGATTTTCGGTAAAATCGGCTCCATCTGGATTTTCTATACCACCTATTAATGTTTCAGGATAAATTTCTCCAGGTATAGTTAAAATCCATGCCGGCCCAATTGTTAATAAACTAATCTCGGTCTCAATAAATTTGGAATCAATAAATTTCCTATTGATAATTCCTAGTGTATCTATTCCTATCATTCGCTTATTCTGAATCTCCAAAAGAAATTTACGTTCCTGGAATCTTATCTCAGGATTATTTACAATAGCCCAATTACCCTCCTGAATCTCTTGTAGAACAATGTCTGCCAGTTTGTTCCCAATCGTCATCGATTTTTCAAAACCCGATTTAGTAAAACTAGTATCGAGCCACGGATCATACGTATTACTACCATGAGTTGTAATATGACCTCCCATGGCCCCATTTGCAAAAATTGCGGTTGCCCCAATGCCTTCCCGGATTAGTTTATTATTATAGACAATACCGTTTTCAATTCCTTTTCGCCAATAATGGCAAAAGTCTGATGTTATAAGGGTGTTTTCTGCATCCAATGCATGCGGATGTATCCCAAAATTCATTAAAATCCCAAAAGGTTTGTTTGTTTTCTTATCTACTATTTGCATCAGATATATTGACTTATCGATGATAATTGGAGGCCTTTCATCAACTACAATATCTTCTGGTATTGTATCAATTATGGAAAGCTTCAGATATGCAGATTGCTCATTATTTAATGCATCTTTTGTTGCCTGGACACATTTCTGTTTAACAAAATTTAAATATTCTTGATTTACACCACTTTTCAGTGGATTCGGTCCTGAAAATCCGATTAAATCCGGGGCAGAATGCGTGTGTGTTGATGAGATTATCACATGATTAATACCTAAATGTGCAACATCTATCCGATTTCGTATATCAACCACATCATCCCTCATTAATCCGATTGCATCTATAACTATGAAGCATACCCTCTTTTGTTCATCATCAAATACCATTGCTTTAGCCCATAAGGTATCATGGATCCCGGTAGCAGTCCTTCTTTTCATGAAACCTGCCAACCATATTTTGTAATTGTTGATAAGACTGGTGTCAGGATTTATTGAAACTTTGGCAATTCCAATTTTAAATTCTGGAGTAAGTTTCTGTTGCGAAAAACAATTGATACTTATTACAATACTTAAAAATCCACTACATACAATAAAAAATCTTTTTTTCATGATTAATAAAGTTTAATTTGATATTGTGTGTAAAAAAAATAAAGGGAAGTATTTAATATCCTGAATATTGAAATGAATATTATTGAAGCCCCCAATATCAGGATTGAAGTATTACGGTAAATTTTGAAGTATACATTTTGATGCCTATAATATCAACCCTCTGATTGATGAAAGTTATTTTCAACCCATTTTTTAAACCTGGAAGCTTTTTTTTGGCTTATTACTGCATGTGTGTCATCTAAAAAACACACATCAATCTTACGATTTTCAATATTTGTAAAAGATTGAATATAATTCCTATGAGCAATTAACTGTCGGTTTATCCTGAAGAAACTCTCTGAAGGCAGTATATCTTCATAGTAATCCAGATTCTTGTTTACTAAAAAATTGAGCTTATCTTTTGTTTTTAAAAAGACGTATTTTGCATCGATAAATATAGTGGCAATGTTATCATAATTAATCAATTTGTACATTCCTCCCGAATGTACCATAATTGTATTTTCACTGCAGGTCTTTTTATAAACCTTTGTTTCATTCTCAACAGGTTTTTCCTTTACTTTTTTAAATAAGTATTGCCATCCAAAGTAAATATTGAAAAAAGATACTACCACTAAAGCTGCAATAATTTGAGCCGGGGAGAAAATTTTAATTAATGGAATATTATATAATAATAGGGAGTATGGCAAAAATAGAAGATAAATCAGGAGTAAGGACGTTAAAAAGGTAAAAGAAAATTGAGCTATGAGCCTTTTTTTAGGATTATTTTCCCAGCTAATTCTTTTATCCAGTTTGGTTGATATAAATTTTATGGTTTCCCAGATTACTATAAGTACAATAAATGCATATAGAATATCAAGATAAAATCTAACTGTTAATATTTTAGCAAATATGTTTTTTGAATGGAAAGATTTGATAATAAATACAATAATCAGAAATATGAAATATCTTAATGCAATGCTTTTTATTTTTACTCTATGGATAAAGTTTAACCAGTATTTATTGATTAGATTAAATATATTTATCATAGCACTCATATTTTAACTTCATTTCGCTTAGGTTTATAATTACCGCCAACGGGAGTCTGTCTAATAACTATTCAGTTTTTGTTGATTAAGCCAGAGTTACCAGCCTTTTTACGTTAAATTGTCTGAAGTTAATGCCAAAGAGGTCAAAAAACATCAAAACAAGTATCCTGAGATACTCCTTCAACTGATTTTTGGTCAAAATATTACCAATTCGCCTTAAATTATATGCAATAAACATAAATCCCACATCGGAGCTAGCCCTGTCCATTCCCTTTTTTGTGAGAATATAACTGAATCCCCATTGTCGTTTAATTGTTCCATATGGATGTTCAACAATCGCCTGACGTCGTCTGTAGA
>Ga0315550_1002314_pt1 | contig 11668 bp, 11 predicted proteins | sample SalMarSW160190MG_2_FD_203100 | JGI IMG/M metagenome (GOLD analysis project Ga0315550, IMG submission 203100) | Salt marsh sediment microbial communities from the Plum Island Ecosystem LTER, Massachusetts, United States - Salt Marsh Sediment SW1601-90 ... | reverse complement strand
AGCAACTCCTGACAATGTCATCCGTTGCTGTCTTTCCATAATCGCAGTTGCTCTTCTCGGATTTGGTTTTCTTGCTGATCTTTGACATAGTTGCGGATTACTTCCCTGTCGATACCTACAGTGCTGAGAAAATAGCCGCGTGCCCATAGGTGCAGGCCCCAGTATCTTTTTTTGAGTTCCGGAAAATCTCTTCTTAGATATTCCGCGCTCTTGCCTTTGAGCACCTTCATCACCTGGGACGGAGCATATTTCGGTGGCACCGAACAATACATGTGCACATGATCAGAGGTTATGGCACCTTCGATGATATCGATGTCCAACCACTCGCACAGCTCTATCAGAATCTGTTTCAGTCGTGACTTGATCTCTTTGATGAGCACTTGATATCTATACTTGGGTATCCAGACGAAATGATATTCGCACCGATACACTGCGTGTGAAGGTTTTCTATATCCTTCCATACAGCAACCTCTTTTTCTTTATCGAGGCCACTGTATCACAAACGCAGGCTTACCAACATAGTTGGTTCGCCGAAGGTGTGGGGCCTCCGCCCCCACGCCCCACCACTGACAATGTCAGTGGATTAGTGTTAGATTTAATGAGCGTATTCCATATTTTGTGGTCTATTTCCCCTTGACACCAATCGAAATTTATGCTTAATTCTCCTCACAAAAGCGAGTTCTTACCAATGACGTCTTTGTCATTGGCTACGGTCTGGATTTCGATGGGCGTTACCCCAATATGTGCTATATCTGCATGTTGGAGCCCTCGTGACGGGTAGAGCTTTTTTGCGTTTCCGGGCTTCCAGACGTATCCAAGGTTTGAACGAAACACGGGAGATAAGCCATGCCAGAGCAACCCGATGTGGAACTGTCTGCGGCTGCCAGCCCGCGAAAAAAGGGCGTAGGCTTCAAGTTCATCCTCGTGGTAGTGTTGATTCTGGCCTTGGGTGGTATCAGTGTCTATCTGCTCAGCCTAATGAATTCCAAGAAGTACTTCCTGGAGCAAACCGACGGGAAACTATACATCAAGCAGGGGATCTTGTTCGTTACCGGATCAGAATCCTACAAGCCCGTCGAGCCTAAGGATGCGTGGTTGTACGAGCCCATCGAAGCCCCTGAGGAATACAAAAGCGTCGCGGTCAAGGAATTCGACGACATGGTGTCGTTGCATCAGGAGCTTGGACGCATTCTGATCAAGCAGGCCCAGGAACTGGTCTTTTCGGACGATGATGCCAGATACAACAAGGGCAAAGCCCATATCAAGCGTCTGCGCGCCCTGCCCGACTTGACCGGCAAACAACATGATCTGGTCAAGGCGCTCCAGGCGGATTTGGACTATATTGAGGGCAAGCAGGCCTATCTGGGGATGGAGCAGATCCTGGAAGCGGCCCGGCGCAAATTCGTCGAGGCCAAAACTTACGGCACAGGGCATTTCTCTGATACGGATGAGTGGATTGAAAAGATAGACTCCCTGCTGGTGTCCATCCGCGCCACCAAGGCTGGCAAGTTGCCTAAGTTGCCTCCGCTCATCGAGATTCTGCCCCCGAGCGGCGAGGCCGAGCCGGAGGCGCCTGTCGAGGAAGCCCAGCCCCCGGCCATCGACAACTTGAACGAAGATGAGCCGGTCATGCCGAACCTGAAACCGAACCGCAGCAAAGCCATATAAAACCCCCATCGACGATGTGGCGTCTGTTGTTTACGCGCAGCCGGATCAGTCGGAAACGATAAAGGTCCCCGCCTGGCCTTCCAACACTTGCCCAGTTTTTTCGGCGAGGTGATGACGGCTTCCTTGCCGCCAGCGGTCAGGGAGTTGATGATCGCCTGAATCTTGTGACCCATGGAGCCCTTGGGGAACTGACCCGCGTCCAGCAGCTTTTTGGCCTCGCTGACGGTCAACTTGCCAACGCTTTTCTGGGTGGGCTTGCCAATGTCCACATATGCCTGATCCACCGCCGTGGAGACGATGAATCGGCTGGCGTTGAACTGCACCGCGAGCAGGGCCATGGTGTAGTCCTTGTCGATGACCGCCGCCGCGCCTTCCAGATCTCCCTGGCGTTGCCCACGACAGGGATACAGCCTCCGCCTGCGGGCACCATTACGAATCCGCTGTGTACCAGATTTCTGATGGCGGCCTGCTCCACGATCTCCTTGGGCAGGGGCGAGGCCACCACCCGGCGCTAGCCACGGCCCTCCTCTTTGAACAGGCCTATGAAGAGCGCTTTGAAAGACAGTATGGCGTTTTCCAGCCTTATGTGAGACAGGTTATCTATCGCTATCTTGATTGCAGTGACCCTCACAGCGGTGTTTGAAGCATGAAAGCAGGCCCTGACCACAATAAAGAGATTATTCCACCTCCCAGCTCCCCACATCCAATAAGTGGCTTTCTGTGCGCCCCGAGCCTGCCTGTACGTTCCACACGCAGACATGCGGTCCATTGCCAGCCAGTTATGCGGAGCGTTGAGGATGTCGATTTATGTATCGAATCACAGGCTCATTTTTTCCTAGGGAAAAAATCAGACTTGTGATAGGTTGCCAAACCCTCAGGATATCCTCCATCTCAAAAACCTGCGATATGTCTGTACTAACCGGACGATATGGTAAGGAGATCCGAAACGAAAGAAGACCCTAAAAGCATGGGGTATGATGTACCCCCTGAAAACCTGCTAAAATTCATTGACCTACAAATAGGTTTGGATTATATAGACGTGTCATGGCCAAAGAGAAATTGCTCGAGATTATCATTGACCTCCTAAAGGCCGATATTAACCACCTGAGGTTCCTGCTGAAGCTAGAGAAAGCTGAGCTTGAGACACTGGTGGCCTGCATCCGTGATAGAGTTGAACAGTTTGGAACGTGATGCTCCTGAGGAAATCTCGGCATCCTTCCGGATGTAGATGGTGCCGACCGTGCCCTCCTTCTGTGCGAGGGGCAATGTGAGAGGCCCCCACACCGGTCTACCTAATCCTTAGTGCGGTATTCCTTATTGGGGTCTATAATCAACTCTATCGCCTCATACTTCTTAACGGCATCATTGATAGCCATCCTCAGGTGGTGGAGGTTCTCACCCCAGATAGCGTGGCTATACATAGCCTCGTCCCGCCGCTCGTCCATCAAGATCATAAAGCATGCACTCACACCCAGCTCCTTCAGCATAGCGCGGGCGGCATCTCTGGCCCGCTCCAAATCCTTCTCTAGTCTGCTCTCAGCTCCCGGGTTCTCCTGCTTCTTGACAACAGTAAGTACCTTATCCCCTGTGTCCTTGGGTTTTGTCATGGTGTGCCCCTTTCTCCGGATTTTCCGGCGGTTGGTGGTTGTATATTATGCCCTATCCCAAGGGGCGGAATTGGCCCGTCCTTGCAATCTGCGTATGGGAGTGGCCTATCCTACCGGCAGCCGCTGGCTTTTTTCTACAGTACCATACATGAGCGACCGAGCCAACTAGTTACCTACCCCTTTCTCTTTAAGATACTCGGTCAATAGGTTCGCCATCAAGTCTTGCACGGTCATGCCTTCAGATAGGGCTTTGACTCTCGCCTTGTGCCATAGGTCGGGGTCAACCTTGATTGATCTAGCTATCTTTTCCATAGGGTGCTAGATTTTATTTTTCCGCACTATTCTTATGAGGAACTAAATAAGCATTGCATCTATCTAATGGTCAACAAGAGACACTGTGATACCGTGGAGAGGACCCCGGTCAGTTCATGACTATTTTTATATCCTTCCTTGTCCTGGCAGGGGCCATTGCTGTGTACCTCGTCTCTTCCCTTCGAAACGTTGCAAGGGAGACGATTAAAAAACAAGATTTGCCCCAGGGCACCCATGACATTACCAAGTGGGTCAGCGACGCCGATGGCATAGCCTACATTATGGATGATACGGCTGTACGGACGCCCGTAACTGTGAGCAAAGGGTTTGGGAAGAAGGAGTCGGAAGGATACCGGCCATCCCATGATTATCTCAACGCCGTGCCGGGGAAGGCTCAGGTATACCGGATTATCGACAAGAAGAGTGGGCAACCTCTCGCCTACATCCTGGCATCGGAACGGCTGGAAATCGAAACAGGATTCAATATCTTAAAAAGAAGGGTTGTAGTATTTATTAGAGATCCCGAGGATGCTCATCATCGGAGACTGCGAGAAGGAGGTCCCTGAGAGCCTGAAAACGAATCTCACCGAGACGTTGAAGAAACTCGGCTGAACACATAGAGGGTTTAACTTGTAAGTGCCTCCCATGTCTGCATACAGTTATGAGAGGCACTTAATATATATTCATTGTGGAACATTTTTGTGGTACTGAAGGATAGGAAGTAAGCTTTTTAAGAACCAAATCGTATAACAAAGCTCATTCAGCCGTCGCAAGCCACTGCGTGGCTGATTAGCGACGCTATGATGAGATTCAGCTTACTGCTTCTACGCTTGGATAAGGTCCAAATATCGAAGAATTTAGAACTACCAAACCAAGTGTACAATAAAGACCGTGCTTACTGGAGCGTTTTCGATCGGACGAAGGCCATATTCTCAGCGTATTTAAAGTGATTAAGGGGGACTTTGACCAAGCTGCTTATTAGTATCCGATTTCAGTCAGATGCTTCGCCTGACCATCAAGCGCCTGCAGCGGCCCTGCTGGATTGAAGGAATCAAACACAGACCTAGTAAAGGAGGGTAGCAATGGGAATTCTATCGTGGATCATCATGGGATTAATCGTCGGTGTGCTCGCAAAATTTATCATGCCGGGCAAAGACCCTGGTGGAATTATCATTACAATCTTGTTAGGGATAGCGGGCGCATTGGTAGGCGGGTTTATTGGATCCTTTCTCGGGCTCGGGTCGATTACAGGATTCAATGTAGGGAGTTTCTTGCTGGCTATTGGTGGCACTGCCCTCCTATTGCTTGTGTATCGTCTTGTAAAAAAATAGAACTCTTTTGGGGTATTACAACCGGTTCCACTGGGATCACCGATAAAGCCTGCTTCCCGGTGAACGGTAGCCTTGAGCAACAGTGGGAAATACTATGAAAATACGCCTTGGAGTTGCTGCATCTGTTTTTTTTCTTGTCTTCCTTTTCTCTGCTGGTTGTCAGACCACTTACTATACCGTTTGGGAGAAATTGGGGAAAGAAAAACGGCATCTTCTTAAAGATCAAGTTGAAAAAGCGCGGTCTGAACAACAGGATGCTTCCTCGCAGTTCAAAGATGCACTGACCAGGATCAAGGATTTGTATGGATATAAGGGAGACGATCTAGAGGAGCTCTACAACAAGCTGAAGGGAGATTATGAGGAATCTAACAGACGTGCCGATACGATGAGGTTTCGGACTAAGAATTGGTGACGCCCGACAAGGTCTTTATGGTGCAGGGGGCAACGACCATGCAGTCAGTAAGGAACGATCCGCTCGCCCCTGTGATACCGATGATAATCAGTTCCTTTATCCAAAACTCTATTGTTCACGCATCTTCAACCACGCGCTTTTCTTCCGTGCCTATTTTGACTCGCTCGCTGTCACCCTCTCTATTATCATATCCACCAACTGGCGACTATGCTCCAAGACCACTCTAATTCCTGCCTCATCGATATCATCCCAGTGGATCCCCGCTGTTACCGTGACGTTGGTGTTGAGTGCAGCCGACAACCTTTCCGCCGCCTCCTTAGCGATGCCATCCTCCTTGTGCCCCACATAAGAGAAAACAGAGGCTGTTGCACTGAGTCTGTTTTGATCTCTCAAACTCGGCCGCGGTTGAGCTGCTGCAACGGCACCGATGTGGGGTCTTTCCCCACCCCAGACAGCAACGAGGAGATCTTTGCCGATCCTCTTGACAAAGGCCTCGAGATTGTAAGCGTCTCTATTTATGCTAAGATTAAATTCCAAGAATCAGCTCCGTTCATGTAAGACTACTGCACAACTCATTAGATGATTTTAATCTTATAATTATCCCTAACTTATTGCTGCAAACTCAATACCCAAATTGTCGGGACCATGCCTGCATCATCTTTACTGCCAATGCCATATAGTCTTCAGGGTGCCATCTTACAGCCAGCGTATCTGCTCCTCGAATGACAAGCTTTATTCTTCTTGCTTTGATTGGTCGATCATCCCTTGTAGGGCCTCAACCAACATAGCGGCAAACTCAGGAGAGTTGAGATCTGTGTCTTTTTCGTTCACTTCGATATCAGGGCGCAGATGGCCTTTAAGGGCAGGTGCGAATACCGCGTCGGTCTCCGGTTCATAGAGCTCAGCACCTTTCACGCTAAGGGTTGACCATCCTCGAGTGGGGATGAGAAACCTGACTGGCCCTTCTGACCTATTAAGCTTTTCAGCGACTGCCGCTGCAATATCCCTCAACTCATCTGCGCTGGTACGAGCCTGCACTCTGAATTCATCCGGAATAAAGATCTTTCGCTGAGCCAAGCGATGCCTCGTCCAAAGCGGATCGCCGGTATCTCTTCTTTCCAACGGTCCGCAGCTAATCATATCAAAACCACTCGGAGCAATTGCCTGGGGGATGCCCCTGCGGCCCGCCGCTTCCAGTCGGTGAGGACCTGCTGCCCTGTTTCCACCGAAAAGTTGTTCGCTAACCCCCGCAGGTACAATATCAATAATCCCATCCATCAGACCTTGGTCGATGAGTTCCTCCATGGCAGCATCCCCCATGCCCTGCGCGTGGAAAGCAATCACCGTATAGCCTTTCTTCTTAAGAAGTTCTATAACGTGGTGGGTGCATGCGTCAGAAAACTTAAAGGTTGTCACTGCAATCAACGGTGAATCATTTACAGGCTCAACAGCACCTCCGCTCGCAGCGACCATACCGCATATGCCGCCGGCTGCTCTTTCTAGGACCGCTTTTGTGAGATCATTGAGCCCAGAGATGTCTATCACGGAGTGCATCATCGTGATGTCCTTCGTGCCGATGAATTTTGCAGCGTAAGCAGGCATAGAGGCCCCACTGGATACCATAAACTTTGGGATTCCGAAGGGGAGCATTTTCATGACGTTGGTAGCCAGTGTGGTATTGGATACGCCGCCGAATGATATGATCCCGTCACATTGCCCCTTGGTTAATAATTCCTGCACCTTGATAATCGCCCCCTCACACATAATGGACGCCATTTTCCCCGTGTCTCTTGATGCCCTTATTTCGGTAATATCACCTCCCCCGGCCTTTGCCACCTCTACGGCGGAGATATCTGAGGAAATGGTCGCCTCACCGCCAAAACCCGTGTCCACAAGAACCGTGTTCATCCCTTTGTCTTCAATGAGTTGTTTTAGGTAGCTGGCTTCTTCCCCTTTCGTATCAAGTGCACAGAGAATGACTATGTGTTTCGACATGATAACTCCCCATTTTTGGAATAATAAAAAAATGATATTCAACAATGAGTTTAATGAGACTAAGCCCCACACGGAGCATTGAACTGGCATTCAGTATTATCTTTTAACATCTCTTTTCTAAAGAAAACTGTCAATTTTTTTCTCATAGTAGATCACTGCTATCCAAAATAATCTGATCTTTTAATTCAGGCCCAACAATATTAGCTACGTATCTGTATTAAGAGGTAATTTTCAATTTCAGGTTGGCCTTACCTGGCGATGCTGTCTGAGGCCAGAACATGGCATGGATAATCGATCCGTTGCCACAAATCGTGGTATGTAAAGAGGTCCACCTGTGAAAGACAACAATCTTTGAGAGCAACCATTCAGACCTTGAATTGGATTGTTCCTAAGCAGGACCAGTTCCTGCTCTTGTGCCGTATCCACGCCACCACTCTTCGAAGAAGAGATAGGCAGTGTTTCTGAACATAAATTCAGGAAGGCGAGTGAGCTGATCGGATACAATGTGTCTGCCTTTGGAGCTAATTCCTGCACGGTCTTAATATCACTCCCCGCTGCAGTGGGCCCTTCGGCCTCCGTTATTTCTCCAGTGATGGGGCCTTCTTCTCTAAGCTGAGATCCAACACTATGGCTTGATTCCCTCTTTTGGTAATCACCCTTATAGATACCCACGGACAAGCCCGTGGAACTCTGCCCTTCGGGTTATTAGAAATTGTCGCTCTTCCCACTTGGTGTCGAAGGTACTGAGCATAACTATTTTTTTTCCATTAGGGATTTTCTCCCACTTTCTCTCTAGAACATGAAATTGTCTGTAATGATGTCAGCCGTTTATCTATTTCTTACTTTCTTCATCTAACTTTTCGGAAATTATTCTCCTGAGTTCCTTTTTATCAATTTTACCAATCTTGGTCATGGGGAATTCTTCAATGAGCTCCAGTCGTTCAGGCAATTTAAAGACTGCAATATGTCTTTCTTCTTTGAGAAAAGCAATAAGTCCATCAAACGATAACGCCTGGTGTGCCTTTGTCTTGACAAAGGCACACCCCTTTTCCCCCAACACTGGATCGGGCATAGCTACGTAAGCACAATTTTCTATCTTTGGATGTGCAAGAATATGATTTTCGATTTCTTCTGCGCTGATTTTTTCCCCTCCCCTGTTAATGGTGTCTTTTATCCTGCCTTCAACACTCACATAACGATTCTTATGCAGCCGCACTACATCACCAGTCCGATAAAAACCATCTTCAGTAAATGCCTTTCTATTATACTCCGGTGAGTTGTAATACCCCCTTATAGTATAAGGGCCTCGAACTAACAATTCCCCAGGCTCCCCAAATGGGACTTCATTCTCTTCTTGGTCTACTACTTTGAGTTCATCATCATCTACCATAGGCGCACCTTGCGTATTCAAAAGAATATCCTCCGGATCCTCTCTTCGAGTCCAGAAAAGCATTCCTTCAGCCATACCAAGATTCTGGTGGTAATCACAGCCCAATAAGGGTTTTATCTTTTTCGCCACCTCGGCATTCAATCTCGCTCCCCCCGCAAGAACGACATCCAAGGAGCTTATGTCATAATTTGACAGATTCGCAGATTCCATCCACCGAATTAAGAGCGCAGGAGGAGTAGGCATAATCGTAATTTTTTCTTTCTGAATAGCTGCCAAAACATCATCGGTTTTTGTAGAGGGGATGAGCACAACCTTTCCGCCATTATAGAGTGTCCCCGATAACCCGGGACAGCTTAGCGCAAAGTTATGATTTACCGGAATGGCTATCCCCATTACCGAGTCTTTCCTAACATGAGTTATTTCTGCGGCCTGCTTAAAATTCAAACTATAGTCATTGTGCGTCCTCGGTATAATCTTTGGGACCCCTGTTGTTCCCCCGGACAGCTGAAATATGGCCGGTTCCATAGGATTTGGGCGATATTTTTTTAAAGAATCCAAACTAACGCGTTCTTCAATCTTGTCATTTAACAACTCTGTAATTGAAATAAAGTCATTGTCTACCCGATCCCCTGATACGAAGGTAAATTCCAGGGTCGGTTCTCTTTTCCGGATTTCCCGGGATAGCTCTTGATGGGAAAATTTCCCAAAAGTGGAAGGAATAAAATGCGCCTTGGCCTTTGTAAAACGAACAAAAAAGGAGATTTCTGCATCATGATGGGGCGGAAGAGCAGAAATCGGGATTACACCTATTTTTGTGCAAGCCCAGTAACAATAAACGAATTCCAGTTCATTGGGTAACTGGAAGACAGCACTGTCATAGGTCTTCAAACCAATATCTACAAAATGGAGGGCCAGCCGATTGACCTTTTCACCCAACTCACGATAAGTGACATGCTCCCCCTCATAGGCAAGAGCTACCCGATCACTGTATTTATTCACAAATTCATCAAATTCTTCCCCAAGAGTCTTGTCAAGCCAGTAACCCTTTTCCCTGTATTTCTTGGCAAATGGCTCTGGATATGGAACGAAACCATCTATCATTTCCGCCTCCTTTTAAAACACATTTTTAACTGTTAAACATCTGGGATCTCTGGTTCACCCGGGGGTCCCAGATACAGAAACAGACTAACCCTAATAATCAAGACCATATTTCTGCCATCTGTTCTTAGTTTTTTCCGCTGTCTCCTCATCTATGAAGGTGGGAAAAGGCTTCCTATCGCAGTGGAAGGGAATGGTGGCATATAGGACAAGTTTTGATCCCACATCTCTGTCTGCGAAATACACGCCCTGATAAAGGCCCGCGGATCCCCCCAGAGTTCGTGTATTCCCCTTCTTGCCTCAAGTCTCGTACTTATAGCCCACCAGACTTTCTGTAAGTGATCGGCTGGAAAATGATTATGTTTTCAACCGATAATGCCCGCTGTTGACCTTGCGATTGCATAGCCTACTTGAGTGAACTGGGCGCAATACCAGTTTTTAACAGAAACGACCAAGACACTATGTCGTTATGTTCAATACCCACATCCTCAAAGATCCATTGCTCATACATTTATCTCTCCATAAATTGTTCACGCCAGAATTCTTTTTTCTTCTAAATCCAAGCCTCATCTTCAAAGCGCGTATCGAAAAAAAGTTCGAGCCGATCAAACCATTCAATCCAAACGTTTTTGTTTCTTTCTTTAGCTTCGAGTAAATCAGTAACAAGATTTCTATGTTACCCAATTGTTCTTTAGGGGCATAATAGGTCGCCGCCCTTTTAGCTGAATACTTTAACGCAGGCCATTCACACGGTCCGAAAAATTAAGGCCAAGCGCCTGGCCGAGACGGATTGTGCAACCCTCACAAGAACCAAACACATCTGGTTGAAAAATCCCTCGAACCTTACCGATAAGCAGAAGGCTATGGTCTCAGGGCTCCTCAAGAGCACCTTCAAGATCGTCAGGGCATATCTCCTCAAAGAGCTGTTCAGAAGACTATGGTAATACAAAAGGAAAGCCTGAGCGACAGAGTATTTGAAACGCTGGTTCTGGTGGGTTACCCATAGCCGCCTTAAACCCCTCAGAGAGTTTGCCTGGGCTCTCAGATTTCATAAGAACGGGATCCTCGCCTATTTCGATCTTAGAATTGATAACGGCATAGTTGAAGCCATAAAAAATAACGTTAAAGCTATTAACCTAGGGCTTGTTGATAGAGAAGCAAAATCCCCTTCTCTTTGGCTATCCATCCATAGCCTTGGAAATTTGCAACTTCCAGAATGTCAGCACAGATTCTTATGAGGAACCAGAAAATTAACTGCTCGGTGTCAATAGTCCATTAATTTTTTACTTTCTCTTCCCATCATGAGTACAGTAATTCCTAATTTTAGCGTGTAGGACACTCACTGCTTAAAAGCCTTATATCGTTTTACTACTTGATCTCCCTCATTAGCCTCTATTTAATTGATGTACATGCGACCGTTTAATATCCGGTGAGCCCCTACCCTGACTTTTAGGACAGACATGGATTCGATTAATCCAAGCAAATGCGGTATGGTGTGATATTTCATCCCAGGTTAGCTCAACCGAATAAACCGAGCCCGGATAATGGAGGTTGTGGCGAACCCAAAGGGTTAAAGACTTATATTTTGCCTTTTTCAGCATTCTGGCAGGGCGTGCAAATGTCTAGGAGTATGGATAAATCTCTTGCCAGCATTCGGTACGTGTCATCTTTGGAATATCATGGAAGTTCATCAAACATCTATCTTTCTTCATGAATCTCCACCTCAAAAGTCGAGTAGACCGGTTTCTCCCAATGCTACAGGTTGAGGTTTGTTTTCTCCGTTTTCCGCCTGGTTTCCCGGCGGTGCCACCTTATTTCAACCATACATCAGTTGGCCCCGGCCCCTCACAGAACC
>Ga0315550_1002313_pt1 | contig 11673 bp, 6 predicted proteins | sample SalMarSW160190MG_2_FD_203100 | JGI IMG/M metagenome (GOLD analysis project Ga0315550, IMG submission 203100) | Salt marsh sediment microbial communities from the Plum Island Ecosystem LTER, Massachusetts, United States - Salt Marsh Sediment SW1601-90 ... | reverse complement strand
CCGCTGGGTATCATCAACAACTACCTCAGCATTCTGGCGGGTAAGCTCTCCAACAACGAATCCGCCCAGGAGGATCTGCGCATCGTGCGGGAGGAGATCCGGAGGGTGTCCCAGGTTATCGGGGAGCTGTCCAGCTTCTCCGAAACAGGGCAGAACGTCAAAGAGCCCGTGGATATCAACGGAGTTCTCCGGGATCTGGCCAGAATATCCCAGGAGTCGCTTCAGCAACGTTCCGGAATCACCCTGGAGTTGAACCTGGATCAGAATATCCCCCTGGTGAGCTCCGACTCCAACAAACTCAAGCAGGTGTTCATCAACCTGTTGAAGAACGCGGTAGAAGCCATGGCAAATGGCGGAACCCTGGGTTTCGAAACCCGTTACCGGGACGGGGAGCCGCCCAGCATCGAAGTCCTGATAAGCGATCAGGGCGGCGGAATCCCCAAAGCCGTGCAGTCCACGCTGTTCGAACCCTATACCAGCTCCAAAGGCCACGAAGGTCTGGGCCTATCCATCGTGCACAGCACCGTCAAAGAGCTCGGCGGAAAGTTGAGCTATGAGACGGGGAGCAAGGGCACGACCTTCCTGATTCAGCTTCCTCTCTGAAACCACAGGATCGCGATACGGTGCAGCAGGTTACGGCAGCCCTAATCGAAAAAAACGGTAAAATACTCCTGGCCCTGCGCAGGGCGGGCAAGCATATGGGCCGGAAGTGGGAGTTCCCCGGCGGAAAGGTGGATCCCGGGGAGGATCCGAAACAGGCTCTTCGCCGGGAATTGGAGGAGGAGTTCAGCATCCAGGCGGAGATCGGAGAGTACCTGGGCTCGACCCGTTTCCGGGAGAGCCGGCTCGACCTGGAGATCCTCCTCTACAGGGCCACCCATCTCGCCGGAAGCTTCATCCTGCGGGAGCACGAGGCCATACGCTGGGTGGAGCCCGGTGAGGTAGAAGCCTACGATCTGGTCGATTCGGACCGCAAGTTGTTTAGAACGTTTCGAAACACGTTGACCTGAAATCTTCATAGTACTATACTTATGTATAGTACTATGAACGAGAACGCCCCCTACACACCCCTCCATATCAGCTCCTGCTACTCCTTCGGCTACGGCCTGCTCACTCCCCAGCGCATCTGCCGGGAGGCGAAACAACGGGGGCATCGGGCCGTCGCCCTGGCGGATCGGCACAATTTCTACGGGATGGTTCGTTTCCTCAGGGCAGCCGAACGGGAGGGAATCAAGCCGATTCTGGGGATGACCCTCCTGCGGGAGGGAAAGCCAGCCTGCACGGCCTACGTCCTGGACCGTCGGGGATTCGTCAGGTTGAATCGGCTGGCCTCCAAGCCCCCCGGCGCTGATCCGCTTCCGGATCTGCTCAGCGACGGCTGGGACGGCCTGGCCCTGGTGAGCGAAGACCGCTCGGTTCTGCGCTCCCTGCTGAGTGCGGGGAGCCGGGGGCTGTACGTGCAGCTGACTTACGGCCGCCCGTTCCGGGAGCTGCTTCGCTTATCCGCTGAGCTGGACCTGAGGCCTCTGGCGGTGAACCAGGCCCTTTTCTTCGAGCCGGAGGAAGCTGCCGTGGGGGATCTGCTGCGCTCGATTTCCCTGGGTTGCACCGTGGAACGGCTCCCGCTCAGTCGGAGAATGCGGCCCGAGTCGCGTCTGGTCGGCCGGGCGGAGATGGAGCGATTCTTCTCCGCCCTGCCGGAGGCCCTGGATTCAGCCCGGGCTCTGGCCGAACAGGCCTGCTGCGACGGACTGCTGCCGCGGGCGCACGTGTTTCCCCGCTATCGGAACTTCAGCGAAGAGCAATCCTTCCGGCTGCTCCGCAGGCTCTGCTACCGGAGCGCCCGGCTGAGGGGCGCCCGGCTGAGGGGCGCCGCATCGGCGTACCACCGGTTCCGCAACGGAGCCGGGCCGGCCGGCGGAGAACCGGCACGCGGCTTCCCCCCGGCAGGAGCCCCGGCCCCGAAGCCAGACTGGCAAGCTCGACTGGAGCACGAGCTGAGGGTGATCCGCAGCCGGGGTTTCGCCGGCTACTTCCTGGTCGTGCGGGAGATCCTGCAGGGCTGTTCCCTGACCTGCGGGCGGGGAAGCTCCGCGGCCAGCTTGGTGAGCTACCTGTTGGGGATCACCCAGGTGGATCCCCTGCGCTACAACCTGGACTTCGATCGCTTTCTCAACGACCAACGGGTCGATCCCCCGGATATCGACGTGGATTTCCCCTGGGACGAGAGGGATGCGGTGCTTCGCCGGGTTTTCAGCCGCTACCGGGGCAGGGTCGCCATGGTGGCGGATCACGTCACCTTCGGTCCCCGTTCGGCCATGCGGGAGGCGGCCAAGGCCTACGGGCTTCCGGTTCGGGAAATCGAGAAGATGGTGCGATTCTACAGGTGCGGGGAGCACGGGCGCATCCCTTCGTACCTGCTGGAGGCGGCGGAAGCTGTGCGGGGGCTGCCCCGCCACATGGGGACGCACTGCGGCGGGGTGGTGATCACCCCGGGGCCGATCAGCGACTACACCCACGTTCGCAGCTCGCCGCTGGGGTACCCGGTCATGGCCTGGGACCGCGACGGTGCGGCCGCGGCCCGGCTGGTGAAGATCGATCTGCTGGGCAACCGTTCCCTGGCCGTGTTGCGGGATACGCTTAAGCTGGCCGGCGTCTGCCCGCCCGATCTCACCGTCCTGCGGGACGAGCCGACGGGAAGGATGATAGCCCGGGGAGATACCGTGGGGCTGTTCTACGTGGAATCCCCGGCGTGCCGCCAGCTGCTGCGCAAGATGGGGAGGGGGGACTACGAGCATCTGATCATCGCCGGTTCGATCATCCGCCCTGCGGCCAACGCCACCATCCGGCGGTTCCTGCAGCGCCTTCACGGGGCGCCCTACCGCTGTCCCGCCGACGTGTTGGCTCAGAGCTACGGCCTGATGGTCTACCAGGAGGACATCGGCCGGGTGACCGCCGCCACCGCCGCTTTTCCTCCGGCCCTGGCGGATCGGCTGCGCAAGTACTTGAGAGGCAATAACGGTTTGGTGGGTCTGGAGGCCTATCGGCGCCTGTTCTTCAGCCGGGGACGCAGAAACGGAACGCGACCGGCCGTGCTGGAGGAGCTGTGGGAAATGATCTGCTCGTTTCGGGGTTATTCCTTCTGCAAGGCCCACAGTGCTTCCTACGCCCTGGTTTCCTACAAGCTCGCCTATTTGAAACGGCACTTTCCCCTGCAGTTCTTCCTCTCGGTGATCAACAACGGCGGCGGTTACTACTCCCGCCAGACCTACCTCAACGAATGCCGCCGCCTGGGAATCCCCCTCCTGCTGCCGGATGTCAACCGCAGCCGGCTCCCCTATACGGCGGAGGAGGGCGGTATCCGGGTCGGGCTCGGTCAGATTCGCTCGATCAGCCGCCGCTTCGTGGAGCGGCTTCTGAGCGAACGCCGGCGGGCGGGTCCCTTCGCCGACCCGGCGGATCTGTTCAAGCGGCTGAGTCCGACTCTGCTGGAAATCCGCATCCTGGTGCGCTCCGGAGCCCTGGACGGCATTGCGAACGGGTTGGCGCGGCCGCAGCTGCTCTGGAGCTATCTGCGCAGGGGAGGCGGGCAGGAGCTGTTCGCTCAGGAGCCTCCGTCCCCGGCCGATTATCCGGAGGAGCAGAAGCTGCTCGATGAGTTGCGCACCATGGGGCTGATGATCTCCAGACACCCGGTCTCCCTGTTCCGCTCCACTGCGGAGGAGTGTGCCCGGAAGCTGCGGTTCCCGGCGCTGATCCGTTCTTCCGAGCTGCCCCGCTACCTCGGGCTGGAGGTCAGCCTGGTCGGGCTGGTGGCCGGCGGCAAGGAGGTCCTGGCCCGACCGGGAGCGGGCCGGTCCTCCGCCTCCTGCCGGGCCCCCGGCACCCTCCGGGCGTCCGGAGCGCCGGCTGCCTCCGGCTCCCTCATGGTTTTCATCACCCTGGAGGACGAGCTCTCCCTGTTCGAAGCCGTGCTGTTTCCCGGCGTGCTCAGCCGCTGCCGGCACAGCATCGACGGGGGAGGGGTGCTGCTGCTCTGCGGCAGGGTCGAGCAGGAGATGGGGGCTTTGTCGGTCACTGTGCGCCGTCTCTCGAGGCTGGGCATCGCAGCGGGGGGGCGGTGCGAGGTTGCGACGCCCAGCCGCAGCGCTGCCGGAGTACCGGCACATGCCCGTGTATTTTAGCTTGACACAGGCGGGCGGGCCAAGTATTTTTCTAGCAGCACCTTGCGGTTCTGAGGATCGGGGATCCGGCGCGGGACCGCACGTCGGCTACATCAATACGAGAGGCGATACTTGATAATGCCGGAGAAGGATCGGATCTATCTGTTTCATATATTCCGCAAGGACGGCACCTCCCTGTTCCTCACCCCCTTCGGCAGCCCGGACAAATTCGTCAGTATTCTGGATCGCAACGAGGTCGAAGGGCGCTACGGTATGGAACCCAGGGTGGAGGCCCTGACCATGTTCCGCAATGAGCTGTACAGGCAGATCGAGGTCGGGGTCAAGAACTGGCTCAGCGATGCCCGCTTTGTGCCCAAGTTCCTGATCTCCGCTTTGGTCTTCGTAGTTACATATTTCTTCATGTCCTTCGTGGTTCGGGATCCCCTGCCGGTGATCGATGAGGTCGCCCTCGGTCTGGCGGCAGCCGTGGTTGTCTTCCTGCTGCTGGGCCGTAGGGACATGAACTCCAAGTTGGCGACCAAGAAACGCCTCGATCTGCGGGTGATAGTCGACCGCATCACCTTCAGGGAAAGTGCGTTCGTGAAGCAGGTGGAAGAAGCCCTGCACCGCAACGAGACCGGCGGCATGGAGGCGGTGGTCAAGCAGATCGTGGAACCGGTTCGGCAGGAGCTGGGGCCGGAGGTGCGGGAGGAAGCCGCCCAGTTTATTCGGGCTCTGGAGAGCAGGTTCAACTTCAAGAAGCTGCAGCGGGAGGAGCGGCTGCTCAAGCGGGTCATGGGGCGAAGTCCCGGGGACTTGAACAAGAGCTTTGCCCGCCTGGTAGAATCGAAGAAGTACGACTTTCCCCTGTACGCCGTCTACAAGAGCTTCAAAAAAACCGTAGCCAATCAGAAGGAGAGGTAACTCACCCGGGAGGGGGCAGGCTGAAGCGCTTCAGGCGAAGATGGCGCTCTCCGCTGTCCGTTTTTTCAGGTAGTGAGACAGCAGGGCCAACCCTACGGCCATGTTTTCGTTGCGGATGGTGACATCCTCCGGGGCGCTCAGCTGGGTCGGGGCGAAGTTCCAGATCGCCTTGATCTTCTGTTCCACGACCAGGTCGCATACGCCCTGAGCCGCCTCTTTGGGCACTGTGATTATCGCGATACCCACATCGAAGTTCTGTACCACCTTACCCAGTCTCTCCAGCGGCTGAATGGAAAAACCACCGATACTCCGACCCGTTTTCTCGGGATCATTGTCGAACACGGCAACCAGATTCAGTCCGTACTCGCTCAAACCGGGATAGTCGATCAGGGCGGAGCCCAGCTTGCCCGCTCCGATCAGGATGGCGGTGTTTTGCGTGTTGATGCCAAGGAAATCCCCGATCGCCTGTTTCAGCCCGGAAACCGAATATCCGGATTTGGGTTTTCCCTTGTAGCCGATTACCGAAACGTCCTTGCGTACCTGGGTGTCATCCACGTGAAAGAAGTGCGCCAGGTATTTGGAGCTGACGAAGCGCTCGCCCTTCTGCTCCAACTCCGAAAGAATCTGATGATAGTAGGGGATTCTCCGCAGAGTCTGTACAGGAATCGTTGATTTGGGTTTTGCGGGTGCGTTTTCCAAGGTGATCAACCGTAGCCAATGGCTACGATAAAGTCAATCGCCGATTGTCAGCTGCTCTTCCATCTCCGTCTGCAGCTCGAGGGCTTTCTTCGCCGTTTCGATGTTGGCTCGGGCGGGAGAGTAGGTGGGATCGATCTCCAGCACTTCTTCCCACTTTCTGATAGCCCCGGAAAGATCCCCCTCGGAGTACAGTTCCAGGCCTTCAAAATAAAGCCCGTCGAGCTCTCTCTGCTCGTCTCCGCGTCCCCTGTCGCCGAGATTGAGCTTGGCCTGCAGGCTGAACTTGTCCAGCGGATCGACCCGACCGCTCAAATCGAGGTTGTAGTTCAGGACGAAGCTGACCTTCTCCAGGTCGACGCTGCTGCCCAGGCTGATCTTGGGATTGTCCGCCTTCCAGCGAAAGCCGGTCTGAAGGCTGAGGAAGTTGGTGACCATGACATTGAAGCCCGTGGCCATGGACCAGGTTTCCGCAGGGGCCTCCTGCGGGGAAAAGCTGAAGGGCAGGTTGAAATCGAAAGCCCAGGTAAGCGGACGGATCGGCGCCCAGGCGAATCCCACGGTAGCCAGGGTGGGCAGGGGCTCTCCGAGAGCCGGAAGGCCGATGTTCTTCACCGCGGCACCGACGGAAAAGTTCTTGCTTCGGGAGATCTGGAATTTGAGGAAATTGAACCGGGTCAGGATGCCCAGGTCTACCATGGCGGTCAGCGCCGACTGGTCCGGGTAGAAGGCGTTCGGGATGTTGCGGTAGGCTGTCTTGAGGTTCGCCCCCACGCCCAGGCCGTAGAAGTTGAAATCCGAGAAGAAGTTGTAGGACACGTTGAAGGTGGCCACGGTCTCGGAGATGTAGCCGCGGTTGGCCCGATCACCCCACTCGTTGTATTCGGTGAAGGGGACGTAGAGGAACTTACCCCCGACACCGATGCCCAGATCGTCGTAGCGGGCCGTATAGACCACCCCTTCGAGATTCGAATCCGCGATCCAGCTGTGGTGGTAGAAGGACAGCTCCGTGATGTCAAGGGAGGAGCTGGCCGAGGGATTGGCCTCGAGAAATCCGGAATCCAGAGCGACAGCGGTATAGGCCGTACCCATACCCTCGTACTTGCCTCCCATGGGAATCAGCAGAGTGGGGAATGCCGTCAATCCGGTGTTGGGATCGGCAAATCCGGAGAACAGCTTGTTGAGGTTGTAGTAAAAGTCGGAGAAGTCCGCAAACACCGGCACCACAAGGAGTAAGAAAACTGTGACGAGCAGCAGGATTCTCTTCATCCTATAGAGAATATACCTCCAATTCGTTCAACTTTCCAGGTTGGAGAACAACTCCCTCCCCAGTCTTACTATCGGTTGATTCGGCATTTCGCTGTACGCGGCGGGATGTTTTCCGTCGATAACAATGGTAGATTATAGTGGTAGAGTAGATGTAAATAATCCTCAAAACTTTTTTGGGGGCAGAAACAGCGTTGTTTTCTCCTTCGGTACGGGCAAGAACCATACTTCTCGCCATTATGCTCTGTCTGATTTCCGTGTTCAGCGTGCAGGCCAGGGGCCGGGCCGAGCGGGAGTCCCGCCAGCGTCTATCCGAGGTAGAGCTGCTGATCGAGGAGAAACGCTACAACGAGGCGGTGCATCTCCTCTCTGAGGTGGTCCGGGAGGACCCGGATCGCTTCGATGCGGCGGAGGAGCTGATGGGGCAGATCCGCGCCCGCCGGGCGGAGATCGACCAGAGCTTCGCCGAGTTGAACGATGCGATCCGGGAAAACGAAGAAGAAACGATTGTAGCCCTGATCGATAAACTGGGGGACTTGAATCCCTATCCCAGCGATTCGGAGGCGGAGCTGCTGGATATGCTCCGGGCCGCGGGGATCGAGCGGATCTACTTCGTCAATTTATTTCGTGAGCTCATGGCACGGGCCAAGGCGCAGATCGAGGCTGGTGAGTACCGCCAGGCTGTCTCCACCTATCTGGAGGATTTCCTGAGGGATTTCCAGATCGTTAAGGAGAATTTCGATGACGCGGAGTATGGGAATATCCTCAAGAACTCCGTGGATGCCGCTCTGGAGAATATAAGTCAGGCGATTCAGGCGCACGACGTGCTCTACGCCGCTCTGGGGTCTGTGGCCGAGGGATTCGGCGCGGATCCGGAAGTCCTTCCCGCGGAGGTTGGCGCCGCAGCCGCCACCTTTGAGTCGATGGTGGAGGTGATGGGAGAGGTGGAGCGTTCCGGTCGCACCTTTCAGGTTCAAAACGAAAGAATCCGGGAAACATCGTCCGATGGCCAGTTCGATCTGTTCCTCTTTTTTGCAGAGAATTTGGTGTTCGGCCCCACCGGCAGCGATACGGAGGGGATCGCCTACGCCCTGGACTCGATCTGGAGGCGCGAGCTGGCCGGTTTGGAATCCCGGCTGCTGCAGCGCGGGCAAGCGGCGTATGCGGCGGCGGTCGAGCAGTTCCGGGCGCATTCCGTGGACGCCGCCCTGGCGAATATTTCGGAGGCGGAGGCGCTGTTCCCCTCGCTTCTGGATCTGCAAGTCCTCTGGCCGCTGCGGATCGCGCCCACTCGCCCCTACCCGACGGATGAGACGGGGCGGGCCGCCTTTGCCGCGGCTCTGCCGGCGTTTCTGCGCACTCAGGAGTATCTGAAAGCCCTGGAGGATTATCGTTCTCTCATCCAAACCAACCAGAGGCTTGGTGAGCTGGTGGACCAGGAGGTCACTACCATCCAGAAGATCTACGACGATCGGGAAGAGCTGAAAACCCTGCTGCAGGATACCGCGGAACTGGATTCCAGCTGGCAGGATCAGCTGGCGCTGTACCGGGAAGGAGCCGGACAGGGCCTGCAGCTGACAAATCATGCGGGCCAGGCAGGGGAGGTTCTATCCGATATCGGCGCCACCCAGCGGGGAATTCAGGAGCTGGACCTCCGTCTGCTGGACCGGGTAGCCCGCGTACAGGGGGTGGAGTTCGAGGAGCGTTTCCGTATCTACCAGGCGCGCTTCGAGCAGGGAGTTCAGCTGCAGGAAGGTACGGAGGTCCCCATGGAGCCGATCCGGGATCCGGAAACCGGAGAGATCGTGGAGACGCCCGTAAAGGTGGAGAAATTCCCGTCCCGGGCCGTGGCCATCTACCAGCCACTCAGCGAGGATCTGGAGAATCTTGACGAGGGGGTCAAAGCGATGCTGGCCGATGCCCTTGCGAACGCGGACTATGTAGCCCAAAGTGTGGAGCTTCAGAACCATGTCGACTCCCTCCAGAGCCTGGTGGAACGTACCGCTGCGCTGCGGGGGGAGCTGAAGCCGCGGCTGACCGAGGCTCAACAGGCGGCGTTGCAGGCGGAACGCTACCGGCGGGAGGGGCAGCTGCGCTTCCAGCAGGCCCAGGCCAATGCCCGAAATGAACTTTTCTCCGACGCCCGGAAGAACATCCGAGTCGCCCGGGAGGCATTCGACAACTCCCTGAGCTTTCAGGAGGATGCGGAAGTGCGGCGCATCCGTGACGAGGAACTGGTGGCTTTGTCTGAAGCCATAAACGTACAGGAAAAAGACAAGGTCATCGCGGAGGTGCGGCAGCTCATCGAAGGCGGCCGCAGGCTCTACACCCAGGGTGATTTTGCCGGCGCGGAGCAGGCACTGCTGGCTGCAAAAACACGCTGGGCCGATACTTATCCGACGGAAAACCCCGAGGTGAGCTTTTGGCTCGGATTGATTAGAAGCGCAGTGGACGCCACCACGGGCCGGGAGATCGCCGTCACCGATCCCCTCTACAAGGAGATGAGCCAGCTGTACAATCTGGCCTACGGAGATTTCCAAGCCGGCCAGCGGCTGGTCCGGCAGGGAGAAACCGGTGAAGCCGTCAGGGTGCTACAGAGAGCGGAAGATCGGATCGCCAAGATCCTGGTTCCTTTTCCCTTCAACGCCCGAGCCCGGGTTCTCAACCTGCGCATTCTGCAGATACGGGATCCGGACGCCTTCGGGAGAAGGATAACGGAGTTGTACAACGATGCCCTGCGTCGCAGATCCGAAAGTCCCCAGGAAGCCTACGCGACCTTGAAGGATATCGAGCAGCTTCTACCGAACTATCCCGGCCTGCAGACGGCGGTCGCCAATCTCGAGATCACCCTCGGTTTCCGCATTCCCCCGCCGGACCCGGCAAAGATCTCCCAATCCCGGGACCTGTACATCCAGGCCAGATCGATCTGGGACAGGAATCAGCGCGACCTGTACGACAGCGCCCTGGACGTTCTCAACGAGGCGATCCAGCTGAATCCCGACAACCGGGACGCGGTGGCCCTGAAGGACCGGCTCCTGGTCGCCACGGGCGGAGAGAGGGTTGATGTGCTTTCCAGCGACGATCAGCGGCTGCTGCGGGAAGCCGAAGCCAAGTATCTGGCCGGGGATTATTTCGAAGCCCTGGTGATCATCGAGCAGCTGCTCCGGAAACCGAGCAATCAGAACAACCAGGAGATCCTGGATCTGGAGAAGCGGATCCGGGCGAGGACGGGATAGCCATTTGACGATTTCCAAAAGAACCTGTCCGACAGCTGTTCTGCTGCCTCTCCTGCTGTTTTTCGTATTCTGCCTTCCCGCAGATGCCCAGAGTTTCTTCTGGGAGTCTCCCAAGGTGCTGGTGCCCGATGCGGCCCGATTTCCCGCGGCCGTGTCCGGAGGGGGGGTGGTTGCCGTTGCCTGGCAGGTCATGGAGAACGATCCCCGGGGAGGCGGGCGCATCTATCTGTCGATACAGACGTCCCGGGATGTGCGCAGCTGGATGCGAAACGATCGGGTGCTGGGACCTTTCACCTTCGAGGACAGGGAGGTCCAGCTGTACTCGATGGCCATCGACCGCAGCGGCACGATCTATCTCGCCGTGGTCAGCGGAGAGAATAAGACCGAGCTTTATCGCTCCACTGATGCGGGGCGGAGTTTCCTCCTGCTCTCTACAATCGAGGCGGGCACGGCAAGTCTGGCCCCGAGCATCTTCCTGACCGACAGCGGGAACATCCTGCTGTTCGTGACCCAGGAGTATGAGACGGCCGAGGGGATCAGCTCTCTGTTCGTGTACTACAGCGTGAGCCCCAATGGAAGAAGCTGGAGTCAATATGAGCCGCTGGTTGCAAGTGGCGAGCTTCCCATAAGCTTTCTGCCTTCTCACACCTCGCTGAACGGCAGGGAGTATGTGGTTTTTCAGGCCTGGCCTAGTGGTTCGGGGAGCGAGCGGAACTACCAGCTGTACCTGGTGTCCAGCCCCGATGGGGGGTACAACTGGAGTTCTCCGACCCGTCTGCGGCTTGCCGAGGGCGTTGCCGGCGAGCAGCTGCCCGCGGAGTCTTACTCCAATCAGCGGCCCTACCTGAGCAGCCGGGACGGCAACCTGGTTTTGGCGTGGGAGCGCCAGTGGGGCGCCCAGGTTCCGCAGATCTTCTTCGCTACGGTTCGACCTGATGGAACAGTCGTGGAGGCGGAGGCGGTAACCTCGGGTCAGGGAGCGGCTCGCTTTCCTCGAATCGTGGAGATCCGCGACAGGATCCTGCTGTTCTGGTTTGACACCCGCCGGGGGGCGGATCACGTCTTCTTTGCCGACAAACGAGGCGCACTCTGGGAAGAGAGGGACTTGAGCGATGTTCGCGGGTCCTCCTTCTTCCCCTATCCAGTCGAGCTGAAAGAACAGCTGTACGTGTTTTGGGAGAACCGCATCGGCGACACATCGAGAATCTTCTTTCTCGCACCGGACCAAACCGTCGATCCGCCGGCGGTAACAGCCCTCAACTTCGAGCCGGGCAGGCGCTCCAGGCAGGATACCGTACAGATCCGCTGGACCCTTCCCAGCGATCCCTCGGGAATCGCCGGCGTCGGCTACCTCTGGACCCAGGAGGTGAACGAACCTCTGGCGCGGG
>Ga0315550_1002312_pt1 | contig 11673 bp, 9 predicted proteins | sample SalMarSW160190MG_2_FD_203100 | JGI IMG/M metagenome (GOLD analysis project Ga0315550, IMG submission 203100) | Salt marsh sediment microbial communities from the Plum Island Ecosystem LTER, Massachusetts, United States - Salt Marsh Sediment SW1601-90 ... | reverse complement strand
AGGAGCTCGTGACCGGATTGCTCGCCTTGCAGCAGCCGATGGCGAAGGATCTGCGCCTCCTGCTCGCCGCGCTCAAGATCTCGAACGATCTCGAGCGGGTGGGCGACCACGCCGTGAATATCGCGCAAAGCGCCAAGCGACTCGTCGCGTACCGCGTGATCGCCCCGGAGCCCGAGCTCGTGGAGATGGCGCGGCTGTCGAGCGACATGCTCGCGCAGTCCCTCGACGCCTTCGTACGCTCCGACGCCGCGATCGGCCGCGCCGTCGGCGCCCGGGACGATCAGGTGGACGCACTCCACCGGTCGATGTTCCGCATCCTGATCACCCACATGGCCGAGGACCCGCACGTGATCGGCGCGGCCATGGAGCTCTTCCTCGTGAGCCGTAACCTCGAGCGGGTGGCGGACTTGGCCACGAACATCGCCGAGGACGTCGTCTTCCTGGTCGAGGGCAAGACCATCAAGCATCGCAGCGAGGCGAAAGAGCGCGCCTAGCTCCGATCAGCGCTTCATGTTCCGCCGTTACCCAGCCGTTACGCCGGCTCCGGCCGGGCCGTGACCGATCCCCGCTTTCGTCCATGTGGCTGCATGAGATCTCAAGCCGCCACGCTCACTCTTTGCAAGGACGATCGCGTCTATGCTGCAATTCGTTCGTCGATTCGCCGCGACCGCCGGTGTGCTCGCGTGCGCCGTCGTGCTCGCCGAGCCCGCCGCCGCTCAGGGTACACAACCGCACGTCACGGTCAGCGGCGTGGGGTACGGGCAGTACCTGTATCAGCTCAGCAACAAGCCGGCCGGCGCGCCGGCGCCCAACGCGTTCGAGGTCACCCGGGCCTACGTCAACGTCGTGGGCAAGTTCAGCAATGGCATTTCCACCCGCATCACGTCGGATCTGTACCGCAACGCCGGCTCGCTCGCGATGCGGATCAAGTATGCGTACGTCGCGTGGCAGCCCAAGGACAGCCAGATCGGGTTTCGGTTCGGCCAGACGCAGATGGCATGGCTGGATTGGGAGGAAGGACTCTGGGGCTATCGTGTCCAGGGACCGATGGCGCTCGACCGCGGCGGATACCTCTCGTCCGCCGATCTCGGGCTCGCGGTGGACGGCGCGTGGTCCGGGCAACTGGTGAACATGCAGGCCGGCGTCTACGACGGGACCGGCTACCACGGCGGGATCGGTGACGGCCACAAGGCGATCGACGCCCGCGTGTCGGTGCGCCTGTCCGCGACCGACGACAACGGCAGCCGCGGCGGCCTCCGCCTCACCGGCTACGGCCTCTACGCCGGCAACGACGGCGGCGGCAAGCGCTACCGCGCCATCGGCATGCTCTCCTACAAGAGCAAGACCGTCCTGCTCGCCGGCGAGGGCGCGATCACCGCGGACAGCACGACCGGCACGTCCACCTCGCTCGTCAAGGGTCGCGTCTTCAGCGCCTACGGCACCTACGCGATTCCCCAGTCGATGGCGGGCCTCATCGCACGCATCGACTACGTCGATCCGAACACCGCGGCCGCGTCGGTCAACGACCGCTACACGCGCGTGATCGGCGGCGTCTCCTACAAGATCGCGCCCGAGCTCATGGTGCTCGGCGATCTCGAGGCGACGTCGTATCAGGACCCGGCACGGCCCACGCTCACGAACGCCCTGTTCCAGGTGCAGTTCAGCTTCTAACCCGACCCGACGAGATGCCCGCATGAATGCGACACCATCGTTCTCGAAGCTCACACTGCTTGCGGCGGCGGCCCTCGGCCTCGCCTGCGCAGGTGGGCAGTCCGGCCAGCAGGCTTCGCAGGACACGCAGGCCAGCACGGCCCAAGCGCAGATCAAGATCAACGGCGCGGGCTCGTCCTTCTCCAACATCCTGTACACGGATTGGATGAAGGTCTACCAGCGCTCGCACCCCGACGTTCAGCTGAACTACCAGTCCATCGGCTCCGGCGCCGGCATCAAGCAGTTCACCGATGGCACGATCGACTTCGGCGCGAGTGACGCCCCGATGACCGACGAGCAGATCGCGGCCGTACACGGGAACGTCCTGCATATCCCGACCGAGATGGGCGGGGTGCTCCCGACCTACAACCTGGCGGGCCTCCACGGCGTCCTCCGGTTCACGCCGGACGTGCTCGCGGACATCTATCTCGGCAAGATCACGAAGTGGAACGATCCGCGGCTCGTCGCCATCAATCCTTCAGCGGGCCTTCCGAACCAGGACATCGCCGTCGTGCACCGATCGGATGCCTCGGGCACGAGCTTCATCTGGACGGACTACCTGACCAAGGTGAGTCCCGAGTGGGCGCAGAAGGTCGGCAAGGGCACGTCGGTGAATTGGCCGGTCGGTATCGGCGGGAAGGGCAATGAGGGAGTGTCCGCCCAGGTGAGCCAGACACCGGGCTCGCTCGGCTACGTCGAGCTCGGGTACGCCATCATTAACAAGCTCCCGGTGGCTTCGGTGCGCAACAAGGCCGGCAACTTCATCACGCCGACGATCGAGAGCGTGACCGCCGCCGCCGCCGGCGCCATGAAGGCGATGGGCCCGAACACCGATTTCCGCGTCTCCATCACGAACGCGGACGGCGCTGAAGCCTACCCGATCAGCAGCTTTACGTGGATGCTGATTCACAAGAACTACCAGGATGCGGCGCTGGCCAAGGCGCTCGTCACGTACACCTGGTGGGCGCTCACCGCCGGCCAGGCGAAGTGCGGCCCGCTCGGCTATGCGCCGATCCCCGAGCAGATGCGGCCGTGGCTCGAAGCGCGGCTCGAGTCGGTGACCGCGGGCGGTCAACCGGTCTGGACGGGTCCCACCGCCATGCGGTAGGTCCGTCTAGGCGCAGTATCGCAGGATCCCCTGGAAGGGAGAAGGCGGCGGGAACTTGGGTTCCCGCCGCCTTCACATCCGGACTACCACCTCGGGCGCCACGGCCCGGACCCCGGCGGCCCCCCATCCCAGGTGTGCACCTCCACCGCCGGCACCGGCCTCTGCCTCGCGAACACCCGAATCAGCATGGCGCCGGAGATGAACCCGCCGACGTGGGCCAGGAACGCGACCCCGCCGCGATCGAGCCCGCCGAGCGTGGGAAGCCCACCCAGAAATTGCACGAAGAACCAGTAGAGGAGCATGATGTAGGCGGGGAGCGCCACGGTCGTGATGAAGAATCCGAGGAACACCAGCGTGTGTACCCGCACCCGCGGGTAGAGCACGAGATAGGCCCCCATGACGCCGCTGATGGCCCCCGAGGCGCCGATCATCGGGACCGCCGAGCTTGGGGAGGCGGCGACCTGCGCTCCCGCCGCACAGAGGCCGCAGATCAGGTAGAACACCGCGAACCGCCAGTGCCCCATCGCGTCCTCGATGTTGTTTCCGAAGATCCAGAAGAACCACATGTTGCCGAGGATGTGCAGCCACCCGCCGTGCATGAACATCGACGTCACGACGCTCATCCAGGCGCGCGACGTCCCGATGACGCAACCGAGCCCGCGGCCGAGCGGGATCTGGTAGCCGGCGGGGAGCCGGCCGGTGAGATCGCCGGGAATCAATCCAAAGTGACACACCGATCGATCGAGCGCCGGGTGGGTTCCCGCCCCCTGAATCAGGAGCCAGCACGCGAAGTTCAGCGCGATGATCGCGTACGTCACATACGGCGTGATCGCCGTCGGGTTATCGTCGCGGTACGGGAACATCCGGCGAAGCTATCGGCGACAACGCCATAAGTCAATGAATGTCAAAGGGATAGCGATTTGCTCAACGGCCAGATCGCCCTGCCAATATGGCACCAATCGTTGGTACGGCGCTTGCTCATGCGACCATGCAGCAGACACAGGCATCTACCAACATTGGCTGAAGGAGTGCAGTCCATGGCGCAGAAAGTCATCGGCATCGATCTCGGGACCACGAACTCGGTCGTGGCCGTCATGGAGGGCGGCGACCCCGTCGTGATCCCGAATTCCGAGGGTGGTCGGACCACGCCCTCGGTCGTCGCCTTTACGAAGGACGGCGAGCGCCTCGTCGGGCAGGTGGCGAAGCGCCAGGCCGTCACCAATCCGCAGAACACCATCTTTTCCATCAAACGGTTCATGGGCCGGCGTTTGAGCGAGGTCTCCTCGGAGTCCAAGCGCGTGCCCTACGGCGTGGTCGCGGGGAAGAACGACCTCGCCGCCGTCGAGATCCAGGGCAAGCAGTACACGCCACCGGAGATCTCCGCGATGATCCTCCAGAAGATGCGCCAGACGGCCGAAGACTATCTCGGCCACAAGGTCGAGAAGGCCGTCATCACGGTCCCCGCGTACTTCAACGACTCACAGCGGCAGGCCACCAAGGATGCCGGCAAGATCGCGGGCCTCGAGGTGCTCCGCATCATCAACGAGCCCACGGCCGCGGCACTGGCATACGGACTCGAGAAGAAGAAGGAAGAGAAGATCGCCGTCTTCGACTTGGGCGGCGGCACGTACGACATCTCGGTCCTCGAGCTCGCCGAAGGCGTCTTCGAGGTGAAGGCCACCAACGGTGACACCCACCTGGGCGGCGATGACTTCGACGATCGCGTCATCACCTGGCTGGTGGACGAATTCAAGAAGGATCAGGGCATCGATCTCTCGAAGGACCCGATGGCCCTCCAGCGCCTGAAGGAAGCGGCGGAGAAGGCCAAGATGGAGCTCTCGACCGCGATGCAGACGGAGATCAATCTCCCCTTCATCACGGCCGATCAGTCGGGGCCGAAGCACCTGAACCTCACCCTCACCAGGGCGAAGTTCGAGCAGCTCGTGGACGATCTGATCCAGAAGACGATCCCGCCCATGAAGAAGGCGCTGGAAGACGCCAACCTGAAGCCCGGCGACATCGACGAGGTGATTCTGGTCGGCGGCTCGACGCGCATTCCGAAGGTGCAGGAAGTGGTGAAGGGCTTCTTCGGGAAGGATCCGCACAAGGGCGTGAATCCGGACGAAGTCGTCGCGATCGGCGCCGCGATTCAGGGCGGCGTGCTCGCCGGCGAGGTGAAGGACGTCCTCCTGCTCGACGTGACGCCGCTCTCGCTCGGCATCGAGACGCTGGGTGGAGTCACCACGGTGCTCATCCCGCGCAACACGACGATCCCGACCAAGAAATCGGAGGTCTTCTCGACCGCCGAGGACAGCCAGACGACGGTCGAGATCCACGTGCTGCAGGGTGAGCGGCAGATGGCGCTCGACAATCGGACGATCGGGCGGTTCCAGCTGACCGGTATTCCGCCGGCGCCGCGGGGCATGCCGCAGGTCGAGGTGACGTTCGACATCGACGCGAACGGCATCCTCCACGTCTCGGCCAAGGACAAGGCCACGGGCAAGGAACAGAAGATCCGGATCGAGGCGTCGAGCGGTCTCTCGGACAGCGATATCGACAAGATGGTGAAGGACGCCGAGTCCCACGCCGCGGACGACAAGGACCGGCGTGAACAGATCGAGGCACGGAACCGGCTGGACGCGCTGGTCTACGAGGTGGAGAAGAACTCCAAGGAGTGGGCCGACCGTCTCGACGAGGCCAACAAGGATCGCCTCAACGCGGCGCTGGAGGGTGCCAAACAGGCCCTTCGCTCCGGAGCCGGGGACGAGATCAAGCAGGCGCTCGAGGAGCTGAGCCAGGCCTATTCGGCGGCCGGCGCCTCCCTCTATCAGGCGACGCAGGGTCAGGGCGGGCAGGAGCAGCCCACCGGCGCGCCCGAGGGCGAGACGGCCGAGGGTGCGAAACCCGAGGACGTCGTCGAGGCCGATTACGAGGTCGTGGACGAAAATAAATCCTGACCTGACGGGGGGAGCGGGGCCGAGGGAAACCTCGACCCCGCTCCGGGGTTTATGTTGGTGACGGCGCCCTCACGGAGGGCGCCCGGTTTTGCGAGACATCCCTCTCTATTCTGCAGGACGTATAGAACATGAAACGCACACGCGACTGGATGAAATTCGGGGGCCTCGTGGCCGTGACGCTGATGCTCGGTGGCGCGTTCGCGAGTCTCATCGAAAGTCCCGGCACGTCCTACGCGCAGCAACGCCAGGAGACCCTCGCGGCCCTGACGCCGAAGCCGCACGATGCGCCGGTCGCCCCCACCGAGGTAGCACCCGCCATCGCCCTGAGCAATGCATTCTCGGCCGTCGCGCGGGCCATCCGGCCCGCCGTGGTCTACGTGCAGGCGGAGACCAAGGTCAAGCAGGCGCATCCGGACCTGCCGCCCGGCTTCCAGCAGTTCTTCCCGCAGTTCCGGAACCAGGCGCCGCGGATCGAGCGCGGCGAGGGGAGCGGCTTCATTATTTCCCCGGACGGCTACATCCTGACCAACAACCACGTCGTGGATGGCGCGGACAAGCTGACGGTGACGCTCTTCGACAAGCGCACCTACCGCGCCAAGGTCATCGGTCACGACCCGCAGACCGACATCGCCGTCATCAAGATCGACGCCCACAACCTGCCCACCGCGACGCTCGGCAATTCTGATTCGCTGCAGGTGGGCGACTGGGTCCTCGCGATCGGCAATCCGCTCGGGAAACAGTTCTCCTTCACGGTGACGGCCGGGATCGTCAGCGCCAAGGGCCGCCTGCTCCGCGGGTTACAGCAGTCGCAGTACTCGATCCAGGACTTCATTCAGACCGACGCCGCGATCAACCCCGGCAACTCCGGCGGTCCGCTCGTGGACCTGCACGGCGACGTGGTGGGCATCAACTCCGCCATCGCGAGCGCCAACGGCTATTACGAAGGCTATGGCTTCGCCATCCCGATCGATCTGGTGCGGACGGTGGCCGGCCAGCTGATCAAGAACGGCAAGGTCACACGCGCCGTCCTCGGGATCTCGATTCGAGACGCGAATCCCGCCGATGCGGCCTACGTCGGCATGAAGACCGTCACGGGCGTGACGATCATGGATTACTCGTCTTCCGACAGCCCGGCCAAGCAGGCCGGTCTCGAGCCCGGCGACGTCATCACCATGGTGAACGGCGATTCGGTGGACTACGTGAGCCAGCTCCAGCAGCTCGTGGGCTTCCAGCAGCCGGGCAGCAAGATCCGCGTGACGGTGATGCGGCACGGCTCGGGCGAGCACACGTACGACGTCCGGCTCATCGCCGCCCCAGGTGCCGATTCCACGGCGCTCGCGTCGAACGGCCCGAACAACGGAGAGTCCTCGTCCCCGGCGTCGAGGCTCGGCATCTCGGTCAAGCCGCTCACGCCCGATGTCGTTCAGAACCTCAACATTCCGAAAGAGGACGTCGGACTCGCGGTGACGGACATCAAGGAGGACAGCCCGCTCAACGGGGTCATTCTGCCGTGGGGCAGCCAGAATCCCGGTGCCATCATCACCTGGGTGGACGGCCGGCGCATCAAGTCCGTGAAGGACTTCGAGGACGCCATGAAGGGCATCAAGAACGGTGACATCGTTTCCATGCGGTACTACATGCCCAATGCAAATGGAGCCGGTGGAGCGGGAGGCGTGTATCGCTTCCAGCTCGGTGGCGCCAACTAATTCACTCCCAGCACCACCGAGCGCCGCTCACGGGCGCATCGACTCCGGTCGGTGCGCCCGTTGTCGTTTCGTCGCGTCGCCCGGAACTACCCGGCCGACCAAGTGTTTGTTGTAGGGAGAGCAGCTCGCAGCGGCTTCGGAGGGACGCCCCATGACACTGCAACGCATCATACGCGAGGGATTCGTGAGCGGCTTGATCGGCGCCGGAGCGATCGCGCTCTGGTTCCTTCTCGTCGACCTGGTCGCCGGACACCCGTTCTACACGCCGGCCGTACTCGGTTCGGCGGTCCTCTTGCACATGACCAATCCCGCCGCGGTGCAGGTGGCCTTCTCCACCGTGGTGATGTACACGATGGTCCACGTCTTGGCCTTTCTCGTGGTCGGCTTTGTCGCGGCGGCCATCGTCGCGGGCGTCGAGCGGGTCCCGGCGACGCTGTACGTCGTGGCGGCGTTCTTCGCGTGCTTCGAGTTCGGATTCGTGGTGGTGGTCTGGGTGATCGCGACACCGCTCCTCGGCGCACTCGCCTGGTGGAACGTGGCAATCGGCAATCTGATCGCCTCCGTGGGGATGGGGCTCTACCTGTGGCAGGCACACCCGATCCTGCGCGAGCGTCTGGCCAAGGAGCCGCTGAGCGGGCCGATCGTGTACACGCACGCATCGCACGCCGATCACTCGGGACGACTCAGCTAGCGGCGATCCCCCGCGCGGCCGCCTCGGCGGGTCCCGTCGGGGCCGTGGGCGCCTGCCCGAACCCGGGACCACACCCGTGACGGATAACGATCGAGGGGCGCGGATTCGGCAATCCGCGCCCCTCGTGTGTGCTGCACGGTGTACCGAAGGCTAGAGCGTGAACACCCCGAAGAGGAACATCAGCGCCACCAAAACGGAGAAGGCGATCAAGAGCGGCAGGGAGAACAGCGCCGAGAAGAGTCGGTTGTCCATCTTGAGGTGCATGTAGAACAGCACCACCAGCGCGAACTTCGACGCCGAAAGCAGAATCAGTGCCGGCGCGAGAATCGGATGGAACGCCGGAATGTAGAAGACCCCGACTTCCGTCACGGTCAGCACCGTGAGGACCGCGGCGACGGCGAGATAGACGCCGGCCGTCGGGTGTCCGCCGTGCGCGTGCGCTTGTGCCTGCGTGTGTTCGGTCATGTGCGTGCCGTTGGCGTCACTTGATGGGGGTCGTCTGAATCAGATAGACGACGGTGAAGATCACGATCCACACCACGTCCACGAAGTGCCAGTACAGCCCGGCGATTTCGACGTTGAGGGACTTCTCCGGGCCGAGCTTCCCCTGAAACGAGCGCACGAGCAGCGTGAGCAGCCAGATCACGCCGACCGCTACGTGCCCACCGTGAAATCCGGTCAGCGTGAAGAACGTGGACCCGTAGAGATTCGTGTGAATCGTGAGGCCCTTGTGCACGAAGTCGGTGAACTCGTAGGCCTGACAGCCGAGGAAGACCATCCCCAGGAACGCCGTGCCGGCCAGCCACACGCGCTGCCAGATCTTGTCCCCCCGCTGCACCGCCGCGAGGGCGAGCACCATGCAGAGGCTCGACATGAGCAGATCGAACGTGCTGAAGCTCGTGAGCGGGATGTTGAAGATCTGGTGCGTGGTGGGGCCGGAGACGCTCTTGCCCTCGTAGACGAGGTAGGTCGAAATCAGCGAACCGAAGAGCAGGCATTCCGAGCCGATGAACGCCCAAAACGCGATCTTGCGGCTGTCGAGCCCCGTGGTGGTGTAGTGCTCCGAGTGCGCGGAAGCGGGATGCGCCATGCTCAGACCTCGAAGGGCTCGAACGCCCAGGAGTAGATGCCGAAGACCAGGATCGCCACGCCGACGAAGACCCCGATCAGCGTATGCGCGATCGTGCAGGCGCCGATCGTGGCGAGCCCCGCGGCGGTCACGATGGGCCAGTGCGATCCGGCCGGCACGTGCACGGGCTCGGGCGGCACGTCGGGGATCTCACTCACCCCACCTTCCGTCCAGAGCGGTACGCGGCTCGTCACCGTCGGCAGCACCGAGAAGTTGTACGCCGGGGGCGGCGAGGAGATCGCCCACTCGAGCGTCGCGGCGTGCCACGGATTCTTTCCGGCCGGCTCCCCGTGCCGCGTCGTGCGGATCACGTTGTACAGGAAGATGAGCACGGTGGCGCCGAGGAAGAGCGCGCCGATGGTCGAGGCCAGATTGAAATCGGTCACGCCGAGCTGGGCGCTATACGTATAGATCCGCCGGGGCATGCCGAGCAGCCCCGAGAAGTGCATCGGGAAGAACGTCAGGTTGAGCGCGATGAGCGTGAGCCAGAAGTGCCACTTGCCCAGCGTGTCGTTCAGACACTTCCCGAACACCTTCGGCCACCAGTAGTAGATGCCGGCGAAGATCCCCATGATCGCGCCACCGAACAGCACGTAGTGGATGTGCGCCACCACGAAGTACGTGTCGGTCTGCTGGAGATCGGTGGGGGGCGAGGCGTGCATGACGCCCGAGAGCCCCCCGATGATGAACATCGCGATGAAGCCGATGGCGAACAGCATGGGCGTGTGGAACCGGAGCTTCCCGCCCCACATGGTCGCGATCCAGTTGAAGATCTTCACGCCCGTGGGGATCGCGATCATCATCGTGGTGGCCGAGAACACCGAGTCCGCGATGGGGCCGAGCCCGGTGGCGAACATGTGGTGGCTCCATACGCCCCACCCCATGATGCCGATGAGCACTCCGGAATACACCACCACCGCGTAGCCGAAGAGCGGCTTCCCCGAGAAGGTGGGCAAGACCTCGGAGACGATGCCCATCGCCGGAAGGATGAGGATGTACACCTCCGGGTGGCCGAACAGCCAGAAGAGGTGTTGCCAGAGGATCACGTCGCCACCCGCGGCCACCGAGTAGAATGTGGCGCCGAAGTAGCGGTCGAACATGAGGAAGACGAGCGCGATCGTGATCACCGGGAACGCGGTGATGATCAGGAACTGCGTCACGAACGACATCCACGTGAACACCGGCATCCGCATGAGCTTCATGCCGGGCGCCCGCATGTTGATGATCGTCGTGATGAAGTTGAAACCCGCCGCGAGCGACGCGATGCCCAGGACCTGGAGACCGATCAACCAGAAGTCGATGTTGAGCCCCGGCGAGAACTGGTTCGACGTCAGATTCGCGTAGCCGAACCAGCCCGCATCGGGAGCCGCGCCGAAGAGAAAGCTGCTGTTCAGGATCAGGCCGCCCGCGAGGAAGACCCAGTAGCTGAACGCGTTGAGCCGCGGGAACGCGACGTCACGGGCACCGATCTGCAGCGGGATGATGAAGTTGAAGAACGCGGCCGAGAGCGGCATCACGGCGAGGAAGATCATCGTCGTGCCGTGCATGGTAAACAGCTGGTTGTACGTCTCGGCGCTCACGATCGAGTTGCCGGGCGCACCGAGCTGCAGCCGGATGATCAGCGCCTCGAGCCCACCGATCAGGAAGAACGCGAACGCCGTGACACCGTAGAGCACGCCGATGCGCTTGTGATCGGTGGTGGTGATCCAGCTCCACAGTCCGGTGCGCGGGGGCGCGTCGGCGGCCGTATGGGGGAGAGCGGTCGTAGCCATCCGCAGTTCCTACTTCATGCTCTGGAGGAACGCAATCAGGCCCCGGATCTCGTCCGGGGTCAGCCCGATATTCGGCATCTTGCTCCCCGGCTTCGCCGCCGGGGGATTGCTGAGCCAGGTCGTGATCCCGGCGGGCGTGAACGGGAGCGTGCCGCCGGCGATGGTGGTCCGGCTCCCGACATGCGTGAGATTCGGCCCGATCACGCCGGCAGAGATCCCCTTGATCGTGTGGCACACGATGCAGGAATTGCTGGCCGGATTTCGGATCTTGGTGAAGGCCTTGTACCCCGCCAGGATCTCGGCATTGCTGGAGTCGACCGGTGCGTGCGCCGTCTGCTGGTCGGCCACCCACCGGGCGAAATCCGCCGAATCCTGCACCATTACCCGGAAGCGCATGTTCGCGTGCGATTCGCCACAGAACTCCGCGCATTGGCCCAGGTAGGTGCCGACGGAATCGGGTGTGATTTCCAGGTGATTGACGTGGTCGCCGGGGAAGACGTCGCGCTTGCCGCTCAGGCGGGGAACCCAGAAGCTGTGGATCACGTCCGCTGACTGAAGGCTCAGATGCACCGACTTGTTGACGGGAAGGTGCAGCTCGTT
>Ga0315550_1002311_pt1 | contig 11674 bp, 8 predicted proteins | sample SalMarSW160190MG_2_FD_203100 | JGI IMG/M metagenome (GOLD analysis project Ga0315550, IMG submission 203100) | Salt marsh sediment microbial communities from the Plum Island Ecosystem LTER, Massachusetts, United States - Salt Marsh Sediment SW1601-90 ... | reverse complement strand
GTTTTGAAGAAATGTATAGCGTGAATCCTGATTTATTTGAGCATAAAAGCGAAGAAGGTTTATGGAAAACATTTCAGTTAGTACAAGATGAAGCAAAAAGAGAGATAGATAGAGAAAATTACTTTGAGGCATTGAGTATAATATCCAGAATAATAAAGCCAGTAGATGAATTTTTTTCAGAAGTAATGGTTATGGCAGAAGATAAAAGGGTTAAAGAAAACAGGCTTGGAATTCTAAAAAGCCTGCAAGTGTTTTTTCTTCAGGTAGCTGATTTTTCAAAATTTTCTATTTAGTAGTTAGGTGTGAAGTATCTGAAGTGATCAAACTAGACAAACCCATGACTATGCAACTCCTTGCTACCTCCAATTCCTAAATCCCTCAATTCACAATTCCTTAATTATAAAGGTTTTATTAGTTATCTGGTTTTTTTACTAAAAAATACATCTCACCTTTATGTTTCAGATTGCCTGCAGCTAATTCCGCGTATGGGTCACTACCCCAAAAAATGTCTGCGCGTCCTGTGCCTTTTATAACTCCTCCTGTATCTTGATTCAAAAGAAATCTTGAAAAAGGAACCCATCCAGTTATATTTCCATCTTTCCCCATAATGGGTTTCTGGCAGCGAATATATACCAAGGCCCCTTTTGGAAATAATCTGTCATCAACGGCTAAAGACCGTCCGGGTGTTAGAGGAACACCGATATTACCGAGAGGCCCGCTATCGAGTAATCGGAAAAAAACATAGGATGGATTATAATTCAATATCTCATCTTTAATCTCTGGATTTTGCTTTATGTAAGATCTGATGGTCTGAAGGGATAAATTATCGGCTGTGATATATCCACTATCTATCATATATCTGCCTATACTTTTATAGGGATGCCCATTTGAGGCACTATACCCAACCCTGATTATCTCTCCACTGGGTAATTTTATCATACCTGAACCCTGAATTTGTAATATAGATACATCGAGAGGATCTTTTAGCCAGGCAATTTCAAGGTTTTTTTCCCCTAAAATCGTACCTTGCATTATATCTTTTCTCGTGTAATAGGGGACAAGACTATTGCCCTGTATCCTGGCCATAATACGCTGTCCGGAAAGTTTAGAGCGGAAAAGCCCCAAATGAATTGTCAATAGATTATCTGGTCTTTTATATATTGGATATTTGTATATAGAATCACGCTCAAGACTTCCATCAAGGATTGGCTCAAAATATCCGGTGAAGAGTATCTTTTTGCTTCCCCAAAAACCAGCTGCCTTATATAAGTAAAATTTTTCCCTTAAATCTCTATTGAATTTTTTACTATCCGAACTTTGCTTGAAAATTGATAAAAAAGTCTTTAATGATTTCCTCACATGTTCGGCGGGAAATTTATCAGGCCCATAGGTGAAAAGTGCATCGTCCTTTAGTCGGTTCAAATATTTCAGATCACTTTCAATAGCCAATGAAAGAGAATCCATATCCATGTCATCCTGAAATGATGGCCAGAAATATTTTACCTTTGTAAGGGCATTGGCTGGTTCCTTAACCTCTTTTTTAACTAAAGGGTAGCAACCACTAATAATAAGGAAAATTATTATTGCTGTGAGGTAGCGGTGAATCATATGCTAAATATTAGATGCAAACCTTTCTTAAATACAAGAAAAAAAGTATTGACTCAAAAGATTAATGTGCCGTAGGTGCATTTATGAGGTTTACCCTGGCGCGAATTTTCTGAAATACCGCACAATCTCTATAGTATTTCTATGCTTAGGGTCTGGGTCAGGGAGCATAACAAAAAAAGACATCTCCATGCGCGACATAAAGTTTTCTTCGTGAATAACTCTAAAGTGCCATTCGGCCTTGAGTCGTTCGACCTGAGCCGTTAGGTAGTGAGCGATTCGAATGAGCTTTCGATCTGAGCCTTTCGGCAGTGAGCGACTCGATATGAGCTCGCCAAAATGTCTCACGGCCGAACTGCTTAAGCCGAAGGGCTCGCCAACATGTCTCACGGCCGAGGGGCGACACGACTTGAGCTCGTCGACAAGTCTCTCGACAGGCTCATGGCCGAGATGCAGTGCTGGAGTCAGCTGCTGTTAAGTTTCTCGGAGGGACTCTGTTTAACAGGGCACGTAAAATTTTGAGTAGCCAATACGATTGTATAAATCAAACACAAAAACTGTGTTAAATTTAACACATTAACATAATAAAAAATAAATAGTTCCCGTATAGCAAATTTAAATTATCATTATCAATTTCAATCAGTTGAACATATAGATTTGCCTTTTTAATAATCATTTTATTGAATGGCACATAATTTGCTTATACCTAGTACGTCTTCCAGGCAATATTTTTCTCTACATTAATTTATTATCAAAGTAATTATTATGGATTTAAGACAACGGACAGTTGCAGAGGAGATAAACTGTACAGGAATAGGTCTTCATTCTGGTAAAAAAATAAACCTTACCATAAAACCTGCTCCACCAAATAGCGGAATATCCTTTGAACGTATTGATATATCACCAGGCTGTAGAGTTAAGGCCTCTTTTGATAATGTAGTTGATACGAATATGGCTACTACTATTGGTTTTAATGGATATAGTGTATCCACAGTAGAGCATATTATGGCTGCATTTTTTGGAATGGGTATAGATAATGCTTTGGTACAAATTGACGGTGGAGAAATTCCTATTATGGATGGAAGTTCTGCCCCCTTTATATTTCTACTAAAAAATGCCGGTGTTACCATACAAAATAGCCACAAGAGATTTCTTCTTGTAAAGAAGTCAGTTAAGGTTAAGGATGGCAATCGATCTGTTCAGCTCAATCCTTCAAATGAGCTAAAGATAACGTATAAAATTGACTTTGATCACCCCTTAATCAAAGATCAATCCTATGAGATAACTTTTTCAAAATCTAGTTTTGTTGATGAAATTAGTAGGGCACGAACATTTGGTTTTTTGAGGGATGTCCAGACATTAAGAAACAATGGGCTGGCAAAAGGTGGATCCTTAGATAATGCAATTGTTGTGGATGACTTCAGAGTTCTCAATGAAGATGGCTTAAGGTATAAAAATGAGTTTGTAAGGCATAAACTCCTTGATTTTATAGGTGATTTAGCTATTCTCGGTTGTGTACCAATCGGCCATTTTGTGGTTGAAAGATCAGGGCATTCTATGAACCAAAAATTGCTCAGGCTGTTTATGGCGCAAGAAAGGTCCTGGGAGGTAGTACGATTTAAGAATAAAGAAGAGTGTGGGAGAAAAAGTATCAAGATACCGTCCTTTGGTACCCTTGATTTAGTCCCTGCCTAAGGCAGTATACAGTAGTCAGAAGGCAAGAAAGAGATTTTTTGCTGATTGAGTACCTCCTATTTTTATTTTCAAAATTTCTAAATTCGTCATTCAAAATCAATCCCTTTTATTAAATCTTGCAATCAGTCTCCCTTTTTCCTATGATATTTCAAATATCCTTATAAAATTATCTATTCTAATTTCACAAATTATTTGCCATCTGTGATGTGGGTTATAGGATTAAGGAATTAAGGAATTTAGGGGTTGTGAATTATAGATTAGTTGATGGCTATAGGTTATTCACTGTAAACCTTAGGTGTCTTTAATTGATACATTCAAACACGTTGGTTCACTCTATGCGCGGTAGACAGCTTACTCTTGCTTTAGTGTTTTTTCTCTTTTTCTGTTTTTTCTCAGAAAGTTCTTCAGCAAAAGAGGCTCGCTTGTCAGATATAATTGTCACTAACACACGGGACCATCTACTGAGTTATTTTAATGTAAGAGACTGTTTTACCGAAGAAATGAACATGGCCATTATGAATGGTATTTCAACCAAATTTACTTTTATCGTCAAACTATATGAGATTAGAAGTACATGGTTTGATCGTAAGATAGCAGACATTAGGTTAACACATACTATAGAATACAACACCCTGAAAAACGAATTTAGTCTTCTTTTACCAGAACAAAATAAAAAAAAGGTAAAAACCAAGGATTTTGACGGAGCGAAAGATTTAATGGGGGATGTGGTGGCCTTAAAGGTTATCAGGCTCGATAAGCTTAACAAAGGAGCTCATTATCAAATACGAATGAAGGCAGAGCTTGATAAGATTGAATTACCTTTTTATTTAAACTATGTGCTCTTTTTTTTATCCCTATGGGATTTTGAGACAGACTGGTATTCAGTTGTGTTCAGGTATTAGGTGCAATGAAAAGACATGTAGATACTAAAAATGAAGACCTAAAGAGGCGTAAACGAGAAATAATCATCATATGTATTATACTTCCCATTATTATCCTCCTTACCTATTTGGGAACAAAAGTCTTTGATCTTGGCGTTGAGTTACCAATTGCCAGTAACATCTTGATCTTTGTCTTAATAAATATCAATGTAATTTTACTGCTTCTTCTGCTCTATCTGACCATGAGAAATCTGGTCAAGCTGGTGTTCGAGAGAAAAAAAAGGATTATGGGCTCTGGTCTTAGAGCAAAGCTCGTTTTTGCCTTTGTCATACTTTCCCTTTTACCAACTATAATTATCTTTTTTGTTTCAGTGCAATTCATTTCTCTCTCCATTGATTATTGGTTTAATCTTCAGATTGAGCAGTCTCTTCAAAAGTCTTTAGAGGTAGGTCAAGATTACTATAAAAGAGTTGAAGATGAGGCATTAGCATTTGGCAATAGTTTAAGTTCCTTAATTACCCATGAAGGGTATATGTTGCTATCAAAAGAAGATAAACTAGGTGCATTTATAGAGGAAAAAAGAAAGGAATATAATCTTGCTGCTATTCAGATATTTTCATCAAAGTTACTTCCGAGGACAACTTCTTATGACAGGAGTGTTGATTTAAAACCTTTTAAAGATCTGGGCATTGATGTATTGCGCAAAAGTTTCAAGGATTCAACTGATATTAAGATTATTCAAACCTCATTACATGGAGATTTAGTTAGGGTCATTGTGCCCATATTTTCACGAACCGAGACAAAGGCTCAGGTAGGAGCAATTGTGGTTGCTAAATTTATTCCTGGAGTAATTTTGAATAGGCTTGCAACTATTACCAAAGGCTTGGAAGGTTATAAGCAACTAAAGATGCTCAAGAAAACTATAAAGTTAACACCTTTGATTTTTCTGTCTATTGTGACACTTTTAGTTATCTTTTCCGCCATTTGGTTTGGCTTCTATCTTTCAAAGGGGATTACAATTCCAATAGAGGAACTTGCTAAAGCTACTGACAGGATTGCATCTGGCGATTATGGATTTCATATTGATCTGGAATCCAAAGATGAGATGGGCGTTCTTGTAAATTCATTCAATAGGATGACAAAGGATCTTAAGGAAAGTAAGAGCACACTCGAAACGGTGAACAAAGATTTAATTAAAAGCAGCACGGAATCAGAACAACGCAGAATCTATACTGAGATTATTTTAGAAAATGTTGCTGCCGGTGTCATATCTGCAGATTCTAAAGGTGTGATTTCAACAATAAATAAGTCTGCAGAGAAGATGCTTAATATTTCTGCTAAGGAAATAATAGGGCAGAATTATACATATATTCTTGGCCCAAAATATCGTTCTATTATTAGTGGATTTGTGGGAGGTAAAAATCGTAATAGAAAAGAATTTATACAAAGAGAGATAGGCATTTCAATAAAAGGGCATTCCTTAAAATTATTGGTTTCCTTGAATCTTCTGAGGGATGATCAAAATAATTATCTTGGACTGGTTGCAGTATTTGAGAATATGACCGAGTTAGAAAAGGCACAGAGAATGGCCGCATGGAGAGAGGTGGCCAGGCGCATAGCCCATGAGGTAAAAAATCCATTAACCCCGATTCAGCTTTCAGCACAAAGGTTGAGACGAAAGTATGGTGAACGTTTAGCAAAAGAAAATGGAACAGTTTTTGATGAATGTACTCGGTTGATAATAGACAATGTTGAAGAGTTGAGGGTATTAGTGAATGAATTTTCCAGTTTTGCTCGAATGCCAACTTCTAATCCGATTCCAGATAATATAAAAGAGATAATTCGGGATGCAGTTTTATTGTATAAAGATGTTCATAAAAATATTACATTCAACTTTATCGAAAACGATGATATTCCTAAATTAAAACTTGATAGAGAACAAATAAAAAGGGTGATGATTAATCTTTTAGATAACGCTGTGGCAGCCATGCAAGATAAAGGAAAGATTAATATCAGGCTTTTTTATGACAAGGCATTGAGGATTGTCAGAATTGAAGTTGTCGATACTGGTAGCGGTATATCTAATAAGGATAAAGAGCGGCTTTTTGAGCCGTATTTTTCTACAAAGAAATCCGGGACAGGACTGGGACTTGCAATCGTCAGCACAATAATCACCGATCACAATGGTTTTATCAGGGTTGAGGATAATAAACCACATGGTACAAAGTTTATCATCGAACTACCTGCGAGGGTTTAAACTCGTTACTTATTGGTGGTACTGGTTTCTGGTTAACAGATAGCGAGTAACGAGCGATGCTTATCCTCTACCACCTTTTAGCTACCCTTAGCTTTATCTTCTTTTTTCCTGTTTTTTATCTTTTAAAAAATAGAGGCCGTTTTAAAGAAAGGTTAGGTCTGAATCTTTCAGATCTTAATCAATCAGGAGCTGGCAGGCTATGGGTCCATGCACTTTCAGTAGGCGAAGTCTTGTCAGCAATTCCTTTGCTTGAGGCATTAAAAAATAAACATCCATCAAGAGAGATTGTCCTTTCTGTAAAAACGGCTACTGGTTTAGACGTAGCAAGAAAAAAACTTAAAGATACCGTTCACTATTTATTACCAATGCCTCTTGATTTCTGGTGGTCAGCAAGGAGGATGATAAAAAATATTAATCCAATCATTTTTATTTTGGTTGAGACAGACATCTGGCCGGGCTTAATCTCATTGTTAAAGAAGAGGGGGGTAAAGACTATCTTAGTGAATGGCAGACTTTCCCCACATACTGCAAAATCTTACAGGAGGTGGAGATTTTTAATCAAGAGAGTGCTGCAGATGGTTGAATTATTTCTGATGCAAACAGAACTCGATAAACGTCTAATTATTAAAGGAGGACTTTGTCCAGATAAGGTCAAGGTTACTGGAAACATTAAATTTGATAAGTCATGGAGACCTCTTAACAATAAAGAACGAGACAGATGGCTTGACCTCCTAAAACTTAAAAACATGCTCATATGGGTGGCAGGGAGCACTCATCACCCTGAAGAAAAAATTATATTTAATGTATTTAGTCAACTTCGTAAATCCTTCCCTGACCTTTCCCTTGTAATCGGTCCACGGGAGGCTCACAGGTTTGATGAGGTGTACAATCTTGCCAAAGATTGTGGATTAAAGGTCATAAAAAAAACGCAATTGTCTGTAGACCATACTGCCACTGCTCCGTACGCCTCATCCCGCGGAGCAGGTCGGTCAAGGAGGCACGAGCGGGAAGGAAACCAGAAATACAATGTTTTCATTCTTAATACACTCGGTGAATTAGACCAAGTTTATGGCTTAGCTGATATTGCCTTTGTAGGTGGAAGCCTTGCTCCTAAAGGTGGCCATAACCTTTTAGAACCAGCCTTTTTTTGCATACCTGTCCTTTTTGGTCCTTACACATATAATTTTACTACTATGTCAGAATTAATGATCAAATACAGGGGCGGAAAAATGGTTGCTGATGAATCAGAATTGCTCCACGTTATGTTAGAGCTGTTAGCTAAAAAAAGTGAAAGAAACGAGATGGGAAAAAGGGCTAAGGAATTTGTGGAGCAAAATCAAGGCGCTCTTGCGAGGGTAATGGGAATCCTTGAACCTTATATTGAAGTGTCCAAGGTGCTTGCAGCAAATAATGCAACAAACCTAAAAAATACAACAAACCATAAAGACTCAATAAACACAAGAAACTATGAAAGCGGTTAATTGGTCAATTCTACACACAACAAAAGAAAAAAATATTTTTACATTTTTTCTGAGGATACTTTCTTTTTTGTATGGGTTTGCTATTCAACTTAGGTTTGTTGCGTATAAGACTGGTTTTTTAAGGGCCAAGCACCTTCCCACTCATGTAATTAGTATTGGAAATATAACCACAGGTGGTACAGGAAAGACACCATTTGTTGCCATGCTCGCCAAGTGGGCAGAAATACATGGATTTAAGGTAGCAATCCTCTCAAGAGGTTATAAAGGAAAGAGAAGCAATGATTCACATGTTGTATCTGATGGAAAAACGATCTTGGCATCTGTCGATGATGCAGGAGATGAACCAGTGATGTTAGCTACAACATTATCTTCCGTGCCTGTATTAGTATCCAAAAAAAGATATAAAATTGGATCTCTGGCCTTAAAACTTTTTGGCTCGGAATTACTGCTATTAGATGATGGATATCAGCACATATCATTGCACAGAGATATGAATATTCTTCTCATAGATGCTAATAGACAATTTGGAAATAGATCGCTGCTACCCCTAGGCCCTTTGAGGGAACCGATTAAACAGATAAAAAGAGCGGATATTATTGTTATCACCAAATGCACAGATACGCATACTGGAGGTAAGCTCTTCGATTATTTTCAAAAGAATTTCCCTGCAAAATCTATCTTTCGATCTAGGTATTTCCCTAATCAGGTCATATTTCCCCTTGCCCGTACCACACATCCGCCCGATATTTTGAATGGGAAAAATGTCGTGGTTTTTGCAGGTATAGCACACCCAGATGATTTTTTAGAGACGGTAAAAAGTTGTGGAGCCAATATCGTGTATTTTCAAGCTTTTTCTGATCACCACTTTTTTAGCGCTCATGAGATCGAAGAGCTTGTATCGTGGAAAAAGCAATCAAATGTAGATTTTTTATTAACCACAGAGAAAGATTGGATAAGGATTGACGGTAATATTGAACCTGATTTAGACATTGCTATATTAACTATAAAGATAGACCTGCTTTCAGAGCGGGATGCCTTTTTTGAAAGTATCAAGCAGGGAATTATTCGATTAAATGTGGAAAAAAATGAGAGTCAAATCCAGGCATAAAATCTCAAATCAGGAAGTGAAAAAAATACTGGTGAGATCCGCTAATTGGATAGGGGATACAGTAATGATGATCCCCTCACTAATGGCACTTAAAAAGAATTTCCCTCATGCTCAGATAACAGTCTTGGCTAAACCCTGGGTCATTCCACTTTTAAAAGATCATCCTTCAGTGGACAAAACAATGCTTTTCGCTAAAGGTGACAGTGTTTTTACCTCATTAAGAGAATTAGTGAGGATTATATCATGGCTGAGGGCTGAGAGATTCGATATGGCAGTTCTCTTTCAAAATGCCTTTGAGGCCGCATTTTTTGCCTATGCAGGAAAGGTTAAATATAGGATTGGTTACACTACAGATGGAAGAGGATTTTTATTGACCCATAAAGTGAAAAGGGATCAACATATTTTTTGCGTTCATCAAGTTGAATATTTTCTCAATCTCATAGAGGCTATGGATTGGCATGTTGAAAAAAGAGAGCCTGTTTTATATGTTAACGACGAGGATAGCCGGTCAGGCTCGTTAATGGTATCTTCTATGGGCATAGAAGATACTTCTTTTATTATTGGAATTAATCCAGGGGCTGAGTATGGGTCAGCTAAGAGATGGTCAGAAGAAAGATTTGCTGTCATTGGTGAGTGGGCTGCCAAAAGATGGAATGCCAAGGTAGTGATATTCGGTTCTTCTTCAGAGACAGAAATAGCTACTAAGGTAGCTAATTTAATGCGTACCGCCAATCCTGTTAATCTCTGTGGACACACAACATTAGGTCAAGCAATGGCATTAATCAAGAGATGTAAATTTTTTTTGACAAATGATTCCGGGCTCATGCATGTTGCCGCTGCTTTTAATATTCCCCTGATAGCTATCTTTGGGCCTACTGATCATGTTGTAACCAGTCCGATGAGCAATAATGCACGAATAATAAGGCATAGCATAGATTGTAGCCCCTGTTTAAAAGAGGTGTGCCCTTCTGATCATAGGTGCATGCTGTCTATTGAGCCGGAGGAGGTTTGGGAAAAAATGGTAGAACTAAAAAAAGAACTAAAAATTTAAAAATTGAAAGTTGAATGATGAGACCGGCAGTATTTATTGATAGAGATGGCACTATTAACGAACAGCGTGGTTATATAAATCATGTTAGCAGATTTGAACTTTTACCCGGTGTGGGAAAGGCCATATCTCTTTTAAACACGAATGATCACATCGTAGTGGTAACGTCTAACCAATCAGGTGTAGCAAGAGGGTACTTTCCTATGCAATTGGTAAAAGATATCCACGATGTAATGGTGTTGGAATTGACAAAATATAACGCATATGTGGACAGGGTTTACTTCTGCCCGCACCATCCAGATGGGATTGTGCCTGAATATAGCAGGGAGTGCAGTTGTAGAAAGCCGAATGTAGGTCTTATAAAACAAGCTGAAGTTGAATTAGATATTGATATGGAAACATCATACGTAATCGGGGATCGCTTACTTGATATAGAATTCGCACATAATGCAAACCTACCCGGTATCTTGGTATTAAGCGGTTATGGCAAGGGAGAAGTGCAATATAGTATGTCTCATAAAAGTATAACACCTGTTTATGTGGCAGAAGATTTATTACGTGCAGTACAATGGATTTTGAAACAGGATAAATAACGTAATGAATAACAATCCAAATATCTTAATAATTAAATTGAGCGCAATTGGTGATGTTGTTCATAGTTTACCTTTCCTGGAAGTTCTAAAAAATGAATTCCCTTTATCTAAGATTGACTGGTTGGTTGAGGAAGATGCATCTGACATAGTAAAGGACCATCCTGATATAGATCAGTTGATACTTTTTCCTCGAAAAAACTGGGTAACAAGAATTTTTAAGAAAGGCGAATATCGCAGCGTTGGAAAAGAGATGGCCAACTTTACAAAAGAGCTTAAGAAAAAAAAATATGATATCGTTGTTGATCTGCAAGGACTATTTAAAAGTGGCATATTAACCTTCATTGCTAGAGGGAGAAGAAAAATTGCCCTTAATGGAGGGAGAGAGGCTAGTTCTATTTTTGTTAATGAACGAGTGGCTATTCCTGATCCAAATATACATGCTCTTGAGAGATATTTATATATTGCCAGATACTTGGGTGTAACTAAGCTTGAGTGGAATGGCCAAATTCCCACTGATACTGCAGATAAAACATATGTTAATTATTTATTAGAAGAGATTGGTAATGACAGAATCTTGGTAGCAATTAATCCAATGGCCAAATGGGAAACCAAACTCTGGGGCGTGGATCGATTCGCTTGCCTGGCAGATAGAATAAAAGAAGAATTGGGAGCAGTGGTTATTTTCACTGGAAGTAAAAGTGACAAAAAAACAATAAAAACTATTCTATCAAGGATGAAAACAAATGCTCTCGACTTAACTGGGAAGAGTAGCTTAAAAGAATTGGCATACCTTTATAAAAAATGCGCCGTCGTAATATCTACTGATACTGGCCCAATGCATGTAGCAGCAGCTATGAAATCTCCCTTAGTGATAGCCATTTTTGGCCCCACCTCTCCTTTTAAAACTGGGCCATATGGATCAAAACACAAAGTTATTAGGGCTGGTCTTGAGTGTAGTCCATGTTTTAATAAGAAATGTGATGATATGTCATGCATGAAGGAGAT
>Ga0315550_1002299_pt1 | contig 11714 bp, 10 predicted proteins | sample SalMarSW160190MG_2_FD_203100 | JGI IMG/M metagenome (GOLD analysis project Ga0315550, IMG submission 203100) | Salt marsh sediment microbial communities from the Plum Island Ecosystem LTER, Massachusetts, United States - Salt Marsh Sediment SW1601-90 ... | reverse complement strand
TGATCATATTGCATTCAAACTTTCCGTTACCGGGCTGAAGGGTGGCCATTCGGGAATTGATATTCCACTGGATAAGGGGAATGCCAACAAGATATTGAACCGTTACCTCTGGCATGCATCGAGGGAGCATGGGATGAGGGTGTCAGGCATCTCCGGGGGAGACTTACGGAATGCCATTCCCAGGGAAGCGTTTGCAATTGTAACCCTGCCGGAAAAGCAAAAAGTAAAATTCCTGGAATGCGTGGAAAAAATGGAAAAGATTTTCAAAAGCGAGTTTGCTACCATTGATCCTGATCTTTATTTTAAAGCCGATGATGCTGAAAAACCGGCTTCGGTAATGGACAGGGACACACAGGATCGTTTCCTCAATGCAGTCTATGCCTGTCCGAACGGTGTGATACGAATGAGCAATGATATGGAAGGATTGGTTGAAACCTCTACCAACCTGGCTGTGGTTAAATCGGACAACGGACAGGTTGACGTGCTCTGTTTGTTAAGAAGTTCGGTGGATTCGGCCAGGGAGGATCTTAAGAACATGTTTCGCGCTGTTTTCGAACCTGCCGGAGCAGAAACAACATTTGATGGAGAGTACCCCGGATGGAAGCCAAACATGGAATCACCTATCCTGAAAACGATGCAGGGTGTGTACCAGAAGAAGTTTGGGAATATCCCTGAAATCAAAGCCATTCATGCCGGACTGGAATGCGGATTACTTGGTGGTGTTTATCCGAACCTGGATATGATCTCATTCGGACCCACCATTCGGTTTCCACACTCACCGGATGAAAAGGTGAATATCGAAACGGTAAAAAAATTCTGGGAATTCCTGGTCGCTACGCTGGAAGAGATACCGGTGAAGTAGAAAAAAACATATCCATTACTTTCATAGACAGTTTCCTGATATCATGGCGGGAAATTTGAATTTTGGCAACGGTGAGCGGTATACGGTTACGAAATCAGTATCGGTTTTCGGTTAGCGGTCACGAGGCCCGCCAGACCTGATCTGTTTCGTTTATCCAAGTTCACCTGCCGAAGGCATAGCAGTCAGTGCGGACTACCTGCTCTTTTCCTCCAATCACTTATTACTGCACACCTTTCCCCTTAATCTTTTAAAGCAATTTTGAACATACTTAAACCATCATTCCATCTCATAGTCTCCACATCTCTAAACTCTCATTTCAGGGCATCTGCCGGAATAGCCATGTCGGCTGAAAGATGCCTGAAGTCGTGTTCTCCTTTCTTCTCTTCGTAATTTGCCAGCTGTTCTGAAATGAACTTTTCCAGCTTTGAATTCATCTTTTCAATGTCCTTCTCCGCAAACTCCTCCGGACCTTGCCTATCAACCAGCTCTTTTGCTTTCTCGAAACGTTCAGTATCACCAAAACTGATAGGACTCAGTCCAACATGCGGCTTAAAAAATCCGGTGATAACATCCACAACAACCACATAGATCTGGTTGGCAGCAAGCTCCGCCGTCATGAACTCTTTGTTCTCGGTCGATGCCCAGAACAGGTGCTCACCCGGTTCACATTCATACCGTAAATATTGTTTCCCTTTCAGTTCTGCAAAGTAGGTGTCATTATGAAAGAACTCAAATGTCATGGGTTTCCCATATATGGTAAATCGTACGAAATATACAACGGCTTTTCCTTCAGTTGGTGGTGTAAATCCCTGTGCCAGAAGTGAAGAAAAACAGGATACCACAGCAAGCAATAGTGTTAAAAGTAATCTTGTTTTCATTTTTTCTGATTTTTGGTTATTACTTGGAATGATGAAATCTTCTTTCAAATGTACAAAAATAGCCTGTCTTTTCTGGGTATTATTCCTTATTTTTATTGCATTGCATTCAAATATTTCATTCAATGTTAAATAAAAATTCAGCCACTCATGTTTAGAATAATCATCGCTTTTTTTTCTCTGGTAGTTTGTGCTTCAAGCCATGCTCAAACGACGGTTACTTTCCGGGTTAACATGACCGATCCCTTTAACAAGGGGTTGTTGGATACTGTTGCCGCTGACCGGGTACTTTTGCGTGGCAGTTTCTGCGACTGGTCGGGCAATGAATACATTCTGGAAGACAAAGAGAAGGACCTCATCTTTTCCGGTAATTTTATTATTCAGGGGGATACCGGGGAGGTGATTGAATACAAATATGCTGTTCTTAAACCGGATGGGAAGGTTTTCTATGAAACCAAAGCCAATCCGGACAATCTTCCGTATGGAAACCGAACCTTAGCGATCGGCAGTGAAACCGGAGACCCTCCTGTGGGAACCTACATCACCAATCCATACCGGTTGGGCAGCATCGGGTTGGAAGTGAGATTTCCGGTGGATGAACTTCAGGAAGATTTTTTGAAAGTAAGGCAAACACTGGAAGATAATCACGGCTGTATGTACAGGTACACACCCAAAGAGGAATTTGACTCCCTCTTTGACCGGCAATATCGATTGATTGACCATCCAATGTCGCCGAATGAATTCTTCAAAATAATCACTCCTTTGACAGAGAAAGTGGGTTGCGGCCATACCAACCTCTGGATGCCGGGTGATTTCTGGGATATGGAACCGGAAAACCTATTTCCATTGCAGATCAGGATCCTTGAAAGGCATATGGTGGTGTCCGGTAGCTATACCGATTCGGTCCAGGTACCTGTTGGCAGCATCATTCATACAATTAACAACCGTCCTGCAAGGGACATTTACCACGAAATGACAGCCAATTATTCGGCTGACGGTTATAATTCTAACTTTAAACGCACTTCAGTAGAGCAGCGATTCCCCATGATCTATGCAAGACGATTCGGTTTTCCGGATGAGTACCGTGTACAGTATACAATGCCCGGAGCAGAAACCAAAGAAGAGATCATACTGAATCCTGCCACGCTTCAATCCGTCAGAAGCATTGTATTCGGCACCCATGATGTTCCCGAGTTAAGCCTCAAACTTCTTGAAGAGAAAAGCACAGCCATTATGACAATCAATACATTCATCTACTATGACCGGGTGGGTTACTTTAAAGGATTCCTGGACAGTTGTTTTACGTTGATTAAAGAAAAGAACATGAAGAACCTGATCCTCGATTTGCGTAAGAATGACGGGGGCGATCCGTTTTGTTCTGTGCCACTCTTTTCATACCTGGAACACGAACCGGTGCCCTATTTTGCCGAACCCTATGGAAGGTATGCTGAATTTGCCAACCCCATTCCCCTGGCGGACAAACGGTTTACAGGCAACCTGTACACGCTCCTTGACGGGCGCTGTTTTTCGACCAACGGCCATTTCTGTGCCCTGTTAAAATACCATAGAATAGGGAAATTTGTAGGGACCGAAAGCGGAGCGACCTATACCTGCAATGCAGGAAGGGATTTGATGGTCTACCTGAATAATACCCGGTTCATGCTCTATTTCGGTCGCAGTCCATTTGCAGTGGCTGTGCAAGGTATGGATCAGCGGGAACCCATTAAACCCGATTACCCGGTCCATGAGACCATACGGGACCTGCTGGATGGGAGGGATGTGTATATGGAAACGGCTATGGAGTTGATCAAGGCAGGGATACATTAAACTATTTTTTTCTGTAGAGTGTCTGGATACTTATTATAGCAGATAAACGGATGGTTGAATAATCAAAATCAATAAATCCTTGTTGAAATCCGATTTTGAAATTCAAGTTGGCATTCCTGTGGCTCTTAATATTCAACCTGTACACCATGGGCCGGTCTCCATCTCCGATATAACCGATGTAACCGCCAAGCTGATTTTCAATAATGAATCTTTTCCATCCCAGGTTGATACCTGCTCCATACAAAAAGGCATCGTTTTGATAGTTTTTGTCATAGTGGGTTTGATAAACATACAGTCCCATCATCCCATACACCCTGAAATACCTGAGGTGTGGTTTTTCTACCGGATAGCTTTTTCCGAATGAAAGATCGAAATGGTATCCGGGTGAGTCAGTATACCTGGCACCGGCCATATTTGAGCCGGTTGCTGTTTTTAGATTAATCGTTAGAAGGACATCGGGCAACCGATCCCTCTCTTTCAGGATCTGTATGTATGTCCCGATGATCAGGTCACCCGTGGCAAATCCCTGCCCATCGTAATCCCTGGCTCTCCTTTCATCCCGGGTAATGGTGTCCATCCGGTAATACTCAACCGGGATCCAGGTAAGATTCAAACCAGCCCGGTTTTTGCAAACCGGGATAAAGATATCCGTATATAGATTGATTGTTTTATCACCCTGACTGAAATGCCCCTCTGCTCCGATGTCAAGGGTAAAATCCTGTAGAATGGTTCCGTATTTTATTGCAGGGACTGGAAGTGCATTTGGTCCCAGGTAGGATGGGGAAATAATCAGGTAGCGGGTCCAATGTGTTACGCCATCCCAGTTGTGCTTTACGTTCCACCAGGTCCAGTCCTGGCTGTCAGCCGGCATGATGCTTTGCAGAATAGCAACAAAAAGAAAAGACCAGAAGTATGTTTTCCTAATCATTGAAACCAAAAAATTCCATGAGCCCCTTAAATAACAAGGGATGATATTTACATTGCAGTGAAAATTACGGATAAATGGGGGATTTTCCAATGCGGGGTTGAGGAAGATCAGGAAAATAGCCGTTACCGATTTTATTTGTAAATTGTCAGAAAAACAATACCATGAAACGAAAAACCGAAATTACATTAATGGGGATCTTCATTGTGGTTTGCTTAATCCTGAATCCGGGATGCGAAGATGATAATGGTCCAAAGCGTGAGAATCCGGCTGACATGCCCTATTTTGTCCGGATCGATCCTGAGAATTTTGAGTCGACGAACATCACAGGGAACACCTTTTTCCCTATTGATACGGGTAAAACCTATATTTACGAAGGAGAGGATGAGGATGGTGCGACTGTAAGGGTTGAAGAGGAATACACCGGTGAAACAAAGATCATTCTGGGTGTAACGTGTGTTGTGGTGAATGCAAAAGAATATGTGGATGGTGAACTCATCGAAGATACCGATGACTGGTATGCCCAGGATAGGGAGGGGAACGTGTGGTATTTCGGTGAAGCTTCAAGGGAGATAGAGGATGGGGAGGTTGTCAGTACAGCGGGTTCATGGGAAGCGGGTGTGGATGGTGCATTGCCCGGTATTATCATGCTGGCAAATACCATACCGGGGATCTGGTACCGGCAGGAGTATTATGCCGGGGAAGCGGAAGATGTAGGCCAGATCCTGAGTATCTATGAGGCTGTAACTGTACCCTATGGTTCGTTTACCGATTGTCTGCAAATAGCGGAATGGAACCTTCTGGAACCGGGTGTTGTTGAACACAAGTTCTATGCTGCCGGTGTGGGTCAGCTGAGGGCAGTTGCAGTGAAAGGCGAGTCTGGTTACGAAGATCTGGTGGATATTGAGTGATCAGTTCTTAATCAGGATATACGCATTCAGCGAAGTGGCAACGATCAGCCAGAGGAAATAGGGAAGAATGAGCAAACTTTTCCAATCCATGATCCTCAGGTAACGGAAGAGAAAGAAACCCACCACCAGGAGCAGGGCTGCAATAACCAGCAATCCCCAAAATACATGGTGATACCGGAAGAAGATGGGATTCCAGCTTACATTCAGCAACACCTGGATCAGGAACAGAACGTAAACGAACCGTGAATCGGTCGCATTGGTTAAATAAGCCATGTAAAAGGAAAAGCAGAGCATGATGGCGGTCCATGCCACTCCAAACATCCAGCCCGGCGGGGTCCAGGGAGCAATGTTCAGTTCCTGGTACCATGCCGAACGGGCACCCCCGCCCTGCAATACACCTCCGATGCCCAACGCACCGAAATTAATGATCAGAAAAAGAATGAGTCGTATGTAGAAATTCATGATTATTGTAGATTTGGTTATAAAGAAAGTGTGCAATAAGTATTATTATGCAATTCAAAATTTATATTTTATTTTTTCCCCCAAAGGGGGAATATATTGCAGCACAGGGTAACGCCCTGTGAATAGAACATCGATAAATAATAGAGCCCTGAAAGGGCGATATATTAATCCCAAAGATATTTTTCATTATAATCAATATCATAAGAATCGAGAAATTTTTTCAATTCATCCTTAAAGCTTAGAATTTTATGCTTACCCTCTTGGTTGCTTATGTATTCAATAGTTTCCTGCAACCTAGAACTGCAAACAGAGAAAATTCCATACCCATCCTGCCAGGAGAATTGGCTCAATTTTATCCCTTTAGTCTTTATCCACTTTGATGAGCTCTTTTTAACTTCTTCAAGAAGTTTTGCAATAGAAATTGTCCGTGGTAATGTGCAAAGAATATGCAGATGATCCTCAGTACCATTAATCTTGATGGCATCTGATTTAATATTTCTAAGAATTCCTGCAATATATGCACCTAATTCATTTTTAATATCATTTTTAATATATGGAATCCGATTTTTTGTACTAAAAATTATATGAATATATACTTTTGCTAAAGATTGTGACATGTTTTTGTGTTTACTGAATATAGTAATTCAAAATTTGGTATTTCGCCCTTTCAGGGCTTATTGACCTTGGAATTAATAGCACAGGGCGTTGCCCTGTGCTATTATATATAAGCCTTTCAGGCTTCTAAAATTATTTTAATTATTTGGAGATAATAAAATTTAACTAAATTATTCAGCATCCAGATACAATATTCACTAAAATTCCTGTTTTTGATATTCCATTAACAATTCCATCATGGCAATGGCGGAAACTTTGCCTTTTGTTTCTATGAAATCACGTGGTGTGGTATCGCCGATTTCATAGGTTATCCCGATTGCATTGAATTGTTTGTAAAACCAATTATTCGAAAAAACGGCTGAATTTACTTCTGTGCATTCCTCATTCACGGTATAATCCGGGATCCTGTTTTCAATTTCTTCCAACCACCGGTCCTTGAAGTCGCCCAACACAAGTGTGGAAGGATCGACTTCTTTGGTATAATAGACATCATACCAGGTTGAATGGAAATCAAGGCCAAGGATAACTGGTGCTTTCTTCTTTTTTGATTCTTTGACAATGGCATCGGCAACCTGCCTGACCTCCGGCTGGTAATAGGTTCCCCAGTCCCGGTTCAGATCAACGCCACCCGCATTGTGCCGCCAGTGACCAAGGTCGACACCATCGGGATTCATAAGAGGAAAAATAAGTACCCTGAATTCACGTAAAAATAATTCCGATAATTCAGATGGTTCAATAATTGTTTCAACAAACGCCTTCATGGCAAAAAATCCGGTCACCTCAGGCGGATGTTGCCTGCCGAGGATAATCACGGTTGGTTTATCTTTCGGTCCATCCCGGTTAGTGTCCATCATATAAAGTGGCCGGTTGAGTTTAGAGACACCAACCTGAGTAAGCCTGACATTGCCTTTTTCTTCCAATGAATGGCACCATGAAAGTACCCGTTTTGAGTCAATGATTTCCTGTCCGGCAATCCAGGTTGTATCCGAAGTTACCGGGAAGTTTATAAAAACGGTTGTGCTATCCGCATTCAAGGCAACACTTTCTGCAGGGAGTTCTGTCCAGTGTTCCCCGTCTGTACTCAATTTCGGATGGTACCGGTGTTTTGCATCATCATATTCCAGCAGGATTGTCAGGTATTGATTCCGATTGGAAACTATTCTGAAAGCATACCAGGGAGAGTGGTTGATTGGTGTATTTTCAGGGCTGATTGAAATTGAAAAGGTCGTGTTATCAACCTGCTGACAGGAATTCATGCGTGCCCCGTCAAACAGGTTGTCGAAATGAACCTGGCCGCTATTGAATGTATAGGATCTCTTTTCCTGGAATTCAATGGGCCTGGTCTTTGTATCGATCTCCGGTGGCGGTTCAAACCAGGTTGCCTGATACCGGGTTGTTGAACACCCGGTTAGTATGAATCCCGCCAGGATGAAATAGAGGACTGAAATACTTGGTTTCATTTTTTTTATTTAAGTTCTAATGCTGCTCGTGCTGCCCGTTCGCCCTCTTTGATGATCTCTTTTGCTTTATAAAAGTCAAAGGTTCCAAAGGAATTCTTTGAAACATTAATGAGCAGATCGGGTCTGTTTTTCTCGATGGTTAATACAGAAATCTGATGCAACATCAGGCTGATGCTCCGGGTTGTCAGGTTGAACAGTCCGATATCATCTTTTTTATTTTTCGGGATGATGTTACTCAGTTTGTTCTGCATCAACTTCAGTTGCTTCAGGTATTTGTTATCCATTTGTTTTTTACCGGTTGTTTCTTTTTTTTCAGCCGGTATCTGCGCATTCACATCCACCACAACCAGCATGTCGTTTTCGTGTCGTTTCACCCGGTTGATCGGCACAGGATTCAATACTCCTCCGTCCACATAATAACTGCCGGATATTTTCACCGGTTGGAATACAGTAGGTATTGAGATGGATGCCCGGATGGCATCGTACAAATTCCCTTCAGTAAAAACAAGTTCGGTTCCTTTGACAATATCAGTAGCTACAGCACAGTAGGGGATCGGCAGCTCCTCGATGTTCCTGTCGGGTACAAGTTCCTTCAGTTTCTTAATGATCCGGTTGCCCTTTACCAGTCCTTTGTTACTGATGGAGATATCGGTCAGTTTCAAGACTTCCATGACATCCAGGGATAAAACCCATTCCTCGAATTGTTTCAGCTGACCGGTTGCATACATCCCGCCAACCACGGCACCCATAGATGTTCCGGCAATGGAAGAAATGGAATAATCCTGGTGTAACAGTTCGTTGATCACGCCTATATGTGCAAATCCCCTGGCTCCACCACTGGATAAGACCAGCGCAATGTTCGCTTTATTGCCTTTTAAACCTTGTGAAGATGCCAATAAGTCGATTACTGTCATGGTTTGTAATAATGTTTTCTTGATCCAGCTTATTTTACCAGCCAGGGTGCATTTGAATCGGGAGGCCCTTCACTGACCACGGGTATTTTTGGAATAAATGAAATATCGACCTCTTCGATCTTTCCGTTTTCTATTTTATAAAGTAACGATTGATAAGCTTCAAACCGAAGATTCAATTCATACTCTTTTCCATCATAATGCAGGGTAACATCAACCATTTGTATTTCATCAGAGAACGATTGTCCATAAACAATTGGAAACATCAACTTCCTGGATGTTGGATTAGCAAAGAAGATGTAGAGAGAATGATCTTTTTCCCGTGCCCAGTAGGGAAGTAATCTACCCCCTTCGACCAGGGGAGGTTCCTTTGGGGTAAACTGCAGGGAAACATTCGGTAACCCCCGCAACGTTTCGATCAGGATATTCCACTCTTCGTGTTTGATCGAACCCGGCTCTGCCGGATCCTTCTTCAATGTAACCGGAAATCCTGCTTCAGCCAGTTCGGTCACCCGTTTCAGTACATCATAATCCAGGTACTCCGCGTCGATGTATACAGAGTTGAAGCTTGCATCACCCACCCGTAACCTGCCATTTTCAATCACCCCTTTCTCCAGGAACTCTTTATTGATCCATACCGGGTGGTATCCGGCAACCTCTTCGGGGAAATAGACATAACGCATTTCGTAATAACCCCATGCCCAGATAAACTGTTTTTCTTTGGGCATGATCCCCTTTACCCAGGCATCCTCTGTGGGCAGGTATACAGCGACATCACTATAGGAGTTACCCCGTTTCATGATTTCCGAAACGGTAGCGAGATAATCGTTGAATGCCCGAATCTCCGGAGCGATCGCTCCATCCTTTCCGATATGCACCGTTGCATAGAAATTCACCGAATCCTGGTCTTTCGGATTGTGTGCTTTTCCATGCCATACGATGTGGTTTACGCCATTTGCAAACAGGGCATCTGCTACCATTTTCAGGTCTGCAGTCTGTTCTTTTCTCATGTAATTATTGGGCCATCCGTAGATACAGGTGAATGTTTCGGCGCTCACCACCTTTTTCCCATCAAGAAGTGCCGCTGATGCAGGGATGCTGTTATATTCAGGCTCATATAGCATTGATTCACCTTCCGGAATATCCATGCGGGCATAGGCGGAGATGATATCGCAGGGAGCTCCGGAACACTGCCCCCGGGAAAACAGGTTTTGCTCATGTAATACCCGGTCGAAGTTCGCATAAAAGTCAACGACTTTATATGACAGGAATTTCATGTAATCATAAAGAGGCTCTCTTTTCGCATGAGTGTATAGCGAATCCATGAATAGCGAGATGTCGTACCCATATCTCACTTTGAATTCTTCCTTAAAGCCATCGGCCCAAAGTTTCCCTGTTTCCACTTCCCAGCTGTCGATAAAGCAGGAGTGGGGGATTTGGGTTTCCGGATCCGGGAATGAATCGAGCATCCGGTTAAAGTAAGGGAGGTAGTTTTCGGGGTTGATGTGATCGACCACATACCCTTTCTTAGGGTATTCCCACGAGCGGGTGATCACCTGGCGTTCCTCTTCTCCAAACTGTTGCGATGCCTGTTCATAGGGTACGTAGGAATCCCCGAAGGGCCACAGGGTGCCCATGGTTAAATCGCAGGCCAAACCCAGGCTGTCAGCATACAGCATGGTATAATTTACCACTTCCTGCCATTCCGGACTCAACCATTCCTGCCGGGGGGTGTAGGTTGTAACCGGGTTTTTATCCCTGGAATTAAGCGGATATACCCAGGCAAGTTCGACACCACCAAAACCGTTCTGCTTCAACCAGTCTAAGTTGTATTTAACGTCTTCCTTTTTTATCTCTGAGGCAAACCACCAGTACCGTGCATAGGGTTTGGAGATTATTTCCATGGAGTTCCTCTCCATTCCTCCTGGTGTTTTACCGTCTGATTGTTCAGCATTGGGAGCACAGGAAGAGATAAGAATGGAAAGCAGGATGACTCCTCCCCGGATCGGATGTGACACCGTAGTCATTAATTCCCTGGCTTTCATTTCTCTTCAGCAATGTGTAATACCTCCTTGATTAGTTGCTTGAATGTTTCCCTTGGCAATGCGCCCAGAGCCATCTGCGGTTTGTCATTTAATGGAACAAAGAGCACGGAGGGTATGCTTCTGATCCCAAAAATTGCGGCCAGCTCCTGCTCCTCTTCTGTGTTTACCTTATAAATATCCACTTTGCAACAATACTCTTCTGCCAACTCTTCTATAATGGGAGCAACCATTTTGCAGGGACCACACCAGTGGGCATAGAAATCGATGATACAGGGATTTTTACCTTTGTAATTCCACTCTTTTGATGTTTCATAATCAAAGATCTTTTCCCTGAAGCTCTCTTTCGTTAAGTGTTCTATTGCCATAACTATTTTATTTAGCGGTTCAATCGTTTCATGAATATTTATTATATTATAGAATAATCCCTTCTGCTATTGACGAGCTTATTTAAATGATTTTGTGTGGATATGGTGTTTTAGTGTTTTTGTGGTGTTAAGTATAGCCACAAAATCACAAAATCCCCCCTAAAGTTAATGGTAAAACAGAATAAAAATAATAAAATCATCCGATATGGGTACAGGCAGCCATCAGACGGGAAACTCTTATATAAATAGGGACAGCTACCTTTTTTAAATAGGGACAGCTACCAACTTAAAATTTCTATATAATTATAAACCAATCAGTTAGAAAATGAGAAAATTGAAAATTAGTTCATTTATACTATTCATAAAACCTTATTGGATAGTTTATTATAGATGTATAATGAAAATTAATTTAAGTCGGTAGCTGTCCCTACTTAATTTGGATTCAGACGTTGAATT
>Ga0315550_1002297_pt1 | contig 11721 bp, 11 predicted proteins | sample SalMarSW160190MG_2_FD_203100 | JGI IMG/M metagenome (GOLD analysis project Ga0315550, IMG submission 203100) | Salt marsh sediment microbial communities from the Plum Island Ecosystem LTER, Massachusetts, United States - Salt Marsh Sediment SW1601-90 ... | reverse complement strand
ATATTGCCCTGCCGATTATGTTGCCGATGGCTTGACGAGCGGCAAGGGTCATCCAGACGGTCAAATATACCAACGAGGTTACAGCCGATCCCGTGAACAAGGGCTTCGACAAAGCCAAGGTCGCACGGCGGTCTATTTCGCTTTAATCGCCTTGCGCCTGATTGCCTTCCTGACGGCCTCAACGATCTCGCCGGGGGTGAACGGTTTGGCTACATAATCCATCGCTCCCCGTTTCAGTGCCTCCGTTGCACGGCCGACGGTCGGGTAACCGCTGATCATCACTATCGCCGAATCGGGTGAACGGCGTTCGAGTTCCTCAATGACGTCCATTCCATCAAATCCCGGCATCTTCCAGTCGCACAGAATCACGTCAAAGAAAGAATCTGCAATAAGCCTGAGCCCTTCGGGCGGGCTGGTGGTACACGACACTTGAAAACCCGTAGCAGAAAATATCCTGCGGCACGATTCCAGGACAACGTCTTCATCATCGATGATGAGCATCCTGTCTGCCATACTGTACCTCGCTTCTCTACCAGATTTCGGCGCTCAGCCGCTGTTCAAGCCAGCGCCTTTGGGTCGGCGTAAGCTGCCCGACATATTTCTCTATCCATTCTATGTCTCCCGTGAGGAGAGCGAGCTTTTCAGGACCGGTAAGAGTGTATTCATCGAGGGCCTCTGCCCCTTTATAGAGCAAGTTATAGATGAATTCACTGTCGGAATTGGCTCGTTCAAGGACCTTGATAACCTCCTCTTTATGAATGAGGGCCTGTTCCTCAACTGGAAGGGTTGCGGCCTTATGAACCGCCGCATTCACGACCTCGACAATCTTCTCAGGGGTAAATGGTTTTTCCAGATACTCCATTGCCCCTAGTTGCATGGCCTGAACAGCTGATTGAACGGTAGCATAACCGGTGATCATAACCACGGGTAGTGAAGGCTTGGCCCGTTTAATGTCGCGGAGGACCCGCATGCCTCCAATATCCGGCATACGAATATCAGTCAGGACGACATCGTAGTGTCTGTTAAGGGCCCGGTCGAGCCCCTCACGACCGCTCAGCGACACCTCTACTTCGCAGTCTTCGTCCTTCAGTATCTTGCTGATACTGTCCAACACTATCTGTTCGTCATCAATCACCAAAACTCTTTTTGTTTTCATGATCTTCCCCCTTTTGGAGTACCTCGTGGACTATTTTCAGCAACTCATCAGGCGTGAAAGGTTTAGCTATAAATTCCTCTGCCCCCAAGTGCAACCCCTCAGCGATCGTCTCAGGCGTTGGATACCCGCTCATAACCACGATAGGTACCTCCGGCCACTGTTTTTTAACCGCACGAATGAGATACATACCATCTCGTTCCGGCATCTTCACATCGATAAGCAAAATATCAAATGCGTTATTCTCCATCGCCGTTAATGCCTGATCTGCGCTTGGTACAAGACTGACCTCAAAGCCCTCCGCCTCGAACACCCGCTTGCAGCTGTCAAGCACAATGGGATCGTCATCAACGATGAGTATCTTTACGTTCACTACTCACTCCCCCTAACGGCAACCAAACAGTAAAAGTACTCCCCTTGCCAACCTCGCTCTGGACCCAAATGGTTCCCCCATGGTGTTGGACGATGCCATAGGAAATAGCCAGTCCAAGACCTGTGCCCTGGCCTACGTCCTTAGTAGAAAAGAAGGGATCGAACAATTTGTCAAGGTGTTCGGCCGATATGCCGCATCCTGTATCTCTGACCGTAATCTCTACGCCCTGCGGATCCGCGGCGTTGCCGGAAATGCCGATACCAGTAGTTACCACGATCGTATCATCCTGCTGCGTGGCGTCGAGGGCATTGAGCAGCACATTGAACAGAACGCTCTGTATTTGATTGGCATCAAGGGTAATTAGCGGGAGCCCTTCGTCTAGGTTGCATTGCAAATCTATTCCTTTTACAAGCGCCTGGTTTTTCATCATGGAAACAACCGATTCTACAAGCTGATTGATATCTGTCAGTTCAGGGTGTAGTGCCGTTTGCCTCGAAAAATCCAAAAGGTTTTTTACTATTTTGCGCACCCGCTCTGTCTGTTGGGCAATGATCTCCAGATCGGAGCGCATATCTTCCTTAATGTCTTTACGCTGCAGCAGCATGTGCGTAAATGTCAATACCCCCGTGAGTGGATTGTTTATCTCGTGGGCTACCCCGGCTGCCAGCCTTCCGATACTCGCCTGTTTTTCTGACTGCAGTAGCTTTATTTCACTCTCTGCCTTCAGGCTCCTATCGCGCTCTTGAAGCGAGGTGAGCATATCTGCGAAGGTTTTCTGGAGCACCCCTATCTCACTCGAGGAAATAGGTCCTACCGTAGGCGAGAAATTTCCTTGCGAAACTTCCGTGCTTGCCCTTATCAACCGATGCACCGGTTGCAAGATAACGCTTTGTAAAAAATATCCCAGCACAATTGCCAAAGCTATACCGGCTATAGTCAAAAAGATATAAACAGAAAGGGCCTTTCTCCGGATATCAGCGTATTTGGCCTCCAATACCCCGACATAGAGCATGCCCACCCGTTCGCCAAAGATGTCCGTGATAGGCTCATAGGCAGTAATGTACCAGTCACTCACGACGAAGGCGCGGCCCGTCCACTTTTCCCCCGCTTGTAATACCTGTTCTCCGACCTCTTTCGAGGCCCGCGTTCCAATGGCCCGCTCTTTGCCAGGACCGAGGACATTAGTGGAAACACGGATATCTTCAAAAAAGATAGTAGCCGTTCCAATATTGCGGCCCTTGTAAATCTCTTGTTGGAAAACCGTATCGCGTACCTGGTCAACGATCGAAAAATTTCGATTAAGAAGAATCCCCCCATAGAGAATACCGAGCAGCTCAGTACCTTCAAAAACCGGAATGGCGGCTGCAAGCGCCATCCCCGAAGTTTCTTCCTCTTCGGCCCTCGGGGCGGCCCGCGGGGTAGGAAGAAGTCGAATTACGGCTTGATCAGCGAGTCCGGGATTCTCAGCCAAGAGAAATTTTCTACTCAAAACCACGGTTCCCGAAATGGATACCCGCTTTCGCCGAGCTAGGTTTGCTATGGGATTAGGAACCTGAGTCTTTTTTGTCGGGATATGATGAGGTCCGATTCGGCAGAGCGCTGTACCTTCCTTCGTAACGATACCGGCGAAATCCAGTTCGCCGTAGCGGGCTAACCGCCTGAGCCGATTGACAAGCCCGGAAGTGTCTTGCATCTTAAGCTCGGAGCGAAATCCCGATCCCAGCGCCGTCGTGTCAAGGACGACTTCTACCCCCCTGATTCGATTACGATAAATCTCTCGGGCGGTGTTCAGGTCCAAGCGGATGCGGTTCGTTGCCTCGTTGAGGACCGCTTTATAAAGGAGTCGGCCGCCGACGATCAAAGAGACAGCACCCACCAAAAATGACACACCAAGGAAACCGACGATGAGTTTTGATCGAATTGAAGAAAACATGACAGCCCTTGGAACCTACACGCGCTTCCTCACAAACAACGGAATCTCTCGCCCCGGTATCCAGCGCCCCAAACCCACAAGACCGATCTCACCATTCACATACACTACAGAGGGTGCACGGAACACCATGTATTCTCGCCCTAGCGGAGAATCTGAATATACACAAAAGGCGTTTGCAGTATATGCTGTACTCGGTCCACAGAGCACTCATTCGTTCTGCTCGGTACCGTCTTAGCTACAGCGTTTGACTCTTCTGCCGACTGAAGCATCCCACCTCCTGGTACATATCAGACTTGCGATCCGGTACTGAGCGCACTATTCCTGCTTCAGGAGAATCTTGTGTCCTAAGAGGTTGATCTCCTGGATGGAGGCCTCTATCTTTTTCTCCTCGCCGAAGAGACTGACGAGCCGTAACGTTGTTCCCTCAGGGATAATGGTAGCGATGTCGGCCATGATCTCTTCTTCTTTGCCGTCCTTGAGGATATAGGCCGTAGATTGGCACATACTCGACCTCCTTTTTTGTAAGTCAGCTAGATTGTTGATCAAACCTTATATAATGTAGCCCTCTCAGGGACAAAAAGCAAATGCAACGCTCGCCTATTTAATAGCCTGGGCGCCTCGGACACCCCGCCGCCATCTCCCTATCGTCGCCATCAGGGATGAGGCGCGGCACAACATCCTCCCCCAAAAGGGGGAGCTCGTCTTGCGGGCGTCGGGGTGGATGAAGCAGAAGCGACGGCACTTTATCTCCTGTAACCTCCGTTGAAATTCCCCTCCCCTATCCGCGCCCACATCAGGGAAGTAGCCCGGTATATGGTAGCCGAAGGCGCTAAATCCCTCCCCTTCCCCTTTATGATAGCCATAAAAATCAGCAAAGGTCTTGAGCGTTGTCTCTACCCCAAATCGTTCAGGTTGCAGATGCCACGGCGCCCCCGGCTCCATCTCGATGGTAAAGGTCCTGACCCCCTGGACATTGGGGAAGTGCCTTCGGATGCGGGCGATGAGCCTTGCGGTCTCTTCCAAATCCTCTTCGTGCTCAAAGGGCAGGCCGATGGCAAAAAAGAGATCCACCTTCACCCCCTTTTCCCTCGTGTACTCCAGACACTCCCACAGTTCCCGATTCGTATAGGAATATCCCTTGTTGCGCCGGCGCACCTCCTCCGAGCCGCTCTCCGGAGACAGGGCAAGGAGGGACCGTGGTCCAAAGGTACGGGCAAATTCATCGATAAACGCCTGGGTGGGGAGACCGTAGGATTCAAAGAAGAACTCCACCTTGAGTTTCTCTTCCCTGATCCGCGAGAAGAGTTCGAGATAGTAGTCCGGTCGGCGGGGATAGGGGTCAAAACAGACGTGCATGGTCTCATACCCCCAGCGCAGGGCTTCTTTGATAGAATCCATCACCCGCTCTACAGCCCTGAAGATCACCCCCCGGCGTCCGGCAATGAGCCGCTGGGCGTCCCTCCCGCCCCCGCACCACGTGCAGTTGACCGGGCAACCCCTCCCGATCATCAGGTCGAACATGGGGCTTTTGAGAGAAAAGAAGAGGCGATTCCTCTCTTTGGAGAACCCCTTTGCAAAGAAGGGCATGAGGACCCAATCGATGTAGGTCCGGTGATTTTTCAACAGGGCGAAATTGGTGAAGCACAATCCATCCAAGATCGCCTGAGAAGCCACATACTCCAGCGGGTTCTCGACGATCCCCTTCTCCTTCCTCCACGTGAGGTTGGGTATTGCTTCAAGGACCCCCCCCCTGATCACCGCCTCGGCCAGCTGAAGGAGGGGCACCTCCCCTTCACCCCTGATGACGGCGTCCACCCAGGGGAAGTGCTCCATGATCTCTCGGTGATAGAAGCCGGCGGTCATGCCCCCCAGGAGTATAAAGACCTCTGGAAAGGCCTCCTTGATCCTCCGGGCCCATTCCAACACCTCGTAGGATTGGGGGTGCCAGAAGAGTGAAAGGGCCACGATCCGGGGCCTCGTCTGGGCGATATAATCGAGGAGAGAAAACTCCTTATCCTCTATCCACTCCACCCCCAGGTGGACGACCTCGGTCTCATACCCCTCGCGGCAGAGGAGATCGGCCAAGGCCAAGACCCCCATGGGCATGTAATTGACAAAAGTGTACTCGCCGATGGGGCGGTAGTAGTTCTCAAATTTAGGGCAATGGACAAAAAGGACATCCATAGTTACTTCCTATCTTCCTCCATAATCATGTCGGCGACAAACCTCCCTGAGAGGGCCGCCCCGACGATCCCATGCGAGGGGCGGGTGTAGTGACCCGCCAGATAGAGCCCCCTCAGAGGGGTCTTGTTGGCCGGCCTCCCCACCCCGATCTGACGAGGCGTCGGGGCGAGGCCATAGGTAGCACCCCTTTCATTGGCGGTATACCGCTCCAAGGTGCAGGGGGTGGCGGCCTCGATGACTTTGATACGCTCGGAGAGACCGGGGATATACCTGGTCTCCACCAGGCGAATGAGCCGCTGTGCTACCTCCTCTTTTATAGTACGATAACGGGATCGATCATGCCGTCCCCACCCATTGCGGAATGCATAGGGAGCCGGGGTCATGATGCGCACGATGTGATGCCCGCCAGGGGCGAGGGAGGAATCGAGGAGGGTGGGTATGGTGACGATCACCGAGGGGTCATCGGGCATCGCCCCCTGCATCAATTGTCCATATTCCACCTCTGCATCCCTCGGACTTATATAGGTAAAATAGGGGAAAACCCTGCGATCCAAATCCATTTTTACACCCAGATATACCAAAAATGAGGAGAGGGAGTATTCCAAGCCATGGACCACACTGGAGACCCGTTTTCTATATTCCTCGGCCAACAACTCACAGAGTGCCCGGCGGATGTTGATGGCGGCCACCACCCGCTGGGCCGGAAAGAAATCCCTCTCGCGGGTGATGACCCCTTGCACCCTGCTACTCTTCACCTCAATCCGCTCCACCGCCGTCTTGCACCTCACCTCGCCGCCTCCCTCCACAAAGGCCCGCTCCAATGCCTGGGGGATAACACCCATGCCTCCCTGTGGATACCACACCCGCTGCGCCAGGACCTTGGTGATGAGGGTCGCGGTAAAGAGCAAAGAGAGACGAGAGGGGGGGAGATGGGCGGGGAGCGTAGCGAGGACCTGTTTGATCCCTGCGCCCTGAAAGTATTGATCCAAGATCGCCCCTAACGAGGTGTGCTGATACCTGATGAGGTGCCAGAAAAAGAAGGGAAAGAGGATCGTGTGCCACCACGTGCGCCCTTCAAAGCGATTGATCTCTTCCCCTATCTTTCCGATCAACGCAAAGTAATGCCCCAGGCCCCTCCGCTCGTGGGGGAAGAGCTTCCTTACCCCGCTGATATACGCCTCAAAACCCCCGTGCAGGTTGAGATCAAGGGTGAAATCGGGGTAGATGTTTCGGGCGGTCTCAACACCGAGAAAGCGCAGATATGGCAGGGCAGCTGTTTGCTCCAAGATTGTATAAAACTCCTCCCCTTCCTCACAACCGCCGAGAAAGGCACCGGTGGCATCAAAGGTGAATGGACCCCTCTTAAAGGAGGTCACATACCCCCCGGTCCTTTCCGCCTGCTCCAGGAGCAACACCCTTAACCCCCGCCTGACCAAGAGGGCCCCGGCCGTTAGTCCCCCCATCCCCCCGCCGATGACGATCACATCGTACTTCATCCGCACAAACCCAGGGCAAAGATGAAAAAGATCAGGATAGCGACCCCCCATACCACACCGACAGGTGCCCACAGGAGTCGATAGACGTTTTTTAATTCCGCCTTGAAATAGTCCTTGGTCAAAACCAAACACAGATGCAGGGGGGAGAGTAACACGCCACAATAACCGCTGGCATAGGCGAGCATGAGATATACGAGCAGATTATCCCCTCCCTTGATGATGGGCACGAGGATAGGAAAGGCAACCCCCACAAAGGCGATGGTCACCCCCGTCATGAGACCGATGGAAAAGGGGAGCACCACCAAGAGGACAAGGGGGGGGACGCCCAGCTGACACAGGCCGCTGTGAAAACCATCTACCGCATGGGTGACCTCCAGCATCTGCTGGAAGTAGATGACCATGACCACGGTAATCAAGACCTGTGCGGACGTCAGCGTGCGCACGATGATCCCTTTGATCTTCCTCCATACGCCCCTCGAGCGCAGGAGTTCTATGCCGATGGCCACCAAGAGAGAGTACGCCAATTCCACCCGTAAGAGGATGACCATGAACAAAACCACCAGGAGGGGAAAAAGGGAGGAACCTATTCCCTTGATACCTCCCCACCACCCCGTGCCCGCCCTACCCTCCTTCCCCTTTCCCACGCCGCGGAACCCGAAGTAAACGCCCCCTCCAATGGCCGCCAGGGTCAGGGGAAAATGATAGGCAGCAATTTGCCTGAGGGATACTCCCAACAGGGCCGACGCCAGGATTACCCCGGGGTAGGTGGGGAGAAAATACTCCCAGATATGGCGAAACCAGTAGTTGAGAAAGGTCCGCCGCTCGGGGGAGAGCCGCAAGGCATCGGATGCCTCAACCACCAAGGGGGCCGAGACCAGGGCGCCCCCCATGATGGGCATCAACCCTATCATCGCGGGCAACAAAGCCACGACCGCCCGCAGGTCACCGGTGACGGCATGGAAGGAATCGATCATCTTACGCATCCCTCCGGTCTCCTTCATGATCTCACTGAGCACGAGTATAAAAAAGAGGGCCAGAACGAGGTATATGGCCGTGGGCTCTATGATTGCACGGAAGAACTGTCCCCCTATCATGACCAGCGGGAGTCTGTACACCAATCCAAGGGCAACCCCGCCGATGCACAGGGTAACCCACAGCTCCACCCTTCGCACCAGGAGTAAGACAATGAGGGCAAAAACGAGGCCTATCCGCAGCAGTTCCATCGCTCAACCTTCTTTATGTGCACATAGCGTTGACTTCGGTAAATCTTTGCCATAATATAGGCGGGGTGTCGCCTTTTCAAGATGAATTTTGAAATACGTACATAAAAGGCTCTTCCATGGCAGAAAAACAATATCTTATCGATGAAATCACCATGAGAGACTCCTGGAGACTCTTTAGGATCCTCTCCGAGTTTGTTGAGGGTTTCGAGACCCTGGCGGATGTCCACCCAGCGGTAAGTATCTTCGGGGCAACGCGCATAGAGCCCGTAAGTCCCCTCTATAATAAGGCGGCGCAGCTTGCCCGGCTTTTGGCACAAGAGGGTTTTACCGTCATCACCGGTGGGGGACCGGGGATCATGGAGGCCGCCAATAAAGGGGCCCTGGAGGGGGGTGGTAAGTCCATCGGGTTGAACATAGACCTCCCCACCGAACAACCACTCAATACCTATACGAACGTCCATTTGAGCTTCAGCTACTTCTTCGTGCGGAAGGTGATGTTCATCAAATATGCTATGGCCTATATCATCTTCCCCGGTGGCTTCGGGACCCTCGATGAACTCTTGGAGGCAATTACGCTCATCCAGACGGCGAAAATCAAGCCCTTTCCCGTCATCCTCGTGGAGCGAGATTATTGGCAGGGATTGTTGGATTGGCTCAAGGGCACCCTGCTGAAGGCACGGTACATCTCCCCCCAAGACCTGGAGATCATACAGGTCATCGACGATCCTGCGGAAATCGTCAAATACATCAAACGGACGGTCATCATCTGAGCCCTCCCGCAGGAATAAGCTCGAGAAACTGTCGCAAGATCCGGGCCGTTGCCCCCCAGATGACGTGCCTGCCGCAGTGATAGGTGGATACCCGCTCGGTCCGCTCTTGGTACGTCATGTACTCCTCAGTCAAAACCCCTTCTTTAAAAAAACCCGCCAGAGGGAGGATAATGATCTCTGCGGTCTCATCAGGAGAGGGGACAAAGGTATAGGGATAAGGAATGAGACCCACAAAGGGTGAGACGACGAAGTCGGACAGGGTCCTTACCTCATCCAGGGCCCCCACCAGCGCCACATCCTGCGGCTTGAGGCCGATCTCCTCATGGGCCTCCCTGAGGGCGGTGGTCACAATATCTCCATCAGCGGCGTCGTAGTTGCCTCCGGGGAATGAGATCTCCCCCTTATGATGTTTTACCCTATCGGTCCTCTTGGTAAAGAGGATGTGGTAGGAGCGATCCTTCATGAACAAGGGGAGCAAAACCGCGGCCTTGGCCAGTGGTGGCCCTTGAGCCATGAGTCCGGACCCAATGGCAAGCCGCTTGACCTCACGACGCGCCAGAATCTCTGTAATGCTCCGAATCAAATCATCTGCAGTAGGATCAGGGCGTGACATATGACCAGTACATCCTCCTCACAATGCGTTCCAGGATATAATCCTATCGGACAAAAGTAAAGCTCTCCTTGACATCCTTTGGAGGAATGATACACCGTGAAAGATAATAGAGAAACATTGAAACAGAGGGGAATAGTTGTTATATTAGAATAAATTTGTGAAGAGGAGACAGAGAAGGTCTCGTATGAAGGATCCGCACGAAAAAGTCCCAGATCAGAAAGAGTTGGAACAGGAACTCAACACCTATCTGGAGAAGAAATACGGTGATAGGGTAAAACTGGTGGTCTCCACCTTCATCCCCAAGGTCTCCCCTGCACAAGAGGGCGACAAAGAAAAAACAGCGGACAAGGGAGCACCTCAGATCAACTTCGACATGAAACCCGAAGAGCTCATCTCCTATCTCAACTCTTTCATCGTCAGACAGGATGAGGCCAAAGAGATCTTGGCCACGAAGATCTGCACACACTATAACAAAATACAATACATGGCCCACAAGAGAGGCGGCTCTGATCAGGGAGTCGGCAAGATCAAGAACAATATCATTATGGCCGGCCCCACCGGCGTGGGGAAGACCTACATGATAAAGCTCATAGCCCAGAAGATCGGGGTCCCCTTCGTAAAAGGAGACGCCACCAAGTTCAGTGAGACCGGCTATGTGGGAGGTGACGTGGAAGATCTGCTGCGTGACATGGTCTACGAAGTCAACGGCGACATCGAGCGCGCCCAATATGGGATTGTATACATCGATGAGATAGACAAGATCGCGAGCAGCGGTAACATCATCGGCCCTGATGTCTCGAGAACCGGAGTGCAACGGGCCTTGTTGAAACCGATGGAAGAAACGGAGGTGGACCTCCGGGTTCCGCATGATCCCATCTCCCAGATGGAGGCCATCGAAAAATATCGCCGCACAGGCAAACGGGAAAAAAAGACCATCAACACCAGAAATATCCTCTTTATCGTCAGTGGCGCCTTTAATGGTTTGGAGGACATCATCAGAAAGCGGGTGCACAAAGAGGGTATCGGTTTTGGGGCGGAGGTCAAATCCAAGGACGAAAAGATTGAATACCTCAAGCAGGTATCTGCCGAGGACCTCATCGCTTACGGATTTGAATCGGAGTTTATCGGACGACTCCCCGTAGTTACCTGCTTCCACCCCTTGGAGGCCCATGATCTCTACGAGATCTTGAAAAACCCCCACAGCCCTATTATAAGCAGCAAAAAGAGCGACTTTCAGTCGTACGGCATCGACCTCCAGTTTGAGGATGAGGCCTTGCAGGAGATGGCACACATGGCCTATCAAGAACGCACCGGCGCTCGAGGGTTGATCAGCGCCATCGAAAAGGTCCTCTTGAAATTCGAGAGGAAACTTCCCTCCACCGATATCACGGAACTCGTGGTAACGGTAGAGATGGTCCAGAACCCGGGAGAGGAGCTCAAGAAGCTGCTCGATGATCCTCGGGATGAAAAACGGCTCAGGCGACACCGAGAGCTCGCGGCCCACGAACGAGAAGAGATGAAGAAGTATATCAAGGACCGCAAGGCCGAATTCCTGAACCGATACGGGGCCATCTTTACCGATCCTCGTTTGGACCTCGTCGTGGACCGGGTGATCCAAAAAGAGAAGGATGTAAACTCCGCCTTTGAGGAAGTCCTCTCCACCTATTACCAGATCAGGGGGTTTGAAAAGTCCTTCTGGGAGCGGCACGGCATCGAGATCACGCTTGACGACGAGGCCGTGGACCTCCTGCTGGCCTGGATCGTGAGGGAGGAAAGAAATACCAAGGAAATACTTACCTCATTAGATAATTGCTTTGAACCTGCCTTAAAGCTGATCAGGGATAAGACAGGGGTCGAGGCATTCTCCATCCCCGTAGAGGGGGTTGAAAATCCTGAGACCTACTTTGATAATTTAGTCAAGGATGCCTACGTGCGTAAACGATAGGGATCGATCATGAAAGACTACTATACTATCC
>Ga0315550_1002295_pt1 | contig 11732 bp, 7 predicted proteins | sample SalMarSW160190MG_2_FD_203100 | JGI IMG/M metagenome (GOLD analysis project Ga0315550, IMG submission 203100) | Salt marsh sediment microbial communities from the Plum Island Ecosystem LTER, Massachusetts, United States - Salt Marsh Sediment SW1601-90 ... | reverse complement strand
GCTAGCTTTCTTGGCTCATAATTAGTTTTACCTTCGGAAACTTTAATTCCATCGTAATCGGCTTGTTGCTCTGTTTTCAGATCCACGAGAGCGTTGTATATTTCAATAATAGTATCATTTGATAATTGAAATTGCGGTGCAGGGTCTCTGACATCATCAAGTATCACCTTTTGATGGCCATATGATTCCGCTACATAATTGCCTTCAGTAAATATCTTTATACCTTTGCCCGGGTCTCTGTCCTTTATAAAATCAATTCTTTTAGGGGTTGCCGCCCGCGGATCATTCGGTGTTCCCACGCGAATCCAGGAGTTCGCAGCAGGAGTCTCCATGATTATGCGCTCAGACCCGATTAAATCTTGAATCCTGATCTTATTATGTCCACCTGTCTGAATGACCGACTCGCTCTGATTGGCGGCAGTAACAGGGCTTGCTGTTTCAGCATTCGGCACAGCTCCCGCAATTACCGGCCTGTCAGGATCACCATCCACAAAGGTGAGGAGGACCTCCGTACCTTTGTGCAAGGGGAAGTGCATACCATGTTCGGCGCCTGCGTATGGCTGCTGCATGCGGACATAGCGCGACGCCTTACCCCCATCCATATCGCTCTGGTCAAAGGGCAGCTTTACTTTGTAGCGACCCAGGTCATCGAGCTCTGCATACTCGCCGCTACCGGCGGCGTCAATGGTTGCGTTCATGGTTCCGTAAAATCTGGACTTGGGGGTTGTACGCTCGGGACGAAACTGGACATCTGACTGAATAGACGTAAAGCTGTTGGTGTAGGTGAGTTTTTTCTCTCCTTTGGCCGATTTCTTGCTGACACCGGCCCATAATGACCCGGTCTGATGCCCTTCATGTTCAACCTCCACGATCAGGTATTTTTGATTGTAACTCTGCCGATAGTGATCCTCGAGTTCATAGAAAAAGCCCGGGCGTAGATTTGGCGCGGTGCTCTCACCATGGTAAACATTTTCCCGGCACTTAAGCTCTTCGGCCCTGACCTTTGCCAGACTATTTCCCTCTTGAGGTGTTTTGAAATGCTCCCCATAAAAATAGACATCTCCTCGCCCGCTTGCGTCCACCTCGGCTTCTGCCTTCAGATCCAGCGAAGGCTTGCGGTAGTTGTAATCCTTCAATATGATCTTATTAGGCAATCGTTTCTGCCGGCAAAGAAAGGTAAAAATAGCCTCTTTTTCGGGCACGATTCCCGAGGGAGGAGTAAAAGGGATGGTTGCATCACCCCGAATATCCTCATGGGCAGTAGAGCTGTCAGTTATGATGAGCTTCTCATTGTTTTCCTCTTGCTCAAAGTAAAAATAAATCCCTTCCCGTTCCATCCAGCGTGAGATGAAATCAAAATCTGTCTCCCGGTATTGGCAGATGTATTCCCATTTGGGGTAATTCTTTGTCAGCTTCAATTCATAGTCCTGGGTGGTCAGCCCTGCCTGTTTTAGAATCTCTTCGATTATATCCGGAACGGTCTTATCGAGAAAAAGCTGGTTTTCGCGATAGAGATCGGCCTGCCAGAGCCTCGGCACCAGCAATGCCCGGTAAAAATAATGCCCCTTAACCTCATGAAGCTGCTCAAACTGGCCCAGGATCCCGTGGATGGGGAGATCTTGATCGCTGCCCTTGGTGGTCAGGATTGCAGGGTTTTGAAGAACTCCCTTGAGGTCGATCTCGGGGTCATCCGAGGCAAGGGTTATACCGAGTTCATAGAGTCTGGATATCCCTTCCGTGCCTTTGAATTCTACCACCGAAAAGGTATCGTCCGGCATGCCCTGGGAAACAAATGTAAATCGTTTAGTCTCGTCGATGGCCATGGTTATGCTCCTTTGAAGTTGATCTTAAAGGTTCCATCTTTTGCCAGATCCAGGTGGACCTCGGCCGGTACTGCGCCCTCGCCCATGCGTGTGAGGATTTCCTGCGACATACGGGGCATGATGCTTCCAGTCATGATATAGTCGATATTTCTGGCCCCTGTCTCCACCTCGGTGCAGCGTGCGGCGATCTGATCCACCACCTTCTGGGTATAGACGAGCTTCATCTTGTGGGTTTCGGCAAGACGGTTGACCAGCTTTTCCAGCTTGAGGACCACGATGTCTTTGAGGATATCGGGCGGCAGGGTGAAAAAGGGTACCACGGTCATGCGCGCCAGAAGGGCGGGCTTGAAGTGGTTGCTCAAGATGGGCCGTATGGCGGCGCTGACCGTCTCAAGGGAAGGCATCTCGTCACCTGTGCAGAGCTCAGTAATCACGTCGGTGGCCAGGTTGCTGGTCAGAAAGATAACCGTGTTCTTGAAATCGATGGCCCGTCCCTCGCCGTCGGCCAGCATGCCCTTGTCGAACACCTGGTAGAACAGGTTCATCACCTCCAGGTGCCCCTTTTCAACCTCGTCGATCAAAACCACTGAGTAAGGACGCTGGCGCACGGCCTCGGTGAGCACGCCCCCTTCGCCGTACCCCACATAACCCGGGGGAGACCCGATCAGGCGGCTGACCGTGTGCTTTTCCTGGAACTCGCTCATGTTGACGGTCACCATGAAGTTCTCGCCGCCGAAAAGCAGATCGGCGATCACCAGCCCGGTCTCGGTTTTACCCACACCGCTGGGCCCGACCAGCAGAAAGACGCCCATAGGCTGACTGGGATCCTTGATCCCGGCCTTGGCGGATTTGATGGCCTGGGTAATTATGCCCAGGGCTTCATCCTGCCCCTTGATTCGCTGCTTGAGACTTTCCTCCAGTTTGATGATGTTGAGGGCCTCATCCCGCATGACCTTGCCGAGGGGGATACCGGTCCAGTCGGAGACCACCTTGGACATCACGTCCGGGTCCACCTCGATCTTGACGAGGGAAGAGTCGCCCTGAAGGGTCTGGAGTTCGGCAAAGGCCTTGTCGACCTGTTCCTTGAGTTTCTTTTCTTTGGTCTCATCAGTTCCTTCTCCGCTTTTCAGCTCGTAGAGAGAACGCCTCAGCTCGATGACCTCATGGGCCAGGGCCTGCTCCTTAAGCCAGCGCTCCTTGAGCCCGGTAAGTTCTTCATTCAATTTCTTCAGGTTTTGCTCGATCTCTTTGTGGCGATCCAAATCGATTGTGATTCCGTGCAGTCGGTCTCGTTCGAGTGCCTTTTTCTCCCGCTCCAGCGCCTGAATGGTGCGCTCCTTGTCCTCGATCACATCTGGTTTGGCGGTGAGCAATACCTTTACCCGGGCCGCGGCCGTATCTAGCAGGTCCACTGCCTTGTCCGGCAGCTGCCGGCCGGATATGTAGCGGCTTGAAAGGGCCGCGGCGGCCACGATGGCGTCGTCTCTGACAATAACGTTGTGGGCGGATTCGTATTTGTCTTTCAGGCCCCGCAGGATCAGCACGGCGGTTTCCTCTGACGGTTCATCTAGTTTGACCAGCTGAAAACGGCGGGCCAGAGCGGCATCTCTTTCAAAGTACTTCTTGTACTCTGACCAGGTGGTGGCGGCAACGGTGCGCAGCTCACCCCTGGCCAGGGCAGGCTTAAGCAGATTGGCCGCATCGCCGCCCCCGGCTGATCCGCCAGCGCCAATCAGGGTGTGAGCCTCGTCGATAAAAAGGATGATGGGTTTTTCCGAGGCCTTAACTTCATTAATCACTGACTTTAACCGGTTTTCGAACTCCCCCTTCATGCCGGCGCCTGCCTGAAGTAAGCCCATGTCTAAGCCCAAAATGGATACATCGCGCAATAGTTCCGGCACATCCCCCTCAACTATCCTTAATGCCAAACCTTCCACTACCGCGGTCTTGCCGACCCCGGCTTCTCCTACAACGATGGGGTTATTTTTACGTCGCCGGGCCAGGATGTCCACCATCTGGCGGATCTCCCGGTCGCGGCCGAACACCGGATCGATTTCTCCGGAACCAGCCTTGCCAGTAAAATCCACACAGAACTGTGCCAGCGCGGTTCCTCCTATGGGCGCAGCCGCTTCCTCCGCTCGTTCGACCCGTGCTGAGGGTTTTTCGCTGGAGTTTTTGAGTATATCCCAGAATTGGGCCATCAAGGCATCCCGACTGATGGAGCTTAACAGATCCACGTAACCGCCTGTTGCAAACTGAGAGGAGCGGCTAAAAAATGACAGCATAAGGGCGCCCGATCGGATCTGGCCCTCTCCGAGATCAACCGAGGCCAACAGCCAGGCTTCCTGAAACCACTCCATCACGAGTGGGGAAAACACTGGTTTGGCGGCGTTACCGGTTTTGAAGTCTTCAAGGGACTGGTCGACCGCCTTTTGAACCCGGCCAGCATCGATGTCGAAATGGCGCAGGATTAAGGGTATATCCGATTGAGGATCTTCAAGCAACTTGACAAGCACGTGCTCAACCGCGATTTCGTAATGGGTGCGAGAGACGCAAAGACCAGCCGCCGCTTCCAGGCAGCGGGTGCAGTAGGTATTCAAACGGCTCAAAAGTGATTTAATATCAACAGAAATCATAGTTTTCCCCCATTCATTGGTGTTGCGGGTTAAAAATTGCTCGTACCTCTCCTATCTCGGCAGAAGAAAAAATCCAGCTGTCTACGCCGAGAGTGGCATGCATGGCATCGCCCAGGCAAAGGGTTTGGGCCTCTCCTTCGGCCAGGATAATTTCTACCTCGTATTTGAGTGGCTCAACGAAGTAAAGGTCGGTTAAAGATGAAACCCGGCTAAAATTCTCGGTGCCGGGCGAGAATCGCTTAAATTCGGCCCTATTCAAAGGACCGAGACTAATCCGAAATTTTCCCATACGATCGATCAGCTCGTTGCCGAGGTAGCTGTCGATACCAAGACGGCACCCGGATATTGCCAGGCGCAGGGTTTGGCTTTCCGGTATTTTTGCAGTTTGCTCGACACAGGGAGTTATCTCGACGGCTGTTCCGCCTAAGGCATCGTTCAGAAGCGTTTTTAGTGCCATGGCGGTGTGCGGGAATTGGGTAAAAAGCCCGATATAACGGAGCAGGCGGTACGGTTCGGTAATATGTTTCCGGAAGGATTTCTCTCCGAGGCCGAGTAGACAAAAGAGCCTATCCATATATGCAGAGTTTTTTTCCTCCACTATCTGCAGCGGTTGGCGATATTTTCCCCAGCACTCAAAGAGCAGTGCGAAAAGCCGCTGATTAAGAATGTCTATAAAATCCCTGGATACAGATTCATCATCAGCTGCCTCGTCGATAAGATCCTCGGTGTAGAATGTCGGTAGAGGCGAGGCGGTCCCGTAAAGACCCATGAAGTTGGCGGTAATCAAAAACCGTAAATCTTCGTGATCTCCGAGTTCCTGCACGCTTTCCACATCGGAAGCGGGAAACGCCAGGGAGAGATTGGGCTTTATTTGGATTTTTTGGCTTAATTCAGAAGAAGGCGTTTGTGTCCGAAAGGGTTGCATGGCGAAAAGGCGCAATAATCGGATGACCTGAAAGAAGGAAAAAGCATGCCCTTTTTCCAGAAGCTCCTGTTTCAAGCTTGCTTTCGAATCAGTATTTAAATGAGGGGATGATCCCCCAGTCTGGCCGGCCATTGATAGGTTTCTCCTGTAATAATTTCCCTCAGCGTCAATAGAGTGAATGTATTAATAGAGGCATAGGATCCCAGAAAATGATCGAGGATGCTTCCGAATAGGTATAAGTCTCCTTGACTGGCAAAATGGTCATGGCGGGCCTCTATCCTGATGTCACGACCCCGCATCATAACCCTGGATACCAAACGATCTGTCCCCCTGGATTGTATGTTCTGAATACCTGCAACTCGTTTCTGGTTGGCCAGTAAAGCCTCTGGTTTCCGCGGGTCCTTGAATAAATATAGGTTGAGGAGCGCCTGCAAATTTTCGGTATTAGACAGAGAAGCGTAGTTCAGTGATAAATGGGAAATCAGGCGCCACAGAAGATCTGTCCCCAGCGGAGGCAAGATGTTGCTCGTGGGCGGCCGCACATTTTTAAATTCAACCTGTTCCGGGGAAGTACCAGTAGGCAGAGCAATGTCACCAGTCCTGATTTCTTCGGGCAGGAATCCATTGGTGCACAGAAGCTGTATCGATAGGGTCTCTGATACAGGTAGCCCCCACTCCGGTGGATAGACGACTGATAAATACATATCAAAACCCGCTCGAACAGGAGAATTTCGAATATTTACGTGATACACAGGGGCACCGTTTGAATCCTGGCTAAACAGTTCGAAGGGAATATAGACTCGTTCTTCGGCGGTTCCCTGAACGAAAGCGATCACTTTTTCCACAGAGTATACCTGATAATGATCATCCTTTTGACTCGCGGGACGCACCCGGTATTCGGTTTTACGGTGATCCAGGCGAATTGGGTCGGCATCATAGGGGAAGATATTGATGACCGGTGTTGCAAACAGTACAAAATTTTCGGTCTTGATACGTGGTGCAACAAAAGGTATTTTGTCAAGCTCAAACCGGATTTCAAACCGGTTTCCCTGGCCTCGGTTCTGCCATTGATCCCAACCGAGGAGATCCAGGAACAGGAATTTTTCCGGCAGCATAAAATATTCCTGAATTGCCCGATATCCTGGAAAGGAATTGGTGGGATACGGCAGTATGCCGTCGTCTTGCCCGAATCCGACAGGTTTCAAGTTTTCGGGAGCAAGGGTTACAACACTGTCACTTTCCGTAGCGTTGATCAAAATCCGCTTCAAGTAACACCGTAACAGAAGGTAGAGATCAGCGGCGGACGGAAAATCTCCCGCAAGGTAAAGGCGCAGTACCTTCGGCAGCCAGGTTTCAAGGTTGGGGCCTTTAAGTTCCAGCAACAGCCGGATGGCCGACGGTTGCCCCGAGGTCTCTACAAAAGAGGCCTCCAGGAGGTGCAGAGGATGAACTTCCACCGGATAGCAGGTCTGAAACAAACAGGATGTACCTTGCACCGGTACCGAAGCCACCTGGGTGCCGGGTGGGATGGTTATAGACTGTTTCAGGATAGGCTTGGGCGTGAAGGCCACAATGGAGGTAGACGGCAGCGGCCGCAGATAGTGTGGCCAGATAAGTTGCATAAGCTCGTGAATGATCTCTGGAAATTCATCATCCAACTTTTGCCTTAAAAGGGCTGTCAAAAAGGCAACTCCTTCGAGAAGGCGATCAACATCAGGGTCAGCGGACCGGCCGCTAAGCATGGGTGCCACCGCCGGATGGGCCTTTGAGAACTCCGCGCCCAGGTCCTTTAAATTGTCCAGCTCCTCTTGAAAGTACCGATTAAACATAGCTCTATGATCGTCCCGTATTTGTTGAGTGCTGTCCGCTGCCAGCCACTTATCCCTTGACCGTAAATTTTCCGTCTGAGTCCATAACGCTCTGAAAAGTAATAGGATTTTTCCCTTCTTCAAGAATCAATTGGCCGACGATCTGAAAACTGACCGCAAGCGTGGTCTCTTCTTGGGGCACAAACTTGACCCGCACCGATTTTAAGCGGGGCTCGTATTTTTGGATCGTATTTCGGATCGTTCGCTCTAAATCTCGTATAGCGTCGGAGAACCCAGAGCTTGTATCGGTAAAGTCGGGGATACCGTAGTCGTCGGCAATCTGAACACTCCCCTGGCGAGTGTTCAGGATACGTTCCAGGTGCCGGACGATGGAATCGATCATTCGTTTCGGATCCTGCCCGGCGCGCCGGTCAGGTGTCCGCTTCCACGATCGTATGCGTTCGGTTAATCTTTCTTCCCGCATAATCTTCTGAGCTTTACGAAATAAGCTTGAATCGTTACCACCTCTGGTTATACCGATAGGGTTGCAGAATGAAATACTATGCCCCTCGCCTTCTCTTCTCAGCAAATGACCCAGACGCTTCGCATCAGGGTTATGAATGAAAGAAACTATCGCTAGAGCATGCAGGTATCTTTTTTTGCTTTATGCCCCTGGCCCAGACCTGATTTGAAAGAAATGAATTTATATGACTAAGCATGAAAATAATACAGCGATTAAATATTACAGAAGCTTCGTCGCACCAGGGCGGGCCTTGAAACAAAGTCCCGTGCTCGAGTCCGGATAATCGGGATTTATTGCAACGTGACAATTACTATTATAATCTCCGTATGGCAAATCCCGATTATCCGGACCACTCCTGTGCCTTTATGATGGCATAACAAAAAAAGATACCTGCATGCTCTTTTCAATACTTAGTTTCTTAGGAGAGTGAGAAGCAATAAAAGAAACCCTACAGTGCGCTGCAAGGATTAACCAAATTTACGCGACCGGTGCCCTCCAGTCATCCTCTCCGGAGGTCGATCCGACCTCGTGGGTCCAGGTGATTTTGCGGTAGCTGAACGAGACATCCTCTAAATTGGTGAAGTGTGCCTGACTCGGATCCTGACAGTTGGGCATCCGGGCTGTTATGTTGGTGATGATGGCATCTTCCAACTTAATGGTAAAATAGTGTTCCTGTGTTCCCGAGCTGCTGGTTCGCCACCATTTGATTTCGCATTTAGTTAGTCTCTCGCCGCTTGAAAGTGCTGTGTAGAGCATTGGAGAAGATTTATCAAAAACCTTGGTAATTGTCAGTGGCTTGTGAACACGCTGTCCCGTGGGCTGACCGCTCTGTGGATCTGTCGGAACAGTAACCGTATGGCTGAACGCTTCCACCAGGATCTCATTTTCGTGGCCTTCCTGGTAAACATTTCCCACACTGTTTTCGGTAAAGGCTCCTTCTGTGATGTTGCCCTGAGTAGCACCTTCAATTGATAAATACGCGGGTGTTGGCATGGTGAATCTCCTTTTCCTTTTTTAATAGTTATTCTTTATCCAGCTTTCCTACAAGTGATAGGGTAAAATAGGCCCCCATGTATTTGAAATGGGGCCTGACTTTCAGTCCGACTCGGTACCAACCGGGCTCACCCTCAACATCCTCAACTGTAATCTGCGCCTGACGCAACGGCCTTCGGCTGCGGGTCTCGGCACTGGGATTATCTTGATCAGCAATGTACTGACGGATCCAGGCGTTCAACTCTCTATCCAAATCAGCCCTTTCTTTCCAGCTGCCGATATTTTCCCTCTGAATCACCTTCAGATAGTGCGCTAACCGGTTTGCCACGAACATGTAGGGCATTTCAGTACCAAGCTTGTAGTTGAGCTCGGCTTCTTTGCCTTCGGAGCTGATCCCGAAGGATTTGGGTTTCTGTACCGAGTTGGCCGAAAAGAAGCAGGCATTGTCGCTGCCTTTACGCATGGCCAGTGAAATAAAACCCTCCTCGGCGAGCTCAAATTCCCGGCGATCCGAGACAAGCACCTCAGTCGGAATTTTGGTCTGAATGGCCCCCATGGATTCGAATTGGTGTACAGGCAAATCCTCCACCGCGCCTCCTCCCAATGGCCCGATAATATTAGTGCACCATCGATATTTTGCGAAACTGTCCGTTATTCGGGCTGCAAAGGCAAAGGCGGTGTTTCCCCAAAGGTAATGCTCATGGGATGCGGAGGCATCTTCTTCGTAATTGAAGGTCTTCACTGGTTTGGTATCGGGACCATAGGGTAGACGGAGAAGAAAGCGGGGCAAGGTGAGGGAAACGTATCGAGAATCCTCGGACTCGCGGAAGGAATGCCATTTGATGTACTGTGGACCTTCGAAGGTAGATTTTAAATCCTTCACATTGGGAAGACCGTTAAAGTCTTCCAGTCCGAAAAATTCAGGTCCGGCTGCAGCGATAAACGGGGCATGTGCCATGGCCGCGACGCTGGCAACATGTTGCAGTAACTTAATATCCTGAGGTCCGGGTCCAAATTCGTAATTAGCAATGATGTTCCCGTATGGCTTTCCGCCAAACTGGCCGTACTCTGCTGTATACACTGTTTTATAAAGCCCAGATTTGGTGATTTCCGGTGCGTCCTCGAAGTCCTCCAAAAGGTCTTCTTTGCTCACGCTCAGCAGTTCCAGTCTGATATTTTCCCGGAAATCTGTCTTATCCACCAGAAGTTTCAAGGAACTCCAGGCGGATTCCAGCTTCTGGAACTCCGGGTGATGTAGAATGGCATCCACCTGGAGACTGAGCTTTTTGTCAATTTCAGCGATCATCTCATCGACCGTGGCTTTGGAAACTTTCTCCACCTTCCGCCCCGGCTCGACGAGCTGGGCAATCAGGGCCGCCACGCCTTTTTTTGCCAGAGGGTATGCTTCATCTTTTGGCTTAAGTCTGGTAGCGGTAACGATTTCGTCAAGCAGAGAAGGTGCCTCGGCTGTTTGTTCCTCTGGGGAAACGGTCTGTTCTTTTTCACGTTCTTCGGCCATATGATCCCCCTTTCTTATTCTTCAAGTTTAAGTTCCTTTAAAATTTGTTCCCTGGCGGCCTCGTCTTTGGTCAATTCCTGGATTTTCTTGCGAAACTCCGGACGATTGCTCATAGGGCCTTTCAGGGAGTTGAGCGCTTCTCGGAGTTCGAGAAGCTTGTTCAGCTCTGGGGTGTTCTTTGCAATGGATTCGGGGTCGAAATCCTTGATTGACTCGAACTTCACCGAAACGTTCAAATCCTCGTCAGGGTCTTCCGAAAGCTTATTGGGGACCGTTAAATCGAGTTTCAGGTTTTGAGCTTTCAAGACCTCGTTAAAATTATCCTTGTCAATATTGATTGGCTCGCGCTCCTCTACCATACGGTCATCCTGACTCAGTGTGAAGTCGCCTAATACCAACAATTTGAGCGGAAGCTCAATCTCTTCTTTTGCGTCTCCTGTTGCGGGTCGATACACAATATTTACCCTTTCCTTGGGGGCAACAGATCCTTCTTTTGCCATGGCTTCCTCCTTTTTTTTGAATTACTATAAAAACAGTATGCGGAATTTAAATAAAAAATTTTCAAATATAATGAAATACTATGGCGCTTTAATTATCAGTAGAATTCGATGGCCAATGTAATAGTCCAAAATTTTGAATTTTAGTCATTCAATATTGCTCCAGCCTGCCCTGGCGTGATCTTTGGAATATTCTGACACGAAAGATCAGATCCAAATTCATCGTGAAAAAGTGTGGACCAGGGATTTCAATATTCGGCATTCGAATGTATGCATTATTTATAAAAACTTGCAGCACATATAAAACATTTATTTTCCTAAAACACAACTCTTATTACTAAAAAATGGTTTTATAGCTTGCTGAGTTTCAGGGCTTCGGCTGGATCGAGCTGTGCAATCTGGCTCAACACGACTTCGGCGTTGCGCTTTGCATCGCTGCCGGTATGGCTGCTGTAACCTGTCCATACCAGCTTGAGACCCTCTAACGCTAGTTGTGGATCCCAGGTTTCAAGGCTGTAGGTTTCGATGTCCTTTATGATCAGTCCAAGATGCGGCAGTGCCATATCCGTCCGTTTTGACCCAATCAATATCCGACACAGTGCCAATCGCCACATGAGAGCTTCTTGCTGCGAGACACAATTTTTCAATTCTTTTTGAAGCAATTGAACGGCTTCAAGCAGTTTCTTTTTCTTGGCCAGGGCCTGTGCTTCCGCTAATGTATTTGCCATTCGATCGGTTTCACCGGTACTTTTGGAAGTTGCAAGCGTTGGAACCGCAGCGTCTTGAACTGACCCAGCCGCCAGGGAAATAGTATTCAGCCATTGCCTCGTTTCAGGGTCAGCAAAAGGTGTACCATCGGAAAAATTCAGATCGATCAGGGCCGGCAGCCGATGAATGAAAAGGGCTGTTTCCTGGCATACTGCTTCGTGGGCGTTTACGTAGCCATCTCCAAGGCTGTCGAGGGCTTCGGCCACGAGACGATTCAGATCAAACCAAAAGATGAATTGG